>Ga0134124_10002672_pt1 | contig 14350 bp, 14 predicted proteins | sample KB304_FD_96880 | JGI IMG/M metagenome (GOLD analysis project Ga0134124, IMG submission 96880) | Terrestrial soil microbial communities without Nitrogen fertilizer from Kellogg Biological Station, Michigan, USA - KB3-0-4 | ecosystem: Environmental > Terrestrial > Soil > Unclassified ... | reverse complement strand
CCTGGGCCATTTTCGCGCCCTTTTCCACCGCGGCCATGACCTGCGCCACAGGGCCGGTGCGGTCGCTGGGGAAACCGAACACCACTTCGTCCTTGGTCACTCCCTGCTGCGCCAGCGCCTGGGTGGCGCCGAGCCCGCCGTATACAACCAAGCCCGCCGCGGCCAGGGCGGTCGTTATCATCCTGCTGTTCATCTTTCTCTCCTCCTCGTTAGCGACTGTTCAGTCAATCAAAGCTCTTGGTTCGCGTTCAGCGGCGGGCAACCCGCCGCCCGCCTACAGAGGCGGCAATTCGCCACCCACGGGCACCCAGCGGCCGCCGTCCACCTTGTAGAGCAGCGCGCCGCGCATGCCCATGTGGTCCTTGTCGGTGAAGCGGATGGTGGGGCCGCCGAAAATGGTCTTGTAGTCCTTGATGGATTCCATGCCCTTCACCAGCGAGTCCACGGTCAGGTTGGGGCCGGCGCGGCGCAGGCCCTCGGCGGCGAGGTAGACGATGGCGTAGGCGTACGCGCCGTACAACGAGCCGGGCTGGTTGTACTTGGCCTGGTATTTCTTCAGCCATTCCTGCACGGCGGGCGGCGAGTGGGTGGGGTCGGGGTTGGGAATGACCACGGCCGCGAACACGCCTTCCATGGCCTCCTTGCCCAGCTTGAGCGTGGACTCGTCGTAGGTATTGGCCGAGGCCAGGATGGGGATGTTCCAGCTGCGGCGGCGCACTTCCTGCACGATGCCCACGGCCGGCGCCGGCACGGTGCCCAGCAGCAGCATGTCGCAGTTGCCGCGCTGCACGCGCGCCACCTGGGCGCTGAAGTCGGTGGTGCCGCGCTTGTAGCCGGTTTCCTCGATGATGGACAGGTTGGCCGACTTGAGGGCGCGCTCCACGCCTTCCTTCACGTCGGCGCCGAAGCCGTCATCCTGGTAGATGAAGCAGAAGCGCTTCTTGCCCTGGTCGATGAAAGCCTTGACCGCCGGCGCCATGGTGTCGCCGTTGGTGGGGAAAAAGGCGAAGCTGTTGCGCTCGAAGGGCTGGGTGAACATGGGGCTGCCCGCCCAGGCGAGCAGGTTGGGCACGCCGGCCTTGAGCAGCATGGGGTAGGTGGCCTCGGCCGGCGCGTTGCCCGTGGCCATGATCATGGCGCAGATGCCGTCTTTTTCGATCAGCTTCTGCGTGACCAGAACGGCCTTCTTGGGGTCGTAGCCCGAGTCCTCGAACAGGATGCGCAGCTTGCGGCCGTTGATGCCGCCACGGGCGTTGATTTCCTCCTCGGCCATGCGCGCCGAGTTGACCCCGGCGCGGCCCAGTTCGGCGATGGGGCCGGACAGATCAATGTGGCTGCCGAGCAGGATCTCGTCCTTGGACACCCCGCGCGTCTGCGCGGCCGCCGTCGTTGCCGCAACGGAAATGGCGCTGGCCAGCGCCCCCGTCAATAGTGCTTTGCTCCACTGCATGACGTCCTCCTTGTTCGTACCGGCTCCGCCGGCGCCCTTTCCGGTCCGGTCGTTTTTTTGTGTTGCGGTGAAGCCGCTAATCGGTTCTATAATGATAGTCAGTTCGATTATGCAAGTAAAGACGCAATACGTAAACTGAGCGTGAACGGCGCATCGGCGCGCGCAGGAGCGCGAGGGCGCCCGGCCGCTGCGGCGGTGCAATAAAGGACGCGGGACAATAAGGAGGAAGCATGTCGGAGTTGCTCGCGACCTACGGTGCGGCATTGCTGAACAGCGCCCTGTTCGTCATCGGCTTTTTCGTGATCACGCTGTGGCTTGTCAGCATTGCCATGCGCGATTCCAGCATCGTGGACATTTTCTGGGGCCTGGGCTGCGCGGCCGTGGCCTGGGTGGCCTGGTTCACCGCCGGGTCGGGAACCGTGCGCTCCGAAGTCGCGCTGGCCGCGGCCACCATCTGGGGGCTGCGCCTGGGGCTGTACATCGGCACGCGCAACTGGGGCGCCGAGGACAAGCGCTACGCCAGATTGCGCCGCCACGTCACCGACCAGGGCAAGAACTACACCTGGTACAGCCTGCGCGCCGTGTTCGGCATGCAGGGCATTGCCATGTTCGTGTGCACGTTGCCGCTGGTGGTGGCCATCGTCGCGCCGGCCCCGGCGCGGTCCGGACCGCTGCTGTGGGTGGGCGCGGTGCTGGCCGGCCTCGGTGTCATCATCGAAGCCACGGCCGACTGGCAGATGTCGCGCTTTCGCGCCACGCGCACCGAGCAGGGCGTGGTCATGGACCGCGGGCTGTGGCACTACTCCCGCCATCCCAACTATTTCGGCGAAATGATGGTGCAGTGGGGCCTGTGGCTGATGGCCTGCGACATGGGGCCGGTGGGCTACGCCACCATCCTCGCGCCGCTGCTCCTGTCCTACGTCATCATCGGGCCCATGGGCGCCAACCTGCTGGAGCGGCGCCTGGGCAAGAAGAACCCCGGCTACGAGGACTACATCCGCCGCACCAGCGCCTTCGTTCCCTGGCCACCCAAGAAAGCCTGACCACCCATGGACTCACCCAACAACGACATCCTGACGCGCCTGGAGGGCGGAATCCTTACGGTGACGCTCAACCGCCCGCAGTCCCTGAACGGGCTGACCATCACCATGACGCGCATCCTGAACGACCGACTGCGCGAGGCGGCGGCGAACCCGGAAGTGCGCGCGCTGGTGCTGACCGGCGCCGGCCGGGCGTTTTGCGCCGGCGGCGACATAAAAGAGTTCGATGCCATCGATGAGCGCGACCCGGACTGGGTGAAATTCCGGAAAGATCCCATCTGGAACGACATCGACACATCGGCTGAGCGCACGCGGCGGGCCAGCGAGGGACCGTTGCTGCTGCACGAGATGGGCAAGCCGACCATCGCCATGGTGCGCGGGGCTTGCGTGGGGGCGTCGGTGGCCCTGGCGACGGCTTGCGATTTCCGCATTGTGTCCGACACGGCATTCTTCTCGACGGCCTTCGCCCGCATCGGGATTTCCGGCGAACTGGGCGTGAGCTATTACCTGCCGCGCCTCGTGGGCATGGCCAAGGCGCGCGAAATGTTCTTTTTCGCCGACCGGGTGCCCGCGGACGAGGCCTCGAAAATCGGCCTGGTGAACAAAGTGGTGCCGGATGCCGACCTGGAAAAGGAAACCATGACCTTTGCAAGGCGCCTGGCCGACGGGCCGCCATTGGCTTACCGCTACATCAAGGCGAACCTGAATGCTTCGGAAACCAAGACTGCCGGGGAAATGATGGGGTTCGAGGCAGTGAACCAAGTGCGGGTGCTGCGCAGCGAGGATGCCAAGGAAGCAATCAGCGCATTTTTCGAGAAGCGCACGCCCAAATTCACCGGACGCTAATTAGGATCAAGATCTCGTTTTCCCTCTCCCCAACCCCTCTCCCCAGGAGAGGGGCTTGAATCTCGCGGGTCTTTCTTCCCTCTCCCTTGGGGAGAGGGACCGAGGGAGAGGGAAGGACAAAAAGGAACATCATGAGCACTCAACCCGACTACATCGCAGTGGCCAAAAAATTCTTCGCCGCCTGGGCGAAACAAGATCATCCTGCTGTCCTCGAACTTGTCCACGACGACGTCGAATACCAGAACATGCCCTTTACCGAGGTCATGAAAGGCAAGGAATCCATCGCCGCCTTCATGAGCAAGTTCGGCCGTGGCATGGCTAACATCCACGTCGACCTGCGCAACATCATCCAGTCGGGCAACGTGGTGTTCCACGAAGGCATCGAAAACTACGAGCGCAAGGGCAAGAAAGTCGCCTTGCCCTACGTCGGCGTGTTCGAGTTCAAGGACGGCAAGATCATCGGCTGGCGCGACTATTTCGACTACGCCACGCTTGAGAAACAGTTAGCCGCGTAAAGTACAGCATGAAGGCTGAAAATTCCGTTGCTATTGTCACGGGCGCCAATCGCGGCATCGGCGAAGCCCTGGTGCGCGAGCTGATCGCGCGCGGCGCCGCCAAAGTCTATGCAGGCTGCCGCAACGCCAAGGATGCCGAGCACCTGGTGAAGGAGGGAGCGGGCAAGGTCGTCGCCCTGAGTCTCGACGTCACCAAGGATGCACAAGTCGCTGCCGCCGCCGAGCAAGGCAAGGATACGACCCTGGTGATCAACAACGCCGGCCTGTCCGAATATGGCCGCCGCCTGATCGGCGCCAAAAGCATCGCGGCCGCCCAGGCCGAGATGGACGTCAACTATTTCGGGGTGCTGCGCATGTGCCGCGCCTTTGCTCCCGTGCTAAGGGCCAACGGCGGCGGCGCCATTGTCAACATTCTCTCGGCCGGCGCACTGTGCAACCTGCCGGTGCTGGGCACCTACTGCCCCACCAAGGCCGCGGCCTATTCGCTCACTCAGGGGGTGCGCGCCGAACTGGCAGGGCAGGGCACCTTCGTATCGGCCATTTTCGTCGGCTCGGTGGACACGCGCATGGCGGGCAACGTCAAGGGCGTGGAGAAGGTCACGCCGCAGTTCACCGCCCGCGCCACGCTGGACTCGCTGGCGCGCCGTGAAGAGGAAGTGGACGCCGATCCCATGACCGTCGATCTGCGCGCGCGCCTCGCGCGCGATCCCAAGAAAACCGAGCGCTTCCTGGCGCGTTCGCTCACCCTGGTGCCCAATGTCGATTGATTGCCGCGAACCGGCGCTGAAGCAATGACCATGAAACTCGCCCGCTCCTTTCCCCACGCCTTGCGCCTGCCGCTGGTGGCCGCGCCCATGTTTCTGGTGTCGGGGCCCGACCTCGTGCTGGCCGCCTGCACGTCGGGCATCGTCGGCGCCTTTCCCACGCCCAACACCCGCACCGTCGAGGAACTGGACGGCTGGATGGCGCGCATTGTGGACGGCCTGGCCGCGGCGCGCGAGCGCAATCCCAAGACCGTCATCGGCCCGTGGGCGGCCAACCTGGTGACGCATTCGTCCAATCCGCGCCTGGCCAAGGATCTGGAATTGATTGCCAAGCACAAGCCGCCCATTGTCATCACTGCCCTGGGCAGTCCCAAGCCCGCCATCGAGGTGGTGCACTCGTATGGCGGGCTGGTGTTCGGCGACGTGATTTCCATCAAGCTGGCGGCCAAGGCGGCTGAGGCCGGCGTGGACGGCATGGCCTGCGTGTCGGCCGGTGCCGGCGGGCATACCGGCACGCTGTCGCCCTTTGCCTTCATTTCGGCGGTGCGCGAGTTCTTCGACGGCTTCGTCATCGTGGGCGGCGGCATTGCCGACGGCTGGGGCGTGGCCGGCGCGATCGCCGCGGGCGCCGACCTGATCTACATGGGCACGCGCTTCATCGCCACCGAAGAGAGCATCGCCGTGCCCGGCTACAAGGACATGGTGACCCAGTCCAGCGTGGAAGACCTCGTGATCAGCGCCGGCATCACCGGCACCGCCGCCATTTGGCTCAAGCCCTCTCTGCGCGCCAACGGCTACGATCCGGACAACATGCCGGCGGCGCCCACGCGCAATTACGACGGCGACCGCGACGGCGCCAAGCGCTGGCGCGACCTGTGGGCTGCTGGGCAGGGGATCGGCCGGGTCAAGGCCGTGCAGCCCGTGGCCAGCATCGTGGACGAAATCGAAACCGAATACAACGCGGCAAAAGCGCGCCTGGCAGGGTTCCAGGCTGCCCCGCAAGTCTCGAGGAGCGCGGCATGAGCACAGCGGTGTACATCCTGGGCGGCACCCAGACCGATTTTTCCAAGACCTGGTCGCGCAACGGCCAAGACATTTCCGACATGATCCGCGACGTCACCGAGGGCACGCTGGCCGTTTGCGACATGCCCGCGAGCGACATCCAGACCATCCATGTGGGCAACGCCTTCGGCGAGCTGCAGCGCCAGCAGGCCCACCTGGGCGGCATGGTGGCGGCGGTGGTGCCCGAGCTGTATGGGGTACCCGCGTCGCGCCACGAGGCGGCCTGCGCCTCGTCCTCCATGGCCGCGCTCGCCGCCATGGCCGAGATCGAGGCCGGGCGCTACGACTGCGCGCTGGTGCTCGGGGCCGAGGAGCTGCGCAACCTGGGCGGCGACCAGGGCTCGTCCAACCAGAACGCCGCGGCCTGGATCGGCCATGAGGGGCAGGACTGCCGGTTCATGTGGCCGTACATTTTCAGCCGCCTGGGCGAGGAGTACGACGGCCGCTTCGGCTTGAAGTACGAGCACCTCATGCGCATCGCCGAAATCAACTACACCAACGCCCGGCGCAATCCCAACGCCCAGTCGCGCAAATGGCAGTTCACGGACAAGAGCTTCACCGCCGACGACGAGGCCAACCCCGTCATCGAAGGCCGCATCCGGCGCATGGACTGCGGGCAGGTGAGCGACGGCGCCGCCGCCGTCATCGTGGCCTCGGAGCGCTTTGCCGCCGAGTATGCCAAGCGCCGCGGCGGCAAGCTGGAGCAGTTGCCGCGCATCCTGGGCTGGGGACACCGCACCGCCAGCCTGCTGTACGAGGACAAGATCAAGCGCTCCAGGAGCTCGGGCTCGCCCTACATCTTCCCGCACGTGCGCGACACCATCACCGACGCCTGGAAGCGCGCCGGCATCAGCGGCGTCGACGACCTCGACGGCATCGAGACCCACGACTGCTTCACCACCACCGAGTACATGGCCATCGACCACTTCGGCATCACCGCGCCGGGGGAGTCGTGGAAGGCCGTGGAGGCGGGCGACATCGCCCCGGGCGGACGCATTCCAATGAACCCCTCGGGCGGCCTGATCGGCCTGGGCCATCCCGTGGGCGCCACCGGCGCGCGCATGCTGCTCGACGCCGCCAAGCAGGTCACCGGCCAGGCCGGCGACATGCAGGTGGAAGGCGCCAAGACCTTTGCCACGCTCAACATCGGCGGAAGCTGCACCACCATTGCCAGCTTCGTGGTGGGCGTGCGGCCCGCAGGTTCGAAATGACGGCGCTCATCGTCGACGCGCTGCGCACGCCGCGCGGCCGCGGCAACGAAAAAGGCCGGCTCGCCGGCGTCAAGCCGGCGCACCTCTTGTCGCAGACCCTGGCGGCGCTGGCCGACCGGCACAAGCTGGATACCTCGGCCGTGTCGGACGTCATCGTGGGGTGCGCCACGCAAACCAAAGACCAGGGCACGGGCATCGGCAAGGTGGGCGTGTTGGTGTCGGGCTGGTCCGATTCGGTGTCGGCCGTGACCATCAACCGCTATTGCGCCTCGGGCCTGTCGGCGGTGCACTTCGCCGCGCTGCAGGCCGAGTACAACGATGCGCTGGCCGTGGGCGGCGGGGTGGAATCCATGTCGCGCGTGCCCATGCTGTCGGATAAGGGCCCGCTGTTCTTCGACAACGAAATCATGCGCGAGGCGCGCGCCGTGCACATGGGCCTCGCGGCCGACGCCGTGGCCACGCTGCACGGCTTCACCCGCCAGGCCTGCGACGAATACGCGGCCGAGTCGCAGCGCCGCGCCGCCGCGGCGCGCGAGTCCGGCTGGTTCAGGAAGTCGCTGGTGCCGGTGGAGGGCCAGGACGGCGCCGCGCTGCTGGAGGCCGACGAGACCATCCGGCCCGCCACCACGGTCGAAAGCCTGTCGGCCATCGCGCCGGCCTTTGCCGACATGGGCAAGGCCGGCCCGGATGCCTTCATGCAAAAGCATTTCAACATCGCCGGCGACATCCAGCACGTGCACCACGCGGGCAACTCGCCGGCCATGGCCGACGGCGCTTCCGCCGTGCTGGTCGGCTCGGAAGCCGCGGTGAAGCGCGCCGGCCTCAAGCCGCGCGCGCGCATCCTCGCCACCTCGGACGTGAGCATCGATCCGGTGCTGCAGCTCACGGGCGCCGCCGACGCCACCCAGCGCGCCCTGGCGCGCGCCGGGCTGAAGCCGAGCGACATCGCGCTGTTCGAGGTGAACGAATCGTTCGCGGCGCTCATGCTGCATTACCGCAAGGCGCTGGGCATCGGTGCCGACCGCCTGAACGTCAACGGCGGGGCCATCGCCCTGGGCCATGCCATGGGCGCCACCGGCGGCTCGCTGCTGGGCACGCTGCTGGATGAACTGGAGCGCCGCAACGAGCGTTACGGCGTGGTGGCCATTTGCGGCGCGGCCGGCGTGGCCGTGGCCACGGTGATTGAGCGCCTTTAGGCCGTCAACGAGCGCCTCGGGGCGCAGGCGAGCGTCTCTAGCCCGCGTCCGGGCGACCGGACCGTCGTAAAGAGGAAGGAGGAAATCATGTCGCAACTCATGAAAATCGCCAATTTCTACGGGCGATTCCTGCTCAGCTTCACGGCCATCGGCTTCCTGTGGCGCGCCATTTTCTGGCCGCGCTTCAAGCCCGACCTCACCGGCCAGACCTGGCTGGTCACCGGCGCCTCGGGCGGGCTGGGACGCGCCGCCGTGCTGAGAGCCGCGCGGCGCGGCGCCAACGTGATCGCGGCGGCGCGCAGCGCGCAGAAGCTGGCCGAACTGGCCGCCGAGGCCAAGGCCGCCGGGGTGGCGGGAAATATTCGCACGGAAGTGGCGGACTTCTCGCTCAAGCGCGACACCTCGCGCTTCGTGGACAAGCTGCTGGCCGAGGGCACGAAAATCGACGTGCTGGTGAACAACGTGGGCGTGCTGCTGGACGATTTCTCGGTCACCGACGAAGGCCACGAGGCCTCGTTCACCACCAACATCCTCAGCCATTACATCCTCACCGAGCGGCTCATCCAGGCCGGCGCCATGAAGCGCGGCGGGGCGGTGGTCAACATGTCCTCGGGCGGCATGTACAACGTGCCGCTGCTGGTCAGCCTCATGGACGTGGCCAGGAAGCCCGAGAACTACAACGGCGTGCGCGCCTATGCCGTGCACAAGCGCGGCCAGGCCGCCATGACGCGGTTCTGGAGCGATGCCTACGGCGTCTCGCACGGCCTCAGTTTCTACGTCATGCACCCCGGCTGGTCCGACACCCAGGGCGTCAAGACCTCGCTGCCGCGCTTCCGCAAGCTGCTGCACCTCATCCTGCGCAGCCATGCCCAGGGCGCCGATACCGCGCTGTGGCTGGGCGCCACCCGCCCGCAGGGCGTGAGCCCCGACGCGTTCTGGTTCGACCGCGCGCCGCGCGACGCGCACGCCTACGATTTCACCCGCAAGTCCAAGTACACACCCGCCGACCTGGCCGGTTACCTGCGCGGCGCGGCCGGCCAGTTCGCGGGCACCGCGGCTGAGCCCGTAGTTTCGACCTCATCCAAGGCCGCGGCCTGAGCCAACGCCAAACGATTCGAGCTGGAGATCCCATGAGCACCGAGGCACTGATTCAAAGACACATGGACGCCCTGGCGCGCGCCGACATGGACGCCGTCATGGCCGACTACGCCGAGGACGCGGTGCTGTGCTCGCCCGCGGGCGCCGCGCGCGGCCATGCGCAGATCCGCGCCGCGGTCGAGCCCTTCGCCACCAAGGTCCTGCCGCCGGGCTCGGAATTCAAGCTGCTGCGCCAGGTGATCGAGGGCGAACTGGTGTACCTCGTCTGGAGCGCCGAGTCGCCGCGCTTCCGCATTCCCATGGGCACCGACACCTTCATCGTGCGCAACGGCAAGATCGTGGCGCAGACCGTGGCCTCGCACATTGAGCGCAAGGGCTGAGTTGTTGGGCTGGGTTGTTGGGGCTGAGTTGAGAGGGTTGAGTTGACCGCAGAGGCAGGACGATGATTCCGTTTTCGGCAGAAACCATACGCGACTACACCAACCGCGGCGTGTGGGGCCGCACCACCGTGGACGACCTGTTCCGCATCGCCGTGCTGGGCGGGCGCGAGCGCCTGGCCATTGTCGATCCGCCCGACAAGCAGGCCATGACGGGCGTGGCGCCGCTGCGGCTCAACTGGCTGGAGCTGGACGACATGGTCGACCGCTTGGCCGCGCGCTTCCTGGCGCTGGGCTTGAAAAAGGACGACATCGTCGCGGTGCAGTTGCCCAACTGCGTGGAACTCGCCATGGTTTACCTGGCCGTGGCGCGGCTGGGGCTCATCATCAGTCCTTTCCCCATCCAGTACCGCGACCACGAGCTGATCGACCTGCTGGGTTTCGTCGACGCGCGGGTGATGATTACCTTCGGGCGTATCAAGGGCCACGACCACGTCGCCATGCTGGCCGGCGTGAAAAAGCACCTTCCGGGTTTGAAGGGCGTGCTGGCGTGGGGCGCTTCCGCATCCGAGGCGCAGTCACTGGACGCGCAGTCACTGGACAATTTGCGCGAGGGCGTGCTCGACCGCGCCGCGGTTCTCGATGCGTCGCGCGCGGCGGCCGTGGACGCCAACGAGGTGTTCACCATCACCTGGACCTCGGGCACCGAGGCGCGTCCCAAGGGCGTGCCCAAGACCCACAACCACTGGATGTGCGCCGGCATCGCCTGCGCCGAGGCGGGCGAGCTGCGCGACGGCGAGGTGCTGCTCAACCCCTTCCCCATGACGCACATCGGTTCGCTGGGCGGCATGTTCTTTCCCTGGCTGCTGAAGGGCGGCGTGCTGGTGCAGCACCAGCCCTTCGAGCTCGACACCTTCCTCACCCAGCTCGCGAGCGAGCGCGTGGCTTACACCGTGGCGCCGCCGGCGGTGCTCAACCTGCTGGTGCAGAACCAGGCGCTGATGGACAAGTACGACCTGTCGGCCCTGCACAGCGTGGGCTCGGGCTCGGCGCCGCTGTCGCCGTGGATGATCCGCGGCCTGTTCGACCGCTACGGCATTTCGGTGTGGAATTCGTTCGGCTCCTCCGAGGGCTGCGCGCTGTTCGGCGCGGGACGCGACATCCCCGATCCCGAGGCGCGCGCTGAATACCTGCCGCGCTTCGGCGTGAAGGGCATCGGCTGGTCGTCGTGGGTGGCCGGCGCGCAGGAAACGCGCCTGGTCGATCCCGCCACCGAGCAGGAGATCACCCAGCCCGGCCAGCCCGGCGAGCTGCGCCTGCGCGGCCCGCTCGTGTTCAGCGGCTACTGGAACGACCCCGAGCAGACTCGGCGCGCCTTCGACGCCGACGGCTGGTACAAGACCGGCGACACCTTCGAGATCGCGGGCGAGGGCCCCACGCCGCGCTACTACCACTACCTGGCGCGCACCAAGGACGTGGTGAACCGCGGCGGCATGAAAATCTCGCCGGCCGAACTGGAGACGCTCATCGACGGCCACCCCAAGGTGCGCGAGGCCGCGGTCATCGGCGTGCCCGACGCGCGGATGGGCGAAGTGGTGTGCGCCGTGGTTGTGCCGCGAGACCCGGCGGCCAAGCTGGAACTCAAGGAACTGACCGACTACTTGCGCGACAAGCGCATCGCCGTGTACAAATTGCCGGAGCGGTTGGCCATCGTGGACGCGCTGCCGCGCAATCCCGTGGGCAAGGTGCTGAAGCGGGATCTTCGCGATCAGTTCGCTAAATCAGCCTGATCGGCGCTCTGATCAGCGCGGCCGATCAGGACTTGAGCGGATTCTTGCCGCCGGAGTAATTGTCGGCGTAGGAAGGTAGCCCGTCGGAGATCTCATACCACGGCGCCTTTTCGTCCACGCAGAAGTTCGCCACCGGCCGCCCGCCCGGATCGGAGTCCAGCAGGCCCATGCGGATGCGCCGCTGTCCCGGCAGCGAGGTACGCCGGCTCCACAGCGGCGAGCCGCACGTCCTGCAGAAACAGCGGAACTTGCCGGGCGACGATTCATATTCCGTCACCAGCTCGGCGCCCGAAACCAGGCGGAATAGGGAGTCGTTGACAGGCGAGTTGGTCGCGAACGCGCCGCCCTGCGCGCGGCGGCAGGATTCGCAGTGGCAGTTCACGATGCGATCCAGCGAACCATGGATTTCATAGCGCACGCCGTTGCACAGGCAATGACCGGTGAGCATGTTCACTCCTTGACGGGCTTAAGGACCGCGCCAGAACGTCGAATACCGGATATCCTGACCTTAGCTTTCTTCGCTGCTTCGCCGGCACGCATTTGGCGAACGCTCGCCAGCAGGTCGCGCTTGAAAGCGCTGGGGCTCAAGTCAGCCTTCTTTCTTCGCGATTGCATTGTCTTGGCCGTTGCTAATTATCGGCGATCAGCCGCTTGCCCATGCTGATCACGTCGTCGGTCCCATAACCAAGCCGCTTGTAGAACTCCATCGCCTGCGCATTGCCGCTGCGGACCTGCAGGTTCAGCTTAGGACAGCCGCGCGCCGCCAGCAGCTTTTCCGCCTTCGCCATCATGGCCCGCCCCAGCCCGGATTTCTGGCGGGAAGGTTCGACCGCCAGGTAATTTACCCAGCCGCGGTGCCCGTCGTAACCCACCATGATGGTGGCGACAATGCTCTCTTCGATGACGCCGATCAGGAATGACCCTGGTTCAACGGAGAGCTTGCGCTGAATGTCCTTGACCGGGTCGTTCCAGGGCCGGGTCAACTGGCAGCGCTCCCACAACGCCCCCACGGCGTCCTGGTCGGCGGCCTGGTACGGTCGAATGAGCATGATTTGCTTTTTTGTTCCAACAATCAGGCGCGGCGTTTTTCCCAATCCGCCAGCACTTCGAACTCGGCCATCATCCGGTCATGCCGCGCCTGCACGTACGGCGCTACCTTCATATCGGTGAAGATGTGCAATTGCTTGTGGCGCATGCCGTTCAGCACCTGATCGCCGACCAGCAGCGGGTCGAGCGGCGGCGAGACGTCGTAGATGGAAATCCGCTCGTGCGCGCCGGCGGGCGTGGACGGTGCCAGGTCCTTGGGCCGATTGCGCTCGGCTTGCTGGATGCGGGTGGCCACGGCGCCGGGGCAGAGGATGGAAATGCTGACGTTGCTGCCCTTCAGCTCGTTGGCGAAGGTCTCCGAGAGCCCGAGCACGCCGTACTTGGTGGTGGAGTACAGGGCGCTGTAGGCGCTGGGAAAAATGCCGTTCATGGAGGCGGTGTTGACAATGTGCGCTTCCTGGCCGTGGGCGCGCATGCCGGGGAGGAACGCCTCCATGCCGTGGATCACGCCCCACAGGTTCACGCCGAGCACCCATAGCCAGTCCTGGTGGGTGGCGTCGGTGCCGCGCCGCTGAATCATCACGCCGGCGTTGTTGCACAGCACGTGCACCGGGCCGAAGGCCTTGGCGGCCGTTTCCGCAAGTGCTTTCACGTTATCGAGGCGCGACACGTCGGTGACCGCGGCCACCGCCTTGCCGCCCCCGGCGTTGATCTCGCCGGCCACGGCCTCGGCGGCCGCGCGCTCGATATCCGACACCACAATGCGCATGCCGGCGCGGGCAAAGGCGATGGCCATGCCGCGGCCAATGCCGCTCCCAGCGCCGGTGATGACGGCGTTCTTGCCCTTGAAGTCCTGCATGGCGCTTCTCCTCTGGTTGGTCGCTCTCCGCCGCAGATACTACAGGGCGGCGGCCAACTGGGTGAGGGCGTAGAGCGCGAGGCCGGCCACGCCGCCCACCAGTGTGCCGTTGAGGCGGATGTACTGCAGGTCGCGGCCGATGTTGAGCTCGATCTGCTCCACCAGGTAGGCGTCGTTCCAGCTTTTCACCTGGCGCGCGATGAAGGCGCCGATGCCGGGGCGGTATTCCTCCACGATGGCGGGCGCGGCCTGGAGAACCTGGCCGTTGATCCAGGCGCGCATGTCCGGGTCCGCGGCCAGGAGCTCGCCCAGGTTCTGCAGGCCGCCGGTGACCTTCTCCCTCAGCCGCGAGTCCTCTTTCTCCACGTCGGCGATCAGCCAGGCCCGCAGCCGCACCCACAGTTCGCCGAAATAGGCGCGCACCTGCGGATGCTGGGCGAGCTCGTGCTGGAAGCGCCGCAGCCGTTCTCCGAGCGCGGGATCGTTCTTCAGGCGCCCGGAGAAGTCGGCGATCAGGGTGTCGAATTGCAGCCGCAGCGGATGGCGGGCGTCCTCCTTGACCGCCACGCTCAGGTCGGCCAGCGCGGCCAGCAGCCGGTCGAGCACGTAGTTGCCGGCGCGCTTGTCCAGGCCCAGGGGTTCGAGGAAGGCCTTGCCCGGGATCTGCTCCACGATGGCCGCCACCAGCGCACGGCGCACTTCCTCTTGCGACAGCGCGGCGTGGGCGCGTTCCAGCGCGGCGTCGAGCAGCACCTGGTAGCGGCGGTCCTCCACCAGGATGTCGAGCAGGCGGCTGCTGGGGCCCACCAGGTCGAAGTCGCGCAACTGCGCGGCGATGTACTGGTTGAGAAAAGCCTGCACGCGCGCCTCGTCCAGGGCGCTGATGGCGAAGCCCACGGCGCGGATGGCGTAGCCGCCGATCTTGTCGGCATTGCCGCGCGCCGCCAGCCAGGCCGAGGCGCGCCCCGCCGGATCGAATTCCTCGATCACGGCGACGATGCGCTCGGTGGCGAGGAACTTGTCCTGGATGAACGCGCCCAGGTTGTCGGCGATGCGGTCCTTGTTCCGGCGCAGGATGGCGGTGTGCGGCAGCGG
>Ga0134124_10002671_pt1 | contig 14355 bp, 12 predicted proteins | sample KB304_FD_96880 | JGI IMG/M metagenome (GOLD analysis project Ga0134124, IMG submission 96880) | Terrestrial soil microbial communities without Nitrogen fertilizer from Kellogg Biological Station, Michigan, USA - KB3-0-4 | ecosystem: Environmental > Terrestrial > Soil > Unclassified ... | reverse complement strand
CTCGGTCGAGCAGATGCTTATCACTCAGTACGGATTCAAGAAGAGCAACATAATCAAACTGCTGAACAATGAAGCGACGCGCGAGCGGATCGTGTGGGCGTTAGGGGATCAGCTTGCGGATGCGAACAAGGTTAGCAAGGACGATCGCGTGTTTGTTTTCTTTGCGGGCCACGGCGCGACGCGAAGACTGCCCTCGGGCAAGGAGCTGGGCTACATTGTGCCGGTCGACGCCGAAGCCGAAGCCTCTCAGGCAAAGTCAATCAGCATGACGCAGCTCCAGGAATTCTGTGAGTTGATCCCCGCCAAGCACCTCTACTTCGTGATCGATTCCTGCTATAGCGGGCTCGCGCTTACCAGGGCCGGAAGCGCTTCTTCGAAGAATGCAAACTACTTGGAAGAGATCACAAAGCGAATGGCTCGACAGATACTCACCGCGGGTGGGGCCGACCAACAAGTCGCCGACAACGGACCGGGCGGACATTCGATCTTCACGTGGACGCTGCTGCAAGGATTGCAGGGACTCGCGGACACCGACGGCAATTCCGCGATCACCGCGTCGGAACTGGGGGCCTACATCAGTCCGATAGTCTCCTCGCTCTCTCATCAAACTCCTGCTTTTGGAAATTTGCTCGGCAGCGAAGGCGGCGAATTCGTGTTCGAGCTTCAGCAAGAATCGCTGACCGAAGCCAGCAAGCAACTCGACGAAGAGGCGATCAAACTCAACGACGAGCTTGAACGCATTCAGAAAGACATCGCCGCCAAACGCGAACGCAATTCGAGGCTGCGCGAAAAAGTCGAAGAAGAACGAAGGAAGCTCGAGGGCACGACGGGAACGCCCGTCAAGGAAGCACCGAAATCAAAAGCTGCGCAGGCGCAGGAGCACCACAACCTGGGACTCAAACTATATCGGGAGAAAAAGTACGACGAAGCGGTCATCGAGTTTGAACAAGCAGTGAAGCTCGACCCGAAGAATGCAACGATGTCCAACAACCTGGGCTTCACGTTGTACAAGTTTGAGAAGTACGAAGAGTCTGTTGTCTGGCTTCGCAAAGCGATCGAGATCGACCCACAGCGCGCGGTGGCTTATGCCAATTTGGCCGATGCTTATATGAAGCTCGGAAAGACCACGGAAGCGCGGCAGTACTATGAAAAGTACGCGGAGATGGCGCCCAATTCTCCAACCATCGACTACGTGCGTAAGAAGATAGAAGAGCTGAAGGGTAAGGAATAGGAGTCGCGTAACCGGTCCTGCTCTTCTTTGCGAGCTTTGCGGTCCTTTGCGTCTTTGCGTTGAAGAATTATTCACGGGGTTGGGAAGACGCAAAGGACCGCAAAGCTCGCAAACGCGTTCCCGTCTCATTGAAGATCCAGGAAACGTGCTCTCACTTCCGGTGACGGTACCATGCAAGCATTGAGCTTCCCGAACCATCGGTAGCGGCGTTTGGCGAACTGATCGTAAAGGTAATCACGAATACTTCGCGGAATGATATAGGCGGCGACGGCCAGGTTCCACACCCCGCCAAGGTATCTGGCAACCTGCAGCACCGCATCGGATCGCACGAACACTCTCCCCTTGCTTGCGTCAACGAGAGATTCCACGAACACCATGGAGTCTATGCCCTCCAGTTCCGGATGTAGAGCGAGTATTGATTTGCCATAATCGCTCTGCAGTGCGGCGAAGAGCATGGTCTTCTGCTTCTCAAAATGAAGAACGCGCTGAACAGCTTTGCTGCAGAAACCGCAAAGCCCGTCATAAAGCAACACAGGTTGAGAGGTGTTTGTCGTTGCAGTCACTAACGTTATGTCAGTCTCCTGTGACGGTTTTCCCAGGTATACTTCCATGCCTCGAGCATTAGTTCATTAGCGGTCTTAGCCTTCTTCTTGGTTTTGTTTGTTGGGTTGCGTCGGCGCGGGACCTTACCATTGTCTGTTGGCTTAGCGGATAGGGAGTCTCCACGAGCCCGTACTGTTTTGCCCCCGGTTGCTTGTCTGGCGTCGAGCACTTCCAAGTCGTCGGTGCGTTCACGCTGTCGCTTTGGTTTTGGCTTCGCGCTCACTTCGTGGTATTTCCTTCTCAACTTCGTGTATTTCTATTGAAGCATGGTTCTAAGAACATTCACAGCGATATGATCGACGACTGTTGATTCCGGCGAACGACGGGTGATAAAGCGACTCGATCTAGACCGATTTATCGGGCTCCTCATCCGTGTTGATCTGTGTTCATCTGTGGTTTGTTTCTCTCTTGTCGTTGCATTGCGCTTTTCGGAGAGTTGACTCGGTATAATAGAGAAGCTTCGATGAGCGTCAAGTTTGCCGATCGGGAGAGTGAGAAATGACGAACAACCGAAAACCAATCGCAGTGCTTCTGATGATGGGTACTTTCCTGGCAGGCGCATCGCGCCAGATCGACGCCGCCGGACAGAATTTGCCACAACCCTCGCCCGTCGTGATTCCCTTCGAGATTGTCACTCGACACATAGTTATCAAGGTGAAGATCAATAATTCGGCGCCGCTGTCCTTCATTCTCGACACGGGCGACAAGGTCGCGATCGTCGATCTGAAGCGAGCCGAGTCGCTTGGCTTAAACCTGAAAGACGAAGTTCACGTCGGCGGCGCCGGCCCCGGTGTGTTGAAAGGGTCGACCGTCAAAGACGCTTCAGTCAATGTGCTCGGACTCGAGGGAAACACGCAGCCGGTCGTGCTGGCGCTGCCTTTGGACATATTGAAGCCGAACTTTGGACACGACATTGACGGCATCATCGGAGGCGACTTCATAAAACAATTTGTGGTTGAAATTGATTACCCGGCTCACGTGCTGAGGCTTCATGACAAAGCCAAATTCACATACGCGGGTCCCGGTGAAAGCATCCCGATGCGTTTGAACTCAGGAGGTCATCCAGTCATTGAAGCTGATCTTACAGTGACGGGAAGGCCCGCAGTCAAAGGGAAGTTCGTGATCGATATCGGATCGGGAGCCGCTCTTGCGCTTCACGCGCCGTTCGTCGCACAGGAACATCTCCCGTTGCCGGATCAAAAAACCATCAGAGCGATGGGCGGCGGCGGCACCGGCGGCAAAGTCACGGGACGCCAGGGTCGCATTGCCGAGTTACGTATCGGCAGATTCCAGATCCCCGACACTCCTACTCTTTTTTCCGAAGACAAGGGCGGAGCCTTTGCCAGCCGCGAACTGCAAGGCAACATCGGCGCGCAGATACTACGGAAGTTCAAGGTCTTTCTCGATTACGCTCGCGACCGGATCATTCTCGAACCCAACGCCAGCTTGAAAGATCTTATCGCCCCGGCGTCGAGTGGCTTGAGGGTCTTAGCTGAAGGAGCGGACTACAGGATGTTCCGCGTGGAAGACGTGCTCGAAGACTCGCCGGCCACGGAGGCCGGGCTCCAAGTGGGTGACTTACTCATATCATTAGACGGGCAGGCGGCTTCCGAACTAACCCTGTCATTATTGCATGAAACATTCGAGAAGCCCGGTTCGCATAAGCTCATCGTGCGTCGCGGCGAACAAACCCTGCAAATCACACTGACAGCGCGAAGACTCATCTGATGTGGGTTGCATTACTCCACGGTTGCGATGAAAATAGATACCCCAAGCGGGCAAGACGCGCATAACCATTTATATCGATAACGCCGTTCTCGATGAGTTCCGCGCACGCGCGGAGAGAGCCGGCACGGGTTATCAAACAATGATGAACCAAGCGCTCAAAGCGTCCTTGGCAGAGAGCGAGCCTCCAGTTACTGAGACCGTATTACGCCAGGTCATAAGGGAGGAGTTGCCGAAGCGCTCGCGGCCTACGCCGCGCTCAACCCCACAAGGCAAAAAGCGTCGGGCCGGTTAGTTGAACCATTAACGTCAGCGCACTTGAACAACAATGACCACACACAAACACACTAACAAACTCATCGACGAGACCAGTCCCTACCTGCTTCAACACGCGCACAACCCTGTTGATTGGTATCCGTGGGGGCCTGAGGCTCTCGAACGCTCGCGCTCTGAAGACAAGCCAATACTGCTCTCTATCGGCTACTCCGCTTGCCACTGGTGTCACGTGATGGAGCACGAGTCTTTCGAGAATGAAGACATCGCTAGATTGATGAACGAAAACTTCGTTTGCATAAAAGTCGATCGCGAAGAGCGGCCCGATCTCGATTCGATCTACATGAACGCCGTCCAAATGATGACCGGGCACGGGGGCTGGCCGATGACGATGTTTCTCACGCCCGATCTGAAACCGTTCTACGGAGGCACGTACTACCCGCCCGAAGACCGACGAGGCATGCCCGGCTTTCCTCGAGTGCTGGTGTCAATCGCAGATTCGTATCACACCAAGCGAGAGGAGGTACTGTCGAGCGCGGACGCCATCACCGCCGAGCTCAAGAAGAGCGATCGTTTCGTTGCGTCAAACGAGATGCTGACAACAGGAGTGTTGAACGCGGCGTTCTCCGCGCTGGCCTCGAGCTTCGACAAAGCGAACGGCGGCTTCGGCGGCGCGCCCAAGTTCCCTCCTTCGATGACGCTGATGTTTTTGCTTCGCCACTACAAGCGAACCAGGTCGGATGAAGCGCTGAAGATGGTCGAGACGACGCTTCAGAAGATGGCGGGCGGCGGGATGTACGATCATCTCGGCGGCGCCTTCGCTCGTTATTCAGTTGACGCAGCATGGCTGGTGCCTCACTTCGAGAAGATGCTCTACGACAACGCGCTGCTCACACGCATCTATCTGTACGCGTACCAGGAGACGAAGAATCCGCTGTACAGGCGAATCGCGGAAGAGACTCTCGAATACGTCATTCGAGACATGACCGACCGGACCGGCGGCTTCTACTCTTCGGAAGACGCGGACAGCGAAGGCGTGGAGGGAAAGTTCTACGTTTGGACGAAGGCCGAAGTGATTGGTCTTCTCGGCGAAGAGGAGGGCCAGGTATTCTGCGAATTCTTTGATGTGACAGAGCAAGGAAACTTTGAACACGGCAACTCGATCCTCAACACGCCGCGATCGATTGAAGAGTTCGCGGCGGCCAAGACTCTAAAGGTGGATGAGCTTCGCACACCGATCAACACCGGCAAGCGAAAGCTCTTCAACGCGCGCGAGAGCCGCGTGAGACCGGGCCGCGATGACAAGTCGTTGGCAGCGTGGAACGGGTTGATGCTGACGGCGTTTGCTGAGGCAGCGAACATCCTGGGACGCGACGACTACCGCGAGGTTGCAATCCGTAGCGCCGAGTTCATCACAACGCAGTTGATGAAGGACGGCCGGTTGCTGCGCACCTACAAATCGGGTCAGGCAAAGCTGAACGGCTATCTCGAGGATTACGCGTACGTGATCGAAGGTCTGCTCGCGGCGTACGAGGCAACGTTCGCGCTGAAGTTCTTCACTCAGGCTCGTGAGCTGGCCGACACGATGATCGCGCAGTTTTGGGATGAGCAGGAAGGCGGGTTCTATTTCACATCCTCGGATCACGAAGAGCTGATCACGCGTACGAAGGATTACTTTGACAACGCCACGCCGTCGGGCAATTCGGTCGCGGCGGCGGCGCTACTGAAACTCGGCGTACTTACTCAGAATCGCGACTACACTAATCGCGCGGTGACTGTGTTGCGCGCGATGCGTCCGGCAATGAGCCGGTACCCGAGCGCCTTTGGATACATGCTAAGCTCGCTCGACTTCTACCTGTCGGAACCCAAGGAAATAGCGATGGTAGGCAAGCTGGAATCGCACGAAGTGCGCGCATTCGTCGAAGAGGTGTATTCGCGATACATTCCAAACAAAGTAGTCGCCGCGTGTGAACCGAACGACGACCGCGCGGCTTCCGAGATCGCCCTGCTCGTCGAGAGAACAGCAATCGACGGGCAAGCCACAGCCTATGTTTGCCGGAACTACACTTGTCTCGAGCCGGCGACGACGGTCGAGCAATTCGCCGTTCGTCTTGAAGAGTGATCACACCCGAAAACGAATTAACGCAAAGACGCGAGGACGCAAGGACGCAAGGCTTGTCAGGCTTCTTCCCTGTCGCGTCTTTGCGTCTTTGCGGCTTTGCGTTAAGATCTACTTCCAAACCGCCACAGCATGTTGTAACTTGTGCCTCATCACTCAGAATCAGGTTGCTTAATTCAGATCGGGAAAAGGAGAATTCATGAACACACCAGCCAAGAGCGTAAACGCGTGGATCTTGCCAAGTGAAGACGATCCGTCCGGAACCAACTACCAGTCCCCCACCAGCAGCTTTCAGAATCTGATCACGTATGGTGTTTACAACTACCTCGATATGGTGAACATCTGTTTCGCCAATACGGTGAAGACGGGCTCGCATACGGTGCCCACCGGTGACGGCTCTACGCACACTGTCGAGCTCCAACCGAAAATACATACTCCTGGCGGCTACACGAACGACCAATATATGAAGTGGATAATTCAGGATGCGCGCAAGATGAATCCTGACATCAAGATTCTGCTCACATTGGGCTACGCCAACGATGAGTTTACGCAAATCTTTTCCGGCCCCGAAAGCGGATGGCAGGCCCAGGCGACCGCCTATGCTAACAACGTGGTCGCTTACCTTAAGAACTACGGATTGAATGGTTTTGATATCGATTGGGAATGGGACTTCAGTACCGATACACCCAAGAGCATGATGAGCATGGTGCTTCAAGCTCTTCGCACTGCGCTCAACGCGCAACCCCAGATCTACTACCTCACTTTGTCACCGGCCACCAACGAGCACCTGGATGGTTCAGTAGTGAATGACACGATCGACTTCATCAATATGCAGTTGTACTGCGACTGCACGGGCCCGGGCGACTATACAGGCATCGGAATACAGCAAAGCCTATTGGCGTATGGCGCGAAATTCGAGTCGAAGGGCAACGGCGACACCACTCCGTACCAGAATGCTCAGGATGCTTATTCGGGGATGACCGGTGGAAGCATCAAGTATGGCATCTCCACTCAATGGCGGTTGAATTCCGGCGACTTCCAGTACGAGCAGGCCCAGCAGATGATCCTCTCTCAGCTAGTGAACGGCATCCCCGGCACTACGTTTGATGACACGCCGATCATTGGAGCCGCCGGCAATCCGACGATCTCGCAGATGGTCGTGCGCTCGGGAGAAGTCCTGGACGCGATCCAGGCAACGAACAGCGGCTCTTTCGAAGGCGATCCCGTCTCTTACATCCTGCTGCAGCACGGCGGCAACGGAGGCAATCCGAGCACGGTTGCGATACCGGCCGGCGATACGATATCCGAAGTGTCAGGCTATACGGGCATCTGGTACGGTTGGCAATGTGTGCTTCAGATCACGATCAAGACGGCCGGCGGAAAAGTCTTCGGCCCCTTCGGCACGATGACGAGCGCCACGTCGAAGATACCCTTCACCTACACCGCGCCGTCGGGAAAATCCATCGTTGCATTCAGCGGTTCGATAGTAGAAGTGCCCCTTGCCGGCGGAGGTTTGACTTACATTGTCGCAAGTTTGAACGCAACGTTTGCGTAGAGAGAACTGGCCAGGCAAAGCCCGCGCAGCGGCGAAGGCGTGTAGCCCAGGGCGAGTCCGCGAGCCCTGGGCCTCTTCGTATCTGTCCCACGCTAGCCGCATAGCGGGCGACAGCCGAGCTTTCTCACAGCTACCTCTAGTGGTAAGCCAAACCTCAGTTAGTTGATTGATTAAGACGGACCGCTAATTCAGTAAACGAGGCTGCTATGCCAAGTGAAGCTGGGTACATGAAACTAAATGGGTCACTTGATAACTCGGATCTCAAATATGCGAGGCCATAACTTGCCGGTGATGAAGATTCGTTTCTTCTCTGCGTCGTAGGCGATTCCGTTGAGCACGTCTTCCCTTCCCGTCCTGTCCGATGGCGCCAGGATGCCTTTTAAGTTCAAGAAAGATGTCACGCGCCCGGTCGATGGATCGATGCGAACGATCTTGTCTGTCTGCCAAACGTTCGCCCAAATCTCGCCTTCGATGAATTCCAATTCGTTTATCTCGGTGAGAGGCTGACCGTTCATCGTGACCGCAAGGTTTCTGATCGGCTTGAAGGTTTGAGGATCGAGATAAAACAAGTTGCTGCTGCCGTCGCTCAGAATCAGATTGCTGCCATCGTAGGTCAGTCCCCAGCCCTCAGTGTCGTAAGCGAATTCCTGAAGCTGCTTGAAACTGTCCAGGTCGTAGACGAATCCACGATGTGATTTCCACGTGAGCTGAATAAGACGATTGTTCACAAGCGCGAGACCCTCGCCGAAATATTCGGTTGAGAGACTAATCTCTTTCAGGACTTTTCCGGATGGGAACTCTAGCCGCCGCAGCTTGGACTGACCCTCCAGGCCGGTGCCCTCATAAAGAGAGCCGTCGTGCCACAGCAGGCCTTGGGTGAAGGAGGTCGGATCGTGCGGATAGCTGCTGACGACTTCGTAGGAGACTTGCTGCGCACGCGCGACACTTGTGCTTTGATTGCTGTTCGAGGTTGTGTTCGGCTGCGTGGGAGTTCCCTGGCGCAGCAATATGACAATGAGAAACACGGCGCCTGCCACCGCTATTAGTCCGAGAGCCACGATCGACGCTCGAGAGCGTTTGCTGCTGCCGGCAGATTTGCGAGTACGCTTTTTGTCCGACTTTTTGGCCATAAGGTTCTGTCTAACTATACGGTTTTTCGTCTGCGTTTGAAGTCTCAGGTGACGCGCGCTGGGCTGATTAACTCCTCTGCGTCCTGGGCGTCCTCTGCGGTTCTCTTAATCAGTGCTGGGAATCAACCGCCGAGGACGCCGAGGAGTCCATAAAGAGACCACCGTTGGAAAACCGCGTAGCGCAGTCTATACTCGCCGGAGAAAAAACTCTACAAGGTCGCACGGACGAGATTTGATACCATCCCTTCCAAAAGCTCAGAAGGAGTTCAGAATATGAGAATGAAAAGCATTGGACTAATCACTCTGCCGTTGTTCGTTTTGGCATTCTCGGCGCTTTGCGCGGCAAAGCCGCTTGACGATCGAACAAAGTCCGAACCGGTCTCGCCGAGCTCCTCTCCGAGCTCAAAGATAAACGTCACGTTTGATCAGAGCGCACCGGAAATAGTCATCGTCGAATCAGCCGGCGAACGTTTGAGAATCAATACATCCACCAGGACCGTCGAGCGGATTTCCGAGGTGACAGCCAGCCAGGAAAGTAAGAAAGAACCCGCGCCGCAGGTGGCTTCGAAGGAACGTGAGAGTAGCAGGGCTTACGAACCGTATGATTATCACATTGTCAACGTGCCTACGCCGAAAGCGGTCCGGCGTCACAGTCTGAATATGTACTTCACTCATCGTTTTCAAGAGACGATCACGCCGCTCCAGGAAGAAGACGGCTCTGAGCACATCGCGCGCATCTCGAAGGACCTGTTGGGACTCGACAGCTCGGCGGTTTCATCGTTGGGTGTGACCTATGGAATAACCGATCGCTTATACGCTAATGTGTATCGCTCGCCGCTATGTCAACCTGGCTTGTGCAAGACGATTGAGATGGGTCTCGGGTATCATTTGCTGGATGAAGCGGGCAGGTCTCCGATTGCGCTGTCTGCATACACGAGCGTCGAGGGTGATTACAATTTCACGGAGCGTTACACCTATAATTTCCAGGCGATGATCGGGCGAAGCATGACCAGGTACGTCAACTTGTTTTTCTCACCTGCTCTGCACGTGAATTCAAACGGAAACGATCGCTTCAAAGGTTTCCTGGCGTCTCAGCCTTTGGTCAAGAGCCTGAGGCTTGGGCGAAACACAGGTTCGTTTGGATTCGGCTTGAACGCGCGGGTCCGCCCGACTACTTCGCTGCTCTTCGAGTACACGCCGCGAGTCGGTTTCGAAATGGGCCAGCTAGTTCCCGACTTCGATACGAGTACCGGCCAACTGAAAGGATTCAAGAATGATACCGAAGCGGAGATCGCCTTCGGAATCGAGAAGCGAATCGGGCGTCACGTATTTTCGCTGACGTTCTCGAACACGCAAGCGACCACGACTGCGCGGTACAACTCCAGCAACCAGGCTTTGCCCCCGAACAAGTTCAGCATAGGATTCAACTTGTTCAGGCGGTTGCTCTGAAACAACGTATGTCACAAATCAAAAGGAGCTTTCTCGAGATGTTCAAGTTTGCGATGACGCTGTCCGTCGTATTGCTCGCAACGCTTTTTGCGGCGGCTTGTGCGACCGGGCCTAAGAGCGAAGACAATGCGAATGCCGATCAAGCGAATCGGCCGGGACAAGGCGCATCTACTTCGCCGCTTCTTCAGCCTACGTTAAAGGGCGACATCGAGCGCATTTATCTAAACCTTTCGATGGCCAGGGAAGCTTTCAAGAATAATAAATCGCAGGAGGCAGTGGTACATCTGGAATCAGCGAAAAAAGAAGTGGATGGGGCGCTTGATCGCAAGCCGCGCTTGCGCGAAGAGTTTGAAGCTCTAAAGGCAGCGATCGATCGCGCGATCGGCGCAGTTGACCGCCGAGAGAAGGACGCCGATTCTCAATTGGCAGAGTTAGAGCTACGGATTGGCGCGATTAAGACGAATACACCATAAGCATGCATGTACGGGCGGCCCTCCGTGGCCGCCCCTCTTTGGTTCCCGATACATTGCGCGCGCAAAGAGGGGCGGCCACGGAGGGCCGCCCCTACATGTCTAGTCCATAATTTCATTTCTACGTCCATAGCTTCAGCAGGACCGTAGCCAGCCCCAAAAAGGACAACGAGCCGGCAACGTCAGTAAAGGTAGTCACAAACACGGTTGACGCGACGGCCGGATCAATCCGCAACTTTCTGAGAGCGATTGGAACAAAAACTCCCGAAACGCCGGCGACGATCATATTGATCATCATCGCAAGGCCGAGCACCAGGCCCACCATCCATCTCCGTGAGATCAATACTGCAAGTCCAGCAGCAACCAACCCATTGATAAGCCCGTTGCCGAAGGCAACCAGTAACTGTTTCATTGCCACGCTGCTTACGCTCGACAGCTCGTTGAGCGCCAAACCTCGAATGACTACGGTGAGCGTTTGCGTAGCTGCGTTCCCGCCCATTCCCATCGGCATAGTCACCAGTGCCGCGAGCACCGGCAAGACCTGGATCGAATGATCGAAAAGGAAAATCACATAGGCCGGAAGAAAAGTTGTCGCGAGATTGACGAGCAGCCACGGCGCTCGTAACCGCAATGACCTGAGCGCATTTGTTGACACGCGTTCTTCAGCGCTGACGCCCGCCAGCGCGAGCAAGTCTTCCTCGGCTTCTTCCTGAAGCACATCGATCACGTCATCTACGGTTACGATACCTACGAGCTTGTCTTCATCATCCACGACGGGTATAGCCAGAAGATTGTATTCAGCAACAAGCCTGGCCACTTCCTCCTGGTCGTCGTCGGTGCGGACGCTTATTACGTCCTGTACCATAATCCGCTTCAATTGAGTGGCCGGATGCGTAGTCAGCAGTTTCCTCAAGCTCACAACGCCGACGGGATGATCTCGTTTATCGACGACGTACACATAGAACACCATCTCAAATTCTTCGGATCGCTTTTGCAGCGCGGCAACAGCCTCGGCGATTGTGACTTCTTCGTCCTGTGCGAAGTAGTTGCGCGTCATGATTCGCCCAGCGGTTCTTTCTTCGTGCTCGAGCAATTCCCGAACATCGGCAGCAGGTTCGGCCTCCATCATCGCGAGAACCTGGGCGGCAAGAGGGTCAGGCAACCGCGAGGCCAGGTTAGTCGCATCGTCCGCCGACATTTCGCTCAGGTACTTCGCGATCTGGTCGGGTCTGAACTTACTTAGGAGGGCCAAGCTGTCGCCAGGCGACATCTCGCTCATCACGTCTGCCACGTGTGAAGTGGTGCTCTCCTCGAGCAGCACGGAAAACGCTTGTTCGCGTTCGGCCCCCTTCAAAGCTGAAAGGAGACGCGCAACATCAACCGGATAAGCCTTCGTCAGGACTCGAGCCAACCGTGAGCGGGCTCCTCGATGCAGCAGTTTGCGAATTACCGGCACCGTAACGGCAGAATGCGGCGCTGGCTTGCTTCTTGTTTCCATGATTCTGACCGCCTGAAAGTGGTTTGATAGAAAATCTGATCAGTCCAAAAGCCCTCCATCATATTGTAGAGCCGCTGCCTGCGCAACGATTTAGTTCGACAAAGTTATGATGTCGCTTCATCTCCCCGGCTAAGGTGGAACCTGAAGCCTTGCAATGTCGTAATGAGATTACGACAATATACGTAAGGAGGTGGCTAAACATGAATGATGAGAGAAGAACGGCAGGGGATGTGATCATCGAGGAGAAGGATTTAGACGGGGACGACATTGTCGTCACAGAGATTCCTAATGACGAGAGCCGGCAAAGGTCGGGCTTCGACGAGATTGCTTCTTCAGTAAAAGAGGTAGCCCAGAAAACGGGCGAGGCGCTGAATAAGGCTACGGAGTCGATAGGCAAGGCGATTGAATCGGCGCTCTCCGCTCGTGACCACGTCGTGATGGTCCGCGTGAATGAGGATTCGTTGAAGAGCCTTGATGCGCTGGTCCAGTCGGGGATCTTCAAGAGCAGATCAGAAGCGGCGGCGTTCTTGATTAGCGAGGGCGTGAAGGCGCAGGCAACATTGTTCGAACGCATTTCGCAGCGAATCGCCGAGATTGAACGACTACGCTCCGAGCTCAAGGGCATTGTCCAGTCACCTTCGGGTTCGTAGAGGTGTGATTAAGAGCCGGACTCCCCACGTAGCAACCGAACTCGTCTTAACGAGCCGATACCGTGAAGAAACCGCTTTGCGAGCTTTGCGGTACTTTGCGAGCTTTGCGTTTCAACGTATCTTTCTTTCTCGAGCGGATTCCTGGCGCAAAGCTCGCAAAGGACCGCAAAGCTCGCGGAGTCGGGTGGTTTCTAAGGATGGCCGCCCATACAGGTCGTTACTACGTGGGCGTTATCCGTTGCAAGTCCCGCTTTAATCACAGGCCCTTTCATTTGGTGACACATCGCGTTGTTTGTATAATCCAATTGGCAATTCGAAGTTACTCAAGCCATGGAGGCACATATGAGCGCGACTTCCCTTCCGACTGCGCTAAGGGAAATAAGAGAGAAGGTTGAACACCAACAACGACTGTCGTTCGAAGACGGGTTGACGTTGTTTGAAAGTGATGACCTGCTCACAGTAGGGGAACTCGCGAATCAAGTACGCGAGCACATCAATGGCGACCTGACCTACTACAACGTAAATCGCCATTTGAACTACACGAATGTCTGCATCTCTGATTGTGCCTTCTGCGGTTTCTATCGGCGTGTCCGCCATCCTGAAGCGTATGAGTGGTCGGTTGAAGAGTGCATCGAGACTGCCCGCAAGGCCTATCAGGAAGGAGCGCGCGAGCTACACATCGTCGGCGGACTGCATCCCCGGCTTCAGTTCGATTATTACTCATCCCTTCTCAGTGAGCTCAAACGCAATTTCCCGGACATGCACCTGAAGGCTTTCACGATGGTTGAGCTCGACCATCTCACAAGAGTCTGCAGAATGACCGACGAAGAAGTGATAGACGGACTCATCGCGGCGGGCCTCGATAGCTGCCCTGGTGGCGGCGCGGAGATTTTTCGCGATCCAACTCGCAGCCGCATCTGCGCACACAAAACCTCGGGAGAAAGATGGCTCGAACTAACGGCGAAAGTGCACCGGCGCGGCGTTCATACCAACGCCACGATGTTGTACGGACACATCGAGTCCTATGAAGACCGTGTGGATCATCTTGTAAAACTGCGCGAGCTTCAAGACCAGACGGCTGGATTCATGTGTTTCATCCCGCTCGCTTTTCATCCGAAAGGAACAGATCTGTCGCACTTGCCGGGGCCAAGCGGGATAGACAGCCTTAAGACAATCGCCGTATCAAGATTGATGCTCGACAACATTCCACACATAAAAGCCTACTGGGTAATGCTCGGCAAGAATCTCGCCCAGGTAGCATTGCGATTTGGCGCCGACGATCTCGACGGGACAATTAACGAAGGCGGATCGCTGATGGAGTCTTATCTGGCCGAGGGCAATGAGAACCAGTTGACGAAGGCAGGGATCGAAGAGATGGTCCGCGGCGCGGGACGCGTGCCGATCGAGCGAGACACTCTTTACAATCCGATCCACACAAATGGTTCGTCCAGCACGCTAGAGGAGCAATCCAAGTTTACGGTCCTGCCAGTGTTGAATTAGCTTGGCGACTTCTTTCCCATACTGTTTTGAGGGTAGTCCTGTATGGGCGGTCCTCCGTGGCCGCCCCTTAATGAGGAAGCGCTTTCTCGAAGGAGGGGCGGCCACGGAGGACCGCCCATACAGGACTAGCGAATTCTCTGGTACACCCCACT
>Ga0134124_10002669_pt1 | contig 14368 bp, 16 predicted proteins | sample KB304_FD_96880 | JGI IMG/M metagenome (GOLD analysis project Ga0134124, IMG submission 96880) | Terrestrial soil microbial communities without Nitrogen fertilizer from Kellogg Biological Station, Michigan, USA - KB3-0-4 | ecosystem: Environmental > Terrestrial > Soil > Unclassified ... | reverse complement strand
TTCTCCTTATCAGATCTGCCATGAGTTGTGCTTTGAATTCCTGACGCGGAAGATCGCGAAGCTCCGCCGCGACCGAAAGCATTTCAACGAAGCTCGCGTCCAGGCTTTCATTCGAGGCCTCGATCGTCGCGCCGGAGCCGGCCGCGGAGGTCGACCCCGAGTTCGCGAGGATCGCCTCAATCGCCTCATCGAGTTGTTCGATCAAAGTTACGTTAGCCATTCCTGTCACCCGGCTCATCGGTCAACCACGCACGCAGGGTTTGTACTGCGCGGAACTGAAGCTGCTTGACGGCCCCCTCACTGCGTCCGATTTCGTTTGCGATTTCGCGAATACTCTTTTCTTCTGAAAAGCGCTTCGAGATCACGAGTCGCTGGTCCTCAGGCAGTCGGCCGACAAGCTGAAACAGCCGCGCCCGTTGTTCGACTTCATCTTCGATGACTTGAGAGGCGGCTTCCGAAGGCAATTCAAACCCCTCGGGTAGTGCCTGCTCTCTAGCCGCGCGTTTGCCTCTATCGATAATCGAATTTGCCGCGATCCTGAAGAGCCAGGCCGCAAAAGGCGCGCCGCGCCATTGAAACTTCGGCAAATTGGCGAGCGCCTGATGAAACACTTCGGAAGTAACGTCCTCGGCTTCATTGCGATCGCGCACGCGTCGCGCGATGTACGCATACACGCGTTCAAAGTTGTTCTCGTATAGCTCCGCGAAGCGGGCAGGGTCCTTCTGAGCGGCCTCGATCGCGCGCCGCTCGTCCGTGTTTCTGTTATGAGCGTTTAATGCTCTTTCTTCCAACGCCTGTCCTCTGATGGTATGAACTGGCGGAACAGGGAAAGGTTACGGCATTTTTCCGACGGGTTAGAGGCAGTTCAGGGTGCGGAGCGAGGCTTCTTGCGTGCTTTGCGGTCCTTTGCGTCTTTGCGTTGAGAACCACCGAGAATTCTCAACGCAAAGACGCAAAGGACCGCAAAGGACCGCAAAGTGACAAAGCACGCAATGCTATTACTACATGGCGGCTTGCAGCTTCGCTGCGATCAAAGGAACGACAGATTCGATCGAAACGTCCTCTGATTGACGAGATGAGCGCGTCATCAACTCGACTTTGCCTTCTTTTATTTTCTTGCCGACCGTTATCCGATACGGCACGCCGATCAGATCCGCGTCGTTGAACTTCACCCCGGCGCGTTCATCGCGGTCGTCGAGCAATGCTTCGATCCCGGCTTTTATGAGTTCATCATAAACGCGTTGCGCGGTTCCGAAAAGCTCCTGGTCCTTGATATTGACCGGAGTGACGACAACATGAAACGGAGCGATGGAAGCGGGCCAGGCGATGCCCGCATCGTCGTGGCACGACTCGACTGCGGCGGCCATTGCCCTCTCGACACCGATGCCGTAGCTGCCCATTATTATCGGCACTTCAGTGCTGTCGGCGAGGAGGACTCGCGCGCCCATGCTATCGGAGTATTTCGTTCCGAGCTTGAAAATGTGACCGACTTCGACGGCCTTGAAGACGTCGAGCACGCCTCCGCAGCTCGAGCAGGCCTCGCCTGCCTTGACCGAACGAAGGCTCGCCCACTTAGCTACGCTGATGTCGCGTTCGATCGAGACGCCGCGAAGATGGTGATCGTCCTTGTTGGCGCCCGTAGTCATATTGCTGCGGCCCTTCAATGCGTCGTCGGCAATCACAAGTGTGATCTTTGGATGCGAAGCTTGCGTCACCCCAACTGCGCCGAGCGAGCCCGCGCCGGCGCCTAGACCTTCGCGAATCTCATCAGCTTGAGCGGGCCTGACATTAATCGCGCCGCTGGCGTCCTGGAGCTTGACCTCGTTCAGCTCGTGATCCCCACGCATCAGCACCAGGGCAAGCTTTTCATCGAGCACGTAGACCAGGGTCTTGATCTGACGGTCAGCCGAGGCGCCGCCCGGGAAGGTAGTCAGGTCCTCGATAGTACGAACGCCCGGGGTGGGGAACTCCTCGATCGGCGACTGCGCGTCGCCGTCATCAACAGCGGCGAGCTTCGACGTAGCTTTCTCGATGTTGGCCGCGTAGCCGCACTTCTCGCACAACACGATGTGGTCTTCGCCGGCATCCGTTCGCACCATAAACTCTGTCGATTGGCTTCCGCCCATCGCGCCGGAGCTTGCCTCGACCGCAGTGTATTTCAAACCACAGCGGCTGAATATCCGGCAATAAGCGTCGTATTGATCCTGAAACGATTTATCCAGGCCCGCGCGATCGACGTCGAAAGAATAGGCGTCCTTCATTGTGAATTCGCGCACTCGGAGGAGTCCGGATTTCGGGCGAGCTTCGTCTCGAAACTTCGTTTGTATTTGATACCAAACCTGAGGCAGTTGCCGGTACGAGTTGATCGAGTGGCGGGCAATAGAAGTGAAAACTTCCTCGTGAGTCATGCCGAGCCCCATCTCGGTGTTTTTGCGATCCCGGAACTTGAACATGTTCTCGCCCATCACTTCCCATCGGCCCGATTCTTTCCAGAGTTCGGCAGGCTGCAATGCGGGCAGAAAAAACTCCTGGCCGCCGACTCGGTTCATCTCTTCGCGGATGATTTGCATTACCTTGAGACGAACGCGCTGAGCCAAAGGAAGCAGCGAATAAATGCCTGCGGTCAACTGGCGAATGTAGCCCGCGCGAATCAGCAGCCGATGGCTCGCGACTTCGGCGTCCGCCGGATCTTCACGCAAAGTGGGTATGAACAAATTAGACCAACGCATCTTCTGTCCTTTGTCTGGCAGCTCGCCGGGTCTCCGGTCGTTCCGGCGCCGCACGGCTGTCTTTTGATGTTGCTGCGGAACGAGACAAACTAGCAACTGCTTTGATATGCAGTCAAGCAAGCCCTGCCTCCGCAGTGAATCACGAGTGTGATCCAAAGTGGGACTTGGGGGAACTTAGGTCACCCGGCACTCAGAGCTGGGAATCGAGGGTTCCGCCCGGCAACGCCGTAGGGGTGCGATGTTTATAGTTACGGACGCCGACGTGGACTTCCTGGCTCCGTTAGGAGCGGAATACAAGTTGAACGCAGGTGATTCCACGCCTACGGGGTTGGCAACATAGGGAACTCGCACTATAGACATTCTACCCCTACGGGGTTCCAGGGAATTCTCAGGAGACTTCCTCCGGCGAAGAGTCGCGGGCGGTTCCCGGCTCAAAGTCCGGCTTTTGATCACACCCGCGAATCACAGGACTGGCCTCAAAGCCTTGGACCTTGTAGCACGTCGCTGTAGAGTATTCAGAGTCGACGCCAGGAGAACAACAAGTGAAACAAATTACCGAAGATTCTAATGGGACTGAGATTCACCTGACGGCCGGCGAAACCTTCGAGGTGCGGCTCGAGGAGAATCGCAGCACCGGATTCAAGTGGGTCATTGAATCCCCGAGCGAGGGGGCGAACGAGGCGTGTTCGCTGGCCGGCGACTCCTTTGAGAAAGGTAAGGCGGTCGGCGAACCGGGCAATCATCACTGGGAGTTTCGAGCGGATCATGCCGGTTCCTGCACGATCACGCTTTCTTATCAGCGGCCCTGGGAATCCGGGCAGTCGACGCCTCGCAGCTTCAAGCTGAATGTGCGAGTGAGCAAATAAAAAAAACGGGCGCCGTATGCAACTGGCGCCCGCGCCAAATCCACGAGGAGACCCCACGGAAGAAGCTCATTTCACGAGGCGAATTGTCCAGAAATCGTCTGACAGGTTCGAATCCAGGAGATAGGCGTAGGGCATGAAGAAGTAGCCCTTGACAGCCCAACCGCTTCCCCACGAATTGCGCACGGTGAATCTTCGAGTCGAGTCATCGTAGCCGACCGCAAGCACGGCGTGACCGCCGATCACTTCTTCGCCGGACTTAGGCATCGGCACGATGCCGGTCTTCGCCACCTTGTTGCTCTCGAAGCTCTCGTACACCGTAAAGCCGTAAACGAACGGATAGCCCGACGCGAGACACCCTTTCATCTGGCTCTCGGTCCGGGGCACTCTCGCGTATTGAACGGCGGTGTGTTTCCTGGCTTCGGTGTAGCACTTCGGCGAAGGCTTTAAGGTTAGCCGCGGGTTAGGCGGATACTGGCTGGGGTCGTAGGGCCACAGAGTTTCGGGGCAGGCGCCCAGTTTGTTGACCGACTTGATTCCGTCTCGAATATAAGCGCCTGCATCCTGGGCGACGGTTCCTTCCATGTCGCGTTCGTTGTAGTAAATGAACAGCCGCGACGGGATGAACGATTTCAGTTTTTCCTTCTTCTGATTGAACTGGAAGGCCGCTCCAATCGCGTTGGCCGTGCAACTGCCGAGCTGGCCCTGGTCATAAACAGGCGGACATTTCGAGCGAAGGTCGACCTTGGGCGGAATCGCTCTCAGTGCGGTGAGCGGGGCGGCGTAAAGAAGATCTCGCTGATCGGGCAAATCCGGTTTCCACCCAAATCGAGCAACATTGCGTCTCGGAATATCTTCGTCTTTTTGTTTTTTTGCCATTGTTCTTTTCTCCTTTATGTGATCTGAGTTATATGTTGGTCGCGGCGTCCCTGTTGGGCGCTCGCATTATATTACAGTTGTGACTTCAGTGACATTGCGCTCAGTCCGCCTAAAAGAACATGACGCAAAAACGAAGCAAACAATTCGCTTTTTTTGAGAAAAGTGTCAGGCGGGAAGGCTGAGAGTTCGATCAGATACACTTAGCGAGCTTTGCGGTCCTTTGCGTCTTTGCGCTGAGAATTCTCAATGCACCTGAAAATTCTCGACGCAAAGACGCAAAGGACCGCAAAGCTCGCAAAGAAGCTAAGCTCGTAGGGTTACCTGATCTGGTTCGGAGGTTTTTCCGGGGCCGGCTTCTGCCTCGGCGAAGCGTCGGCATCGTCGGTGTCTGCTTCATCGCTCTTTTCTGAATTGTCTTTTGACTTGTTATCGCTGTTTAGCGATATGCCCATTATCTGGGGGTTATTCATGAACTCAACCAGCCTGGCCGGGCTGAACTTCGTTTGCAGCACCACCGCGTTCTGCTGCTGAAGCGTGACCACCAACAGCTTAACGTCTTCGTTCTCGCGCGTGACGTAAACGTAAGACCACTGGTGTTCACGCGCCGAGCTGTACTGCACGAGCGGCGTCCACCTGGGATCGATGGTGTCGCGAATGAAAGCATGAAAGTGGCCGCGCTCGGGTGGCTCGCCGTGCGAAAAATCGAGGTCCTTCAGATAAACCATCTTGAAGTTCTTGACTCCGGCGGGCTTGATCACCTTAACTGCAAACCTCGCAATCATCATCGCTCCGAAGAAGCCTTGCTGCTTGGCGTTGTAGTTCTTCTTTAGGTGTTTGACCACCGAGCTGAAGCTTTCGTCACCGCCCAACGCAACCACCGGCGCGAGAGATATCACCGTCAATGTGATCAAGACTCGAGTCAACAATTTTGGTTTGATCGTCATCGCTGATTACTCCGTCATTATTCCGTTTTTACTCAACACAGTTACTCAGTCGGCGGTTTCTCGGTGCGAACGAGCGTGGGCGGCTTCTTCTCGGAATGCTTTCCGGAGCCGGTGCTTTGCTGTTCCTGCTTGTCCGGCTCGGGGCTCTTTTCCTTCTTCTTGTCGGTGACTGTTACTCCCGGGATCTGCTCGAGGCCGAAGTGCGGGATGCCGAATTTGCCTTCCAGTTCTGCAAGCTTCGCGACGTCGATCGGGCCGACAATGTTCACAACAGTGAAGGCCTTCGGTTCAGCGGCCAGCACTGCGAGCCCCTTGATCACGCTGCCTTCGCTCATTATGGAAACGTCGTAATTGCCTTCGCGCTTGCTGCGAACGTTGGCGACGCTGGACCAGCCGGGCGCGGTCAACTGCGAGCGAATGGAATCGACGTCCGCGAGCGTGAACTCGCCTTCCTTCTCGAACTCGAATCGCTTAACGAAGACTCCCTTCAAGCCCAGGATCATTTCCTTGATCTTGGCTTCGTCGGGTTTCTTGTCGCTGAGGAATGAAGCCGCCAGTCTCAAGAGCTGCTCGTCTACAGTGACGTTGATGACTTTGTCCGCGCGTTCCGCAAACTTGTCGAGATGACTCATGTCGATCCTGGCATGGTCCTGCGCATAAGCGGGCGCCGCGGCGAAGACCGAAAGCGCCGAACATAACGCAACTACTCTCATCGATTTGGTAATAAGCAATTTCATGATTCCTCCATTGGTACTACTAAATTCATTTCGCGGGCCGGCAAGCGTCGGGTAACGCCGGCTAAGGTTCAACACCGTCGTCGTGAACCGCCTTCTGTGCATCGCTAAGCGCGGAGCTTGCTATGGCAAGCGCGAGCATCAACTTTTCCTTTGCGGCTTCGCCTTCAGCGCGCAGCTCTCGCTCCTGCTGATGCCGGGTCGATACGGTCCGATGATTCGTCGCAAGAGCCGAAGCGTGCTTGATGTTCTGCGGTGTCTTTGGCGTTACGATCGTTGGGTTCTGGCTGACAGCATCACCACCGGGCCTGGTCACTTCTTTTGTGTCACCCTGAGATGAACTGCTTGTTGCGACGGTCCCGCTATCGTTAACCACGCCCTGTTGCAACCTGCTGTACTCCACCGCGGCGATTGCCAGCAGCAGCGACGCGGTCACTCCTATTGCAACCCATCTGAGCCTTGGCGGTTCGAGCGACATCGCAAGCCTCTGCCACCAGCGCACACGAGGCGGCGGTTCAAGCGATACTCGCTCGAGGACTCGCATCGTGAAATCAGCCGAGGGCTGTTCGCGTCGGAATGCAGTTCGCAACTCATTATCCAATCTTTGATCCACTCTATCTGGGCGGCTCATATCGATACCTCTCCTAACGTGCGGCTCAATTTATCTCTCAGCATAGAGAGCGAGCGTCGCAGATGGCTCTTCACGGTGTTGAGCGGCATTTCAAGCACCTTTGCGATCTCCGACGGGTCAAGGTCTTCCTGATAGCGGAGTATCACAACCAGTCGTGCTTTCTCCGGCAGCGTTTCAACCACCCGGCGCAGCATCTCCGACAGCAGGAGATCGTTCTCAGCAGAAGTCGCGATGGGCTCGGGCACGTCTTCAAGGCTCACTTGAGGGCGCACCTTCTGACGCCGGACCTGATCGATGCACCGGTGGCTGGTCACCTTGCGCAGCCAGAATGTCAGGTGCTCGGGCGACTTTATCGAGCGCAGGTTCTGGTGCAGGTTCAGAAAGACTTCCTGTGACAGTTCCTCAGCCAGCGACCGATCACGCAGAAAGTGGTACGCGAGACCGAAGACCATTCCCTGGTGCTGGCGGACGATCTGCTCGAACGCCAGGTGATCGGTGAGCACTGATCCTTCCAGCGTGTCGTCGAGCCGGGCTGCCGTCGGCTTATTCAATGCGATTGTTCCTTCCCACCCCACATTCATTAGTACGCAAGAGGATTCCGGGCGAATGCACTTTTTCGAAATAAGATAACCCCATTCTTAGCAGTCCTTTGCGTTTTTGCGGACCTTTGCGTCTTTGCGCGAAACCCTGATCGGAATGTTAGACAAGCGAAGCTGCGTTTCGCGCAAAGACGCCAAGCTCGCGATGATCCGCAAAGACGCAAAGGCACTCCTCCAGAACTTACCGTGCTAATCGCATCGTATCATCAAGCGGAGGAAAAATGAGAAACCCAGGCATCGCAGCGGTGTTGAGCTTTTTCATTCCCGGCGTAGGTCAGATCTACAACGGCAAGATACTTCGAGGAATCTTCTGGCTGATAGTGACGCCCGGAGTCTGGATTGGCACCGGAGGTTGGTTCGGATGGGTATGTCACATCATTTCGGCTTGCACGGCTTATTGGTACGCAAGCCGGCATCCGATGGACTGATATGTTTGTAGTACGGGCTTCAGCCGGAAGTTTGTAGTCTTCCAGAAAACGCGGAGTTGACCGGGCGCGGCGATTACATTCAACCTTCGATTCAATCAAATCAAGTTGAGAAAACCGCACCCCGCGCTCCGGGCCAACGACGTAGTGGGCCGCAACGCCGCTAAGACTTTAGGTCTCGGGATGCTGTCTGCCCACCAACTCGAACCAGGTTGCCATTCGGATCAGTAATAGAAAACTCGCGCATACCCCAAGGCTTGTCTTCAACGGGTTCCAAACGCGGCGTCCCGGATCTCGATAGACCGGCGGCATGAAACTCTGCGTATAGCGCGTCGACGTCCTTCACCCGCCAGTAGCACTGCGCGTAGTTCTGGTCCGGTGAGATATCTTCGAACGAAAAGAAGTGCATACTGAGGTCGCCACGAACGAGAATCGCGTAACCTCCGAATTCGGTGGGCCACCATCCCGCTGCCTGAAAGCCTAACCGCTCGTAGAACGCCCGCGTCTCATCGAGATCGCGAGCAGGCAGGATAGGAATCGATATACCTGGTTCCATATTAACTCCTTCGCCTGCGGCATTCTCCACATCGCCACGTCGGCCCAACTCTCGGTTTACAAACTTCGCTGAAGGCGGGACTACGAAACTTCTTACGCGCTCTTTATCTCTCCGGCTTTCGCCAACCTGATAATGTTATCCGCCGCTCGATAAGCAAGCGCCTGAATCGTGCAGGTGGGTTGGCCTCGTCCGGATGTCACGAAACTGCTGCCGTCGCAGATGAAAAGATTTCCTGAGTCGTGCGCGCGATGATACTTGTCCACAACCGAGGCCTTCGGATCGTTTCCCATCCTGCATGTTCCCAACAGGTGAAACCCGAAAGACTGCTCGCCTACCGGATAAGCCCACTTCTTTTTCGCGCCGGCGGCGTCAAGCAATTCCGTTGCGCGATCCAACAGGAACTTCGATATCTTCAGGTCGTCGGGGTGGTCTTTGTAAGTTATTCTCAATGCCGGAAGCCCCCAGGCATCCTTAGCCACATCATCAAGCGTGACGGTGTTTCTTTCCATCGGCAAAGAGGTCGCGTGCGCGAGCGCAATCACCGAGCGCGTGAAACATTCTTTAAGCAGTTTCTTGTACTCGGCGCCCCAACGCGGCGAATCCGGCGCCAGTCCGCCCAGCGCGAAGCCGATCGGATTGGCATCCAACCGGAAATCGATTCCGCCGCCGCCGTAGCACCCTCGCTTGGGATCGGTATCGTAGAAATCGTGCAGAACTCGGGAGACGGCCACGCTCTTGAATTCGTTCAGCTCGTGTTCGAAGACCGCTCCGCCGGCGGCTCCTGAGTTGAACATCAGATACTTCCCGACCAGTCCGTTCTTATTAGCCAGACCGTCGGGGAAGCTGGCGGATTTCGAGAGCAGAAGAAGCCGCGCGGTCTCTGCCCCGTTCGCGCACAACACTACGGCTTTGGCTTTTTGAAAAGTCTCAACCTTCTTATCGTCAAAGTAGATAACGCCGGTAACCCTGCCCGCTTTATCGGTCTCAATCTTTCGAACGTAGCTATTCGGGCGAATTTCGCAGTGACCGGTTTTCTCAGCTTCGGGGATGACGGTCGCCAACGTGCTGGATTTGGCTTTCACCTCACAGCCGTAGAACTCGCAGAAGCCACAGTGTGAGCACGCGCTGCGGCCGCGATACGGTTGAGAGATCACCGCCATCGGCGCGGGGTGCGCGTGCCAGCCGAGCTTGTGCGCGGCTTTTTCCATGAGCGCTCCGGAAGACTTGATCGGCAGCGGCGGAAGCGGATAAGGCTTGGACCGCCATGCGTCAAAGGGGCCGGGCGCTCCCGATATTCCAAGCTCCTGTTCTGCTTTAGTGTAATAGGGCTCGAGCTCGGCGTAAGTTATCGGCCAATCGTCAAAACCCGTTCCCGAAATCGCCCCGAGCTTGCTGCGCTCGACGAAATCGATCTCGTGAAAGCGCCAGTAGTTTGCCGTGAAGTGAGCAGTGCCTCCTCCGACCATCCGTCCGTAGATGATTGCCGGCTGGACCTTCGCTTTTTGTTTGCTCGTTCGACGAAACGTATTAGGCTGTGTCTTCCAATCGTTGCTCAGGGCGGACTGCCACATGTGCTTGATCTCGTCGTGATTGAAATCCTTCTCCTTCAAGTAAGGCCCCTGCTCGAGCACCACGACTTGAAATCCAGCCGACGATAGTTCCTTGGCGATGATTCCCCCTGCGGCGCCCGCGCCAATGACCACGAAATCTACTGGTGTCTGAGTCTCAAATTTCGGTTGTTGTGTGTTCATAGCTAAAGTCCGTTGATTATCGCCTGATCGCCTTGTCTCCCCGTCGACGTTTCTTCTTTACTTTTCCGCCGTGTACTCGCGGTCGTAGTAGCCAAAAGGAGCCTTGTAGTTGAACCGGTCCTCGAAGCCGATCATCTTCCAGCCTACTCCGTTGAAATTTCCCCCGTACTCGGGATCAGAGAAGCAGCCCATCACGGTGTGCGTGCGAACCATGTTGAAGAAAGGTGTCTTCTCGATCTTCTTGAGCACCGTGATCTGCTGATCTGAACTCAAATCAGAGAACTTCGCCGACTTCGGAAACAACTTCTTCTGCTTCGTCTGGAGCTCCTTGAGACCCTTCGTGTATTGAGGCTGCTGATCCTTGTCAAAGGTCGTCAGCGCGCGATCGATAAAGTAGATTGCGCGCGCCTCGCGAGCGCCCGGTGTGTCGTCGGTCGGGATGATCTGCGCGGCGATGGCTTCGATTTCTTTCGCCTGTTCCGGTGTGAAAAATTCCAGGCGGGCAGGCGCCGCGGATATAACCTGATGATGCGCGTGCTCCTGTGCGGCGACAATTTCCGGCAAACGCAACGCCAGCCATGCCGAGCTGACACCGGTCAGTGACCTCATCAGAAAAAGCCGTCTTGAGAATGAATCGGAGTTCATAAGCCCTCTCAATCGTATTGAGGTTGTGGATTGCAAAGCACAATCGATACGCGGTCGTAGTCGATTGCTTGCGTGGGAACGTACTAGTTCTTTTCGGCGATGTCAATGGCCGGAGCCGCCGAGTGTTCGGATTCTGCGTTGCTTACAACCTTCGCGTGCTTTGCGGTTCTTTGCGCCTTTGCGTTGATTATTGTGTTTTGCTCCTTCAATACCCAATACTCAGCGCAAATGCGCAAAGCACGCGAAGGACTGACCACACGTTACAAGTCGGCAACTCATAACCGAACACTGCCCGCCGCCGGCTTGTGAGATATCGCGCGATTGGTCATCATAGATCAAGAGACTCAAAGAGGGATTTTGAGATAGTCGATGGCTAAACCCAAACTAAATGGACCCAGGCCGGAATGGCTTAAAGTGAGGATTCGCGCTAACGAGACGTTTGATAGCGTGAATCGAATGATCAGCGACTTGAGTTTGCATACCGTTTGCCAGGAAGCTCGATGCCCCAACATCTTCGAGTGCTGGAGCGAAGGCACCGCGACCTTCATGATTTTGGGCGACGTATGCACGCGGCATTGTGGCTTTTGTGCGGTTGGCAAAGGCAAGCCTCTCGCGTTAGATCCCGATGAACCGCGCCATGTCGGCGAAGCAGTACGCAGGCTCGGCGTAAAGCACGCGGTGGTCACAAGCGTCAATCGAGACGAGCTGCCCGATGGCGGCGCTCTTCATTTTGCCGAAACGGTCGAATGGGTCCGGCGTTTGAATCCTGCCACTCGAATTGAGGTGTTGATTCCGGATTTCTGCGGCAACGAAGCCGCGCTGAACACCGTCCTCGGGGCGCGTCCCGACGTGCTGAATCACAACACAGAAACCGTGGCGCGGCTTTACAAGAAGGTTCGCCCGGATGCGCAGTACGAGCAGACTCTCGAGCTGTTGCGCCGCTCGCACGCGCGGAAATCAGAGCAGCCGCTGCTGACAAAATCCGGGTTGATGACCGGCCTCGGCGAGACTGTCGATGAGTTGCTCGAGACCTTCAAGGATATTGCCGCGACCGGTTGTGACATTCTCACCGTAGGGCAGTATCTTGCGCCGACACCCAGGCACATACCGATCGAGAGGTACTACTCACCCGATGAGTTTGCGTACCTTAAAACCGAAGCGCTCGGGATGGGATTCCGGTATGTCGAGGCCGGGCCGTTGGTGCGGAGCTCGTATCACGCCGGAAGGCACGCGAACGGAACTGCCTCGCAGGACTACAGCAGCGACCCGGTTTTCGAACCCGGGTACACGCCACCCGCCGTTGCGCTCCCTTTGGTTCAATTAAAGAGAGTCGAGAACTAGGCGGGAACCGCTGATGTTTGTCCAGGAAGAGAGGGCGCAGGCCGGCTAAGGTAGCCGGCCTGGCGTTTAGATTTGGATTACTACTACTTACCGCGTGCAGCGGCCTTCGAGGCCTTGAGCGGGTTTTTGCTCCCGTCACCCGAGCGCGACGATTTAAGCGCCTTTTCATGGGCCGCGCAGTCGTGCTCTTCAGCTCGAGCCTTCCAGTAATCGTTTGCCGCTATCCCCTGAGATAGAAATGCAACCACCGTAAACGCACTGGAACACTTCGGGCAGGTCAAGCGGACCGCGCGCGCTGATCCTCGTTTTGCCATTGTTTTTTGCTCCTTTTAGAATGAATACGCCATTGACGCGAATCGCGCTTGGCACACAAATTTTGACTTTACCAGAATCGCGGAACTGATATCAATAGCCTCTGGGAAGGGCAGTGGGGTGATAGTGTGTTGCTCGCTCACATTCGCGTTTCTCCTCTGCGTCCTCTGCGGTTGATTCTGAGCCACTGAGCAGGAAAAACCGCGGGGACGCCGAGGACGCAGAGGACTGCTTGCTGGCAACACGCTAATACCCCACTACCTGGGAGGGAAGCGCGCATGTCTCACTCAAACACGTTCCTTCCGAAGAACGGATCATGTTTATGACTGGCTGGAACACGTATCGGAACGAACGGAACGACTTCTTAAGAGTTTCAAGAGCTTACTCGTTGACGTAGGAGCTCTATTGTTCCATTGCGATGAACGGCAGCGCTGGTAAAAACACCATCTCCTCAGGAAAGATGCTTGAATCACTGCGAGCAGCATTTTAGTGGCTTCTCGGGTGACGACCCACGAACCACCGTTTCTTGACTTTGAAATATTGCGGTGATATTTTCCGGCGCGTATCGCGGAGCCCCGGGGAAAGTGAGGGAAGCCACCTCGGCTCTCTTCACTTCACGGGATTGAAGTTACGCGCAAGTCTTTGGCCGATCTTCCTGTAAGACTCTCTTAGGGAAAATTCTAAGCCTGTGCAAAAGGGAAGTATGCGACTGAGGTTAACCGTCATCGCCTTATATTCGACGGCGCTGATGTGTTTGACATCCGGCTCGTTGAGCTCGCTCGCATCGTCTCTAAAACCCGGTCCAGCATCAGGGCTCTATCGGAATGCCACTGCATTTCAGGACAGGACGGTTCTTGGGCTCGATCTTGACGGCCGCCGCGGGCTCGTCGTCTTTCATCACGGCCCTCACGAAAGCCTCGGGCGTGTCTCGGGATTTAGCCCGACCTTTCTGAACAAACCGACCGGCCTGCTTAGCTGCGTGGTTTGCCATCACCGTCGAGACATCGCCGACCCGTCGAAGCCCGATGTCACCGATCTGACCGACATAAAACAGTTCCAGAAGTGTTCGAATTGTCATCGAGGTGAGGGCGACTCGCGGAACGTCTATGACGCCGAGGGCTATGAGTTGAGCGATCGCGAGGCCTATCACCGATTGTGTGTCGGATGTCACATGACCAAAGGCGAACTGGCCTCGAAAGGTCTCCATAAAGTAGCCGAGAAGGTCCCGCTCAAGTGCGCCGACTGCCACGATCGTGAAGGAGTGCTGGCCGCAAGAGTTGATATGATGACGCCGCCTGTTCCGAAGGAAGCCCCGGCGCCGGTAATCGAGCCTGAGCCTCCGCTGGTTAAAGTCGCGCCATTCCCGACTCCTCTCGATCCGCCAACCGGTTATGCGGGCCCTTCGCGAATCGACGACTCGAAACCGGATAGCGCTGACGCGCTGCCTCGAGCCGATCGCTGGCGCATCGGCTTTCCTGATGATCCGCGCTATCAGAAGGGCGAAGTGCTTAACCCGTATCGGCAAAACGTACTCAAGGGTGACTATCCGATATTCGGCCAGCACACGTTTCTGGTGCTTACGGGCGAGAGCGAGTCGCTGCTGAACGCAAAACGCATCCCGGTGCCGAGCAACGTCTCGGCGCAGAGGCCCGACAGCGAAGAATTCTTCGGACGCGGAGCGCAGTTCTTCTTCCGTCAAAACTTCTCGCTTTCATTCGAGTTGTTCCACGGCGACACTTCTTTCAAGCCGATCGATTGGCGGATTCATATCACTCCGAACTTCAATATTAATTATTTGCACACGCAGGAAAACGGAATCGTCAACATCGACTTTCGCAGGGGCAATACGCGGACCGACGGGTACGTTGCATTACAAGATGCGTTCTGCGAGGTAAGGCTGGGGGATACGACGCGTGTCCTGCCGTTCCTATCCGGCGGTAGCAGCGGCGATCCGAAGAG
>Ga0134124_10002668_pt1 | contig 14377 bp, 8 predicted proteins | sample KB304_FD_96880 | JGI IMG/M metagenome (GOLD analysis project Ga0134124, IMG submission 96880) | Terrestrial soil microbial communities without Nitrogen fertilizer from Kellogg Biological Station, Michigan, USA - KB3-0-4 | ecosystem: Environmental > Terrestrial > Soil > Unclassified ... | reverse complement strand
GATTTGTCTCTGTCGTTCACCCTTGGTATGTCCGCAGTATCCGGTCGGGAATCACGCCGTGAGTGATAATTCTGGGCGTGAACAATCCGCTAACGATGGGCGATGTCTTAGTGGATTCGCGCATGATATTCCTGCGTGAAATGACTGTCAACGAAGAATCGACGAGAGTTGTATGGGTCTAAAATTGACCGAAGTTACGGCTTCTAGGTCTCACCGCAAGATGCGTTCGAGTTTGCCGGTCTTCACGTTCCAGAGGAAAACTGATTCATTGCCGGCGCCGCTCGCGAGCAACTGTCCGTCAGGGGAAAAAGCGATCGAGGTGACTGCTGAATCGCCTTTCTCGAAGGTCATCGTTGCCTTCCCTGACCCGAGCTCCCACAGAATCACATTTCGATCGTCGCCTCCGCTCGCAAGCGTGCGACCATCGGGACTGAAAGCGAGTGCGCGCACGACATCTCGATGTTTTTTCAATTCAACTTCCTCCGTCCCCGTCCGCACGCTCCATAAACCAATCCACCGGTCGGCTGTCGCAGCCGCCAATATCTGACGCGATGTATCAACGGCGAGCGCCGTGATCGCTTGTCCCGTTTCGAAACTCTTTATGAGGCGACCAGTGCTGACTTCCCAAAACTGAACACGACCGAGCTCATCCGCGGTGACTAAACTGCCACCATCAGCCGAAAGTGCGATTGCCGAAATGCGATCACCAGTTTGTAAGGCCAGAATCTTCTTTGCACCGGTACGTACTTCGGTAAGGCTCACCTGTCTCAGTGTTGCCTCGGCGATTAACTCGCCGTTTGACGAGGATGCAATCACATCAACCGGCTCTCGCGAATGCCGGTCTTTCACACCACCAGTGCGCGTGTCCCATATTCGAATCTCACGCGGCAAAACTGAAGATACAGTGATACCGTCACTCCCAAACGCGACGGCTAAAGCACGATTTGCTGATAAGACGAAAGGACTGCGACGTATCGATTCGCTCTTATCATCTGCAGACGGATCGAAAGAATGTATGACCTTCCACTTCTGTATGTCTCTCAGTTCGACATCTGAGCCGGACTGCAAAACGATCGCCCGCTGGTTCGGGATTACCGTCATCGACGAAACTGTCTTACCCTCGTTAACGTCAAATCTAAAAAGGCGATTATCCTTCAGATCCCAAAACTTCACAGTCCCTATAGCCCGCTGAGGTTCATATTGCAGAGTTCCAATCAACAATATCGAGCCCTGCTCAGCGAATTGCAGACACGCTACCGAATCGTTCAGACCATTCAATTTATTCACTAATCTGCCGGTCGAAACCTCCACCACTCTTATCTCACTCTTCCCTCCCGGCATCTTCCCTTTAACTGCCGCAACTGCTACCTGTTGACCATCGGGAGAAAACGCAATCGCGGTCGGATCGCCGTTGAACTCTCCGATCGTGCGCAACTTTTTACCGGAGTCGACTTTCCAGAGCTTCACGTCAGTACCGCTGACAGCCGCAAGCATTTCTCCATTCGAAGAAAAAACAGGATATGCAATTCGCACTAAGAAAGCGGTTTCTCCCATCGCGATCTGTTGACCACCTTCGATCTTGCTTCTTCTCTCAATGGAGTGAGCGTCAAACAGACCCAGCTTCAACTCCACAATGCTGGCCCAGTCAGACGCAATCGACTGCGGTCTCGTCGACGGTTTCCACTGACGGCGTGCGTATCGCTCAACAAGTGCAAAGACATCACCCGCCGGCGACCAGCTCGCCTCTACGCTCCTGATACCTTCGGTTCCAAGCGACACCCTTCGCAGGAACTCACCCGAGTTTACGTCCCACCATTTGATTTCTGCTGTCTGAGGATCCGGTTCTTCTCTATCCGAGGGCTGAGTCTTTGGTTTGTGAAATTCCGTGCTGACCGTAATCAATGATTTGCCATCTTTCGAAAACGACATCGACCAGATTGGCCCATCGAAACCAGTGATGATCCGTTGCAACGCCCCACTTGTTAAATCCCACAGCTCGACGCGGCCATCACGCTTTTCGAAACTACCACTGCTGCGCGCGATTGCTATAGTTTGTCCATTGGGGGAAACAGCGGTTGTTACCGGTGGAGCGGAAAGTTCTGTCCATCGTTCTTGTGACTGGATTACTGAAAAAAATAGTACGATGAGGAGACTGGAACATAACGACCGCCGAAAAGTCATCACTCATTTTAGCCACAAAAGGCACATAAGGCGCAAACGAAATCTTTTGTGCTTTTTGTGCCTTTTTGTGGCTAAGTTTGACTTATGCCCACGTTTCGACATAGAAAAGGCTCCATCAAATTTAAACAACGGAATCGAGGAGCTATCGAAAAATGAAGAAGCGAATCCATGCGCTCGTTTCGTGCGCAGCAATGCTTAGTTTCGCACTCGCGTGTACAAACGCTCCGACCAACCTGAACACGAACTCGGGTGCAGCAACAAACAGCTCAGCTCTGACCGAGTTGAAACCCGCCTTTGACTCAATCACCGCAAACGACATCCTACAACACACCAAAGCTTTGTCAGCGGATGAGTACGAAGGTCGTGGTCCAGGAACGAAGGGCGAAGAACTTACCGTCAAATATCTGACCGACCAGTATCAACGCCTCGGCTTGAAGCCCGGCAATCCCGATGGCACATATGTTCAGAAGGTCCCGCTCGTCGGATTTACCGGCGAGCCAACGGCTTCATTCACTGTCGGTGGCAAGCAGATGAACCTGACGTTTCCCAAAGACTACGTTGCGGTTTCACGCCGGTTCGTTCCTGAATCCACCGTTGAGAATTCCGACATGGTCTTTGTTGGTTACGGCGTAGTCGCGCCGGAGTATGGCTGGGACGACTACAAAGGACTGGACGTGCGCGGCAAAACGATCGTCATGCTGATCAATGATCCACAAGTGCCGGACTCGTCCGATCCGACGAAGCTCGACGACAAGATGTTCAAGGGTAAGGCCATGACGTACTACGGCCGTTGGACCTACAAATATGAGATTGCTGCGCAGAAGGGCGCGGCGGCCGCAGTGATCGTTCATGAAACCGGCCCGGCTGGTTATCCCTATGAAGTTGTTTCCGGAAGTTGGTCTCGTGAGAACTTCGACATTCAGACGCCCGACAAGAACATGGGCCGTGCCGCCGTGGAATCATGGATCACGACCGACCGCGCTAAGGAGTTGTTTACTGCGAGCGGACAGGACTTCGACGCGCTGAAGAAGGCCGCTCTCTCGAAAGACTTCAAGCCCGTTACACTCAATGCAAAGGCGAACATGACGGTCAAAAACACGTTGCGTGAAATCAATTCGAATAACGTGATCGGAAAGCTTGAAGGATCGGATCCGTCGCTGAAGAACGAGTACGTTATCTACACGGCGCACTGGGATCACCTCGGACGCGATCCAAAACTTGCCGGCGATCAGATCTACAATGGAGCGCTCGATAATGCTTCGGGCACTGCCGCATTGCTTGAGATAGCTGAAGCATTCACGAAACTCGCCACGCCTCCTAAACGATCCGTTTTGTTTCTGTCGGTCACGGCCGAAGAGAAAGGCTTACTCGGGGCCAAGTATTACGCTGAGAATCCTCTCTATCCGCTGAACAAAACGCTCGCGAACATCAACATGGATGGGGTCAATCAGTGGGGCCGGACCAAGGACATCACGATGGTCGGCGATGACAACAGCACCTTGATCGATCTGCTGCGTGAAGCCGCCACCACACAACATCGAGTAGTGAATCCCGATCCGGAATCAGAGAAAGGGTTTTACTACCGCTCGGATCATTTCGAATTTGCGAAACAGGGAGTTCCCGCGCTCTATACAGACTCGGGAATTAACTACGAAGGTAAAGACGCGGCGTTCAGCAAACAGAAGCGCGACGAATATACAAACAACGACTACCACAAAGTTTCCGACGAGGTTAAGCCTGACTGGGATCTCACGGGAGCCGTCGACGACGCGCAATTGTTGACGATGATCGGATATCGAGTAGCGCAAGGCGACAAGTTTCCGGAATGGAAAGCCGGATCAGAATTCAAAGCCAAGCGCGACGCGATGATCAAGGGGAGTTGAGAAGGTAGCGAAGCGAGCTTTTCATTGACAAGTCGTCCTACCAAAGAGTATGGCGACGATTTAGGCGTTACTGTAGGGGCGGCCCTCCGTGGCCGCCCGTTCTGCGAATCGAGTTGCTATACGGCGGGCGGCCACGGAGAGCCGCCCCTACAGTTATTTTTACATGGCTCATTCACAACTGTCCGGGGTTGTTGAAGATGTTGAAGTCAAGCAATGGGTAGAGGCTCGCTGCACTTCCCTCTGCATCCCTCTCGGTAAGCGAGCTGACTGACGGCGGATTAGGCGGGTGGGCGTTCGTTAAAAAGATGTCCCAAACGCTCCTGATGATCGACGTGTGATCGAACGTGCCCGATGCTGGAGTAATCCGCGATCCGGCGGAGATGTAAGGCGAGACGATGATCGCCGGGACACGACAACCGTAGACGTTGTAATTGAAACCTTTCGCCGTCGGATCAGCCGTGTTTTTAGCCGCGGGGATTGTGGTTGAAGGAGTGCTCGTCGTCTGGCCCGGAGGTATGGCTACAGGCGGAGTGACATGATCATAACAGCCGCCGTGCTCGTCGTAGGTGATGATCAAAAGAGTCTTGTTCCAGTAGCTGCTCTGCTGCAGCGCATTGTAAAGCTGCTTGAGAAACGCCTCCCCATCAGCCACATCGATCGGTGGGTTGGTTGGACCAACCGTATTACCTTTAATGGTGGGAAAGTTCCCAGCTCCCGGATGATTGGAGTTAGGTGGATACGAGTAGGGAGTAAATCTTTTATCTTCAGAAATGTAACCGTTACTGTAGCGCGGCTCAATAACGGAGTACATGGGAAGCGTTCCCTTTGCCAGGTCTTCCATGAACGTCGGAGGGACGGCGCCCAGGGGCTCCTGGATTGGACCAAACAGCGAAGTTATAGGCTGCGGTGTTTCAGTTCCCCAGTCTGAGTTGTCGTATGTAGCGACGTTTCGATTCTGCGTGCCGAGCGCCGCGCTCAACACGTACGGCACGGTAAACATCGTGATGGAGTAGTCGTGAAAGTAGACCTTCCAGTTTGGAGTGGAACTGTCAGGGTAAGCTGCGTCGAGCACGCTGAAAATGGATGGCAGGCTCACGAGCGGATCAGTGATGTATTGAATATCGTCAACCAGGCTGAAGTCACCGGAAACGGCAGGCGCCGCGCAATGGGAGAAGGCTCGATTAGTGAATGTCTGAGTTGGCAGCGAAGCGAACCACTGATCGCAGACGCCGAAGTTGTTCGCCAGCCACGCCGTTACCGGCGCCTGGGCCGGAGTGAAGTAATTCATCACGTCGGGGATGTTTTTGCTCGTGTCGCCCTGGTCTGCGTAGTCGACCGTGAAGCCCTGCATCAGGTTCGTTGTCGAGGATGGCGGCCACGTTGAGTAAGGATTTGAGGTTTGGAGCGAGCCGGTAATCTGGCAGGCCATGTCGAAGAAAAATTCACCGGGATCGAGAACGGGGATAGTCGTCGGTGGGTAGTAGGTACCAGCACCCCCGACTTGCGTCGGTGACGTTTGATTCCCAATCGGGATTGTCTGCCCGGATACGTTGGGATTGGGATTGGAGTAATTGCCGGGTTGGCCACTCGAGTTGGCCAGACCATCAAGCTCAGCTTGCCCCGATGGTGGCGCGTTATACGGAGCCGGGTTGGTCGCCAGGTAGAGCCCGCCCAGCATGTTGTCGTACGAGCGGTTCTCGAGCATGACGACGATGACGTTTTCGATAGTGGGTGATGGCATGATCGTTTTCTCCTTTGTGAAACTCTAATCTTTATGCGGTGGTGGAGGCGGCGCGGGCGGCCAGTTGTCGGGCTTCGTCATCGTTTGGTGCATAGCCTGAGTGAGATGCTCGTGCATTTCGCGCCACGTCCACTGTGCCCAGTCGGTGCTAGCCTTTTCAAAAGTGATCAGCCCGTTGGCGGGTATCTGATTAGTCATTTCCGAGTCTCTGGCCGTGTGGTCCGAGCTGAAGTGATAAAGCTCACACTGCCAATTGGAAGAAGAACCGTTGGGGTTCCCGTCCGCGGTGGTCTTGTCGTAATAGACAGCGTACTTCGCGTGGTGATGATGGTCCTCGATCAGACATCGGATTGGAATGGCGTGGGCCGTGTTGTCGTCAGTGGTGAAGAGAAACCGGTGGTAAGTCTCGCCGGAATCGCCATTCAGGATCGCGCCCGCGAGGCTTCGTCCCTGCACGGCTAACCTGGTGTTGAGATCGGTGATGCCGCAGATCTCCGCGAGCGTGGGAACGACGTCGATGAGTCCGGCGAGCCCCGGACAGCTCGCGCCCTGCGGCAGTCCCGGGTTGCTGAAGATCATCGGCACGAACAGGGTTTCGTTGTAAGCGTTCTCTTCTTTTTCTCGCATACCACCTTGCGACATGCCCATCTCACCGTGGTCCGACAGACGCACCACGAGCGTGTTCGCCACGACGTCCGGACTCATGGCCGACATGACTTCACCCAACATCGCGTCAGTGAGAGTCTCGAGGTAGGCATAGAAGCGCAGATAGTCCAACGCCTGGTCGTCGCTAAGCTTCGTCGTGCCGAAAGCGGTGTCCTGCCATGTCCACTGCGCCGGCGGTTTGGCGTCGCGCTGGTCCTGGCTCAGCGTGTAGTTTGGAGGAAGTTGAATATCGGTGAACGGAGGGACTTGCCACGGTTCATTGCCGTTACCGTCAGGATTGCTGTAGCCGGCTTCTTTATAAAGGAATGGCGAAACGAAAATATCGTGTGGGTTCAGCAGCGACACGATGAGGCAGAACGGGTTGGTCCCGTCGGACGTGTAGTTCTGCAGGTACTGAACTGCGTTCTCGACGATCACTATCTCGCTGGTCGGGTCTCCCAGTGAGTTAGTCTGAGCGAGCACCGTGTAGCTTGTGCCGTTGGTGATGCGTGCGTCATTGCCGCCAAATCCGCCTCCAAGAGTGTCGATGCCAGACTGTGACAAGCATATCGGATTAGGGTAGGTGTCCATGTACGTACCGAAGTCTGGCGAGGTCCAACCGGGAAAGCCGTAGATGCTCGCCATGTTGGCATCGTCCTCGGCCAGGAGGGAGGCCAGTTGAAATTGTTGTATAGGGGAAAGCCCTTTCTGAAAAGTTTTAGTCAGGTGCCATTTGCCTTTGTAGGCAATCTGATAATTAAGGGTTGCGAGCACCTGGCCCAGCGTAGCGAGAGGGAGTGGAGACGCGTTGGGGTTCGTCACCACGTCTTGTGGCAAGTTCAAAGTGTCACTAACCGCCATGACGCCGTTCAGCGGCGGGTAAGTGCTGGTCCATAGTGTCGCGCGGCTTGGTGAACACGCAGTGGTGTTGGTCATTGCGTTGGGAAAAGACACGCCGCCCTGGTGAAGCGCCCACAGATTCGGGAGGTTGTTCTTCACCCAACCGTCCGGCATGTGCTGAGCGGTGCGCTGCTGGTCGGTCATGAGTATGAGTAAATTCGGCGGCTGCGCAAACGGCCCCCACGGGGTGAAGGTGGTCTTGCTCGGCTTGTCCATGAGATTGGTCCTTTCCATCTATTAAACGCGAGAACTTTTTCGGAAAACCACCATCGCGCGGGTTTGAGTAAGTCCCGTTTTTCAGTCTGCGGATCGCTTCTGGGAACTGCGGGATTACATTTTGGATCCGTGAGATCTCTCTTCGGGTTTGAGCGACCACCAATCGGGTTGTATTAAACTGCTTCCCGGATTCATGAAATCCGATCAGAACTTTTGCAGATTGCTTTTAGGTTCTAAGACGTCTCACAAAGGACACGCCAAACTCCCACATCGGATCCCGGCAAACCGAGACGGGTGCCGGCCGATCCTAATCATCCGTTCGAAAATCCTTGAAGCTATTTGCCAAAACCGAGACGCCAAGCCGCCGAAACCGTGTCAGGTACGGTCCAAACCCGGTTAAGACTTCGCACCGGAACGAAACGATTTCCGAGACAACTATAGGGACGGCCGTCCGCCCCTACAGTTGCGTCGCTGCCCTTCTAGTTATTTAGGTTCGCCCACAACTCACTTTCAACCACCGAGATCTGAGCGTCAACCATTCCGTAGAGGTTTGACTCACCGCAGCGAGTAAAGCGATGTCTTTCGCTTGGTCCTAAAAACTAACCAAGATAATTAAGAAACTTTTTGATCCGTTTGATCAAGGTGACGAGTGGATCGTCGACCGTCGAGGTGTGTTCTTTTCGAGTCCTATCTGGGGAGAAATTCTCACTTACCAAAAACCAAGAAAAGGCCACCCTGCGAAGGTGGTCTTGGTCTGATTATGAGACAGTTTTTTGGACGTATGAGGTTGAGGTAAATCAATGCTGATGTTCTGTAACTGCGGAAGGTAATTTCATTGAGTCCATTCGCAACATTGACTTGTTCGCCTACCGGGAATAAGCTTCGTCCGTTCTAAACTCAAGGCTGACCCCCGAGCCGCTGCGTCCTCGCAAACTCGTACTTCAGCCACATAAACGCCAATAAATGAGTCTGGATAATGTCAACTATCGCAGAAATCCAACCCGAACGTAAACAACTCTGCTTCGCCACAAGTTGAAATGAAACTCACAGTCGGAGCAGACAACTCATTATAGGAGGCAACATGTCCGTAGAACGCACCAGCGTCGATCGCGACGAACAGGTCGAGTCATTCATCAAGGAGGCTAGCGAACAACTTTCGCGCATGAGGCGTCACATCAAGAATCTGGCAGAGCGGAACCACGTGCTAACTCAACCGGCTGGCGAGGAGTACACCTTCAGAGGTGAGATGGGCGTCCGAGGTGCCTTCATAGTGACCGAAGTCGACGGGTATGCGTTAGTCGGACCCACGAGGCTAAACTTCTCCGGCCATACATGGGGCCTCAGTCTGAACACAGGTGAGTATTTTGGCGGCGGAACCTTTGGCTATATACAACCCCAAGACGTGGTCGGGGACTGCACTATGGAGTTACATGGTGTCAGCATAGGTGGTGGCATGCTGCAAATCACTTGGCTACGTGATTCCCAGATCCTCGGAACGTTTCTGGGCGGAGGTCCAGGCATCGGTGTCACTCTACCGAGTTATGGCAGCGGGACCTGGAGTTTAGCTACTTAAGATTGGAGAAATTCCCAATTCAGCAAGCTGCTTTATGCTGGCTGACTCTGACCCTAGTTGAGTTGAGTTACTGCGGCACGATTAACGGCCTTGCCCTGCGCCTGTGAGATATTCGCTCCAGCAAGGGAACTGTCACATAACCATACCGGCTTTGCAATTCAAGGTGAGTTTTCAATAAGGGCCAACAAAGAGCCCCCAAGTAGCAAGAGGCGGAAAAAAGCGTGTCAAGTGTCAAATCTCAGGACGCGCAAACTGGTGAGTACAGATTTCGGGCACGTCAAAAACAAAGTTGCGAAGATTGTCCACTATGGGCTCCGCGCTCCACTCGATAGCGCTTACGCGCAACTGCTCGCGATTCGGAGTAGGTGCAAATTACGGGGCTTCTCGCAGGTGTTGGAAGAAACTGAGCACTTCTGAGGTTGCCGTTAAGAAAAAGTTGCGAAGATTGTCCAGTGTGGGGAGAAGATTGAAGAAGAGGCCATAGGCTAGGGTGGCCTCAAGGTTTTGTGCTGTCATTGTTGTTATCGAACGTTTTGTTCTGACGTTTTTTGGGTCAGAAGGGTTCGTATCTACAAGGGTCAGACAGCAAGTTCAGCTGACGAAGTAAACCATCAAAAACATTAGCTGTCGAGACGCAGTCTTGACAGCACAATCCCGTATTAGTAGACTGCGCCCACCTTCATCCGGCACAGTCTCTATCCTGTCCTGTGTCGGCGCTATTCGAAGACCCGGTAGTCGTTCTCATCCATTCGAGCTAAGGTCAACTGTAGAACCTCGTTTCCGGATCTTAGGAGGACACGATGGACTCTCACATTGCGGATCAAACTCTGGCAGTCAAGTTTTCAATCAAAGGACTACAGTTCGAGCGAAATCTTGTTCAAGATATCGTTGGTCCAAAGGGGTGGTTCTCGCAGAAGTTGATGTCAAGTCCCGGGCCGCTCATCTCCGACTTCGTCACACACGAAAAGAACTTCCGCTATCAAACTTATGGCATTCATGTCGGCCAGGATGATCGACTTACCTTCATGGGTGACAATGGCAAGCGCATCAAAGGTTATTTCGTTGATTGTCGAAAGGGTAGCGCGACACTGCACCGCAAAGTAATGTTCGATTTCGCCCCAAGTCTCAAGCGTCGGCTCATCATTCCCAGAGGAGTGGCTCACACATTCGATAATCTGGAATACATTGTCACTCGAGACGAGCCAGTGTGGTACTCGGATGAAGATAATCAGGATTGGAACATCGATAACGACCTTATCTCTGTGCCGCGGGATACTGAGCCAACATTATTCCCGGTGGTCCACGCGAACAAACATCATCTGCCGGATGAAGCGCATCAGTTTCTATCGCGACTTTCCCAGAGTCTATTAGAGAAACCCAAAAGCTATTTAGCGCGATATCTTTTGAACGTAGGCGGTAAAGAAAAGTATGTCATGTTCGAACCTACGAGCTGGGTAGAAGATGAAAACGAACTCAAGCAATTGCTTAAAACCCGTTCGATTCCTGGCGTCGAAGTGCGCCGCTCGAGGTATGCGCTGACTGGACCACGCTCGTGGACTCTCGTACCCAACACCGCAGCGTGCGTCGCGGATGTGTTGACTCTTTCACCCTCCCATGACGCAACACCCCAGTGGTTTTTTCACGGCAGAACGAAAAAGTGGTACACGTTCCTCACCAAACAAAGTGCCGAGTTGCAAGTACAGTTTGTGGATTGCCGACGCAATTCAAGGTCATTCGGGCGCAAAAGCGATTTGCAGATTGTATGTGATCCCAGGATTAGTCTCGCGATAGAGAATGGTATTGCTTATTCATTCTGCTGCGGAGAGGAAGTTCTTGTTCGTTGTGAGCACGAAGTTTTCGTCGATGAAAACGAACCGAGAACTGATATTCCTCCGTTCGGTCGGGATTTAATGGTCCTTTCAGCGGACTGTCCTGCACCGGAGTTGGCGCTGCCGGCAATTCGTTGCCCGGACAGTCTGGTTTATCTGATGGCTAAACAAGAAGTATCCGGTACGTAGCTCAATGCGTTAAACCCAAATCTAAATTACAGAGCCCAAGGGTAATTACTCACCAACTTAAGGAGGAAGATATGGCAGTTGACTGGAAAAAGGAATTAGCAAACTTGGTGGCCACAGCAAAAACCCCGAAAGAGAAGGCGGCTGTTAAGGCTTTCGCGAAGTCGATCGGACCTTACCTGGAAAACCCCGAACTATTACGCACACTGCTGGGCAAGATTCAAGCCCCGGTAGATGTGACAGCTGTTATCCAGGGCAAGTTCAAGAACATGGCCGAAGTTAAGAAACGGCTGCCTAAAGACGTTAAGGTCATCAACATTTAGCAGTCTCACATCAACACATGCGATGGAGGCGTTTGCTTTGTGTCGGATACATGAGAGTCATGGGGCACGCTGCGGACGCCTCTAAGCATTCTGCTTTACCACAAAATGGAAACAAAAGACCTCTTTCCGGTAATTGAATTACCTGAAGACTGCCGGAAATACCAATCCGATATTCCCGGCCTCGGATTCGAGCCGAACTATATCTTCCACGATGACGATCCCAGCCTAAGCAGCGAAACGACGGTCTACTCCAATACCGGCTACATTGTTGGCCACTTCGTTACTCACAGCACCGCATTCGCTTATTTAACTTTCGGAATCCACGTTGGGCAAAAGGATCAATTAACTTTCTATTCGTCACCACCGAGATCTCTCGTTGGTTATTTTGTCGATTGCAGACGCAACTCATCTTCTCGGAGACAGCGTTTGTGTCTCAAGTTTGCCACGAGTCCAGCGCGAAAATTGGTTATTCCGTGTGGCGTCGCTCATACGTTTTCTCACCTCGAAACGGTTGTCACACGAAACGATCTGGTCTTATATGCCAATGCTAATAACCCCACTTGGTACCCCGTGAATGACGATCTCGTTTTTCCGTGGACGACTGAAGGCATCGATGCGGCGCCAGTCGTCGATGTGAACACTGAGGAGATTCCGCTTGCGGCGACTACTCTCTTCTATCGTGTTCAGCAGGAGGCACTAAGGAACGGTCAACCTACCGTTGCGAAAAAATCTGGCAAACGAACAGCAAAGCGTAAAACCGCAGAAAGTGGTGAAATATTTTCTTTGCCGAAATTTTCCGCTGAACTATCTGGTTGTGAATTCAAACTGAACAGCTTTAAGAGTATTGCTGAAGCATCGTGGATGATCATCCCCAACACACCTTCGTGCGTCATGGATTTTGTAATTATAAAGATGGATTCGGCTAAACGTAACTATTACGCAATCCATGAGCGCCAAACTGTCCTGCATACATTCCTTGATCGGGAAGGTAGCGAGGTCAACGTGGAACTTGTAGATCTAAGAGCGGATAGTTCGACGTTTAAAGTTAGCACGCGGGGCGTGTTCAAATGTGATCCTCGGTTTCATCTGCGCATTCCTGCCGGTGTCCTTTATCGCTATCACGGCACTGGCAAGTATGGTGTGCGAGTCGAATATGAAATGTTCGCTCGCAACCGGCTGGAGTTGAACGAGTTCGTTGATCTGGGGACAGGCCGCAACAAGTTTTTGCCTCGGCGCCTCAAGACCTGTTCCGGCATACGAACTGATGGATCGGAGTTGTCATCAACGAGTCAACAACAGGTTTTCTGTCGCAAGATTCAACGATTGAAGCGGGCAAGGTCGGAAACGACGATGAAACGCGAGTGTTGTTCTGCGTCTTTTTGTGAAGAAGGATAGAAACAAAGACCATAGGGGGCCAGCATCCGTGTAGCTTACATTGACGCCGATCTCAATTGTGGAAAGAAACTGACCAATTCGGTCGTTGGCCTCAGAAACAAGTTGCGAAGATTGTCCACTGTGGGCTACCTCAGGACTCTTTGAAGCTCTTTTGCCTCGTATGCCAAACTACTGCGCCCGCAAGTTTTGAAAGAAACTGAGCATTTCCGTCATTGGCGTCAAGAGGAAGTTGCGAAGATTGTCCAGTGTGGGGAGCAGTTATCCCTGACAGAATCGAACAATGTACCACTCGCGAAGGTGGCCTCAAGGTTCGTTTTGAACAAAGCTGATCTGCACGTTGACTTATTTGCGCAAGTAGAAGGTGACATTTCTAATTTGCGCATTTGGGTGACATTTCAACTTTGGATTTACAATTACACAAAATCCTCTTGACTTTTCAATGAGATGGGACTAACGTGCGCCCGTCCGCTTAATGGGCTGATTCTCACGAGCGTGCTCCTTAGCATACTCTGACCTTTAACTCATACTAAGTCCCTCTCAAGTTCTTGCTTTCAATGGAGGACCTCATCAATGGCAATCAATCAATAGTTGAGATCACAGTTGAGCCAGGATGGCTGCGGGTAGTTGCTAGCGCGGCTATGCAGGTTTTCGACTAGCATCTTCTAGTATCCTGCTTTCACCCTGACCTCCACCCCTCATTTAGGCACTCGCTGGAGTGTCTTCGGAGCAACATCTTCAAATATCGAAAGGAGAAGACTAAAATGAAACGCCAGTTCAGAAGAATCAGTGTAGCAGGATCACTCATGTTAATGGGTGTTTTGTTCTCTTTTCCAAACATCCAATCGCATGTGAGTAGCAGTACTACGTGGCAGACAGGGGATGTGTTCGTTGGAGTTAGCAACGGGACCTATCAGGTCTATGATAATGCTGGGAATTTCAAAGAGAGCATAACTGATGGGATGGGGGGCTTCACTACGGGCTGCGCCTTCAACCCAACTCTTGACAGGCTATACACGACAAATTTTGGCAATACCAAAGTAGTCGTATATGACAATGAGTCGCCTCACGCTATCGTCCAGATAATTGACACCGGGGCCACCTCTCCAAATGGTCACAGTGAATCCGTAGTATTTGATGCGGCCGGGGATTTCTTCGTCGGACATCCGGATAGCAACCGCCTGCTTCACAAATATGATCCATCTGGGAGTCTGCTTACGACCTTCAGTCCGGCCTTCGACTCTCGTGGCATAGATTGGATTGATCTGGCCATAAATCAGGCCACTATGTTCTACACCTCAGAAGGGCGTGCAGTGCAACGATTTGACGTCGCCGGTAACCTGCAGTTGACTAACTTTGCGGCACTTCCAGGATCAGGCGAAGCATTTGCCTTACGTCTTCTCCCGCCCGGTGATGGGAGCGGAGGCTTATTAGTGGCAGATGGATCAAATATAAAACGCTTAGATGGCAGCGGTGCTGTTGTGCAGACTTATGACATTGCCGGCGAG
>Ga0134124_10002667_pt1 | contig 14378 bp, 12 predicted proteins | sample KB304_FD_96880 | JGI IMG/M metagenome (GOLD analysis project Ga0134124, IMG submission 96880) | Terrestrial soil microbial communities without Nitrogen fertilizer from Kellogg Biological Station, Michigan, USA - KB3-0-4 | ecosystem: Environmental > Terrestrial > Soil > Unclassified ... | reverse complement strand
GCACCGCCGTTGTCATCCACATCGCTGTTGCCGGCAGCGTCGCGGCTCGTCACCTGGAAATAATAAACACGGTCCGCCAGCAAACCGGTCAGCGTCACGACGTGGTTGGTCGCCATTTTCGGGCTGGAAACCGTGTGACTCGGGAACGCGGATTCCCCGTATTGCACGAGGGAATCCGACGGCTCGGAAGTCGTCCAGCTCACCGTCGCACTGGTGATGTCAGCAACGGCCACGACATTGGTAATGACCGGCGCCACGGTGTCCACCGTTGCCGTGGCGACGACGTTGCTGCCGCGGGAAGCATCAAAATAAATCGCGGCAATAATATTCCCGCCGGCCGCCGCCAACTGGTTCGTGGCCGCGCCGGAAGAGACCAACGTGAAAGATCCTCGAAATAATCCTGGATGCGTCGTTTCATCCAAGGTCACGCTCAAACGGGCGCCGGACGATCGGTTGGAAACCGTCACCGCCATGGATCCGGCCCCGATGCGGTCGGAATCGCCCACTTCAACCGTTACCTGCGCCGGAACGCTGTAGGTGGATTTATCGAGTGAGATGACGCCATTGCCGTTGGCACCCGGCGCGAGAAACTGGAGGGCGTTCCGCAATAGGGTCACTTCATTGTTGGGCGCCGCCAGGTTGGTCGGCATCGTGTCGAGCGGGAACGAAAAGAACACAACGCGACCGGCACTATCCTGGCCAACCCGCGGATAACTGAGCCCGCACGGTTTGGCCGAGCCGGATTCGAAACAGATGGCCGTGGCATTGGCCGTCGGCGTAAACGTATCCGAAAAATCAGGGCCGAACACAGTCCCATCGCCAACGTCAAAGCTCGGATAATTGCTGTAGTTCAAGGTCACAAACATTCCACCGGCCAACGGATCGCCGGCTCCGCCAAAAAATTGCGGCACGCCGTAATCCTGGTCGCAACTATCGCACGGCGACGGCGGATCGGGGTTGTCCTTGAAACCGCCCACGTGCAACCCATTACGGCGAAAGGATACGTTGCCGATATTTTCGAGGATATTCATCGACGCCATGAGGAACGACCCGCCGCCGTTCAAATAATTTTGCAGCACAAATTGCTGCTGCGCATTCAGCGTGTTGTTCGTCGCCGACGGGTCGGGAAACCCGTCGGGATCATACCCGTAATTAACGAGATCGTCGGTCGTGCGCCAGATGACCACCGGGTACGGCCGCAGGTCGGCCAGCGCCGGCGAGCCGCGGGCCAATACTTTCCAATGGGCATAACTGAAACCAGATGCCGCCAGCGCGTTGGTGTAAGCGCTGTCCGGGATGACCGGCGAACCCACATTCTCTTCCCCCGCCGCATCGTAATCGTCCACCAGCAGGACCGTCGGCGTCGCCACCGCCACAAAGTTGTAAAGGGCGCCGCCATTGTTGTTGGTGACGTTGTTGCCTGCCGCATCCGAGGAAGTGACCGCATAATAATAAGTCCTCCCTGGTACCAACCGGCTTAATTTCAGGGAATGGTTTGTTACCATCGCCGAATTGGTCATGCTCAGGTTCAAATTGAGGCTGTTCGTGCCGTAACGAACTTTTGAATCGGCAGGTTCACCGGTCTGCCAGGTAATCGCCGTGACGCCCAAATCGGTGGTTGCCGATACATTGCTGATGACGGGCGGCCCGAGGTCCGCCGTGGCGGCGGCCGTTCGCAGGTTGCCAAATTTATCCGTATAATCAGCTTCGATGGCGTCGCCGTTGTGAATCTCCAGCTTTCCGTCCGCCACCGCCGAACCGACCAGCGTCGACACCGCACCGGTGAACGCGCCATAATTTCCAGCCGATTTTAAAAGGATCGTTTCTCCCGACGGTTCCGTCGTGCTCTTGATCGAGGCAGTGACGGTATTGCTCGCCGCGCGCGCCAGATCGAAGACTTCGATACGGATAATGCCGGGCGCGGTGTAACTGGCGCGATCGAGCAAAATGTTCCCGCTGCCGGGGCGCGCCAGGTCGCCGGATGCCACCAGCGCAAAATCCTGGTCGACCTGCGCCGTATCCAATCGCGCATCTTCGGCTACGTTGCGGGCGCGCACGCGCACCAAATAATCGCCCGGCGCCGGGTTGGGAAGATAAACTCCTTCCACATTGTTAATCTCGTCGGGCGAAGACGCGTTCGGCACCGACTCGTTGCCGACGAATTGATTGCCACGATACAGCGTCCCATCCGGCGCGATCACTTCCAGGTCCAGGTCGTTCACCAGGGCAGGAATAGCGCCGGGAAATCCCGCGACGTCCGTATAGGCCAGGGTGATTTTTAACGGCTGGCCCGAACCGCGCACCAAGGCGTGTTGTTCATAAGTCTGGCCGGTCGTCAACAACGCTGCCTGGTCAAAAAATTGGAAGGATCGCGATGCGGTGTCGATGCTGGTGGTGATCAGGTTGGTCAATGTGACGCGACCCCAGCCTTCATCAAAATTTGGAGCCGGACCGGGCCCGCCATTGGCGTCGTCCAACGCTTCGGCGGAATTGATCAAAGCCGCTTTGACGAGCGCTGGGGAAGGAATGCTGCCGGCATGCAAACTTTTGTAATACTGCACAAAAACCGCCGCCGCCCCCGCCGCGTGCGGCCCAGCCATGCTCGTGCCGCCCATGTAGACGTAATACCCGTCAATCGCCGACCATGCCGTCGAATCTTCGTCCACGGCGGCGGATGATCTCGCCGAGGCAATCCATGTCCCCGGCGCCACTACGTCCGGCTTGATGCGTCCGTCTTCACAGGGGCCGCGACTGGAAAAATCCGCAATGGTGTCCGGGCCATCCGCATACAAGCCATACGTCAACGCCAATGTCCCCGCCACATTTTCCGAGGCGCCGGTGGCGATGACATTTTTTGCCGATGCCGGGCTGTCCATCGTCGACGATTGCCCGCCGGCATTGCCGGCCGAAAATTCCAAAATGTATGGCTGGTCGCCGGGCGTGGACGGATCGGCGTCGCGCACCAATTCGTCAAAAGCCGCCGCATCGGTGTCGTACTGGCCGTTAGCATCGTTGCCCCAGCTGTTCGAGCCGATTTTAGCGCCGGCGCGAACGGCGTCCGTCGTCAATGTTTCATCGCTCGGAAATGGGTCCGCTTCCCCCGCATTGTCGTCGAAGATACGCTCGACAAACAGGTTCGCGCCCGAAGCAACGCCCAACCCGTAAAACTGTCCCGTATCCGGATCGGTTTCGCCCGTCGCTGCATTCCCACCAATGATTCCCGCGCAATGAGTGCCATGACCGTAACCATCCGAACCATCAGCCAAATCGCCGTAAAACTGAAAACCGGTGACACGACCGTTCAAATCCGGATGCATGGTGTTCGTATCGCCGGTGTCCAGCCCGGTGTCGGCCACGCACACCGTCACGCCGCTGCCATCAAAACCCAACTGCTCCGTGACCGTAGGTGTGGCGATGCCGCCATCGTCGCCGCCGACCAGTTTCGACGCGGCTTCATCGATTAATTTGTGTTTTGGCGCGGGCTCGACCCAAAGAACGGCCGTCGATTGGGCCAACGCGGATAAACGGTCGAGGTTTAATTCACCGCGCAAAACGGTTCCCATTCGCAAATCGCTCTCGTGTTGAATCCTGGAAAAAATAGATTTCACACCGTTGATCTCCGCCGCCATCGCGCCGGGCGAAATTAAAACAGTCACGTTGGTCACAGTGCCCGGGATTTTCGCCTTGCCGGCCAACGTGGACAGTGACGGCGCGATCTTGTAACCGGAATCGTAGGCCCCCATCCACCGGACAAAATCCAGGGCCTGCACCCTGGCCGGCGAAACGTTGTCGAGGCGGGCGATGAATGCATCGTCCGGAATATATTTCAACAGGCGGACTCCCATTGCCCGCAACTGCGCGCGCTCGTCAGGCGTCGCCGGGCTTTCAAATTGGATGAGATACAAACCTGAAGCGGTCGACGGCGAAAGGCGCGACGTCGATTGCGGGCTCGTTATTGCCGGCCGCGGCGGGGTCGCGACCGTGCCGTCGCGCAAGCGGATGGATTTCGTTTGGCCACCGGCCGTCAGACAGGCAAAAGCCAAAACCGTCATCAGCACATTTCGGCATGGGCATAGCCAATCCTTGGAATTCACTCAAAAACCCTACTCCTACCGTTACGGGACTGCAAGATGGTGTTGCGGGACATTCGCGGAGCGCGGACTTTAGGCCGCTTCAACGTCCACGTTATATTCGGGCCGGGCAAAAGTTCATTTCGCAATTTATCTCCGCGGCGAATATAATATCCCCATGAACAATGACCTGCATAACCGCATCCAGGCGGCGCTCGCCAATCCGCAAAACATGGGTGAAATGGCCGGAGCCGATTCCGTGGGCACGGTCGGAAACGCCGATTGCGGCGAGATGTTGCGTCTTTGGGTCAAATTCAAGGAGGAGAACGGCAAAAAAGTGATCGACCGCGCGACGTTCCAATCCTTCGGATGCGAAACCGCCATTGCCGTGGCCAGCCTGGCGACGGAGTTGATCCGGGGAAAGACGGCCGAGGAAGCGCTCGCGCTCAAAACGGAGGAATTGGCCGGCGAACTCGGACCGCTGCCGCCCATGAAAATTCATTGCGCGCAACTGGTGGAAGGCGCGCTGCGTTCCGCGCTGTCGCCGGGAGAAAAGCCTGTTACTCCGCCAACCCCCGCCGGCTCGACGCTGCTGGATAGTTTTTCAAAACCGAAAGAAGGCGTGAAGCTGACGTTTCTGGACGACGAGAAGAAGTAATCAGGGAGCACGCGCAGCGTGTCCCTACCAAAATAAATGAGGTAGGATGCGCTGCGGGCGTTCCCTGAATTTCCTACGGGTTTTTCCCACCAAATTATTATTTCGCCATCGAAAACCCCTGTGCTAGTCTCCTCCGGAAGGAGCTTATTATGAAATTTTTGCAGGAATTTAAAGGGTTCGTGATGCGGGGTAATGTCGTGGATCTGGCAGTCGGCGTCATCATCGGCGCGGCCTTCGGCAAGATCGTCGAAGCTCTCACGAAAAGCATCCTGATGCCACTCCTGACACCGGTCCTGGGCGAAACCAGCGACATGACCAAGCTCGTCTGGAAATTCAATCTGCCCTGGGGCACACACCAGGAGGTCGTCGTGGGTTACGGCGAATTCCTCAACGCGATCATCCAATTCGTCATCCTCGCGTTCTGCGTCTTCCTGCTCGTCAAATTCATGAGCATGATGATCAAGAAAAAAGACACGCCGAAGGAACCGAGCGATGAAGTGAAGCTGTTGACGGAAATCCGGGATTTGCTGAAAAATAAACCGGCGTAAACGGTAGGGCCGAGCTGCCGCTCGGCCGGGCGGCGCCGCAGCACCGCCCTACCACATCACTCACCACGCAATTTCTTCAACGCCGCCACGGCCGCATCGCTTTCGGCGGCTTTTTTGCTTTTACCGCGGCCGCGCGCCAATTCCTTGCCGGCGTGGTGAACCGTGCATTCAAAGACGCGGTCGTGGTCCGGACCGGTGGCGGAAAGAACATGGTATTCCGGAGCCTCAGGCGAACGCGCCTGCAACATTTCCTGCAATTCACCCTTGGGATTTTCGATCAATGGAACCCGATTGAGTTCGTCGAATGACGCGCTGAACTCCCGCAGAATAAACGCCTGCGCCGCTTCAAAACCGCCGTCCACAAAAACAGCCCCCACCAGCGCCTCAAACGCGTCGGCCAACGCCGAGTCCCGGTCGCGGCCGCCGCTGGTTTCTTCACCATGACTGAGGATAAGATGACCGCCCAGGTCGAGCGCGCGCCCGTGGCCGGCCAACGAGGTGCGATTCACCAGTTTGGCCCGCGATTTCGTCAGCGGACCCTCCTCGGCTTCGGGAAATTTATCGTACAGGTCCCGCGATAACACCAGGCCAAGCACCGCGTCGCCCAGGAATTCCAGGCGCTGGTTGTGCTCGATATCCTTGCCGCTTTCATGGGCCACCGACGGATGGGTCAACGCCAGACGAAGCAAGCCTTCATCGCAAAAGCGATAGCCGAGGCGTTGTTGGAGGCTCGCCAGGTCAGGCATAGCGCCAAAAAGGAAACATCGAACACTCAACTCCGATAAATCGCGAGCAGGCATCCAACATCGAACAACCAATCAATGCGCGAAGATCGGCACACTGGATGTTGGATGTTCGATGTTGGATGTTCGATGTTTTCAATTTTTAAATTGCCGACGGAGTCTCCGGCGCCGCGACGTTTTCACTATCGCCGGGCGTTGATTGAGAGGCTGCCTCGGCAGGCGGATTCAATCCGTGTTCCAGCAACTGCGCCACGTCGCGTTGCACCTGTTCGAGCTGGTCGAGGTGCAGGTCGGGATCGGCAATGGTAAAGATGTCGCCGGTCTTGGGCTGTTCGTAAACGAAAATGCGTTTACCTTCGCGCACCACCTGTTCCTTGACCTTGAGAATGCGTTTGCGCTCGAGCATGACGGCGAGAATATACCCGGCGGGCGCATACCGCGGGTCGTTTTGTTCGATCAATTTGCGAAGCAAGGTCTCAGCCGTGTCTTTATGGATCGGATCCACCGTCGGCGTCGGCGCCTGGTAGATCGTTTGCCAATGCGAGACGAATCCTTTGCGATCGCGGGCGCCCTGGCTGTACTGGTTTTGCCAGCAGGTTTCGCAAATATCCATGCGTCGCAGTTCCGGCGGCTCGTCAAAAAGCAACGTATGCAGCGGCTGCTTGTCGGCAAACGGCTGCGTGCACGACTCGCAAGCCGACGCGCGGGACTGGATATTCCATTCGTTCATCTCAAAAGATTTTTACACGAATTTCACGAATTAGCACCCACAAAATCCTCCTCATCGTCATCCTCATCCTCGTGATTCAATGGCTTCGAGGATGAGGATGACGAGGATTAACCGGCAAAATCAAAATCCGAACAGCTCATGAAGTAATGGCAGCGGGGACAGCGGAGCTTGCATTTCTCGTTGATCAGTTCATGACCGCATTGCGGACAGAAACGCCAGTGTTCGCCGGAAACATCACCACCCGGCGCCGGGCACGAGTTTCCTTCAGTTGGATTTTCGGAAGGCACAATAAAACGATGTTGCCGAAATAATTACCAACATCGTCGAATACATGCAACAAAACCAAAACGATGTTGGCGGGCTGCTTTCGCGCCGGGGCCGATTTGTCGGAGCGCGGCTGTCCCAGCCGCAGCATGTCGACATACCGAGTCGTGTTGAGAAAGTGGCGGCGGTCTACTTGCGAAGCGCTGCGCCTGAGACAGGCGCGGTCCGCAGCCGTCAAAGTAGCCCACTCCCCCAAAGCGACCACGGTTGACGTCGTAACCCTCCGACGCCATCATCCGTCCATTCCAGTCCCAAGATTATGAAAAGGAATTCTCTCGTCGTGTTGCTCCTTGTCGCAGCCACCGTCGCGGTTGCCGAACAAATCGTTCCGCTCAGCACCCTCGACCTCAACATGGTGGAACAGGATTCCGGACGCGCCCGCGCCAATCGGTCCGTCGACAATAAACCGATGTCCATCGCCGGCGAAACGTTCACCAACGGCTTCGGCACGCACGCTTTCAGCCAGTTGATCCTCGATGTGCATGGGAATGCCGAGCGGTTCTCGGCGCTGGCCGGCATCGACGACGAAATCGCCAAAGGCGGCGGCACCGTTCGGTTTGAAGTGGTCGGAGACGATCGCTTGCTGTGGCGAAGCTCCTGGATGCACAGCGGCGACAAAGCCCGGAAGATCGATATCAGCGTCCGCGGCATCAAACATCTCGTGCTGATGGTGAATACCGGCGCCGATGGAAATGACGGCGACCATGCGGATTGGGCGAACGCCGTGATTACGATGAACGAAGGCATGCCGGTGCCGATGCTGGCCCCGCGCGAACTGGCGGTGATCCTGACGCCCAAAGCATCTCCCAAACCGCGCATCAACAGCGCAAAAGTGTTCGGTGTGCGACCGGGTCATCCGTTCCTGTTTACCGTTGCGGCCACCGGCGACCGGCCGATGACATTCTCGGCGGACGACCTGCCGGAAGGATTGAAACTGGACGCGGAAACCGGACACATCACGGGGGCGCTGGATGTCGGCAACTCCTACATGGTCACGCTGCACGCAAAAAACGCCCTCGGTGAAGCCACCCAGAAATTTAAAATCATCTGCGGACCGCAGATCGGCCTGACACCGGCGATGGGATGGAACAGTTGGAATTGCTTTGGCGCTTCGGTCACGGCGGACGACGTCAAAAAAGCCGCTGATGCGATGGCCGGCAGCGGCTTGATCAACCACGGCTGGACCTACATCAACGTGGACGATTATTGGGAAGTGAAACCGACCGCGACCAACGACCCGACGTTGCAGGGACCACAACGGGACGCTTCCGGCAAAATCATTCCCAACCCGCGATTCCCCGACATGAAAGGCCTGGCGGATTACATCCACGCCAAAGGTTTGAAAGCCGGCCTCTATTCATCGCCCGGCCCGTTGACCTGCGGCCGTTGCGTCGGCAGTTACGAACATGAAGACGATGACGCGCAGCAATATGCCGAGTGGGGCTTTGACTATTTGAAATACGACTGGTGCTCGTACACGGAGGTGGCGAAGGAAAAAACGGGCGAGGTGCGGACCAATTACACATTGCCGACATTGCAGGCGCCGTATCGGGTCATGCGAATGGCGCTGGACGGCGCGCCGCGCGACATCTTGTTCAGCTTCTGCCAATACGGCATGGGCAACGTCTGGGAATGGGGCGCAGAAATCGGCGGCAACTCCTGGCGCACCACCGGCGACATCCGCGACACCTGGGGCAGCATGTCCACCATCGGCTTCAAACAGGCGGGCCATGAAAAATATGCCGGGCCCGGACATTTCAACGACCCGGACATGCTCGTCGTGGGTTATGTCGACGTCGGGCGCGGAAAAAATCTCCATCCGACCCATCTTTCACCAAACGAACAATACACGCACATCAGTTTGTGGTGTTTGTTGGATGCGCCGTTGTTGATTGGATGCGACATGACCCGGCTCGACGATTTCACCCTGAACCTGCTGGAAAACGACGAGGTGTTGGAAGTGAGCCAGGATCCGCTGGGCAAACAGGCCGGCCGGGTGATGCAGAACGGATTCCTTCAGGTCTGGGCGAAAGACATGGAAGACGGCTCCAAGGCCGTGGGGCTGTTCAACCTGGGCCGCGAGGAACAAAGCGTGACGGCAAAATGGTCCGACCTCGGCATCAGCGGCAAACAAAAGGTGCGCGATCTCTGGCGACAGAAGGACCTGGGTGTTTTCGCCGAAAAATTCACGGCCACTGTTCCATATCACGGCGTGGTGTTGGTGCGAATTTGGCCGGAGAAATGATGCGTGCGCGTCATCTCGCGATACAAAGCAGGGCAAAAGTGAGGGCAAACGCAATCACACCGTAAACGGCATCTTCACTGACGAACTCCTTGACAGCTTTCATGCCGGCATCGTGAACCATTCGCTTTCATTTTTGGATGGGGTATTTCCCTGAGGCCTAAACCGCAGCGTGTCGACATGCCAAGTGGGGTTGAGAATTATTGGCGGCCTGTCTGCGGAGGGCTGCGCCTGAGACAGGCACGGTCCGCAAATACGAATACAACCTGCGGCCGCGCGTTTTTACGAGATGTTCTTTTTGAAAAGCAGCAACAGCCTTTGGCACTTGGGGATATCGTGGGTAAACGATTCAGCGTTTAAGGGAGTATTCAGAAACTCACTGTATCCGGGGAGATTTCGGCTCGCTTCATGGTTCAGGTCTCGGAACGACATGAGCGATTCCGGAAAAAGGCGGAGCGAGATGGGTTCCCGCAGCAAGGCAATGACGTGATGATGACGCGAGTCGCGGTTGATCCTGGAAAACAAACTGACCACCGCCGATTCTTCGCCTTCCAGGGCCTGCATGAACTGGGCGTCCTTGTACAGGAGCAAGCCGGTAATGCCCGCCCGCGCATTGCGTTCATGGCTGCCGCGCAGCAGCTCCCGCAATTCGTCCGGGCCAAACGGCGCCACCGCGGTGCTAACATAAACAATCTGAAACAATCTTCCCATATCTGGATAATCCCAACTTGCGGCGATTCAGTAAATAAGCAATCGCACCATTAATTACGATCCAACGCGTTCCCACATTTCTTCAATCGACGGATTCTTGCCGGCACCCATCTGGTAATAATTGGCGCCATCAATTCGAATCCGAAACCTGGGATGTCTCCCAAGATATTTGGTCATCATTCCCGTCGCGTCATCGATATATTCCGTGTAAAGCTCACCGTGCAATGTGTAACGACCGCTTGCCGAATACACCAGGTTGGACTGCCCGTCGTAGGTGGCGATCGACCAGTTGGTGGACGTAAACGTCTTGTGAAAATGGTCAGGTTCAGTCAGGCGCACAAAGTCACCGGAAGAAAAAGAGCGGGCGCCGACCAGCCGCCATGTGCCCATTAACGCGTTGCTCAGGTCGCTTTCACTCCGGGTAAGGGGCGTGTGCAGGACGTAATATTCCACCGGGTTCTCCTCCTTCAACTCCGTTAAGGCCCTCGCTTTGGCCGCCTGCGCCCGGGCCTTGAATATGAAAATCGCGACCCCGACAAAAAACACGAGGGTAAGGAAAATCGCGCCGCCCAGGACAATCGCCGTCTTCCTATTCGAAGCCATATTCATCCGCCTTTTACTCGCGGGACCGGGGGCGGTCAAGGCCATACCAAAAGATTTGCAGGAACTTTTTTGCAGGCCGTCCCTCTTAAAATCAACTATGACCCGAAGCCGGAACGAAGTTTGGAAGGATATCGCAATGGCAACCCTCGCCTTCGCCGCCGCCTTTGCCCTGTTGCGCTGGCTGATGCCTTAGCCAGATGCCTGAGGACAGATGCCGGAAGGCGGACATGGAATCATCCCTCGCCGTTTTCCGACCTCTGCCTTCCGCCATCTGTTTTCCGGTTCTGGCTTCCTTTCTGCTCCAATTGCCGCCAAACCACGGCTTATGGTGCATTTGTCCCGCTTAACACTGTTGGGTGTCCTGATATTGTCCGGTTTTTCGTCATTCGCTGAACGAATCAACCAGGAAGGACGCATCCTCGGCCCCGTCCCCGCCGTCACCAACACCATCCTGTTCAATACGTCCAACGCCGATGCCGTGGTCTCGGCCATGCAAATTTTCCCGGTGACCAATCCCTGGAACGAATGCATCTCCAACCGGCCCGTCCTCATCAACTCCGACGCCATGATCGCACAGATCAATGCCGACGTCGGCTCCAGCCACCGCAAGTTGTCCCTGTTCCAGGAAATGAATTTCGTGCTCGTACCGGACACGCAGCCGCTCGTCTCGAACAAATTCGTCACCTACCCGGACGACTCGGACCTGAACGGCGGCGTCTTCCCGTACGGCTTGTATCCGACGCCGACGAACCAGCCGATCGAAGAATGGCCCACCGGCACCGGCGCGCAGACTCTTTTCCAATGGCAGACCAACAACGACGGCAGCGACCGGCATTCGATCATCGTCCAGCCGGGCACGAACTGGATTTATGAAACCTGGAATGCCGTGCGCGTCGGCACCAACTGGCAGGCCGCCAACGGCGCGATGTTCAACCTGAATTCCAACGGCCTGCGCCCCGACGGCCTGACTTCCGGCGATGCCGCCGGCTTCCCCATGTTTCCCGCCCTGGTACGGTTCGATGAATGCGAACGCGGCATGGTCGAACACGCCTGCCGCCTCGTCGTCGTGCATTCGCGCAAACAACACCTCTATCCGGCCACGCACGACGCCGGGTTCGCCGCCGCGTCACTGACCAACTATCCCGCCATGGGCCAGCGCCTGCGTCTCAAAGCCGACTACGCCATCCCGGCCGGCTGGACGAAGGAGGAAAAAGCGATTTTGCTCGGCTTAAAAAAATATGGCGCCATGGTGTCGGACAACAGCAGTTCGTTCTTCTCCATCTCCATCACGCCCGACGACCGCTGGGGCACCAACCTTAACCATCTCATCAACGGCAGCATCGGTATCACAAATTTTGAAGTCATCCAATCCACCGGCCCGGCCGAAGGACCTCGCTCCGCCGGGGCGCCGGTTGCTTTCGCCGGATCCGATGCAACGGCATCTACCGGCTCACCGGTTACACTACATGGCCTCGTTACATTTAGCGGCACACAACCGGCAATCCAATGGCGCCCGTATTCCGGCCCGGGTACCGTCACGTTCGGCAATGCGGCGCAAACAAACACCACCGCGACCTTCAGCGCACCGGGAACATACACGTTGGAATTGAACGCGAATGATAGTGTTCATGCGATCGCTTACGACGCCGTGGTGATCACCGTGACCACTTCATTTACCACGTCCGCCGCGCGTGTCGGCACGAACATCACGTTCGACTGGAGCGGCGGCACCGGACCGTTTGTCCTGGAACGCGCCGACGCCCTGCCGGCAAATCCATGGATCGGCATGCTCACCACCAGCGCGCAAACCGTGTCGATCCCCATGACCAATGGAAAAGGATTTTTTCGAATCCGTGGGAACTGAAGAACGACCGGCAAACCTTTTACGCGGATTTCACGGATTGACGCGGATTCGACCCGGAGCGCCGGCCTCCGGCACGGCGTCTGGAAAAATTTAGACAGGCGGACTTCGAAATTGGTCGAAGAAAGAATGATCAATTTCAAACGTTTCCTGACGGCGTAAGCCCAAGCTTTTAGCCTGAAAAAGCTCAACAAGCCGCTCACCATCTACCAATTCAATCGGAATAACGCCTTCACGATCTGCTTCTTTTTCCGCGTCAGAACTGAACCATCCTGTCGTGATTAAAATACCCTTTTCAGCACGGCCCATTACGGCATTCCGAAAATCCCCCACGTGTGAGCGACTTACCGAACCTTTGTAACGTTTACATTGGAATATCACCTTGAGCACGACGAATGGATTAAGGCGAAGGAGGCCGGTGCCGTCTATGCCACCGTCGTGGCTCCTCCCTGTTACAGTGACACGCTCAAAGCCACACTCATGCAACAAACGTTTGCAGATACGTTCAAATCCGTCCGGAGGCAACGATTGTAACAACGTTAGCAATTCGTTTTCTTCTGCTTCAACAACAGTTTCGCTTTCACCATCTATATCCGGAGGAATATTTTTTGACTTCTTCTGGACACCGCGAGCTTCAGCCTGATTTCTCACCCATTTTTGAACAAGCAAACGACTTTGTTCAATCGTCAACTTGGTCTTTGCTCCTTCAGGAGTCAGCGTCCAAAACCCTCTTCGAGAACCGTCAATAAAGCCTTCCCACATGAGATACTGTCGAGCCCACTGCACTTGATTGTGAAAACGGTTGTTGCCGGATTTATTGCGCTTCTCGCGTTCTGTGGGGGAAAGATTCGCGGCGTTAGCAATTAGATCATAAGTATCGCGCGGTTCAGCGGATCCACCCAAAGCTCGTAACGTATCCAAAAGAAGAGGAATCCATCTTATGAACTCCGCGTGTTTAGTGGGTTCAGTCATGCCGATGCCAAATCGTATGGAGGAATATCTTTAAAATGCAATTGAAAACCAGCATCGGCTACGAAAAGACTACACAACGACCACCTATCCGGGACTAGGTAAAACAATCCGCGTAAATTTTCTCCCCCAGCGCCTTCCAATGACTAGATTTATATTTAAACTTTTTGGGTGTAAAATCGACGGACAATTTTTCAAAAGATTTTTTATATCCCTCCAAAGTTTTCGTTTTATTTTCTTTTAATAACATCCGAAGGCAGTAAACCACTCCATTGATTGCCGTTGTACCAATTGCGCGGCTTTTTTTCCTATCAAGCGTCCAGATTTCTTTCGGGACCGCGAGCTTATAGCCAATTAAGATATTGTTGATCTCGTCGGCGCAGAACGAAACATAATCATTTAAAACGGCCTTCGATGGTTTAGCGAATTTCTTTTTGCCTGCTGACGCCGATTTAATTGCCACCCCCAAACTCTCCTTATTGGCGTGTTTCCACAAACCAAATAACGTTTCATCTCCTTCGCTTTTAATTATGTGACGCAATCCATAGCTAACAATTGAAGATGATTTTAGCTTTCCCCGATCAAATTGATGTTCTTCTAAATACCCACAGAGTGGTTCTCTGGCTGCCAATTTCGTTATCACCGATCTTGAAATCGCAACAGCTGAGAACGGATTTACGATTGATTCTATCGCTTGGCGCAAGTCGGCCTTTGTCTTCGTTTGCTTATCATTAATCTCGAGAAATAGTTTCGCTTCAAATTCGTGCTGTTCCTGCTCTGTCTCATTGTCTGGATAAACAACGCCCGTTACGAGAAGCTGCTGTTTTTGCCGCTTCACTGCTATTTCTTTCTCCAGAGGATCGTCCCCTTCGTGATAAGCGAACACTCGATGCTGGCCATCAATAATTCCAATAGAATT
>Ga0134124_10002665_pt1 | contig 14380 bp, 10 predicted proteins | sample KB304_FD_96880 | JGI IMG/M metagenome (GOLD analysis project Ga0134124, IMG submission 96880) | Terrestrial soil microbial communities without Nitrogen fertilizer from Kellogg Biological Station, Michigan, USA - KB3-0-4 | ecosystem: Environmental > Terrestrial > Soil > Unclassified ... | reverse complement strand
GACGCTCGCATCGAACCGCCGCCGACGAGTGCGGCCGTCAGCAAGGACCTCGAGGGGACCTGGGAAGGCACGCTGCAGGCGAGCCGCGGCCCGATGGCGCTCGTGCTGACGATCACCAATCAGCCGGACGGACGGGCGACGGCGCATGTTGTCAGCGTGGGCGAGGGCGGATTGCTCGTGCCCGTCGTGATCAGCCAGAATGGGTCGACGATCTCCTACACGGCGACCGCGGTGCCGAGCTCCTGGTCCGGCGTGTTGAGCGCCGACGGCAGGGAGCTGACGGGAACATTTACTCAAGGGCCGGCAAGCCTGCCGTTGACATTCCGCCACGCAGAATCACGAAAGTAGCAGAACGATGAACTTCAAGGCTCCGGCGTGTCCAGTAAACCTGACGGCGAGTCAGGCGGAAAACCGCGGGCTCGCGTGGGTGATCGCGTCGTTCGTGTTCTGTCCGTGCCACCTGCCGATCACGTTGTGGTGGATTGCGCTCCTGCTGTCGGGAACGGCGGCGGGAGCGCTCCTTCGCAGCCATCCGGTGATCGCAGGCCTGATCATCACCGCGGTCTGGCTCGCGGGTACGTGGCGAGGGATTCGCTATCTGCTGATGGCGCGTGCTGATCCGCCGGCTGCGCTGAAGCTCAACGAACGCGCGTGAGTGCGGCCTCACGCGGACGTCGAGTTTTGTGCCATGCGGTCGCGAGACGCTTCACATCGCGTCGCGGAGGATCTTCGCTGTGGTCGGATGCGGATTGGCCGAGCCGCCGCCGAAGCCGAATCCGCCCGCTTTGCCCTCGGCGGCGTCGAGCGCGGTGAAGCCGCGCTGGTCCTTGATGTCGATCTTCGCCCCGTGCTTGAGCAGGAACGTCACGACCTCGTCGTAGCCCTGGAGCGCGGCGCCGTAGAGCGCCGTCTGGCCCCGGCCGTCGACGGCGTTGATGTCGACGCCGGCGTCCAGGCAGACCTGAATCGCTTCAATCGACTGCGCCTCGGTCTTCTTGCGGCCGACGGTGTCTTCTTCCTTCGAGCCCAGCCCGGCGGCGGCCATCAAGGGGTTGATTCCGCCAGGATTCCGCCGCTGCGGCCCGGAGTTCACGTCCTGAGGCGTGTCGCTGCCGGTGGCGATTGTCGGATCGGCGCCGCGCTTGAGCAGCAGCCGCATCATCTCGGCATCGCCCGCGCGAGCCGCCCGGAGAAACGCCGTCGTGCCGGCGCCCAGCATGGTATCGGTGCCGCGGTCGACTTTGCTGCGATAGGGAGTCTGCTTCTTGAGCCGGGCGTTCGGATTCGCGCCCTTGTCGAGGATCTTCGCGACGAACTGAAGGCCCGTCATGCCGTTCTCGACGGTCTTCGGCCCGGGGCGATTCGACGACGGCACGGTGTTCATGTCGACCGCCGCGTAAAGCGGTGTGCGACCGACGTTGTCCGCCTTGTTCGGATCCGCGCCGGCGTCGAGCAGTGCGCCAGCCGCGTCGTAGTGACCGTTGATGAGCGCATTGATGAGCGGCGTGACTCCGTCCTGGTCGGCGAAGTCAACTTCGGCTCCTGACGTTGCGAGCACCGCGATGCATGCCGCGCAGCCCTGCCGCGCCGCGAAGTACATCGGCGTCAGGCCGCCGGGAGGGAGCCATTTCTCGCGCGGCTCGGCGGTGACCTGCCGCTCCCACTTCTGAAGCGCGGATTTCGCGCTCACGTCGGCGCCGTGCGCCGCGAGTTCCCTGATGACGTCGGGATGGCCTTCGGCGGCGGCCCACATCAGCGCGGTCTGCCCGCGCCAGTCTTCCCGCGCGTCAACCGCCGCGCCGGATTCGATCAGCACTTTCACGGCGGCGAGCTGACCCGAACGTGACGCCGTCATCAACGCCGTCTCGCCTTCGGTGACCGCGTCGTTGGCGCCGGCGCCGGCCTTGAGCAACTTCAGCACGACGTCGGCGTTGCCGTTGAGCGCGGCCAGATACAGCGGGGTGACGCCGTACCTGTTGGCGGCCTTCGCGTTCGCGCCGGCCCTCAGCAGTCGATCGACCAGCTCGACGTCGTTCTGACGCACCGCCCACGACAACGGCGTCGTGCCATCGGCCTCGGGGGCGTTGACGTCGGCCTTCTGCTGAATCAGCGAAATCGCGGCCGGCTTGTTGCCGCTCTTGACCGCCTCTGCCAGCCGCGTATCGGCCGCACGGGCGGTCCCCGCGATCGCGAGCACGCCCGCCAGCACAATCGCCGTCTTCCGCATTAGAGAGCCTCGGCGCGGCCGTTGCTGTCGCCGAGCGTGTCCATCGGCACGCCGACCTTGTCGAGCATCGAGAGCAGGAGGTTCGTCATCGGCGTGTGATCGGGATACTTGAGGTGGCGGCCGCCTTTGTGGGCTCCGGCCGCCTTGCCGACCACGAGATTCGGCAGCGGGAAATGGTTGTGCTGGTTGCTGTTGCTCATGTTGCTGCCGAACAGGATGAGCGAGTGGTCGAGCAGCGTGCCGTCGCCGTCCTGGATCGAGCTCAGTTTCTTCATGAAGTCGGCGAACAGGCCGACGTGGTACGTCTGGATCTTGACGAGCTTCTCGATCTTGTCCGCGCGGTTCTGATGATGCGACGTCGCATGGTGGCCTTCGTGCACGTCGATCATCGGATACGTCTTGTTGCTCTCTTCGCGCGCCACCATGTAGGTGAAGACGCGCGTGATGTTCGCCTGGTAGGCAAGCGCCATCAGGTCATACATCAGCTTGATGTGCTCTTCGAAGTTGAACGGGATGCCCACCGGCGCCGGCGGCAGGTCGAGGTCGACGTGCTGCTCGCGGCTGGCCACCTGAATCCGCCGCTCGATTTCGCGAACGCTTTCGAGGTAGTCGTTCACCGTCACGCGATCCTTGCGGCCCAGGCTTCGCTGCAGGTCGTTGATCTGCGCCGTGATCGCGTCGAGGATGCTGCGATCCTCTTCCGTTCGCGCCAGGCGCTCAGCCGGCGTCCCGCCCTGGCCGAACATCCGCTCGAACACCTTTCGCGGGTTGATCTCCATCGGCATCGGCGTCGTCGGCGTGCGCCACGACAGCGTGTTCATGTAGATGCAGCCGTAATCGCGGTCGCAGGATCCGATGAGGCCCGATTGATCTTCCGTCGCGATCTCGATCGACGGCAGCGGCGTGTCCTGGCCAATCCTCAGCGCGGCGATCTGATCCGCCGTGACGCCCGCGTACGCATCCACGCCCTGCGTCGGCTTCGGCCGCACGCCGCTCAGCCACGTCGTCGGGCTCAGCGAATGCACGGCCGACGAGTCGGCGGCGTGGTGATGCAGGCCGCTGACGATGTCGACGTGCTCGCGGTACGGCTCGAGCGACTTCAGGATCGGGGAGAACTCGAAGTTGGCGCCTTCCTGCGCCGGCGTCCAGCGATCCATGATCGCGCCGTGCGGCAGGTACACAAACCCGAGCCGCGGCGTCGCGTTCGCGGCGGTCTTGGCGAGCAGCGTGCGCGCCGGCACCATCGCGTCGAGGAGCGGCAGGGCGAGCGCCGCGCCCGCGCCTTTCAGGAACGTCCGCCGTGGTAAGTGCTTCCGGGTGACAAACATGGTTCCTCTCGAACTTAGAACTTGGAACCGCCCGAGTTCTCGCTTCTTACTTCCAAGTTCTCACTTGTCTTGATCTTCTTCATGAACGGCGTGCTCTTTACGATTCCCATGACGATGGAGGAGAACCGGTAATTCTGATTCTTCGCGTCGGCCGCGATCGCACGGACGATGGGCATGTCGTAATACTCCAGGCCGCGGCCGAGCGCGTACGTCAGCATCTTCTCGGTCATCGTCCGCACGAACTGCTCGGGGTGCTTCAGAATCGCTGTGCGCAGCGCCACCGGTCCGTTGACCGGCGTGCCGTCGGCGAGCTGGCCCGACGCGTCGACGACGCCGGCGGCTTCTTTCACGCGCCACTTGCCCGTCGCGTCGAAGTTCTCGAGCGAGAAGCCCAGCGGGTCGATCACGCGATGACAGGTCGCGCAGGTCGCGTTCTTGCGATGCTGCTCCATCAGCGCGCGGAGCGGCAGCACCTTGCCGCCTTCGCCCGTTTCCTTGAGCGGCGGGACGTCGGCCGGCGGCGACGGCGGCGGCGTGCCGAGGATGTTCTCGAGGATGTATTTGCCGCGCAGGACAACGGACGTGCGGTTCGGGTACGACGTCACGGCCAGCACCGATCCCTGACCGAGCAGTCCGCGACGGTTCTCGTCGGGGATCGTCACCCGGCGGAAGTGGCTGCCGTACACGTTCGGGATGCCGTAATGCCGGGCGAGCCGCTCGTTCACGAACGTGTAATCCGCCGTCAACAGATCGAGGACGCTGCGGTCTTCGCGCATGATGCTGTCGAAGAACAGGCTCGTCTCGGTCCGCATCGCCTGACGCAGGTTGTCGTCCCAGTTCGGGAATTCGTCGCTGTCGGGAATGAAGCTCTGCAGGTTGCGCAGGAACAGCCACTGCGCCGCGAAGTTGTCGACGAGGGATTTGGACTTCGGATCCGCGAGCATACGGCGGACCTGCCGCTCCAGCGTCGCGGGTTCATGCAGCCTGTTCTGCGCCGCCAGCGTCACGAGCGCATCGTCCGGAATCGTGCCCCACAGGAAGAATGAAAGCCGCGACGCGAGCTCGATGTCGGCGACCGGATAGGGCGCGCCGACGGCGACCTGCGGCGGATCCGGTTCGGCCCGGAACAGGAACTTCGGACTCGCGAGCACGAACGTCAGCGATTCCTGGATGCCTGTGTCGAACGTCCCGCGCTTGCGGCCGGCCTGATAGAAGCGGAGTAGCTCGTCGACCTCCGCATCCGTCACCGGCCGACGGTAGGCGCGTCGCGCGATCGTCGAGAGAACCGTCCTCGCGCATCCGCCCTCGCTCGAATCTGCAGCTCCAGCCTGTCGCGCCGACGCTTTCGCGGAGGCGGAGCAGACGAAGATCTTGCGCCGGCTCGGCGTGTCGCCGGGACCCGTGACGTCGAAGGGACCGGTGATCTGGAAGAAATTGATCGTCGGCACGCCGTTCATGTCCTGCAGGTCGAGGTTGCGCGTGAACGGTTGCAGCGGCTCGTCCGACTGCGCGGAGTTCTTGCGCAGGAACGTCACGCCCACGGCGTGCGGACCGGCCTTGACCGGAATGCGCGTGCGCAGCCGTTTGTCGAGCGTTTCCTTGGTCAGCGCGAGATTGGTGTCCGACAGCTTGTTGTCCTGCGGCCCGCCGACCTCGGCGAGGAACACCCGCGCGCCGTCGATGCTGATCTCCAACTCGTGCGGCCACTCCAGCCCGGGCACATAGCCGACGATGTTCTGCAGCAGGACGACGTTGAATTCGTACGTGGCGTCGACGGGGAAGATGTGATGAACCAGGGCGCCGCCGCGCGTCCCGAGCGGCAGGCCTTCGATGTGATCTTCCTGCGAGCGATCGGGCGGCACGCGGTAGACGGTGCCGACGGGCGTCGTCCGCGGGTCGCCGACGGCGAGCGCGCTCACCTTGCGCGCCGCGGTCAGGTACTGCTCGAGCAGCGACGGCGAGACTTTCAGGACGTCGGCGATGTTGTCGAACCCGTTCGCCTCGTCGTCTGCCGGCAGGAGCGCGGTCGAGTCGATCTCGAGCGCGAGCATGTCCTTGACGGCAGCCGCGTACTCCGATCGGTTCAAACGGTGGAGCGGCGACCGGCCTGGATTTGGCGTCGTCAGCGCGGCGCGGTCGATCGACGTCTCGAGCGCGGCGGCGAACGCGTCGATCGTCGCCTCGTCCGGCCGGGGCATGCCCTGCGGAGGCATCATGCGGCCGTGGAGCTTGCGAATGACTTTTTCCCAGATGTCGGCGCGGTCGACAACACGCGCCATGTCGACCGTGACCTTGTCGAGCACCAGCGCGCCGGTCTTCAGGCGCGCGTTGTGACATGTCACGCAGTACTTGTCGACGAGGGCGCGCTGCGCGGCGGGACTTTCGATCGCGGCGACGCCGCCCGGTGCCGGATGCGACGTGACTGGTTGCGGGGCCTGGCCTCGAACGGCTTTCGAAGCGGCCGTCGCAAACATCGCGACGGTCGCAGCGGCGAGCACCGCAAACGTGGGCTTGACTTTCATCATTCCGTGCGAGAATTTTAGCACGTCTGAATGGTTGTAAGTTCCGTTCCACCGCGCGCGAATTCACCTCTTAAGTGCTTGTATGTCTTCGGCATACTGATGTCCAGCGTGACGCCGCGTGCACCTCATGCGGCAGCTCTACACGGCCGGAAACAAGCTGGGGTTCCGTTCGTTCAGTAGCGTCCGCCGTTCAGGCGGACGTCACGTCCGGCCGGAGCCGGACGCTCTTTGTGGAGGTTTCAATGCTCGCAGCCCTCGCGCTCTCGGCCACTCTGGCCTCGTCACCAGCCTCGTGTGAAGCGCTGAAGTCGCTGACGCTTCCCAACGCGACGATCGTCGCGGCGGAAATGGTGGCTGCGGGACCGTATACCGCGCCGAACCCATTCGGCGCGCCGCCGGCCGCCGGACGGCGTGGCGCGCCGCCGGACGCAGCGGCCGCAGGAGGACGCGGTGGCGGACGCGGCGCCGCGCCGCCGCCGCTGATATTGCCGGCGCACTGCCGCATCAACGCGACGCTCAAGCCGTCGTCCGATTCAGAGATCGAGATGGAGGCCTGGCTGCCTGAGAACTGGAACGGCAAGTTCCAGTTCGTCGGCGGCGGCGGGTGGGCGGGCAACATCAGCTTCCCGGCCATGGCGAGCGCGCTGCAGGAAGGCTACGCCACGGCGTCCACCGACACGGGACACACGGGCGGCAACGCGCTCTTCGCCATGAACCACGCCGAGAAAGTCGTCGACTTCGCGTATCGCGCCGTTCATGAAACGACGGTGCAGACCAAAGCGCTGATCACGAAGTACTACGATCGGCCCGCCCGTCTTTCGTACTGGAATGGCTGTTCGACAGGCGGACGTCAGGGCCTGATGGAGGCGCAGAAGTATCCGGAAGACTTCGACGCGGTCATCGCCGGCGCGCCCGCGAACTTCCAGACGCATCTGCATACGTGGGATCTCAGCGTCGCCGTGCCCGTGCTCATCAACCCGGCGGGCGCGGTGCCCGCCGCCAAGCTCGCGACGTTGAACAAGGCGGCGATCGACGCCTGCGACGCCGGCGACGGCGTCAAGGACGGCCTCATCAACAACCCGCGCGCGTGCAAGTTCGATCCGGCAGTCCTGCTCTGCAAAGGCGCCGACTCGGACGGCTGCCTGACCGCGCCGCAGCTCGAGACGGTGAAACGCGCCTATAGCCCGGCGAAGTCGAAGAGCGGGGACGTCGTCTTTCCCGGCAAGGAGCCCGGCAGCGAGCTCGGGTGGGCGCCGTTCGCCGCGCCGCAGAACGCGCCGGGCGTCTCGGTGGGGTCGTTCCAGATCGCGTACAACGACGCGAACTGGGACGCGAAATCGTTCGATCTGGATCGCGATCTCAAACTGGTCGACGACAAGGTCGGCACGATCATCAACGCCGTCAATCCCGATCTCTCCGCGTTCAAGGCGCGCGGGGGGAAGCTGCTGCTATATCACGGGTGGGACGACACGGCGATCTCGCCCGGCAATGCGATCAACTACTACGAGAGCGTGCTGAAGAAAATGGGCGGCAAGCAGGACAACTGGGTGCGGCTGTTCATGGCGCCCGGCATGCAGCACTGCGGCGGCGGTGCCGGTCCGAATCAGGTCAACTACATGGCCGTGATGGAACGATGGCGCGAGAGCAACATCGCGCCCGAGACGATGACCGCGTATCACGTGACGAACAACCGCGTCGACATGACGCGCCCGCTGTGCCCGTACCCGCAAGTCGCGACCTACAAGGGCACCGGCAGCGTGAACGACGCGGCGAATTTCATGTGTAAGTAGCGTCCGGCGTTCAGCCGGACGGGAGGCGGCCCATGATCCTCACGCTTGCATTGCTCGGCGTCCTGTCAGGCGGCCCGTGCGAAGAGTTGCGCACGGTGTCGCTGCCCAACGTGACGATCACGTCGGCCGAGCCGGTGAAAGCCGCGCCTGCGGTGCCGGCGCATTGCCGCATCGCCGCCGTGCTCACCCCTTCGCCCGATTCACACATCGAGATCGAAGTCTGGCTCCCCGCCTCCGCCGAACGCTCCGGCGCGGCGGGCTCAGGATGGAACGGCAAGCTGCAAGTCGTCGGCAACGGCGGGTGGGCAGGCGTCCTCAGCACGGCGGCGATGGCGCAGGCGCTTCGCGAAGGCTACGCGACGGCGTCAACCGACACCGGCCACAAAGGCGGCAGCGGTGCGTTTGCGGTCGGCCATCCGGAGAAGCTCGTCGACTTCGGCTATCGATCGATGCACGAGACGACCGTCACCGCGAAAGCGCTGGTCGCGAAGTTCTATCAGCGGCCCGCGCGGCTGTCGTACTACAACGGCTGCTCGACCGGCGGGCGTCAGGGGATGATGGAAGCCCAGCGCTATCCGGACGATTTCGACGCGATCGTCGCGGGCGCTCCCGTCTACAACCAGATCCATCTCAACACGTCGCAGGTGTCACTGCAGGTCGACATGCTGCGCGATCAATCGCTCATCGTGCCGCCGGCGAAGATCGATCTGGTCGCCAAGGCAGTGGTCAACGCCTGCGACGCGCAGGACGGCGTCAAAGACGGCATCATCGGCAATCCGGAGGCGTGCCGCTTCGATCCGGCGGCGCTGATGTGCCAAGGCCCGGCTGACGGCGCCGACTGTCTGACGGCGAAGCAAGTGGAGTCCGTACGGCGGGCGTATGCGCCCGTGAAGACGAAGTCGGGCGAGATCGTGTACCCCGGGCATTCGTTCGGCTTCGAAACCGGCTGGCGCGTCCCTCAGCCGGCCGCGCCGCTCAACCCGCTGTTCGCCGACATGCCGCGCTATCTGTCGCGGCAGGACGCGAACTGGGACGTCATGACGTTCGACCTCGAGGCGGATCTCGCGGCGGCGATCAAGAACGGCGGCTACATCGAATCGACCGACCCGCACCTCGAGAAGTTCAAGGCGCGCGGCGGCAAGCTGTTGCTGTACCACGGGTGGGCGGATCCCGGTCCGGCGCCCGCCAACACGATTCATTACTACAACGAAGTGATCAAGGCCCTCGGCGGGTCGAAGCAGGAGGACTGGATGCGCCTGTTCCTGCTGCCCGGCGTCGGCCATTGCGGGGGCGGCGCCGGTCCGGATCAAGCCGACTACATGGCCGCGCTCGAGCGGTGGAAGGAAGCCGGCATCGCGCCCGATCACATCGTCGCCGCCAAGGTCGCCGGGGGCCGCGTCCAGATGGCGCGTCCGATTTGCGCGTATCCCAAAGTCGCGGCTTATAAGGGAACTGGAAGCACGAACGACGCCGCCAATTTCAGCTGTAAGCTTCCGTAAACTCGATGCTGACCAAGAAGCTTCATCTAAAACCCGGAATGCGGCTCGCGGTCGTGAACGCCCCGCCCGGCTTTTCTCTGGGCAAGCTGCCGGCGGGCGTTACGCAGGAGAAATCGCTCAAGTCCGATCTCGACCTCGTGATGCTGTTCGCGTCGACGCAGAAGGAACTGACGGCGCAGTGGAAGAAGGCGCTCGGGGCGATGAAGCAGGACGGCGCGTTGTGGGTGTCGTACCCGAAGAAGAGCTCCGGCATCCAGACCGACCTTGGGATGGGCGAGTGGGAGGCGACGAAAGGATCGGACTGGAATCCGGTCGCGATGATCGGCCTCGACGATACCTGGTCGTCGGTGCGATTCAAACACTCGCCGGGACTCGAACAGGCGCGCCACAAGCGCCAGGAAGAAAACATCGCCGACGCCGACGGTACCGTCGTCGTCGATCGCGCCAACCGCGTCGTGACTCCGCCGAAAGATCTGCAGAAGCTGTTCGCGAGGAACGCAAAGGCCCGAGCCGCGTTCGAGCCGCTCGCATTCACGCACAAGCGCGAGTACGTGACGTGGATTGTCGACGCGAAGAAGCCCGAAACGCGCGCCGCCCGCCTCACGAAGACCGTCGAGATGCTGTCAAAGGGGAAGAAGAATCCGTCCGAGAAGTAGACGTCAGGATCGACCCCGACAGGCGCGGGATCAATCCTGACGGACGGACCAGCGTGCCTACGTGCAGCTCTGAGCGACGACCTTCACGGATTCGACGGCGATGAGCGGCGGACGCACCACTTTGGGATCCGACGCGCTGCTCTTGTCGGCGCTCACGGGTTCCTGCACCGGCCCGGTCACTTCAACTTTCTTGTTCGCGTTTGCTGACCAGTCCGACTGCGACGACCCGCCAAGCACGTACATCGTCGCCGAACCGCCCTCGGCCTTGCTGAGGACGAACACTGTGCCCCCGTCAGTCGTCTTCGCCTGCACCACACAACCGGTGACTGTTGCCTTGGGCGCCTGCTCTCTGGCCGGTGGTTGCGCCGGCGGCTGCGCGGGCGCCGGCTCCTGGGCGAACACACCGGCAGCGCCGGCGAGCGCGAAGGCGGCTATCGTCGAGGTGAGATATCGCATGACAGCTCCTCTGAACGAGTTTCGATGTCGACACTCGTCGTCTAGGAGCACTATTCCTGCCAACCTCGAGACGGACGCCCCTGCTGGAGTCTATTGCTGAAGAGCCGGTCAGCACGCGTCCCGAGACCGTGAAGATTCTTCACCTTCAGCGTGCAAGCTCCACCGCTGGCGCAGCACTGCCGTTCAGGTGCGAACTATCCCTAGTACTGGAGAACGTTGAGCCCGGCATTCCAGTCGCTCGCGTAAATCAGCCCCTCACGCGTCACAAAGATATCTGCGGTCTTCGCCGCCAATGACACGTTCGGCCGCGGGTCGACCAGCTTCTTCGGCGTCGGCGGTATCCACGACGCGATCTCGCGCGGCGCGAACTGATCGCGGATGTCGAATACGCGTACGCCGGCCATGTTGTAGGTCGCGAAGATCGTCTCTTCGCTCTGAAACGAGCCGGGACGGTTCTCGTGAAGGTTGTGCGGGCCGAAGGTGCCGATGCCGCAGAAATCCCGCCCGGTCGGGGTCGGGAGCGTCGAGATGGGCACCGGGTTTTCGGGAGCGCGCACGTCGACGATGAAGGTATGGAACGTGCCCTTGGCGCATTTTTCCGCGTTCGCCTCGTCGGCGACGACCGCCAGGTTGCGCCCAGGCAGCGGCAGCGGAGTATGGGTGCCACCCGGGAATGGCGGCGACCAGTTGATGCGCGAAAGGAGTTTCGGCTTCGACTTGTCGGAGAGGTCGTGGATGGTGAACCCGCCGTCGCGCCACGCGCCGTAGCCGCGGTCGCCGGCGACGATCATGTGATGCAGCGCGACGCGCTTGCCCTTCTCGAGCGTGTTCGGCTCGCCGCCGGCGCGATGCATGCCCGGCAGCCACCATTTCGACACGATCTCCGGCTTCGTGATGTTCTGGAGATCCACGATCGCGAGGATGTGATCCGTGTAGCCGTCGAAATGGACGGCGAGATACGCGTAGCGCCCGCCGGTCCACCACAGGCGGTTGATGCCGAAGCCGGGAATCTCGAGAAATGCGATCTCTCGCATGGCGGCCGGCTTCGAGATGTCGTGAATGCTCAGCCCCGAGCGGAACTTCTTCCTGTTGGTGATGCTGTCGGCGAGCGCGTTCTCGAAATAGCCGCGCATGTTGTCGTACGACTGCATGGCGACGATGTTCGCGCCGTTCGCCAGGAGCAGCAGATCGCCCGACACCTGGAGATGATGCGTGCGCGTGTTGGTCCCCGCCGTGAAAAAGCCGACCGGCTTCAGCGCCCGGGGGTCGGCGGCGTCGAGGATGGTCACGCCGTCGCTGAACATGTGGCCGACGTAGACATGCCCGCGGTTGAGCATCACCTGGACGCCGTCGGGCCGGCCGCCTTGATCGCTATAAGAGATGTGGCGAATCCTTCGCCCGATCCCGGCGGGAGGTACGGGCGGGTCCACCGCGACGCCGGACGCCAGCGCCGCCGAACCGCCTCGCGCCGAGGCCGCGGCGGCGAGCGTCAGCAGTCCCTTCAGATGATCGCGGCGCGTGTAGCGCATAGATGAGGGGATTCTACGCGCCACCCGCTGCGCTGCGCTACACTCGGCGCGCGAACGCCGGCAGCGTCCGGCTCGAGCCGGACGCCGCATCCCCAAGGAGAGCCCCATGCGTTACGTCGTTCTGGCCGTTGCTGCCCTGTCTCTTCCGGCGATTGCTTCGGCGCAAGCCGCGCCCAATGGCGAGGCCCTCTACCGGCAACACTGTGCCGGCTGCCACAACGGCACGATACCGAGGATGCCGAGTCGCGAGGCGCTGAAGACGCTGACGCCCGAGCACGTCGAGACCGCGCTGAGCTCGTTCAGCATGCGCCGCCAGGGCGCGCCGCTGACCGTCCCGGAACGGCGCGCGGTCGCCGAATTCGTGACCGGGTCGCCGGCGGGCTCCTACCGCGCGCCGCTCGAGGTGATTCCGAAGAGCGCATATTGCCCGGCGTCGCCATCCTCCGAGTCGGCGGCCGGCCCGGCATGGAACGGCTTCGGAGGCGACGTACGCAACACCCGTTTCGCCTCCGCGTCCGTCGCGGGCTTGTCGCCGACCGCGGTTCCGCGTCTGAAGCTGAAGTGGGCGTTTGGATTTCCCGGCGTCTCCGCGTCGGGTTCGCAAGTGACGATCGCCGGCACTCGCGCCTACGTCGGCAGCCGCAACGGCGTCGTTTACGCGCTTGACGCGAGGTCGGGCTGCATCGTGTGGGCGTTCGAAGCGGACGCCGGCGTGCGCTCGACGCCCGTGGTCGGCGGGAGCGGCGCGTCGCGCGCGCTCTATTTCGGCGATGCCAACGCCAACGCGTACTCGCTCGACATGAACGGGAAGCTCCGCTGGAAGACGAAGATCGACACGCACCTCGACGCCATGATCACCGGCGCCGTCGCGTTTGCCGGCACCCGCGTGTACGTGCCGGCCGCGTCGATCGAGGAAGGCACGGCGGCCATTCCGTCGTACGAGTGCTGCACGTTCCGCGGCAGCGTCAGCGCGCTCGACGCGGCGACCGGCAAGGTGCTCTGGAAGACGTACACGGTGCCCGAGCCGCAGAAGACGGCGAAGACAACGAGCGGAACCCAGCTCTGGGGACCCTCCGGCGGCGGCGTGTGGTCGACGCCCGTGCTGGAGGCCGATCGCAACCGGATGTACATCGCGGTCGGCGACAACTACTCAGGCCCGGCGACGCCGACGAGCGACGCGATCATGGCGCTTGCGATGGACACGGGCAAGGTTCTGTGGACGACGCAGGCGACGGCCGGCGACGCGTGGAACGTGTCCTGCCTCGAAGCGCCGGCGAGCGGCGGGCGCGCGCACTGCCCGACCGCGCCGGGCCCCGACCACGATTTCGCCAGCGCGCCGGTGCTCGCGACCATGGCCGGCGGCCGGCGGATTCTGCTGGCGGGCCAGAAGTCCGGGATGTTGTACGGCCTCAACCCCGACACCGGCGATTACATCTGGAAAACCCAGGTCGGCGACGGCGGTGTGCTGGGCGGCATCGAATGGGGATTCGCCGTCGACAGCTCGCGGGCGTACGTCTCGCTGTCGAACGCGCTGGAGAAAAAGCCCGGCGAAGCCGGCGGCCTCGTGGCGATCAACATCGCGGACGGCACGATCAAGTGGCGGACGCCGCCCTCAGGCGACACGTGCGGCGGACGCATCGGGTGCAGCACAGGCCAGCCCGCCGCGGTCACCGCGATTCCCGGGATGGTGTTCTCGGCCAGCCTCGACGGCCACCTGCGGGGATACGAATCGGAAACCGGCCAGGTGATCTTCGACACCGACACGGCGCACGACTTCACGACGGTGAACGGCGTGAAGGCGAAGGGCGGATCGATGAACGGCCCCGGATCGACAGTCGTCGACGGGACCGTGTATGTCAGCTCCGGCTACGGCTCGCTTGGCTTCATGCCGGGCAACGTCCTGCTCGCGTTCAGCGTCGACGGGCAATGACGGGATAGGCAGGATGGGCGGGAGCCCTCCCGCCAGAACCGGCCCGTTACTGCGGGAGTTCGGTTGCGCTCGTGAGGCCGGCATCCTGCGCGAGCGCCGCCCGGACAGCGTTCAGGAATTCCGGATTGGAGAGCGGATTGACGACGAACGCCGCGTCGCAGCGCGCGGCTTCGCTCTCGAGGATCGCGTCGGCGCACGCGTGCGTGATGATCACGCGCGTCCGCGGCCGTTCGAGCCGGCTGAGGATCGCCAGATGCAGCCCGTTGAAGTCGTCGAGGCGGACATCCGCGATCAGCAGGTCCGGTTCGACGCAGTCGAGCGCCCGCCGCGCGGCCTGGAACGACGACGCCGACACCACGGCGCAGCCCGCTTCATAAAGAAGCGTCTCGGCCCGCTGCAGTACCTCGGGGTCGCTGTGAACGAGGACGACGAGAGACGACACG
>Ga0134124_10002664_pt1 | contig 14384 bp, 18 predicted proteins | sample KB304_FD_96880 | JGI IMG/M metagenome (GOLD analysis project Ga0134124, IMG submission 96880) | Terrestrial soil microbial communities without Nitrogen fertilizer from Kellogg Biological Station, Michigan, USA - KB3-0-4 | ecosystem: Environmental > Terrestrial > Soil > Unclassified ... | reverse complement strand
TACCTGATCAGCTACTCGGATCACAAGGTCGTCCTCCGCAACTACGAGGGCTACATCACGACCTATGAGGAGCCCCCGACCTACGAGCGCCACGACGAGGCGGCCTGCACGTACTGCCAGAGCCAGCGGTCCGAGCCGGGCCAGTCCGGCGTGCTCGGCCTGCTCCAGGGCGAGCGGATGTGGATCGAGCCGAAGGGCTTCGAGGATGTCCACACCCGGGGCAACACCGAGGCCCACCGACTCCAGGACCCGTCGAAGTGGGTGCCGTTCGGCGTCGGAGCGATCGAGGGCCGGGCGGCGCGGCCGCTCCGCGTGCTCGAGGGCGGCGAAGGGGGGCCGTCCGCACTCGGCGACACCGAGCGGGCGGCAACGGACACGAACGCCGGGATCGTCGAACCCGGCGACCTTGCTTCGACCGAGCAGCGATCCGATCCCCCGGCGTGGGCCCCGGGCGAGGAGCCCCGCCCGCGCGACGGCGAGCCGACCGGCTCCGCTCACGGCGAGCTGCTGTAGCGGGCGCCCTTTCGGCTCCGCGGCCGCAGCGCCGACGAGCCCGGCGCCCACGATCAAGGCACCCCGCCTCCCTCCGGAGACCGACACCAACCGGATCGGTATTTCCGCGGCTTGGACCGACGTTGGGCGTCCGGCCGGGCTCGCCACGAGTCGTCCCCCGCACGGGTCGACCGCGCCACCGCGTCACCCCGCCCGTCCCGACGACATAAGTGCAAGTGAAGCGCCGTCGATAACGATGCGGTTGGTATGAGACGTCAGAAACGACGGAGCGCGGTCATCGCCGGCGCGCGCGAATCGCGGGCGATCGCGGCCACGCTTGGCCGGGACACCCGCACGACGCGCCTCGCTCGGCAGCTCACCCAGGCGGCGCTGGGCGCCAGGGTCGGCCTGAGCCAATCCGAGATCAGTCACCTGGAGCTCGGCAACGGGGCGCCCACGCCACTCGAAACCTGGGTCGCGATCGGGATCGCGCTGGGCCGGCCGCTCGCGGTCGGATTCAGCCGTGACATCGCGGATCCGGCGCCACGGGACGCCGGTCACCTCCTCGCCCAGGAGCTCCTCCTCCGGCTCGCCGAGGCGACTGGCCGCGTCGGACGGTTCGAGCTGACGACCCGGCCCGACAACCCGTCGCGCTCTGTCGACGTCGGCGAGATCGATCGGATGAACCGGGTCCTGATCCTGCTCGAGATCTGGAACCGGCTCGACGACATCGGCGCGGCGACCCGCTCGACGGATCGCAAGGTCTCCGAGGCGGCGGCCCTGGCGCTGGCGCAGGACGGCCCCCTTCGCGTTGCCAGCTGCTGGGTGCTGGTCGATACCGCAGCCAATCGAGCGATCGTACGTCGCTACCCGGCAATCCTTCGAGCGCGATTCGGCGGCTCGTCGGCGGCCTGGGTTCGGGCGCTGGTTGACGGCACCCCGCCGCCGGCGGACCCGGGCCTCGTGTGGATCGACGTGCGAGCCGGGCGGGTCACGGAACTCCGCCGCGGCCGCTAGTTCCGGCGGCCCGCGAAGATGCCCATGACCTGCCGGACGTCGCCGACGTCATGGGCATCGGGTCGCTCCTCGAGGTAGATCCGGAGGGCGGCGATCGCCTCGCCGAACCGTCCCATCCGGCCGAGCAGCAGGCCGCGATCCCGCCCGTGATCGGGGTCGGTCGGCTCGAGGACGAGGAGCAGGTCGATCGCGTCGACGGCGGCCGGCCAGTCGCGCCGGCCGAGGCGGGCGACCTTCAGGTTGCGCAGGACGCGGGCAAGGATCTCGCGGCGGCCGGCCGGGCGGAGCATCCCGACGTGGAACAGCACCCCGTCGCCGACGGCCCGCCGGATGAGCGCCTGGCAATCGTCCGGGGTGAGCGATCGTCCGCCGTCGGCGGGATCGATCAGGAGCCCATCCGGGCCGCCGACGACGAAATGACCGGGCAGCCCGATGCCGACGAGGGTGAGCCCGAGCCGGGCCGCAACCTCGAGCTCGACGATCGCGAGGCTGATCGGGAGGCCGACGCGGCGCCGGATCACCTCGTCGAAGTGGCTGTTCGACGGGTCGCCGTACTCGGCCGCGGTCGGGCCGCGAAACCCGAGCTCCCGGTACAGGACGTCGTGGAGGCGGTTGACGAGGGTCTGCGTCGGGTCCCCGGCGTCGAGCCGGATCCGGACACGCTCGGCGATCGCGTCCAGCTGGCCGAGGGCCGCTTCCTCGTCGATCGCCGGCCGGCCGTGCCCGGCGATGATCAAGGCGCCGACCGCGAGGTCGATCTCCGGCTCCGGCCGCGCCACGAGGCGAGCGAACCGGGCAAGACCCGCCGTGCGGCGGTCGTCGAGCCGGGCGCGCTGATCGTCCATCGCGGGATTCTAGGCCCGCCGTCCATGGCCGGCGAGACGCCCCGTCTCGCCCCTCCTCCGCCCGTCTCGATTGCGCTCTGGCGGCCATCGACACGGTGGGGTAGGCTGCGTTCAATTCCCAGTCGAGAACTCGGAGATCTTGCCTCGCCGATGCCCGCCGACAGCCTGACCCCGACGATCGCGCCTGGACTCGGCTCGCTTCGGCCCGCGCCCGGCGGCCTTCCGGAGGCGGACCTCGCGCCCCCGGTCGTCGCGGAGTCCGCCGATCCGTTCACGACGCTCCGGGTCATCGACCTGCTCGCCCGGATCGAACGCGGCCGCACGATCCGATTGACCGACGTCGTCGATCGGCTGAACGCCACCCATCTCGACTGGCTCTTCCCGGTCGCCGTCGTCGCCGATGTCGCGGTCGCCCTCCAGTCGAACTGGATGGCCGACTATCGCAACGGCTCGGGGATCGTCCTCGCCGATGGGCCGTACGGGCCGACGATCGAGATCGAGGACAGCAGCCGGGTCGATCCGTGGATCGTTCGCCAGGCCGAGCGGGAAGCCGCCGCCTGCCGCGAGCGCCTGGCCGCATTCAGCCGGCTCGACCGGCCGGCAGGGGAGGGATAGCCCGATGTGCTTGTGTCCGGAGCGGGCCCGGTCCCGCTGATCGTCGCCCGCGACCCTCGCTGATGTCGTTCGTTCGAACCCGTCGGCGACCGCGCCCCCGTCGCCCGGTCGCCCCAGTGCAAGGAGCACAACCATGACCGTCACCGGATACGCCGCCGACGTCCTCGTCGACGCCGACTGGGCACGCGCCCACCTCGACGACGAAGCCGTCCGCTTCGTGGAAGTCGATGTCGACACGACGTCCTACGAGCAGAGCCATCTTCCGGGCGCCATCGCCTGGAACTGGACCAGCCAGCTGGCCGACGGAATCCGTCGCGACATCGCCAGCCGCGAGGAGTTCAGCAAGCTCCTCAGCGAGAGCGGCATCGGGCCGGACACGACCATCGTCCTGTACGGCGACAACAACAACTGGTTCGCGGCCTGGGCCTACTGGCAGCTGAAGCTGTTCGGCCACCGCGACGTCCGGATCCTCAACGGCGGGCGCAAGTTCTGGCTCGACAACGGTCTCCCGCTCACGACCGACACGCCCGCGTACGCCGCGACCGGCTACGAGCTGCCCGAGCCCGACTTCGCGCTCCGGGCCTTCCGGGACGACATCCTGCCGCGGCTCGGGGCGAGCGACTTCGCCCTGGTCGACGTCCGATCGCCCGCGGAGTTCAACGGCGAGGTGATCGCACCCCCGGGCATGACCGAGTCCGCCCAGCGGGCCGGCCACATCCCCGGCGCGTCTTCGATCCCGTGGGCCCAGACGGTCCGCGAGGACGGCACGTTCAAGAGCCGTGAGGAGCTCGAGAACCTGTACGAGGCCAAGGGCGTGACCCCCGACAAGGACGTCATCGCCTATTGCCGGATCGGCGAGCGCTCGAGCCACTCGTGGTTCGTCCTGCACGAGCTCCTCGGCTACCAGCGGGTGCGCAACTACGACGGCAGCTGGACGGAGTGGGGGAGCATGGTCGGCATGCCGATCGAGAAGCCCGTGCCCGTCGCGGCGGGCTGATCGCCGGGGTCGCCGACGCAGTATCGTTCACGGGGCGCCACCGTCAGCGCCCCGTCCCTCACGGCGCGCGCATCCGCGCCTTCGCGTCGCGCGCCATCGGCATGTCACGCGTCCTCGCGTCGAGCGTCACACGCGTCACTCGCGTCACTCGCGTCACTCGCGTCACGGATCACCGCGCTCGTGGGGCGTCAGGCTTCCCCCCCAGCCTGACGCCCCGCCCTTGCCCGGCGCGGCGTCGGGCTGGCGGATCCATGTCTAGAGCATCCCCGGGTTCGGCACGAGCCGGGCCGGGTCGACCATCGCCGGGTCCGACGCGAGGAACACGTCGCGATCGACGACCCGGAACCCGGCGTCGAGCAGCGGTCGCAGCACGGGATGCGGCCCGAGCAGGCACGCGTGGACCGGTCCGCCCCGGCCGGCTCGCGCGAGAGCGGCGACCGTCGTCCCGACGGGCTCGGCATCGGGGTGGATCACGAGCCGATCCAGGACGCGGATCGGCATCGCCTGCCGGATTCGGGCATAGCCGAACGCCGCGACGGCGTCCCCGTCACGGACGAGGAACGCGTCGCCGTCGGGCAGCGTGCCCCAGTACGCGTGGTCGGCCGCGCGGTCGACCCCGGTCCACTCGCGCTCGATGGCCGCGAGCCGGTCGGACGTCGCCGTCTCGGTCCGGAGGCGGGCGTCGGCCGGCGGCAGCCCGTCACTCTGGCCCTGGACGTACAGGCTCGTCCAGAGCGGCTGCATCCCGGCCCGGACGTAGAGCGGCAGGGCGCGCGGATCCTCCGAGGCGAACGTCGTCCGCTCGACCGCCCCGTCGAGCACGGCCGCCAGCAGCGGCCGGCCGATCCCCTGTCCGAGTCGGTCCGGGCGGACGAACAGGTCGGCGAGGTGAACCGAGCGGCCCGTGTCGATCGCCGCCCCGAATCCGACGATCTCGCCGTCGAGCGCGGCGACCCGCGTCCGGCCACGAGCGATCAGGTGCGAGAGATACGGCCCGACGATGTCGGCGACGATCACCGGCCCGTCGTTGCCGTGGGCGACGAGGATCGCGCGGATCGATGCGAGGTCGTCGAGGGTGGCCGGGCGGATGATCGACCGACCGGCGGCCGCCTCCCGCGGGCCGGTCACGCCATCGGCCTCGCCGGACGACCGAAGCGGGCCATCGTCTCGAGCAGCCGGTCGTGAGGCAGGGCATGGGCCGTGATCCCGTCGCGCCCGATCATCGTCGCGCCGCCGACGAGCGCGTTCAGGATGGCCTCCTCCGTCGCCTCGATCGTGGCATCGAAGAGGGCGCCGATCGCGAAGTCGTTGAGAACCCGGATGTCGACCGTGAGCCGTGGGTCGGCCCGGAACGACGTTCCCGGCAGCGTCCGGTTGCCGGTGGCGAAGCACAGGAACAGGTCGCCGCTGGAGTGCGCGCCGGTCCCGCCCATCCGGGCGATTCCCAGCCCGGCCCGCTGGGCGAGCCGCTCGCACTGGTGGGGCAGGAGCGGGGCATCGGTCGCGACGATGACGATGATCGAGCCCGAGCCGGGCGGTGGCGGCGGGGCCACGTCGTCATCCTGGACCGCGGAGTACGGGCTCGGGACGTCCGCGACCGGGATCGCCTCGCCCACCGGCACACCGTCGACGCGGAGCCAGTCCCGTCGTCCGTAGTTCGCCTGGACGAGCGCGCCGACCGTGAATCCGCCCGAGTCCGCGTCGACGATCCGCGACGCCGTCCCGATCCCTCCCTTGAACTCGTGGCAGACCATCCCGGTTCCGCCGCCGACATTGCCCTCGGGAACCGCGTCGCCGGAAGCCGCCGCCAGCGCCTCGTCGACGTGATCGGCGGTGACGTGAAAGCCGTCGATGTCGTTGAGCAGTCCGTCCCACGTCTCGCCGACGACCGGCAGCGCCCAGTACGACGTCCCGAACGGCAGGACCCGGACGGCGCTCCGGATGATCGCGTCGCGGACGACCCCGACCGAGTGCGTGTTCGTGATCCCGATCGGGCCGGTCAGGTGCCCGGCCTCGCGGATCCACTCGAGGCCGGTCAGCTCGCCGTTGCCGTTGAGGCGATGACTGCCGGCGTACACGGGCTCGGTCCAGACGTCGCCGTCGTGGGGGACGATGATCGTCACCCCCGTCCGGACGGGTCCCTCGCCGACGACGAGGCGGCCGTCGCCGCGAACGATCGTGGCGTGCCCGACCCGGACGCCGGTCACGTCGGTGATCGCATTCGCCGCACCCGGCCGGCCGCGGCCGACGACGATCCCGAGATCCCTCGCTCGCACCAGACTGCCTCCGTTGTCGCCCCCGGAGCCGCTTCCCCGCCCGGTCCGTATCATCGCCGGGTGATCCACGTCGTGGGCGACCGTTCCGTCTCGCCGTCCCCGGTCCGCCTCGAGCCGTTGGCCGAGATCGCCGCCCTCCGGCCGATCGACGTCGCCGAGGCGCTCCGGGACCTCCCGGGCCTGGCCCTCCTCGAGAGCGCCCGGCCGGGTCGGAACGCACGCTGGACGTTCCTGACCGCCGATCCGGTCGCCGTCCTGACCGAGCCCGCGGCCGGGGGCGACCCGTTCGCCGTTGCCCGCCGCCTCCTCGCTCGTCTCGCCCCCGAGCCGCCGGCCCGCCAACACGCCGGACCGGACGCGCCGCCGTTCCTCGGTGGCCTCGTCGGGTTCCTCGCATACGAGCTCGGCGACGTCCTCGAGCGGTTGCCGCCGGCGCCGCCGGACGACCAGGGTCTGCCGATCCTGCGCCTCGCCTTGCACGACTGGACGATCGCCTGGGACCGGCGGACCGGTGGCGCATGGCTGGCCGGCCGGGCGCTCGATGGGGACGTCGGCCGCCTGACCCGCCGGCTTGCCGACGTCCGGGCCCGGATCCGGCCGAGCCGCCTCGCCCGGGCCGCCGAGCTCTCGCCCCTCGACGACGCGCCCGGCGACGGGATCCGCTTCGTGTCGTCGCTCGACCGGCCGTCCTACGAAGCCGGCGTCGAGGCCATCCGCACACGCGTCGCCGACGGCGACATCTACCAGGCGAACCTGACGCGCCGCCTGACCACCCCGTTCGACGGCGACCCGTGGCCCCTCTACCGGCGCCTCCGGACCGGCGATCCGTCGCTGTTCTCCGCCTACCTGGACCTGGGCGGGGGCGCGCCGGGTCACGGTTCCGTGCTCGGCAGTGCACCGGCGCGCCCGCGGGCGATCCTGTCCGCGTCGCCCGAGCCGTTCCTCGCGATCTCGCCGCGCGGCATCGTCTCGACCGATCCGATCAAGGGCACGCGACCGCGCGGCCGGACCCGCCACGAGGACCGGGCGCTGGCCTGCGAGCTCCTCGCGTCGGGCAAGGACCGGGCGGAGAACGTGATGATCGTCGACGTCCTGCGCAACGACCTCGGCCGGGTGTGCATCCCGGGCACGGTCCGGGTGCCGCGCCTGTGCCGGCTCGAGCGGACGGCCGCCGTTCAGCACCTCGTGTCGACCGTGACCGGGCGACTGCTTCCGGGCCGGGATCCGTTCGACCTCCTCCGGGCGTCGTTCCCCGGCGGCTCGATCACCGGCGCACCGAAGATCCGGGCGATGGAGATCCTGCGCGAGCTCGAGCCGACGCGGCGCGGGCCGTACACCGGGGCGCTCGGCTGGATCGGGCCGGACGGCTCCATGGCGACCTCGATCCTCATCCGGACGTTCGTCGCCGACGGGAGCCGGCTGTCGCTCCACGTCGGGGGCGGAATCACGTACCAGAGCGATCCCGCCGCCGAGTGGGACGAGACCGTCGCGAAGGCGCGCGGGCCGCTCACGGCGATCGGCGGCCGCGAGGTCGGGAGCGAGGTCGGGAGCGAGTGAGCCGGCCGTCGCACCTGTGGGTCGACGGCCGGATCGAGCCGGCCGAGGCGGCCGTCCTGACCGCCTTCGATCGGGGCTTCCAGCTCGGTGACGGTGTGTTCGAGACTCTCCGAGCGCGCGGTGGACGCCCGACGGAGCTCTCCGAGCACGCCGCGCGGATGCGGCGATCGGCCACCGGCCTGTCGATCGCGCTTCCCGATGACCTCGAGACGCTCCTGGCCCGGGCGATCGGCGAGCTCCTCGCCGCCGAGGGGCTTGCCGGGCCCGATGGCGACGCGAGCGTCCGGATCACGGTCTCGCGCGGCCCGTTCTTCGGTCGCGGCCTGCTCCCGCCCGACGAACGCCCAACCCCGACGATCGTCGTCCAGGCGTGGCCCGTGCCGCCGACGCCGGTCTCGCATCTCGAGCGCGGCCTGCACCTGATCGCGAGCGCGGTCCGGCGCGACCCGGAGAACCCGCTCAACGCCCTCAAGACGATCTCCCGGGCGGACTACGTGTACGCCCGGATCGAGGCCCGCGCCGCCGGCGCCGACGACGCCCTGTTCCTGACGATCGACGGCTACCTCTCGGAGGCGACCTCGGCCAATGTCTTCCTCGTGCGCGGCGACGAGCTCGCGACGCCGGCTCTCGCGTGCGCGATCCTGCCGGGCACGACCCGCGACTGGATCCTGCGCTGGGGCGGGAGTGTCGGCCTCGAGGTGACCGAGGGGCTCCTGACCACCCGCGACCTGTACGACGCCGACGAGGCCTTCCTGTCGAGCTCCGTGGCCGGGATCCTGCCCGTGAGCCGGTTCGCCGGCGAGCCGATCGGGCCGGGCACGCCCGGGCCATGGACGCTCCGCGCCCGCGCCGACCGCGAGGCCTTCATCCGCGACGTGCCGTCATGACCCGGGACGAGCTCATTGCCCGGACCCGCCAGCTCGTCGAAGAAGGGGATCGCCTCCAGGCCCAGCCCACCCTGCGCGGCCTCCAGACCTGGCTCCAGCTCAGCGACGACCTGCTCGTCGCCGCGTGGGGCTCCATGGATCGCTACCACCTCGCCTGGCTGATGGTCGGCAAGCCCAAGCAGATCGTTCGCGGCCGGCCCCTCACCACCGACGAGGAAGCGACGTACGTGCGCGAGGTCGCGGAGGCGAAGACATCGGCCCTGCGGATGAGCCTCGACGCGGTCGACCGCCAGGGGATGCCGTTCCTGGGCGAGGAGAAGGGGATGGCGCCGGGGCAGGGGATGGGCTCGGTGCCCGGCGACGGGCGGTGACCGCCGATCCGGGCGACGGGCGGTGACGGCGCCCGCCATGACCCTCGCCGTCGGCGGCGAGCGCCAGGTCCCCGTCCCGGACCCCGTCGCCCGCGACTACCTCCTCCTCGCCCTCCGCCTGGAGCAGCACGTCCCGGGGATCGTCGACGGCTTCTACGGCCCGGCCGAGCTGAAGGCGCGGGCCGACACCGAGGAGCTCCGCCCGCCGAGCGGCCTCGTCGACGACGCCGCCCGCCTGCTCGACCGGATCGCGGCCGAGGTCCCGGAGCCCGATCGACGGGACTGGCTGACGGCCCAGGTCGTCGCTCTCCGGACCCAGGCCGAGGCGCTCGCCGGTCACGAGCTCCCCTACCTGGAGCACGTCGAGCGCTGCTTCGCCTGGTCGCCGGTTCGCCGCGACGAGGCCGTCTTCGACGAGGCCGCGGCGGTCGTCGACACGTTGCTGCCCGGTCCCGGGACCGTCGCCGACCGCCTCCAGGCGTGGGACGATCGATTCGTCATCCCGCCGGACCGGCTGACCGACGTGCTCGTCTGGCTCGTGGCCCGGTTCCGGGCCCGGGCGTCCACGCTCTTCGGGCTGCCCGACGCCGAGGACCTCCGGGTCCACCTCGTCACGAAGCGGCCGTGGACCGGCTACAACTGGTACGACGGCGGCCGCCGGTCGCGGTTTGACCTGAACACGGACCTGCCGACGCGGGCCGCCGAGCTGGTCCATGTCGCAGCCCACGAGACGTATCCGGGCCACCACCTCGAGCACGCCTGGAAGGAGGCGCACCTCGTCGACGGCCTCCGCCGGCTCGAGTCGAGCATCCTCCTGATCAATACCCCCGAGTGCCTGATCAGCGAAGGCCTCGCCGACCTCGGTCACCGATTCGCCTCGCCGCCCCACGACGAGGCCGACCTCCTCGTCGAGCTGTACGAGCGGGCCGGGCTGCCGATCGCCGCGGATCCGGCCGCGGCCCGCGCGGCGGCCGTCACCGCGGTCGCCCTTGCCGTGCCGCGCCGCCGCCTGACCGAGAGTCGGGTGAACGCGGCCCTCATGCGCCACGCCGACGGGGCCTCTCACGACGACGTTCTCGGTTGGCTCGAGCGAGTCGGGCGGTTCGCGCCGGCGGTCGCCGCGAAGCGCCTCGAGTTCCTCGAGCACCCGCTCTGGCGAACGTATGTCTTCGTCTACCACGAGGGCGAGGCGCTGCTCCGTCAATGGCTCGAAGCCGTCCCCGAGGCGGACCGCGTCGCGCGGTTCGGGCGCCTCCTGCGCGAGCAGCTGACGCCGTCGGCGGTGGCCGCCGAGCTCGCGGCCGAGCTCGCCGGCACGAGCGACCGTGGCGCTACGGCGTCGCCTTGACCGAGGTGGTCATCGGGGCGTTGTCCTCGCGGATCGCGTAGCAGACCATCTTGCGATCGCCGTGGCCCCAGCTCTCGGGTGAGGGCTGGTAGAACCCGAGGCCGAGGGTCAGCTCCGTCTCGAAGTTCTTGCCCGTGTACGTCGACCAGACCGGAACACAGTTGGATCGGACCCACTCCTGGACGGCGCTCGTCGTCGGGAACGTCTTGTCGCCGTCCGGCAGCTCGCCGAGGAACACGACCTCGGCGTTGTGCGCCTCGGTGCACGGATGGTGCTGGACGTCCGTGATCCTGGTCGCCCCGGCCGGGTCGTCGAAGCACTCGCCGACCTTGAGGCCGCCGGCGTCGCTCGAAAGGCGGTCCCGGAAGATGTATCCGCCGATCGCGATGATCGCGATGATGCCGATGAACGCGAGCCTGCCGAGTCCGATGCGCATGACGGCTCCCTCCTGCGCCGGACGAGGAAGGTGGGCTTCCGGCGCGGGTCCATCCTACGGAACGGAGGGCCGCTCCGGCACGCCAGGCCCGTCGCCCGGGCCGCCAGGTCCGTCACCCGTCCGCCTGCGGTGGACGAAGACGATTCGATCCTCGCCGATGCCGTCGTAGTCGGGAATCCCCGGCGTGCCGTAGAGGTTCTGCGTTCCGGGTCCGTCGTCGGGCCGGAAGGCGACCGCCCGGAAGAACGCGACCGCCAGCGGTTCGCCCGGCCAGGCCAGGGCCGTCACCGTCGCCACGCCGGCCTTGTGCACGTCGGTCAGGAAGGCCTCGACGAGCGCCCGCCCGATTCCCCGTCGGCGACAGTTGGGATGAACGCCCACCAGCACGATGACGGCTTCGCCGGGATGATCCGGACTTCGATAGCCGATGAGGAAGCCGGCCGGCTTGCCCCGAGGATCGTCGGCGATCCACGAGGTCGAGGCGAAGTGACGGAACCATGCCCGTGCGACCAGGTGGCGCACCCGCCGTCCGCTGAACCACTCGTCAACCATTCCGGCGATCGGCGGCTGGTCGTCTTCGATCGGGCGACGGAGGCTGACCGCGCAATTGTCGCCCGCGGTCATCGCGGCGGGCACGTCATCGGGATGCGGCGGCGGCGAGCCCGCCTCCGAAGAGCAGGCTGAGAACGACGACGACCGGTCCCTCGACCTCGCCCAGGTAGGCGATCGGATCGAGGACGCCGCCCTCGAGCCGGCCGAACAGCCAGATCCCGAGGAAGCCGGCGACGACGACGAGCAGGCCGACGGCCGCGGCCGACGCCGGCGGCGAGACGAGGCGGCCCGTCAGCCAGCCGAGGAACGCGGCAAGAATCACCAGGCCCGCGGTGATCGTGACGATCCCGCCGAGGATCGTGAACGCGACGGCGCCGCCGAGGATCAGCGCCAGCGGGACGAGCATGGCGTCCAGCCGGCCCGCCGGCTCGGCCGTCGCCGAGGGCAGGACCGCGTAGCGATCGCCGGGCGGCCGGTCCAGGAGCGGTCGCCGATCGCCGGGCTCGTTCGCGGGCGTCGTCACCCGGCCATCCTATCGACTCGCCGCCGCGAGCCGCGCGGCTCGGATGCGCCGCCGGCTCCGGCCGCGCGCTAGACTGCCCGACGTGAGCCATCCCTCGCTCGGTTTGCCGCCGACCGACCGCATCTCCGACCTTCCGCCCGCCGCCGCGCGCGTCCTCGCCGCGCGCGACCGCCTCGCCGCGCGCGCCCTCGAGATCGCGCTCGATCGCGATCCCACGATCCGTGAGCGCCATGACGAATACGCGGTCCGTCGCCTCCTGCGCGACGCCGCGGTGCTGATCGAGCGGGTCGTCGAGGCGATCGCCGCCGGCGACCCCGAGCCGGCCCGCGCCTTCGCCGAGGCGACGCCGCCGGCGTATCGCCGGCGCAAGGTCCCGATGAACGACCTGATCACGCTCGACGAGGGCGTCCGGGCCGCGATCGGGGCGACGCTCGCACCGGCCGACATGGGCCCGGTCGACGCGGCGATCGACGCGATGAACGCCCGGTTCAAGTGGCACGGCCGGATCGCCGGCGACGCACGCAAGCGGAACCGCCTCCTCGCGGCCATCTACAAGGGCGCCTGAGCGATGACGATCAAGTGGGTCCAGGTCGACCCGCTCGTGATGAACGGCGAGCCCTTCTGCTACGGCTCGCGGCTGACCGTCCGCCAGCTCCTCGAGCTGCGCAGCAACGGCTTCGACCTCGCCCGGCTGATGAAGGACCACCCCGAGCTCAAGCGGGTCGGGATCGCGGCGGCGTATACGTATGCCGCCGACCATCGCGACCGATATGCCGAGTTCTTCGAGCCGGACGGCTCGCTGGCCGGCCCCGGCTACGACGAGACCGAGGCCGCCGGGCTGCCCGAGCAGTACCGCCGGACGGGCATCGTGATCAAGCCCGGCGCGGGGGCGGCCGCCGGCACCTGAGCCGTCGCCGTGGCAGCCCGCGCACCTGGCCCGGCACGGGCGATTCGAAGGCTCGGTGGTAGGATCGGGCCGATGACCGATACACGAACCGACCCGAACGCGCCGTCCGCGGCGCCGATCCCCGCGTCCGACCCCGCGCCGGACGCCTCCGACGACTCGACGGGCGGCGCCGCGTTCGATCCGCAGCGCCGCGCGACCGAGCTCGCGATCCTCGACGCGCTGCGCGCCGTCGTCGACCCCGAGATCGGGATGAACGTCGTCGAGCTGGCGCTGATCAAGCAGATCATCCTCGGGACCGACTCGACCGAGATCAAGATGATCCTCACGACCCCGTTCTGCCCGTACGCCGGATCGATGATCCAGCAGGTCAAGGACCAGGCCGAATCGGTCGTCGAGCACGACGTCAAGGTGACCCTGCTGGCCGAGCGCTGGGACCCGCGCGACGCCGGCCTGATGTGGTGATCGCGCCGCTTCCCGGCTGAGCTCGCGGTGACCGACCCCGACACCACTCCACCCTTCGACTCGGCCGTGGCCACGCGCCGTGGCGACGACGGCACGACCGGTCTCCTGTTCGGCGGCGAGCGGATCGCCAAGGACGACCTGCGGACCGAGGCCTACGGCACGATCGATGAGGCCGTGGCCGCGCTCGGGCTGGCCCGGGCGGAGCTCGGTCGCGAGGGCGCCGGGCTCGAGCTGGCGGTGGGCGATCTCGGCGCCATCGTCCTCGGGATCCAGCGCGATCTGTTCGTGGCGGCGGCCGAGCTGGCAACCCAGCGCGCGGCCTGGGATCGCCAGGTCGGCGGCGTCAGCCGGGTGACGGCGCCGATGGTCGCCCGGATCGACACCATGCTCCATGCCGCCGAGGCGAGCATCGTCATGCCGACCGAGTTCGTCGTGCCCGGCGAGACCGTCGTCAGCGCGGCGATCGAGCTGGCCCGGACGATCGTCCGGCGGGCCGAGCGGCGGGCGGTCCGGCTCGGTGCGGAGGGATTGATTCCCGGTCCGCATTTGCTACCGTACCTGAACCGTCTCGCCGATCTGCTGTGGGTGCTCGCGAGGGCGGCCGAGCAGGCGGAGGCGCGGTCGGCGCCACCATCACGACCGGATCGTCGGCGTGCAGCCGTCACAAGGAGCGAACGATGATGAACAACTTCGGCTCAGCGCCGTCCCAGCTCGGCGTGCGGCCGGCGACCGCGCTGTCCCAGCAGCTTCTGACCCACGCGTTCGGCTGGATGTTCGCCGGGCTCCTGGTGACGGCGGGCGTCGCCGCCGTGGTCCAGGGCTCGCCGACCCTGACGAACTTCGCCTATCGCAACTTCCTCCTGCTGTTCTTCGGCCAGCTGGCGATCGTGGTCGTGATCAGCGCCGCGATCCAGCGGATCAACGCCACCCTCGCGTTGGGGCTGTTCTTCGTCTACGCGGCAACGCTCGGTCTGACGGTCGGGCTATCGTCCAGGCCTACACGACGGGTTCGGTCACCGTCGCCTTCCTGAGCGCATCGGCGATGTTCGGCGCCGCCGCGATCTACGGGGCGACGACGAAGCGCTCGCTGGCCAGCCTC
>Ga0134124_10002662_pt1 | contig 14387 bp, 15 predicted proteins | sample KB304_FD_96880 | JGI IMG/M metagenome (GOLD analysis project Ga0134124, IMG submission 96880) | Terrestrial soil microbial communities without Nitrogen fertilizer from Kellogg Biological Station, Michigan, USA - KB3-0-4 | ecosystem: Environmental > Terrestrial > Soil > Unclassified ... | reverse complement strand
TTATGGTTTTTTTTTTTTTTTTAGTTTTTTTTTTTTTATTTTGGGAAATTTTTTTTTTTTTTTTTTTTTTTAAGAACTTGGTTGTTGACGGATTGGGCGTCCGGGCAAATTGGGAGAAGATAGGAGCGATCAAGAGGGGAAAAAGGGAACGAACCGGAGACGAAGTCGGAGGGAAGCGACCGAGAAAGGGGGCGAAATTGGGTGGGAAATGGGCGGGTTTTTCTTTGGTTCTTTCTTTTAGAAAGAGTGTTTATGCTTTTTTCAAAACAAGTAAGCAACAGCAAGCAAGCTAATACTTATCACTACCACTACTACCAAGACTACTGGGAAAGTTAGAAGTTTCTTGACCCTTTTCTAATTGCTGGGCTTGTTGTTGAGGTTGCTGGCTACTTGATTGTTGAGATTGAGACACAACTCGCTCAATCTCGGCTCATTCACCTCATTCATGCGGAGCAAAACCTTCTTTGTAGTGCTTTTTTCCTGAAATGTGCTTAACTATCGTTAATTTTCCTTCTGGTTCAATTTTTCACTCGTCAGCATGCCTTTTAATATCTTCTACCATGGCTCAACTAATTTCTTTATAGTCTTCTTTAATAAGGATGCCATCTGGATTAATAGAAACTGACTTCGGCTCATTATCAGGATTAGCACTAACTTTAAAATAATAATCCTCAACCGATTCATAAGTTCGTTTGCTTAATTCTTTCGCATCAACATAACCTCCATAAGGGTCAACACTTAAATTTGGCAATAATTCTCTAATTATTTTTTCTTTTAATTCTTGTCTATTTTTCATAATAATTACCTCCTTTAACTTAGTCTATAATAATTGGGTGGCGTAGTCACAATTGAGGCTTGCATTTGAATTCCGTCCCGCATTACTTGGGATTGTCCGCTATTGGCAAAGGCTTGATTTCTATAACCATTTATTTCATTAATTTTACTATAAGAAGAAGTTAATCTACCAATTATACTTTCATTATTATTCAAATTAGTTCTAACAGAAGTGTCAGGAGAACCAGAAGAAAATTCGCTTCCGCTTCACTGTTTTATTCGTCGAGTAGCCAATTCCGAAAAATTAAGACCTAAAACTGTTCTATTAACAAAACTCTCACAATTGTTCGCTTGAACTTCTTCGCCACCTGATAAAACAAATTCATCTTTGAAACCAGAAGAAAAATATTTTTTACCTCCATCTTCGGAACATTTAGCAATATGCTCGACTATCTTTTCTGGTCTCTTAAAAGCTACTACTGGGTGATAACGAAGCATTTTATCAGCACCGCTAAGAATAAAAAATCCATCCCAACTATCAATATTAATTTTGTTACTACCAAGAGCATGAACAACTTTTCTATTACCTAAATACACGCAACCATGAACCATATATGGTGCCGTTCCGGTTCTACTATCTTTATATTTGAATATTTTCACTATATCCAAAGGCTTAAAATAAGCATCGGGGTTGTCTTTTGCTGAATAAAAAGGAACTTCTATTCTCTTAACTTCTCCGTTTTTGTAATAAGAAGGAAAATTGCTACTAGAATAATTATCATCATATATAACATTCAAAGCCGATGGTTCAGTAAAGAGAATTGGATTATCTCCTTTTACTTTTCCCACAATCTCCCATGCTCTATTCTTTGCTTTATCTAAATTATACCTATAACCATCAGAACTTCAACCTGTAATTCCAAATTTCTGGATAATTTCCTCCATTTGTTGTGAGGGCATTTCGTAAACTAATAATCAAACACTATAATCGCCATCTCCACTGATAACAGTCATCAAATTATTATTTCACCCAGCCGAGAAAAAAATCATCTCTTGGATTTTTCCAGAAATATTTATGTTTGATTTATTTCTCGCTAAAATACCATCTCAATAATATACTTTTTTTAAATCACCAAGATAATACTCAAAACTGCTACTCGGACTATCATTAATAAATTCCCTTATCGTATTTTTTTGCGTATCAGTGATATCACCACTTCTGTGCCAATTATACAAATTCTTTTTTGTCATATTAGTTATTGCCTCCTTTTATTAAATTGTTTTTGTTTTTTGGAGCATATGCTCTGAGTTTAATTATATTTCTTTTCATACTATTTACCTCATATTGTATTTTTATAGCAAATTAATTTTTTTTATGCTAGTTTTTTGGAATTAGTTTACTATCCAAATTTTTATATGCTTTTTATCTCTTAATAATGAAATATGTGCGTGTAGCACGCTTGGTAAATAAAATTTTACAAGAATTAAGAAAAATTTACTAAATTTTTGTTGTGATTTTTATGCCGATTTTGGTTACCAAGATAAAAAAATTTCCTCAAAAATATTTTGCCGCTGCGGAAAAATTTTTCCCTGCTTTCACCAAAAGCCAAAAAAAAAATCTCCAAGTCTCGCATTTTGCGAGAAATTGGAATTCTCCCCCTATTTGATACTCTATTTCTCTTTTCTTTACCCCCTCTATTTTCTTTTTTTTGAACTCTATTTTTAGGGGTAAACTCTTTTTAAGAATGGGTTGTTTTGTTATCCCAAAAGAGAGCTTTTTCTTTTCTCTTGCCTCTTTTCTTTTTGTTAGCGAGAAAAAGAGAACCCGCTAAAAAATTTCCAAGGAAAATAAATCGGCAATCTTTACTAAGAGTTCTTTTTGCTTCGTTTCTTGGGGAGTTAGTTCTTGCTTGCTAATGATTTTGCTCTGAATTTCCCAATAAGTTTCTTCGATAAAACGATAAATTTCTTGGAGGCGGAGTAAATTTTCCTCGTTTTGTTGACGGATTTGCCAAATGAGGTCGCGGAGTGATTGGTCGATAATTGCTTGATAATTAACCAAAAATAAGTATTTGTCGCCCTCTTTGAGCCAAAAGAGACATTTTTGCCCTTGCTCTAAAACGGCTAACTGTTTTTGGATTTGTTTACCTCGGCGAGTAAAGAAAAAAATGTTTTTCCTTGCTAGGGTTATCTTGTAATTTTCCGTGCGAGAAATCCATTCTTTTTGTTCGATAGTTCCAATTACCCGAAGCAGTTTATTTTTGTTTTGTTTCATAATTTAGTTGGTAAGTTCGGGTTTCTTGTTCTAGTAGGTCAATTTCGGCTTTGCTTCATAGAGAAAGTATTAAAGCATGGTTAGCTCGGGATTTTAAACTTTCGCGAGGAGTTTCTTTATTTAATTCCTGTAAAACCAATTTCAAAATTTTTTCCGTCTTTTCTTGTTTGGATTTGTTGCTGTTTAATTCTTGGATGATACAATTAACCAAAGAATTTTTTTGATTACAAAAGCAAAAATTTTTCTTTTTTGATAGAGAAAAAGGAGAATTCAACAAAACATCGTTCATAAATTAATTTTTTCACCAAAACTTTATTATATGGAAAGAATTAAACCAATTACTCCTAATCCGAAAAAGCAATTATTAGCTTGCGACCAAGTAATTACCTTAGATAAAAACGGAAAAATCCAAAAGACAGAATGAAAATACGAGATACTGGAAGACTAGAAACTTGGGATCGTTTTTTTGATTACCTAATTAACACTTTTTATTATCGTTTTCGGCAACAACTTAATCGTCCTTTTGGGAGTTTTCAATCCGAGCCAGTTATTCGCTTTGGTGGTTTTGTGTTAGAGGAACCTTGAATTGAGGACAGCAAGCCACGAGTGCGGAGCGGTTGACATGACCGTGAACCTTTTTGTCGTTTAGGAAAATTGACAGTTTACAATCGCTATATTTACCTTAATCGGTTATTTCTTTATCAGCAGTTAGGCTTACAAATTTATTGGCTAGATAATAAGGAATTCACTGAACTTTTTAATTTAACTAATTTAGCCAAAGTATTAGCCCACGAGTTAGGACATACCATTTTGACCGACATCAATCCTGCTAGCCAAGAAATCAACGGCGGACACGGCAAAGAACACGACCAAATTTTCCAAGAACTCTTAAAGATGATTGAAACTTCCCCTGAATGAAAGGAATTGAAGTCTTTTTGAAAGTAGTTAATTTTTCTTATGCTGTTTTTGTCTTGTCTGGGTGGTGAATAAGCTTCCTGCTTACTAGTAAAGATTTTTTTGTTGGTATTCCCTAATGGCTTTTTCCGTAATTTGTCAGAATGGTTGGTTTCTTTGACAATAAAAAAAATTTTACTAATAGTTAAGTCAATCCTAAACCGCCACTTCCCTCAAAGCCTTAATTAATTTGTCTTCACTGCTTACTTTACCTAAATAAATCAAAGCTTTAATCAATAAACTAGCACTGATTTTCTTTCGTTGGCTATGATTGTTTAATTTGCTTAAAATCTCCTGTAAATCTTGCCAACTTTGATTGTCTAAGCGAAAACTACGAATGCTTGAACTAATTTGATGGTCAAGAGAAATTAATTTTTCATCAGTTAAAGAATTTACCTCTTGAAGTTTGCTCTTTTGGGCTTTGTTTTGTAATTTATTTGTCATACATTTGTATTATTTTTGTAATACCTCCTTTAATTCTTTTTGTAAGTTTTGATAGTCTTGGATACTCTTGCTGTTCGAAGCAAATAACTGAATTGGTTCATTAGTTATGCGAGCTTGGTTAATTGCTTCGGCTCGGTGAATAATTGTTTGGAGGAGTTTATTTTGATAAGGTTTTAATTCTCTTTCTAAATAAGCGTTAGTTTGTTTATTGCGGAGGTCAATATTGTTTCTTAAAATGAAATAGTTTAAAACTTTACTTTCTTTGATTTCCCGAGCGGTTTTTAACAAATCAGCCATTCCATCTAACGCACCCTTATCAGCGGTTAAAGGAATTAAAAAATAATCACAAGCGTATAAAGCATTAATCGTAATTATTCCGAGGTTGGGGGGACAATCTAGTAAAACATAATCAAAATTGTTTAATTTCTTTAAATGGTTGGCTAATATTTTTTCCCGATAAATGTTATTAATTTTTTCGGCTACTGTCGCTAAGCGAATATTACTGCTAATCAGACTTAAATTGTTGACTGGTTTACTTTTCACATAAGCCGAATTGATGGCTTTTTGAATATTTAAGCGAGTATTAGCAAAAAGGTCTTTTAAAGTAATATTAGCGGGTTTATCTTGGTAAATTTGACAAGAATGGGCTTGGGGGTCGCAATCAACTAAAAGCACTGGGGATTTATGGCTTAATTCATAGGCTAAATTGACAGCAATGGTGGATTTTCCCACTCCTCCTTTTTGATTAATAATAGCAATGGTTAGCATATAGTATTTTTATAATACTTTTGTAATATATTTGTAATACAATTGGTGATGTTTTTTATCGCCCAAACTGTCTGTGCCAGTTTCCCCGACATCCCAATTACTCCCTAAAGGGTAATTTACCCAACCATTTTTAAGCCAATTTTCCTCCCGAGAAGTTTCATTTTGGATTATTTTGGGAGAAACCCATAATTATCTTTGAAGATTACTAAATTTTTAATAAGAAATTTTTGACTTAACCCTTGCCCTTTGTTCGGCAAGCCGCCCAAAGTGAAAAAAATTCCCAAGCGAGTTGAAAATTTTTTTCAATTCCCCCATGACAATTGGTGGAATGGCACCCTGCGGGGCTAATTTCCTGTGGAAATTTTGGATTTCGTATGAAAAATCTAGTAATCGATAATCATGGGCTTCAATCCCCAAATAAAAACCAAAATCAAACTAAACTCGAAAGGAAAATCGAGCAATTAAAAACAAGCGAGCGGAAACTCCTAAAAGAACTAAAACTTTGAGAGACCAAGCTTAAAAAAGTGAATAATTTAGCGAATTGTTTAGCCGCCGTTGACAAGTTTGCAAACCAGTTCCTCGGCACTAAAATAGCCAATGAAAGGAGATAACAACTGATTAGAATGCTTAATTAGTCAACAAGTTGAATTTAATTTGAAATTTACCGCGGGTAGTGAAGTCTTTGGAAAGTTGATCCGAGACAGGGTGGAAAGAGAACTCAGAATTTTACAAATTGAATTAGACCAGATTCAAAGCCAACTCCAACGCCAAGAACGCAAATTCGCCCGTCTCCAAGCCCGTCGACAAGGAAAAATCCTCCTCGCTTGTGAATATCGGAAAAGTCTTGGTTGTTTGGGTGATTATCAGTGTGAGAATTGCCAAGTGAATTATCCAGCCATAGAGGCTAACCAATTGAAAGGAGGTGCTTGCTAAAATGGGAGCAGTGGAATTGAAATTTAACGGATTTTTTGAAAAATACGACCATTTAAAAGATTTCCAATGTCCGCAATGTCGGCAATTCATCAGCGAACAAGATATTGAGAAAAAAAACTATATGCTATGAGTTAGTGATTATGCGAATGAATTAACCAAAGAGCGTTCACTTGGTTCAATTTATTATGGACTGTCTTTTTGGTTGAAATCAGTTGAACACCAAGAGTGTCCTGAGACAGAAACCTGTGAAAAGTGTGGTGAATTGCTTTTGCTTACCCATTTGAAAAAAATCAATGGTGAATATTACTATTGTTTTGCTTGTTTTATGGAGGTAAACCATGAATAATATCACTGAAATCACTTTCATTTATGATACTGCTGCTGATATGTGCTTCATTCGTGAAAGTAAATCACTCCGGGAACTGACTATCAAAGGTGCCACTGAACGCCAAGGCGAAATCACTGGCACTTGATTTCAAGTCAACCATTTAACTAATCATTGAATATCTTTCCGATCTGGTAAATATCGCTTAAACACCTGAGAAGCCTTTTATAAATGCGTCAAAGACGGACAAATAACCTTTTATCGTCGTTTGGTTCAGCCAAAAAATATCAGCACTCTTTTAGACTTTTCTTTCACCGAAAAAGACGAATGAATTAAAGACCAAAATGGCAAATGAAAGAACAAGTTTTAGCCTTTTTCTCCCTCTTGCTCACCTTGGTCGCTTTGCTTTGGGTGTCTCCTTTCCGTCACCAATTCCCTCGCTTCGCTCCCACTGGCTCACTTTTCGGCTCCCTTTGGTCGCCACCATAAATCGGCACCTCTCTAACCTCTTTTTTATGATACTTTATAAGTGTTTTTACTCGGACTTTTGTCCCACTCTCTGATCTAAGAAATACCAAAGCAAATGTAAAATAATAATATATGAGGTAAAAGCCATGAACTGAAAAGCATTTAAAACCTGATTAGACCAAAATATTATCCAAGTAGATGGTTACCAAGCCAAAATTAAACCAGAACAACAAAAACAGTATGGACAAATCTCTATCTTCACTCTAACCAACTTCTGCGACAGTCTAGAAGCCACCTTAGACAAAAATAATACTTATCATTTATTTCCTGTTTTCCAAGCCAACAAAACTTTTACCGAGTTATTTTCCCAAGAAAAGGCTTATTTTGGCAAAAAGACCAATCAGCAAAAAATTAGCAAAAATGACTATGATTTATTAGCAAAGTTATTTGCTAGTTTTCAAAATAAAGAAAAACCAAAAACTGTGATTAATTCCCTCACCGAATTATTAAAACAAAAATATCCTTCCTCTTTAACCAAAAGAATTGAATTAGACGAGCAATTTTTCTCAAAAGCTCAGCAGTTTCCTCATGAAACCTTAGATTTTAGTTATTATTCTGATTTAGAACAAATAATCAGCCATGGAAAAGGAGAAATTAAAAGGATTGATGTCTCTCGTAATCAGAATTTAACTGAGTTAATTTTCCCTAATAATCAACTTACTAAATTAAATTTGAGTAATAATCCAAAGTTAATTGTTTTGAATGTTAACAATAACCAACTTGCTAGCCTTAATTTAGACAATAATCTTTACTTAGAATATGTGGATGTCACTAATAATGAAATTCAGGATACTTGGATTATTAATAAATGTCGCAACATTAAATTTTTGGCTTGTCGAAATAATTATTTAAATGGACTGCGATTACACGTAAATTTGCGAAATGTATTAGTTAATTCCGAGAAAAGTTTAGGAAGATGGATTAATATCCAACCCCAGAAACACGATGGAAACCTAAATGATGTTAAAAAAGAAAGAATTCATCCTACTTATCATGTTTATTATGATGCTCCTTTAGAAAACCAAGAAGAAAAAGCCAAAACAACGAATAACTTACCCACCGATACCGGATGATTAACTGATAATAATATTGAATATATTCTCAACGACCAAGAAAGTATCCAAAATTCGTTAACCCAAAATCTTCGTTTTCGCTTACGCACTGATTTAGCCAATATTTATTTTAATTGTGAACAAGCCAAAAAAGGAGAAAACATCAGTGATTTCGTTCGAGAATTAGAATTAAATAGATTTGCTTTGACAATTTTACCCTTGCGAGTATTAGGTAATCATTGAGGATTAGTCCTAGTGCAAAATAAAAATAATGAAAAAAAATTTTATTATTTATCCTCTTTCTCCTCAGCCAGTAATCGTGAAGAAGCCCAACAAATTCAGCCTTTTATTGACCAACTTAGCGGTCAAACTAATACCACAGTTAATTTACTCTCTGCTCCTAGTCGGCAAAATAACAGTTATGATTGCGGTGTTTATCTCATTAAGTATATTCAAGAAATATTGGAAAATGGTAATTTAGCCTTATCCAAAAACATCACCGAACAAGATTGCCAGTTATTCCGCCAAGAATGAAAAGCCAAAATTGGCACTAATGATTGGTGCAAATGGGACGAAATGAATGACATTCGCGGAGAACAACCGCAATTGAGTTGAAAAGAATTTCATAGATGATTACAAAGAGAAATTATTATCCAAGAAGAAAAGGAAAGAGTAAAGTTAAAAACAGAACAGCAAACTAACTATCCTAATTTAACTGAAAATGCCCTAAATCGGTTTATGGATAGCCTAGAAGCGACTTTGGATAAAGAAAATTCTTTTTACTTATTTCCGGATTACGAAGAAAAGAAAAGTTTTGAAGAGTTGTTTAATCCTGATACCATCTTTTGCGGAAAACAGACTGATAAAAAAAAGATCGGGGGAGCAAGTTATGCCGACTTGAAAAAGTTGTTTTTGGATTGAAAGAAAAGTGCGGGGGTTTTGGAGGGAGATTTCACCAACCATAAAAAAAAAACAAACTAACTTAGAAGCCTTTCAAAAAGCAGAAAGATTAAGCAATAAAATTTATTCACTTGAACGAGAAAAAGAAGAAATTTTGGCTACGCTAAGCGAGAAAATTCTACAAAAAGAATTGGAAGAAATCAAGCAACGACTTTTCCAACAGGGTAATACAACTGAGGGACAAGATGCCCTTATTCAAGAATTAAAAACCCAAATTTTACTAGATTTAGATGAGTGAAAAGAGCAAGTTGCTGGTGAGAAAAAACAAGCAATTCGAGAAGTTATTCGAACTCTTAATGATGATAATATAAGTATTCGCCAACAACTAGAAATTTTAAAAAAATTGCTCAGCAAACAGAACCAATATGCCGCTCCTTTACCATTCGCAAAATTAAAAGAAAATCTCATGCAGAATGAAGATCTAAGAATAATCTTGGAAAATGAAAAAATCAACGAAATGCTTGAAGTTAAGCCTGATTTTCAAGAACGCTTAGAGTTTCTGCTAGAAATTGCTAGAACTACTCGCAAGATAAAAATGGAAGAAAAGGAAGAAATGCAAAAAGATTTTGCTGAGTTAGATGAATGAGTAAATAAAGATAAAAAGGCACTCGACCAATTCAAACAGGCATCTTATATTTTGGCAGAATTAGAAAAACCAATTAGCTCTTACAATTTAGATAGCGAACGAGCAAGGTTAGATAACTTAAAGGAGCCAATTAATAATTTGATCGGTTTACGTAAAGACGCAATCGATGCTTGAAATGAAAAGGCTGATGAAATAAATAATTATCAAGCTCAAAGGAATGCTGAAATAAGGGCAGAAAACGAACGCCAAAGGCAAGCGTATGAAAGACAAAAACAGGCTTATGAGAGAGAATGTGAAAGGAAAAGGGTTATTTTAGAACAAACTGCTAATGAAATTGCAAACTGTCATTCAGTAGAGGAAGTGAGACAAAAAATAGAAATCTTGCAAGGAATTGCTCCTTCAACGGTTCAGCAAGTTTTTCAAGAAATGGGATATAGCAGTGCTAGTCAATGAGTAAGTGAACAAAGAATAGGAGAAGAAAAAACTAGACAATGAAATAAAGCAGTTGATGAATTCAACGAAAGTAGTTCATTCCATGAGGGCAAAGAAAAATTAAGAAAATTAGCTTCCATTGATAATAAAAAAATGCAAAATGATTTTCGTGAAATGGGGTTTGAGGGCGTTGAACAGTATATCAACAAAGTCGAAGAGATAGAAAGAGAAAATGAGCGACGAAGGCAAGAATACGAAAGAAAAAAAAGAATTCAAGAACAAAATTTACAAAAAATAAAGGCAGCCCAAGCGATTTCTTTGGAAGAACTAAAAAGAGTGATTAACGAAGAAGTAGTTTTTGATGATTTTTCAGAACAAGATGAATGATTAAGAGCAATCAATTGAGCTATTGGAGATAGAAATGATAAGGAAGTTAAGGCTCATCGGTCAACTTATTCAAGTACTGGTTTTTATAATGATTACTCAAAAAATTACAGCCAGAATTGACAAAGACCTAGTATTTTTAAAACTCAACCAACTGAGTCTTATAGAAATAACTCAGCAAAAGATTCGTTTTTATCATTTTTAGAAAGAGAAAAAAATGCTTATTCTAGATTTAATTCACCAAGGGATTTTGGTGGTTCATCTCGCTTTCAAAGTCCTCAGCAGAAAAAATGTCAGTATTTTGCTTGCTATAGTTCGGCTCTGTTCGGAGAGGATTATTGTTCTATTCATAAAACTCCTGCTTGGCAGGCAAACAGTTCGACTTCTAATGATTGAAAGAATAATTCCCATTATCAAGGAAGTTTTGCTAGTAATTCGAGTAGTAGTTATTCTTCAAGAAAAGAGACACAGACTTCTGCTTACTCGTCGAACTTTTCAGATGACAACAGATGTACCGAATTCGGTTGTCATGGATGAGTTTCAGATTCAGAGATTTTCTGTTCAATTCACAAAACACAAAAATGTGAAGAAAATTATTGTTCCGAGCAAATTTCCCGAGGAGATAATTACTGTGCTAAACACAAAAAAAAAATGCTTCGCTATTGATGTGAAGAAAGGGAAATTAGTTGGGAAGAGAAAAAAACATTAAATAGGCTTGGGCTTGGTGATGGAGAATATTGAGATACTGAGAGGTATAGGCTAGATGAAATAAAAAAACTTTTAGAATATGTGAGAGTAATCAACAACAATAGTGATGAATTTTATTCTGTTCAGTGTATAGATTCAGTATACATTTTTTCAACTTGGTTTAATGAACATTGTGCTTTCCTTATTGCTGAGTGTTTTTCTCCCAGATATGTTTCACATGACTTATGACTAGTCATTTATGAAGAAAATCCACGAGCGTTTTATGCCGAAAAAATTGTTGAACATGGAGCCATAGGGAGTTTAAAATGAGAAGTACCCTCTATGATAGAAAAACTGAAAAGTCCAAGCAGTTCTTACCCTATTTGCGAAATTTTTGAGCATTTTTTTGATGGAATTGGTTTTATTGCGACCGGCTATGAGGGAAAGAAAGCAATTAGAGGATTTTATTTACCTGATGATGCAGAGAACAACCCTGAGCAATATTTAAAGCCACTAGATATTGTAGAAAGATCAATTAATAAACCTGACGGATATCGTCATGTGGGTATTTATTTAGGTAAAGGTCACGTTGCTCACTTCTACGATTCCAGTCCAAACAAACAAGAAAATAAGGCTAGAAGCAAATTCCGAATTGACAGTTGGCAAGAATTTTTGAGATATAATCCTTCAGGTGGAAAAATAGTTAGAAATGTTATTTTTGTTCCATACAAAAAACCCAAACTAGTTAAAGAACACATTGCCAGAGTACTTTCAAGCGAAGAACGGGGCGAAGGAAGTTATTGTTTGATTTTTAACAATTGTCAGCATGCTGTAAATGAAATATTAACCGGTATTAAGTTTTCTGATGAAGCAACCAAATATAAAGTAAGAAGAAAAATAAAAGAAGAGATAAGAAAAAGTAATGAAAGATTTAATAACTTAACTATAAATGATTATAATGAATTGGATGAGAATCATAGAAAAGTAAATGATTACACTGCTAGTATAGTTCATAGATCATCCTGAGAGTGAAAAAAAATAACTGAACTCAAACCTACATCTGATTGTAAGTTACAATAATTATGGAACCTTTGGGATATCTTGGATACGCTCTTTTTTTTTTAGCAGTCTTTTTCTTCGCTTTTGTCTATTTGGTAATTAGAATTTTCTTTAACGTTGTTTCTAAACAAAAATTTCGGTGGTGAGATTGGTTGGTGATTATTATTTTTTTAATTTCATTTTTTGTCCTTCTTTTTCTTGGGGTGAAGCCTCTTTATTTTGTTAAAAATCGGTAGAAGAAACTATGGGAGATATGTAAAGAGTTTTTTGAATTATGGTAATCACCACTATTATCTTCTTTATGATTGTTTAGTATTTTTTGCTGGGTTTTTAGAGTTAGTTTGTATAACTTTTTTCGTTATTTTTTACTTTTTTATGAATAAGTTGTTATTATGATTTTTCTTTATTGAATAAAAACGGCATAGCTCTTTGATTGCCATTTGAATTTATTAAGTGTTTTTGTTGAAATATTGTGTGTCTTTTTTTGTTCGTTGAGTTTTTCACGAAACTCTTTAAGACTTTAATTATTTAGAATTACCGACTTTGCTTTTTAAAAACGAATAATGTAAGTAAAATTCATATACTCCTATCCCTACCTTAAAATTACTTATTATGAAACTAATTTGCATTAAATCGACCGGAACCCAAAGACTACGCCACCATTCGCACCATTCTTAAACAAGAACAAGGCGAAAAAATTGCTCCGTATGTTTTTAAGTTAAGTGATACTTATTCGCTTGAAAAATACTTAAAGCGAGAGCGAATAACTTATGAAATTTATCATCCAGAGACGCCGGAGTCAAGAGGGCAAAAAAGAACATTAAACCGAGATGACGAAGAAACGAGACCAAGCAAGAAGCGAATGTTAGAAGAAAACGCCAACGAACAACCAAGAACCAGCCAAAAGCGAAGTTTGGAAGAAGAAGAACCAAGCACCAAGCGAAAGAGAGACCTTGAAGACGAAGATATTGAAGAAAAAAACGAAGAACCTCGAAAAAAGAGGAGGTTTGATGATGAATAGTTTTTTTAATCAGAGATAAGTTTGTTTATTAATCTGCTTATTTCCAATAGCCTCTTTTTTGATATTCGCTAAACAAATATTTCTTTCTGGCGGGCATTTTCCCTTGATAGTTAGTTAAACATTCTCCACACAGCACTTTTTTCGCGACATTCAAACCCCAAAATTTCGGATCATTCCTGTTCTTAATTACTCTTTTTTTACTAGCTGCGGTAATAGTTTCCTCGCAACTTTCGCATTTAGTATAGTCATCATTGTTTATCCTTACTTTTTCGCTAGTTTCACAAGCACACTTTTCCAACTTTTCCTGCTTTTCTTTGAGTGAATTAGCAAATAATTCATAAGTTTCTTTTGCTTTTTGCTCTAAACAAGCACAATTATTTAAATGTTGCTTATCTTTGAGCCACTTTTCCGCGCAGTTTTTATTTGCCGGTAAGCAATTATAAGTATCCAATCATTCGCCAAGGTTAATGCCTCATCGCTTTTGATACCAACGATTTTGCTCGTAAAAACTAATTGGGCTGGCTGAACTACCAGTTTTTTTCACTAAACAAGGTTGACAAACTAACTTATTTTCCTCATACAAATCATAAGCATCCACCTCTTTACTGCCACATTTTTTACAACCCGCATATTCTCGCAAAAATTTTAATTGTTGAATTCTCGTTGTCTGTTTTGCTTGTTTGTCAGCGAGAACCTTTTCTCGTGATGAATATTCCCAAGCTTTTTCCACTTCCCGCTGATAAGCACAAGAGCGACAATATTCCCAATCGAGCAGCTGGCACGACTTTCTTTGCTTACACTTCCCACAATAAACACTTCTAAATTGCTGTTTACCTTTCTCGAATCTTTTTTGTTTCCTTAGCATTTTTTCAATCACAATAAAATCTATGTAATTAAATTAATCATAGCATTTATATAAGCATTTTTAATGTTTTTCCACCGCCTATTGTCTAATTAAAAAAAAGTAGCAAAAAAAATTTCTGGGATTTTTGCCCTTTTTGGGCTTATATTACAGGGGATTTTTACTGCTTTTTATCAATATTGATAGGGATTTTGCCTTATTTAGCAAGGATTTGCTTCATTTTTAAGGATTTTTCATTTTAAGTTGGGAAACACTTTTCTTTTTTTTTTTTTTTAAAAATTTTGTTTTTAACGGTTTGGGTTTCCGGGTAAATTGGGAAAAGATAGGAGGGATTAAAGGGGGA
>Ga0134124_10002661_pt1 | contig 14387 bp, 17 predicted proteins | sample KB304_FD_96880 | JGI IMG/M metagenome (GOLD analysis project Ga0134124, IMG submission 96880) | Terrestrial soil microbial communities without Nitrogen fertilizer from Kellogg Biological Station, Michigan, USA - KB3-0-4 | ecosystem: Environmental > Terrestrial > Soil > Unclassified ... | reverse complement strand
CGGCCAGAGCCTGGTTCGGCCAGGAGCTCTCTTCCCGGGTTGCGCACCGCAGCTTGGCCACCTTGGGGAAGCGTCGCGCGAGTCGCTGCTACTACTCACCTCAATCGTACCGCGCCAAACTGTTGGCGCTCGGATATCGCGGCAAAGGTGCCGTGCTTGCAGTCGGGCGTTTTGCGCAAGACTTTGCCGACTGGTTGGGGTTGCATGGCTGCAGGCTTGAGCAGTTGGGCTTGAGTAGCTGGTACCTGAACTTGGTGACAAACCTTCAACGCGCAACAACGCCGCTTCAGCACATCCTGCTCCAAGAGTTCATCTGCGACCTCGGCTCTGAAGCGCAGTCCACAAAAACCGACCATGGGGCGGAGCGCAGTGCATAGGCAGATTTGGGAGCCGCATGCCCTCTTTTCCGCAACCTTTGAACCCGCTGGCTCCGGCAGCTTATCTCTTCTTGGACGCAACGACCTTTTCTACTTCTGCACGGGAATAGAGCCTCAGCCCACCGGGTATTTCAAGACTCTTCATCTCCGTGACACCGCACAGGGGACGCGCACTGAATCATCTCCGCTAGGGCGTGCAGAAGGCGTTGGTGCGAGTCAGCCAAGCCTGAAGTTCTCCTGGGACATCTCCCCTCGCCTGCTTGGTCCGAATGCCCGGCGTGTCTCGACGCTCACGTTCGAGTTCAAGTTCGGCGACGCTGCCCCCTTCGAGCTTGCCGACAGTAGGTTGCCCGAAGAGTTCTCCCGCGACGCAGGTGGGGTGCCGAGAAACGCGTGGTGGAGAGTCGAGACGAGCCTCGGTCCCATCGCGTTCGATACCGCGACGGCACTAGAGCTTGCATTTGGACCTTCGCACCGAATGGCGAATATGTTGCTCTCGCCCTTCTCGCACATCGCGTTGCATTACTGGCGCACCAGAGATGCCGAGCATCTTTGGGTGCGCTCGCCCAACGCTCCGACCAAACCACTGAACCAGTCCGAGGTCGTGTGCGCGTCGTTTTGGCTAGGGGAGCCCGAGCACATTCGCGCACTCGAGGCTACTCGCTCGTGCTTTGCGGACATCCGCTGCTTGCGCCTACCTCGCGAAATCCAAACAGTAGCTTGCGATGCGGTGGGCATTCACCTGAACGACGTCCTCCTGGTACAGGTCCTTGGCACACGTAGGGCGTCTCTGCCAGTAAATTGGGACAAGCTTTGCGTTATAGAGAACGCGGAGACTCTGCGCGGTCATGCGTTCGAGCGCGTGCAGAACGCCCATGCCGATTGGTCTACACGGGCTGCCATCAGGAGCCGTAGACTGACGCCGGAGGAGGTACGCAGGCACTTGCCTGCGTGGCTGACGCGCCTAAGCTGACGCGACGGAGCTTGCCATAGGGTTCCGACCCTAGCCTGGCGCCGCGTCCGAGTTCTGCCAGCACTTGCCAGCAATCGAGGTCAGCAGTAGCCTCGTCCTGGGCCGAAGGAGGCCCACATCATGGCAACTGCAAAGAAAGCGCCAGCAAAGACGCACACTTCCCGCGGGCTAAAGCAGGACCGCGCTCTCGTCGCGACGAAGCAACCGTACGAACTGGCCTATGAAGCCAAGAAGACAGGGGCGAGCAAGCCTGCGGTGAAGGCGGCAGCTAAGACGGCCGGACCAACGCGCAAGGCTATAGAGAAGGCCCTCAAGAAGAGGTAATCTCCGCGTCGGAGTGTTTTGCGCAGCAGGTTCAAGGCCGGCGGGTGCGTACCATTGGCTCGCATCCCGCTCAAACCGGGCGCCCAGCCCGGGCTGTGGCTTGCAAGCTCGGGCGCCTGGGCAGGGTCCGCGCTTTGTCTTGACCGCGCGCTCTGAGATTTCATCGTCTTTGACTTCACGAACGGGAAGTGCGTTGTCACCTGACCATGGGAATCGAACCTAGACCAGCTAGCTCAAATGACGGCCCCCGCCAACGCGGAGCGCGCGAGTACTTCCTGCACCGAGGAGAGTATCGGAACCCCTACCCCGTAGGCTCCGCAGGCTTCAACGAATACGAGCGCGGATGGATGCAGTCATTGAAGCGCAATGAAGGCAAATTGGTGAGCCTGGATGCACCAGCACCTCCGCGGCCAGCCTCCATGCCTGCACCGTCTGACTACAACGCGTACGCCGAGCTGAAGGGCCGGCGCGGTCCTCGGAAGCAGCGAGCTTCCGCTGCACTCGCGCGGTGCTCGGTCGTGCGGACGTCGTCTTCAGTTTCCGACCACGAGCCCGCTCACACAGTCTCCGGCTCCGGCACTGATAGGCTGCAGTTAGCCTCGCATACGCTGTGCCGGTAGACTACGAGGCCGGCACGGCCCCTCAGTGGCTACACTGGAAAACTGCCGCATTGACCAATGAATCCGCTGGACCGCTCTCGCCTGCTTGCCCGCATCTTCACCCGGCCTGTGCTGGAGGGAATCGCGCGCCGTGGCTGCGCCGAAGAGGTCGCCTCCCAGCTCCGCAAGCTCAAGGTCGGCACCGCCAAGCAGAAAACTGTCGGCGAGCGGATGGACGCGGGGTTGGCCGAATTGAGCCAGGGGTACCGCTGCGAGTACGTCTACAAGGCCGCAATCGCGAGCCGAATAGTCTTCGGCCGGCATAGCCCCCGTACTGCCAGCCTCGCCATCGAGCTCAATGTGGCTGGCTCCATCGTGGACTGCGCGGTCTTCAATGGCACGTCCACGGCGTACGAAATCAAGACCGAGTTCGACAGCCCTGTGCGGCTGACGACCCAGACGCCGGCATATCTGCGGGCATTCGAGTGCGTCAATCTCGTCACGCACCCCGACTTGGTTGGGAAATACGAGGCAGTCATCGACGCACGTGTTGGCATCTACGCGCTCAACGCAGACAACTCGTTGTCCCAGTGGCGGCCGGCAGTGTCCGACATCGACCGCATCGACCCGGCGGTTGTCTTCAGGATGCTCAGGCGTGCGGAGTACATGGCAGCAGTCGCCGAGCACTTCGGGCCTCAGCCATCGCTGCCGAACGGCTTGGTGGATGCGCACCACGCGGCCCTGTTTGCAAGACTTAGTTGCGCTCAGGCCCACAAAGTTCTGGTTGATGCCATGCGTGCGCGAACGACGGACCGCGAGTCTGTGGACTACCTTCGCGCGCTCCCTACGAGCCTTCGCGCGTTGGGGTATGCCACTCCTCTATCCGCTCCGCAGCGCCAACGTCTGCTGACAGCGCTGGGCGCGGCCTAGCTGGCCCCGCGGGTTTTCCCTGCATTGCAACTGTGGCGTGCGCACGCCGCCACTTCGCCGTTTCGTTTCGTCCAGGCCAAGGGCCCCCGTTTAGCTCGGCTCTCCTCCTCTAAATTGCGTACACCGCACACACTTGCAGGCTCGCAAGTGTTCTAAATCACGCCGACAGCTTGCAGATAAAGCAGCTCATCCGTAAACTCCCTCGAAACAGCTGGTTGCAGACTTGCCTTTAGCCAAGCTTTTTAGAGCGGAGGAGGTTTATGTATTTCCCGTATCTTTACGGGCGCGGCTCGGAGATTCTCGCGCTGCGCTCCATCCTGAAGGACCACCGGCCGCTGGCCAACTTCGTACCGGTCATCGAGCCCGTCGTCGCTGACTCGGCGCGCCTGGTCAAGTGCATCGAGGAATACGGCAAGAAGAACCAAGCGGCCATCGTTCTTCTCAATCCAGACAAGCACGATTTCAAGGGCCCGACTGCCATCAAGGCTTGGGGCAAGGACGTTCTGGCCGCAATCAAAGCCACTACCTCCGTGCTTCCAGGCTGGCGCTGCACTCCCGGTGTCACCAAAGCGGATGTGGATGGTTTCATCGCGCACTTCGCTGGGCGGCAGGTCGCGCTTGCCTACCAAAGTCCCTCGTTCAGCGACCCAGAAATTGCGGCCCTGGCGGCCGTCGCAGACCTTCGCTTCCATCTGGTGGTTGAGGGCAAGCTCAGTGCAGCCAAGCAGGCCGCGCTGCCGCAGAACAAGCGCGTGGACATGCAGGACCGATTCAACAAGCTCGCGCGCAATGCTGACTACAACGGCCAGGAGTTCTTCAGCGACCGGCACTCCACGTTCAAAAAGGACAAGTGGGCTGGCTTCGGTGACTTCCTATGCCTTGGCAGCGAGTTCACACCTGGCGGCGGCCCTCCGGCGGCCATTGCTCTCCATGCGTGCTTCAAGAAGACCGCCACCGAGATGTGGGTGGAGCACTTCGTCTCCGACGACACCGACATTGCCGTGGGTACCACGGCGTCGAAGTATCTGCAAGCAGCCAAGAAGCTGGTGAAAGCCGCGAAGGCGCGGCCGAGCGAATTCGGTAGCAACTACGCGTTGGACGAATTCGCGGCCAACAATGCCGCGCATCACTTTCCTGGGCTTCCCAAAAGCAAGGAACTGCAACTCGGGCATCACCTGTGCGTGACGCTCGATGTCGTAAACGGAGTTCTGTAAGTCAAACTGCGAGGGAGAGAAGAACATGAGCAAATGGGCTGACTACGTCATTACCGCCGTGAGGTTCAATGCGGGGGACGTGCACATCGACAGGGTAAAGGTGCAGGAAGACCTGGGCGACAAACTTGGGCCGGCGCAGGAGATGAGCCGTGCACAGGTAGTTAAGCTCATTGAGCAAGGAAAGTCCTTCATCACTGCGCCCAAGTCCACGACGAATCCGTCGCAGGTGAGCAAGGGCGCGATTGTTTCCGTGCAGCCGGTGACGACAAACTTCATCAAGTCCAAGGCGGACAACCGCATAAGCGACAACCTCGACGAACTCCCAAACTTCTGACCATGCGCTACGTGCAGTCGCTTTGAAGGAGAGGAGCAATGCGGATTTGTCGCATCTCGATTGAGAATTTCGCCAACTTCAAGAAGGTCGACTTTGCGACCGACGAGAGCCTGGTGGTCGTCGGAGAAAACAAGGCAGGAAAAAGCAATCTGCTCAGAGCCTTGCGGCTGGTACTGGACCCTACGCTTCCCGACCGCGAGAGGCAGGTGGGCCTCGAGCACTTCTGGGACGGATTGGGCGACGAGAAGCTGGGCTCCACGGTCAAAGTTGAAGTGGAGCTGACCGACTTCGAGGATGACGACAACCTGTTGGCCGTCCTGGGAGGCTTCCTGGTTTCCACAAAATCGCCGGTGGTCGCACGTCTGACGTACCTCTACCGGCCAAAGGCGGACTTGGAGGGCGCAGCGCCCGAAAGCCTCGCGGACTACGAGTTCCTCGTGTTCGGCGGGACAGACGAGGACAACGCCCTTACGGCCGCCCAGCGCCGGGAATTGCCGATGGACTACCTCTCGGCCTTGCGGGATGCAGAGGGAGACCTGCTCAATTGGAGGCGCTCGCCACTTCGCCCCATTATCGAGGAGCTCACAGCCAACCTGGATGAAACCGCGCGCGCCGAGCTCCAGCAGCTTGTGAACGAAACGCAAGAAGGCCTGGCTGCACGTCCGGAAGTCGCGGCGGCCGCCGAGAAGGTCTCGGAACGCCTGCAGGGGATGGTCGGTGCGGAGCACGCCGTGTCCTTGGCGCTTGGCGTTGCGCCAACGAATGTTGACGTTCTGCTGCGCAGTTTGCGCCTGCTCATTGACGGCGGCGCCCGCGGCATTGGGGACGCGAGCCTGGGCACGGCCAACCTCCTCTTCCTGACGCTGAAGGCACTTGAGCTGGAGAGGGCCGTTGAAGCCGGGGAGCGCAGTCATACGTTCCTCGCCATCGAGGAACCGGAAGCTCACCTGCATCCGCACGTGCAACGCCTGGTGTACCGGCACTACCTGGGCGCCGACGGCGACGCTCCTGAGAACGTCACAACCATCCTTACCACGCACTCACCTCACATCGCGAGCGTCGCTCCGTTGCGGTCCATCGTCCTGCTGCGCGACGACTCCGTGGAGGAAGCAACCGCCATAACCTCGGCGGCGGACGTCGAGCTGTCGAAGGACGACGAGGACGACCTGCAGCGCTACATCGACGTGACTCGGGGCGAGCTTTTCTTCGCCCGCGGCATCATCTTCGTGGAAGGCGACGCGGAGCGGTTCCTTGTTCCCGCGTTCGCGAGTGCACTCGGAGTCGACCTGGACGCCTTGGGCGTGACTGTGTGCTCCATCGCGGGGACCAACTTCCTGCCCTACGTGAAACTGGTTGGCCCTGATAGTTTGAGTATCCCGTTCGTCGTCCTGACCGACCGCGACCCAGTGGGCGAAGAATCGCCGCTGGCATACGGGCGCGTGCGCAAACTGCTCAAGCACCTCGGGATGGACGACGAAGACCTGGACCAATATGACGTGGACGGGCTGTTCGAGGAAGCAGAGATGAGCGGCATCTTCGTCAATTCGACCACTTTGGAGGTCGACCTGTTCGATGCAGGAATGGGCTCCGCGATGGCTAAAGTGTTCGCGAAGTCTGCGTCTTCATGGGGCGGCAAGCGCCAGGCGACAATGAAGGGGTGGGTGGATAACCCGTCCACTTTGGCGGAAGACAAGTTTCTCGGCCTGGTTGAGGACGTGGGGAAAGGCCGATTCGCGCAGGCACTGGCGGCGGATGTCGATGAAGAGTCCTGCCCCGAGTACATCAAGAAGGCGCTCACGTACATTCAAAATGGCTTCTCCCCAGTCGAGCTCTAAGTACTTGGAGGCCGCAGAACAACTGCGGGCCAATGCCGGCCAGTGGGCGGCGTACGAGTCGACCGGGAACTGCTGCGTGCTTGCTGGACCGGGGAGCGGCAAGACGAAGACTCTTGTCGCCAAGTTGGCGCGCGTATTGGCCGAGGACGTTCGAGCGCCGCGTGGCGTTGCTTGCATCACCTTTAGCAACGAAGCTGCCCGGGAGCTCGTGCGCCGGCTGCGCAAGCTCGGGCTTGAGCAGTCACCGCGCTTGTTCGTCGGGACCGTGCACTCGTTTTGCCTGCTGCAGCTGCTGCTGCCTCTCGCCCGGCTCGCAGGGTTGCAATTGCCCTATCCGCTGAAGGTCGCGACCGAGTCGCAGGCAAGGGACCTCTACAAGTCGGCGGCGGAGAAGCTCAGAGGCATCGGCCAGCCAACCCGCAAAGAAGATGTCGACCTGCATCGCAGGGTCCACTTGGACCGGGACGGCCGTGCCTGGCGACAAGACGAAGAGTTCACCCCACTGGCCGAGGCGTACGAGGCGTCACTGAGAAAGCGAGGTCTCATCGACTTCGACGACATGGTTCACTACGGCCAGCGTCTTGTCTACGAGCACGACTGGGTGCTCAAAGTCATACGCGCGAAGTTCCCCGTCATCGCCGTAGACGAGTACCAAGACCTGGGCGCAGCGCTGGACCGAATCGTGCGGCGACTCACATTCGATGGCGGCGTGCGCCTCATTGCCGTGGGCGACGTTGACCAGTCCGTGTACGGTTTCAATGGTGCCAAGAGCGAGTTGCTGGAGGACTTGTCCGAGCAGGAAGGCATTGAAACCATCCCGCTGAAGGTGAACTACCGAAGTGGCGCAGGCATCATCGAAGTCGCCCAGAGAGCCCTCGGCAAGGAGCGCGGATACGAGCCCTCGGACCCGAATCAGAAGGCATTTGTGCGAACGCATAAGTGCAACGAAGGACAGCAGGACCAGGCCGAGTACGCCATGAAGGTTCTTGTGCCAGCGGCCTTGGCTGCTCGCAAAGGCCGGCAGCTGGGCGACATTGCGGTTCTCTACCGCAACAAGAATGTCGGCGATGTCGCCGCCATCCAGGCCGCCAAGGCTGGGTATCCGTTCGTTCGAATCGACAACGCTGCGCCCTACAGGAAGGTTCCACTCACCGGGTGGATTGAGGACTGCGCGACATGGTGTGCGGAAGGCTGGAAGTCGTCTTCTCCTCCGCTGCGGGACATCCAGGGGCGCTGGATTTCATTCCAAAGCGCCATGAGCGATGCCCGCGCCCGCGACACGCGCGCGGAGCTCACCAGATTCCTCTGGTCCAACCGTGGCGCTGGGCCAGCATCAGAGTTCGTGCAGAAGCTGCGCAGTGAACTCCTCGCGCAAGTGGAGGCGTCCCGCCCGGAGCTCGCGGACCAGGTCGTCCAAGTCGACGCAATGCAAAAGGCGCTGGAAAAAGGCGGAGTGCTTGAGGGAACAGGCAAAGCAGAACTTGGGCGCCGCGACGGCGCTCCAAAGCAGCTGAACTTGCTGACGCTGCACTCCGCCAAGGGAACTGAGTACGACGTGGTCATCATCTTGGGGCTGGACCAGGGCTCGTTCCCGTCACCGAACTGGTCCGACAACACCCCCGAGAAGATGGAAGAGGCCAGGCGACTCTTTTACGTGGGCATCACCCGCGCACGTGACGAGGTCCACTTGCTGTATAGCGGATTCGAGGAGACTAAGACCGGCAGGAGGTTCTACAACGGGCCGTCGGAGTTCCTCAAGGGCATCTCCTGAGGCCTGACTGCTTCCACCGAAAGCGGCACACTGCGGGTAGATGACTACGTATCTGACAGTCCCCTTCGCGCAGAAGGACCAAGCCAAGGCTCTGGGCGCACGGTGGGATGCTGCCCAGCGCCAGTGGTTCGTGCCGCCTGGGCTCGACCTTGCGCAGTTCTCGACCTGGCTGCCGGTTCAGGCGGAACGCTCCGCCGCGCCTGCAGCTAGCCAAGACCTTGTCGCCGTTGCCGAAGGTTTAGTGGCATCTTCCGGGCCGGCCGGTGTGAGCCTCTCTCAATTGCTCGCCGGCGTGGAGCGCGCGGTGGCCCAGACATACCGCGAGGACGTCTGGACACGCGTGGACGTGGTGAACGTCACGGTGCGCAACAAGCATGTCTACCTAGAGGTTTCCGAGCGGGACGAAGCCGGCGCCGTCGTCGCGCACGCACGCGCGGCCATCTGGGCTCGAACAGCCGAGCGCATCGTGCCGGAGTTCGAGCGTGCCAGCGGCGCGCAGCTGGCCCCAGGCATCAAGCTCCTCGTGCTCACGAAGCCAGTCTTCAAGGCGCAATACGGGTTCTCGCTGGAAATCAGTGGCATCGACGCGTCGTACACGGTCGGCGACCTGGAGGCCCAGAAACGCCGCATCCGCGAGCAGCTGAAGTCAGAAGGCTTGTTTGAGCGCAATCGCGAGCTCGAGCCCCCTTGGGACTTCTCACGCGTGCTGGTGGTCGCACCGCAGGGCGCAGCAGGACTGGGCGATTTCGCAGCAGAAGCTGACCGGCTGCACGCCAGGCGCGTCTGCGAATTTCTCTACGTGCACAGCCGCTTCCAAGGTGCGGGCGCGCCTGCAGAAATTTTGGCGGCTCTCCATGCCGGCATGCAGCAGGCCAGCCGAAGTGCACTGGACGCGCTCATCATCATTCGCGGTGGCGGCGCTGTAAACGACCTAGCTTGGCTCAACAACTATGAGCTGGCGAAGTTCATCTGCCTTTGCTCGGTCCCGGTGCTGACCGGAATCGGCCACGAACGGGATAGCACCGTCCTGGACGAAGTGGCGCACCAAAGCTTCGATACGCCAAGCAAGGTAATCGCTGCGGTCGAGAAGCAGGTTGCGCAGCGTGCACGCGACGCAAAACAGGCGTATGAGGCCATCAGCGTCCAAGCTGCACGAGCCATTGAGCGCAGCAGGATTGCCAGCGAACGGCTCGACACCCAGGTGCGTACCTTCGCCCGCGCGACCCTAGGAACTGCTAAGAGCGAGACGCAGTCGGCCATGAGCCAGGTTCAGGTGGCAGCGCTTGGTCAGGTGCATGATGCGCGGCACGTGAGTGAGCTGACGATTCGAGACGTGCAAGACGGGGCCAGGAGTCACCTGCAGCAAGCAAAGCACCAGGTCCCGGCAGCCCTCGCGAGCGTCAAGGAACTCTCGGCAGCGGCTGTGCGAGCTGCCAGGTCAGACGTGCAGGGGATGCTGCCGTCTGTGCTGGAGCAGGCCGCCGCGCAGGCGCGCCGTGCATCACAGGACCTCGACTCCGCGCGCAAGATGCTCTTGGAGCGCACTCAGCAGACCATCAGGACCGCCAGGACTGGTTCCGACGCACTGATTCGCGAAGTGACAGGCCAAGGGCCGAAGAAAACGCTCGCCCGGGGGTTCGCGGTGGTCAAGAGCAAATCGGGCAAGACGGTGACCAGCGCCAAGGCGGCGAAGGCTGCTGGAACCATGGAAGTGACATTCAACGACGGCGCCGTACAGGCTTCTGTGCAGGGCGACACCAAAGACAAGGAAGGAGGCTAAGGATGGCCGATGCAAACATGACTTTCCGTCAGGCGTACGGTGTGCTTCAGCAGCATGCTGAGACCCTGCGCAACCAGACCGAACCCAACATCGACGACCTGCTGCCCATGGTCGAAGAGTCCGTTGCTGCTTACCGCGTGTGCAAAGAGCGCATTGACGCGGTCGAGAAGGCACTTGAGAAGGCACTCACGGATGTGGCGACTGATGCTGCTCCTCGGGGCGGTGCGGAAGAAGGCGCGGCGGGCCTTGCACCTGCTGCGCGTGCTCCAAGGCCCGCCGCGGCTGCGCCTGCAGCCAAGGGCGGCTTGGACGACATGGAAGACGACATCCCGTTCTGATGGGAACTAAAGCGTCAGGGCCATGGCGCAGCAGAACCGGCCTCGTGTGGCGCCAGTGCGGGGCCGACCTTCACTACGTGCTGTCGCGGCACGAGCCCAAGGGCGTTTTTGCCCGCATTCACATGTCTGGGGACTCCGTCGCAACGAGCCTTCGTGTTCCGTAGACAATCCCGGCCGCTGCCACGCCTGCGCAGGCGCATCCGGAAGTGCGGGGCTGCTCCGCGGGTGGCGCGATTTGACATATAGGCTGTCGTGTCCGGTGGTGCCTGTGGACAGCGACGCTCTCCGTCGAGGTGATTCGTTTGTCTTGATAGGCTCTTGGGGCGCGGCCGCGCGGCTGCTCAGAAAATAAGCAGGGAGGCAAGAGGGAAGTTATCCACTGCCGGGCATCGGTCCCGGCGGCAGGCGGCCGCAGTGCACTGAGCAGCTCCACGGAGGACAGCTGCACGCCGTGGCGCTTCTGCGAGCGGTGGGACAGGCGGCCCTGTCGCTGCCAGGTGCGGCTCCGCAGAAGTCGCACGAGAAGGGAAAGCCTTTGCACTGCAGGCCAGTTGCGCAAGCCCACAATAGCGCTGGATGGGTCAAGGGCCTGGCTGTGTGGGTGACGGAGGGGTTCGATTGCTCCAGCAGGCCGCGAATGCGCCCTGACAGCAGCTTCAACTGCTGTAGGTCCATGTTTTCTCCTCGGGCCATATGTCCGGTGCACGCTTTTGAGGGCCGGCCGGCCCAAAACTCTTCGAACTCGCAAATTTTCTCCGGCCCGTCGCCGACCTCCTCCGAGGCGACTCAAGCAAGCCAACTACGGCAAGCCCAATACTGCCTGGCGCCCGATTGACCGTTGTACGTACCTGCTACAAAGCGGTAGGATTGCAAGGAGATTCGCAGTGACGCGGATTGCGAGTGGCCTAACACTTCGACACGGACGCACAAGTGCATCCGCTCCCTTTGGGCGCACCTGAATTGTGCGCCGGTCAAGTCCGACGTTATGTGAATCAAGGAGAGAGTATGTCGATAAATCTCAAGGAAGTTGACGGTGTGCAAATCAAGCCAAAGCACAAGGCGACGTGCCATTGCGGTGCTGTTGAGTTAGAACTTTCGCTGCCAAATGGTTTGGTTGATGTGCGCCGCTGCGATTGTTCTTTGTGTCGTCGGCGCGGTGCAGTTGTCGCGTCTGTACCGCTTTCCGATATAAACATCCTAAAAGGCAGTGACCACCTTAAGCTCTATCAATTTAATACCAAAACGGCCAAGCATTATTTTTGCTCCAGTTGCGGCATCTATACGCATCATCAACGTCGCTCCAATCCTTCTCAATATGGTTTTAATGTCGCTTGTCTTGAGGGAGTTAATCCGCTCAAAATTGATGGCATTCCAACATATGACGGCGTCAACCATCCTGCGGACTGCAAGTGATTCACATAACCAGGCGTTCAACCGGACAGGTTGCCGGTTAACTTGGCATTAGGCTGCGGAAACATGCGACCGTGGAAGAAATTGGACTCGAAGCAATTGGTCGACGACCGGTGGCTACGCATGACCGCAGACCGATGCGAGCTGCCGAATGGCGTAGTCCTGGACCCGTTCTACGTGGTCCACGAGCGAGACTGGGCACAGGTATTCGCGCTTAATTCAGAGGGGCTCTTGCTCGTCGTTCGGCAGTATCGCTACGCAGCCAATACGACGTGCGTGGAACTACCCGGTGGTGTCGTGGATTCCGGAGAGGAGCCGCTTGCCGCCGCGCAGCGTGAGCTGTTGGAAGAAACCGGGTACACATCAGTTGAGTGGGAGCGCGTGGGCAGCATGTTCGCGAATCCGGGACGTCAAACCAATCGCATTCACATTTTTCTGGCTCGCAATGTTTTTTCAACTGGGGGGCAGCGGTTGGAAGCATCGGAAGACATTGAGCACTCATTTGTTTCCATTGCCGAAGTGGAGGAGGCAATCGAAAGTGGCGAGTTTTCGCAAGCGCTTCACATTGCATCGTTTTATCGCTGCATTCAATATGCGAACGTTCGATAAACCGCGGCCCAACAGGTTGTTCGACACGGACGCACACGTGCTTCCGCCTCTCCGCGGCTCCTGGTTGTGCGCCGGTCAACTCCGACGTTGAGCTCCGAGGAAGCCTATGCCCATCGCGAAAATCGAAGTGTGTCGCAACCGTTCGGCCGAAGAAGTCCAGGCATTCATCGAGGCCGTCTACCAGGCGCTGCGCGAAGCGCTGAAAGTTCCCGAAGGCGACCGCCAAGTTCGTTATGTGGAGCACAAGCCAGAACACTTTGCCGCACCGCCGGAAAAGAGCGAGAACTACACCTTCGTTGAAATACTTTTGTTCCCCGGCCGGTCGCTCGAAGCAAAGCGCAATCTCTATCGGTCAATCGTCCGTCGCTTCGGCGAGCTCGGTGTTGCGCCAATCGACATACTCATCGTCTTGCAGGAGCCTCCGTTGGAGAACTGGGGCCTTCGCGGTGTGCCGGCGTCCGAGGTCGACCTTGGCTTCAATCTCAACGTATGAACGCGAGCTCTGACCCTTCCGTCGAGGGGACACACAACGGCGGGGCACGATTGCTCGCTTCGGCTGTATCGGCGGCGCCGGCGTGTGCCACTCACGTCAAACGGCGTTAGGCTGCACGGAATCACAGATGTCATCTAGTCTCAAGGACCTATATCGCGAAGGCGTCACTCATGCGCTGGGTGGGTTCCAACTTCTCGAAGAGGGTCTCAAGACCCATAGCGACTTGTACTATGGTACGGTAACCGAGCTTCTCGAAGGCAGGCTGCATTTCGGGTATGCGAGGTCGGATATTCAGGACGCTGCGCCGGGGCGCCTGTTGGCTGTGTTCGCGAAAGTTTGCGCGAATCAGGAGCTACTTGCTGAAATGCGAGGGTTGGTGAAGGACCGAGACCAGGCAGCACATCAGGCATTCATTTGTCTGTATGGACCAGGGCCAAATGACCAAACGCTAATTGAAATGACAGACGCCAATGCAACATTGGGAACTCAATTAAGCGAATTGCTCCCTCGTTTGCACTAGGAGACAGTCAAGGTGCTTGGAGTACTCGAGAAGGCCCAGAAGAAAGGGAGTGCGCCGGCCAAGTCCAACGCGATATGAGCCTGCATGTGTTGCTGGCGAACATTGGCGGCGTCAGGCCTGTCGAAGAAGCGAACGGCGAAAAGCATGATTATTCACCTGGTGATTATCCGTCGCGTTCTAAAGTGTTAGTCGACATCGTATGTTGGGAGCGAAAACAGTGCGATGGATACTCGCTGCTCGGCGCCGACCGCCTGCCAAAACGCGATTCCTTGGAAATTTGACTTAAATACGAGCAGGTGGCACTTGTCAATGCGCTCCCTTCGGAGGGCCTGCAAGCCAGACCGCAAAAGCTGACGAGCCAGCCCCTTTCTTCGATGGACCGGGTCTACAACAAGGTGGTGAATGAGGCCTCGCCTACCATCGTGCCCACAGAGAATAGTGCCAACAATTTGCCCGGCGCACATGGCTACGAAGCTCTGGCCGGGATTCCGAGAAAAGAAACGCGGCCAAAGCATCCGGTTCGTCCGCCGAACTCAAGCCAACACCGTCGGATTTCAACCATAAAGCCCGGGCCTCCGGAATGTGACAAGGCTCAAACTCTGCAAGAGTGACGCCGGTGGAAGGGTCAGCCGTCTGCTTTATTGGCGATGACATACGCGTAGTCCCCTGCAGCATCAGAGTAGCTCTCAGCAACTCCAGAAAACCTGCCCTCTTCTATGTCAGAACGAAGTGCGTCTAGCCCGTGCTCGAGTTCCGCTGCCGGACAAAGGGTGGCAAATGAGGATATGTTGGCACGCACGGACGGCTCGAGGTAAAACTCGGGACGCCGCTTGCCTGAGTACAAGAACAAGTCTTGCAGTTCGTTCGTAACGTGGAACGG
>Ga0134124_10002660_pt1 | contig 14389 bp, 14 predicted proteins | sample KB304_FD_96880 | JGI IMG/M metagenome (GOLD analysis project Ga0134124, IMG submission 96880) | Terrestrial soil microbial communities without Nitrogen fertilizer from Kellogg Biological Station, Michigan, USA - KB3-0-4 | ecosystem: Environmental > Terrestrial > Soil > Unclassified ... | reverse complement strand
GCGCTTTCTGTGCTGGAATTCCCGCGCGCAGATGGCGGGTCGCTGTTCGTCGAGTTGCATCAAGACTTCGTGCAGCGTCCTGCGCAGCGCAGCGTGACCGTGATCGGTGAACGCGGCAAGCTAGTGTGGAGCTTGAGCGGGCGCTACTTCGAGCATGCCGACGAGTCCGGCAGAGTGGTCGAGCGCCAAAGCTACGCGGACTTCCCGCGCAATCAGGCGTTCATGGACGAGCTGGCGAACTTCTTCGCCTGCGTGATTCGTGGTGAGCCATGCACGCCATCGCTGCGCGACGGAGCGCTCAGCTTGCAGGTCGCGGTGGCCCTGCTGGCTTCGCAGGCCGAGGGTGTTCAAAAGAAGATCGAGGTTCGTTAGGACCATGAAGAAGGCAGAAGTGCTGGCGCTGATTCCGGCGCGCGGCGGTTCGAAGTCGGTGCCGCGCAAGAATCTGCTGCCGATTGCGGGCAAGCCGATGATCGCGTATTCGATTCGGCACGCGCTGGACTGTTCGCTGGTGACGCGGACCATCGTCTCGACGGACGACGACGAGATCGCCGAAGTTTCGCGTCGCTTTGGCGCCGAAGTGCCGTTCCGCCGCCCGGCAGAGGCGGCCACCGACACCGCCACCGATCTGCAAGTATTTCGACACGCACTGCTGTTCTTGCAAGAGCGCGGTTACACGCCCGAGCTGGTCGTGCATTTGCGTCCGACTGGCCCGGTGCGGCACGTGCACCTGATCGAGCGTGCGATCAACCTGATGTTGCGCCACCCCGAGGCGGACAGCCTGCGCGCGGTCGGCCTGGCCGAGCAGACGCCGTACAAGATGTGGCGCATCGAGGGCTCGTACCTGCGCCAAGCGCTGCCGCTCGAAGGCTACCCGGAATCGCACTCGATGCCGCGTCAGAAGCTGCCCGCAGTCTATCATCAGAACGGCTACGTCGACATCGTGCGGCCACGCACCATCATCGAGATGGATTCGATGGTTGGGCATACGGTTTTGCCATTCGTGGTCGAAGGCAAGATCCACGAGCTCGATTACCCCGAGCAGATCCCGGCCTTGTCCGCCGCGGTCGAGCGCTTCGAGCGCGGTGAGCCGGACCCGGAACCCGAGAAACACAGGCATTCGGCATGAGCGACTCGCAACTGAGCCCAACGGGCCCGCGTCGATTGGCAGCTTTCGAGCTCACGAACCGCGTGATCATGATCACGGGCGGCTCCGGGCTGCTGGGCGTGGAGCACGCCAAGGCCATCGCTGACGCCGGAGGCACGCCGGTGATCGCCGATCTGCGCGTGGACGCGGCCAAAGACTGCGCCGCCAGCATCGCGCGCGAGTACGGGGTCGCGGCCAGCGCAGTCGAGCTCGACGTCACCGCGAGTTCGTCCTGTCAGGCGGCGCTGCAGGCGGTGCTCGCGCAGCATGGTCGACTCGACGGCTTGGTGAACAACGCGGCGCACAACCCCAAGGTAGAGGGCAAAGGGCTGGCCGCGTCGCGCTTCGAAAACTTCGCGCTCGAGGATTGGTCGCGAGACTTGGCAGTGGGGCTCACGGGTGCGTTCCTGGTCAGCCAGGTATTCGGCGCGCACATGGCCGCACACGGCGGCGGCGTGATCGTCAACATTGCCTCGGATTTGGGCGTGATCGCGCCCGATCAGCGGATTTACCGGCGTCCCGGGCTCGCGGAATCGGAACAACCGGTTAAACCCGTGACGTATTCGGTCGTTAAAGGAGGGTTAGTGATGCTGACCAAGTACCTCGCGACCTACTGGGCGGAGCAGCGCGTGCGCGTGAACGCGCTCGTCCCGGGTGGCGTGTATGCGGGTCAGCCCGATGACTTCGTGGCGCGGCTCAGCAATTTGATCCCGATGGGGCGAATGGCGAATCGCGACGAGTATCGCGCAGCGCTGGTTTTCCTGTGTTCGGACGCATCGTCGTACATGACAGGTTCGAATCTGATCGTGGATGGAGGCCGAACATGCTGGTAAATCAGATCGAACTCTTGGCGCTCGACATCGACGGCGTGGTCACTGACGGCAAGGTCAGCGTGGGCGCCCACGGCGAGGAGACCAAGGGCATCGCTTTTCGCGATTTGGATGCGCTGGCCAAGGCGCGCCGTGAAGGCCTCAAACTCGCGCTGGTGACCGGAGAAACCGGGGCGCTGCAAGCGGCCATCGCCGATCGCCTGAATGCGGATTTGGTGCTCTCGGGCGCCAAAGACAAGGTGCTGGCGTTGCGCACGCTTTCACAAGAAATGGGCGTGCCGCTTTCGTCGATCTGCTTCGTGGGTGACGCGGATCGCGACGCGTTGGCCTTTGCTTTGGTGGGGCTCGCTCTGTGCCCGGCGGATGCCTCGCCGGCAGCGCGGGCGAAGGCGCATCGCGTGCTCGAGGCACGCGGCGGTGAGGGCGCGGTCGCGGAGGCGGTGGAGCTCGTGCTCAGCGCCCGCGGCATGCAAAGCCGGATGCCGGGACACGAGCGCGTGCTGAAGCGCATCGTCGAAGACAGCATTCGCGCGCACGAAAAGTTGCTCTCGGAGTCGCTCTCTGGGCTGGCTGAAATTGCCGAGTTGCTCGCCAACGCGCTGCGCACCGGGCACAAGATCCTATTTTGCGGCAACGGCGGCAGCGCCGCCGACGCGCAGCACGTCGCGGCCGAACTCGTGGGTCGTTTCGCGATCGAACGCGATCCGTACCCCGCGCTGGCGCTGACGACCGATACTTCCATCCTCACCGCGGTCGGCAACGATTGGGACTTCAAAGACGTGTTCGCGCGCCAAGTGCGTGCCCACGCTCGCCCGGGCGACGTCGTGGTCGGCATCAGCACCAGCGGTCGCTCGCCGAACGTCGTGCGCGCGCTGGAAGCCGCTCGTGAAAAGGGCGCCATCGGCATCGCGTTCACCGGTCGCAACGGTGGCCCCATCGCGAAAGCCGCAAAATTCGCGTTCAAAGCCCCCGAAGCCGCGACGCCGCGCGTCCAAGAGCTGCACATCCTCGCCTGGCACGGCATCTGCGAAATCGTGGAAGCGGCGCTACACGCCGAACGCGCACCGGGCTTGGCCGAGACCGGCAGCTGAGTTTCCACGTTCGGGCACTCGGGCACTCGGGCACTCGGGCACTCGGGCACGCCGCAGCGAGCCTGCCGGGGCCTGCTTCACGGCGAAAATGATACTTCGGATCCGAAGTATCATTTCTGCGCGCCGGGCGTGCACTCGCGCAGGGCCCAGTGAGTCCGCCCCGGTCCGCCTTCACGGCGAGAAAGATACTTCGGATCCGAGGTATCATTTCTGCGCGCAACCCCCCAGGCCGTAGCAAGTCAGCTGGGCCGCGCTGCGCGCCCGAGCCAAAAGCCCGATGCAGCTGAAAAGCTGCGATGAAGCTAGTGGCGGCTTGGCGCTCCAACTCAGGGAAGCGATTGCGCGTTGCAACGCGACGGCGCTTCGACGAAAGGCACGGCAAGGTCGACCCGCAGGGGCCGGTCGAAACAGTCACGCGCGATATTCATGGCTTACGCGGCGGCGATGGCTGCTAGCAGTTCGCTGACGGCGGGGTCGTCGGGTGCGATGGCGGCGGCGTAGCGGGCTTCGACGGCGGCGTCGTTTTTGCGGCTGTCGGCGAGCAGCAGCCAGGCGAGCGTCACGTGGAATTGCACGCCGAGCACGGTGTCGTAGCCGCGCAGGCGTTCGAAGACGTGGATCGCGAAGCCGTAGTTTTGGCGTGCGGCGGAGGCGCGTGCGAGGCCGGTCGCGACTTCCAGATCGTCGGGCGCTAGGTTGACGGCGATGCGCCAGCTGTTCCACGCGTCGGGTGGAGAGAGTTGCTCGGCGGCGACGGCCATGACGGTGTGGGCCGAGCCGTCGATGGGGTCGCGTTGCAGCGCGTCGACTGCGAGCCGCAGCGCATCGTGGATTTCACCGGTGGCCAGCGCGACGCGCGCGAGGCCACACAGGCCGCGGCCGTCGCTGTCGCTCAAGCCGTTGGCTTCGAAGTAGCAGCGCGCGGCCCTGTCGCCGTCGTTGGCCGCGAACGCGGCCTCGGCTTCGCCCAGCAGCGCTTCGAGTTGCACGTCGAGGCGCTGGCTCTGGCGTGCGCGCGTGAAGTCGGCGCGGGCTTGACCAAATTGATTGCGGTGGGCTTGTTGGAAGCCTTCGACCAGGGCGTCGATGGCTGGATCGGCCGAGCGCAAGGCCACCAGCGCCACGAAGTTTGCTCCCGGTGCGGCGACCTCTTCGAGGTCGAAGCCGGAACGGAGCAGCAGACGAGTCAGGGAGGCCTGCGAGAACGCGGCCCGCGCGGGTGACAACAGACGCTGCGAGGCATGAGCCTTCGGCTCGGCGACGAACAGTTGCGAGCCCGCGGGCAGGCACGCGCGTAGACCGCGCAGCGCCGCTTCGGGGCGCGTCAGGTGGCCGAGCACGTCGATCACGAACGCCGCGTCTGCGCGGTCGACGGCTGAGCCGTGACAGAGATCCGCTTGCAAAAACTCGGCACCAGGCACGAGCTCGCGCGCGAACTCGAGCGCGCGCGAGTCGTTGTCGAGCGCGGTCACGTGCGGAGCGTAGTCGCACAAAACGCGTGTTCCGAGGCCCGAGCCGGCGCCCGCGTCGAGCGCGTGCTTGCCGCGAACCATCGGCGCGAACGCTTCGTAAAACGGCAGCGTGCTGGGCGCGCCGCTGCGCAGCCCTGGATAGGCGCGCTCGCGGCCGCGCACGACCGGCACGCGCTTGCCGGACGGAAAGCGGGCGACGACCTCGGCTTCGCGCCGTCCGAACTCGTAGTTCGGATCGCGCGCGCCTTTGCCGGATGCGGGCTCGCTGGGGGCACTGGTGGCGGTCATCGCGCGCCTTGCGCCGCGTGGGCTTCTTGAATGGCCTTGGGCACTGCGATTTGCCAGGCCTCACGCAGCGGCGTGAGCACCCGAGTAATCTCGTCGATGGCTTTCGTGTCGGCTTTGCGGCTGGCAATTTGCAGCCGGTCGATGCAGAAGCCGTACAGGGCGTCGAGCTGGCCGCACAGTTCGGGAGCAACCTCGTGGTCGAGCGCTATCGTGAGCTCACACAAGATAGCGTGGCACTTGGAGAGCAACTCGCGGGCGCGTGCCGGCTGCTTGTTCTCGAAGCAGGCCTTGGCGCCGTTCAGAAAACGGAATAGGCCGTCATAGAGCGCGAGCAGTAACTCCCCGGGCGTCGAGGTAGCATTGCGGATTTGGGTGTAGCGTGCGGCGGCGACGGACTCGAACATCAGAGGGTCCCTTGGATCAGCCAGAGCTGGAGCTATAGAGTCGTGTCAGATAGCCCATGTCGGAGTTGTTCGAGGTGACGGAGGTGTCCATCGCCGCGAACTGTTTTTGCAGCAAAGCTTGGTAGCGGTCGAGCCGATCTTGCTCGCGGTCCATGCTGTCGCTCATGGTCTTCACGCGGTTTTGTAGATCGGTCTTGTGCAGGGTCAGTAGACCCGTCCCGGTCTGGTTGTAGGCTTTGATGGTGCTGCTGAGGGCGCCCATCACGCCCGTGTTGCTGCTGTCCGTGCCCGCGAACAAGGCGGTGACAGCGCTGGCATCGGCGGTGACGGCGGCATTGAGCTTGTTCGAGTCCAACGAAAGCGTGCCGTCACGTTGCAGGCTGAGCCCGACCGAGCCAAGTGTGTTGTACTTGCCGCTGCCAGTGATGGTTTGCAGTGCGGTGCTCAGGCGATTGGTGATGCCGCGCAGAGTAGAGTCACTGGCGAGCTCGGAGTTGCCTGCCTTGGTAGAGCCCTTCCCCGCGGCAGCATTGATCTTGGACAGCACGGAGTTGTACGCCGTGACCATTGATTGGATCTTGGTCGCTAGGCCCTTCGAATCGGAGGCGACCGTGACGTCGACCGGGGCGGTGGTCGTGGCAGTCAATGCCAGCGTCACGCCTTGAATGGCGCCGACCACTTGATTCGTCGAGCGCTGCACGTCGAAGCCGTCGATGTTGACGATCGAGTTTTGCGCCTTTTGGACCGTGTTTTCCTTCACATTCAGGCCCAAATCCAGACCGGACTGGGTGAAGGTCAAGGCGTTGTCTTTGCCCGTGTCGAGGCCGCTGACTTGTAAGCGATAGGACGAGCCGTCGTAGAACACGGAAGCACTGACGCGGGCGCCGGCGCTGTTGATCTTGCTGGCGATTTGGTCGAGCGTGTCGCTGCCGGCGATGTTGATTGAGGCAGCTGTACCGGTACCGACTTGAATGCTCAGCGTGCCGCTCTGTCCGATCGCGGTGTTTGCTGCGGAGTAGCTGTTCGAGTAAGTGCGCTGAGCCTTCGCCAGCTGGGTCACGTTCATGGAGTAGGCGCCGGGTCTTGCATTGCCCGTCGTGCTGATGGCAATAGCCGAAGAGCTCGATGACCCGGAGAAGCTGCCGACCCCGTTGGCGGTGCTGAGCGCATCGACCGCGCTCTGCAAAGAGCCGAGGGCCGAACTGATGTCCGACAGCGTGGAGATCGCCGAGTTGGTCGACGTCTGCTTGCTTTTGAGCGCGTTCAGCCGCCCGGAGTCCGCATTGACCAATCCGGACACGAGGCTCGCCGTATCGATCCCTGATCCGACTCCGCTTAGGCTGCTGTCTGCCATGGTTCCTACCCGTACTGAACGGTCGGAATGGCGAATTCCTCAGCGATTTTCCGAGTTTTTTTGCACGCCACAAAGCAGGACAGGCCGCCGACTCCGAGGAGTCAGCGGCCCGAACCTGCCTCTCAGCGTGACGGGTCTCAGCGACCGATCAAGCTCAGGGCCAACTGCGGGATCTGGTTGGCTTGGGCGAGAACCGCCGTGCCAGCCTGAGTCAGCACTTGGTTGCGCGACAAGTTCGCGGTTTCAGACGCCACGTCCACGTCACGGATGCGCGAGTTGGCGGCCGTGATGTTGAGTTGCATCGTTTGGATGTTGCTGGTCGCAAAGTCCATACGATTCATGGCCGTACCGAAGTTCGAGCGGGCGGTCGAGACGTTCTGGATCGCCGTGTCGATGGTGGCCAGGGCGTTGAGCGCGTGCGTCGCGGTCGCCAGGTCCGTGGTGTTCGCGGTGATGGAGGTCAGCTGCACGCCGCCGAACGTCACCTTGATCTGGTCAGAAGCCGTGTTGTTCAGACCGACCTGGAACGTGGTGGTCGCCGGGGTGGCATTGATCAACTGCTTGCCGTTGAACTTGGCCGAACCCTGAATGCGGGTCACTTCGTTCTGAAGCGACTTGAATTCAGTGTCGATGTAGCCGCGGTCCGTGGTGCCCAAGTCACCGTTTGCGGACTGCATGGCAAGCTCGCGCATACGACCCATGATGTCATGGACGTCGCCGAGCGCGCCTTCTGCGGTTTGCGCCATCGATTGAGCATCCGAAGCGTTCCGTTGCGCGACGGTGTACGAACGGATCTGAGACTTCATGCTCTCGCTGATGGCGAGACCGGCCGCGTCGTCTGCCGCGCTGTTGACGCGGAAGCCGCTCGACAACCGTTGGAAGCTACCGGCGAGGAGCTTCTGGTTACCGCTGAGGTTCTTTTGGGCCGAGAGTGCTGCGTAGTTCGTCTGAATATTGATAGCCATGGGAGTACTCCTTCTTGGAGGTCACGAGGCCAGCTGTGCTGGCTCGTCGGGGCGTCATTGCCCTTCACCCACAAGGAACGGAGTCGCGTCCTCAGGCTTGAGGAGAAATTGCATCAAACCCTGGCGCTCTCGATGCGGAGTTCGACGCACTTTGCCTACATGCGCGCCGGCGCGGACCCCCTGTCGCGCCTGACGTGATGGTCCCTCGAGCAGTTCGCCGAGGGAACGCGGGCTGCGCTCAGCCCTGGAGGAGCTTGAGCGCCAGCTGCGGCAATTGGTTGGCTTGAGCCAAAACCGAGACGCCGGCCTGGGCGAGCACCTGGTTCTTGCTCAAATCTGCGGTCTCGCTCGCCACGTCGACGTCGCGGATGCGCGAGTTCGCGGAGGTGATGTTCAGGCGCATGGTTTGAATCGACGCGGTGGTGATGTCGAGGCGATTCAGGGTCGCGCCATACTTGGCGCGGTTGGTCGAGATCTGCTCGATGGCAGTGTCGATCGTCGACAAGGCAGCGAGCGCGTTGCCCGCGGTGGCGCCGGCCAGATTGCTCCCGGGAGCGAGCAGCGCGGTCAGCGTGAGCCCGCCGAAGGTGAGGGTGATCTGGTCGGAGGCGGTGTTGTCCAAGCCGATCTGGAAGGTGATGTTGGAGGTTGCGGTGGCAACCAGGGGCTGGCCATTGAACTTCGAGGAACCCTCGATACGGCTCATTTCCGCCTTCAAGGATTGGAACTCCGTGTCGATGTAGCCGCGGTCGATCTGGGTCATGTCGCCGTTGGCGGATTGCATGGCTAGCTCGCGCATGCGGCCGAGGATGTCGTGCATGTCGCCCAGCGACGCTTCTGCCGTCTGAGTCATCGAGATCGCGTCGCTCGCGTTGCGCTCTGCGACCGTGTACGAGCGAATCTGCGACTTCATGTGCTCGCTGATGGCGAGGCCTGCAGCGTCGTCGGCGGCGGTGTTGATGCGGAAGCCGCTGGACAGCCGCTGAAAGCTCTTGTGCACGGCGTTCTGGCTCGAGTTGAGCTTCAGCTGCGCGTCGAGCGCCTGGATGTTGGACTTCATATTGATCATGACGGGTTCCTTCTTCGGTTGCGTGTTGTTGCGCGGATCACGACTCGGTCGCGTCCTAGACTTGGGCGGCGTTCGCCGATGGTTCGCGGAAGCCTTCGGCCAGCTTCAGCAGTTCGCGCTCCAGCTCGCCAGCGCCTTGCTCGATCACGGCGCCCAGCGAAAGCTCGAGCGATACCGAGCGTCGCGCGTTGTCATGGTCGTCTTTCACGTCTTCGACCGAGCCGTGCACTTCGACGACGCGGTCGATTTCGGCGTGGGTCCAGGCGTCGACGAACGGCATCCGCCGCACGGCTTGCTTCAGCGCGAGTTCCGCGACTTCGAGCTTGCGGAAGCCCTTGGCGATCTTGCCGGGCTGGTTCTTGTCGAGCGCCGCCAGGTTGGTCTCGCCCAGGCGCCTGAGCCGGCGCGCGGCGTGACGCACGCCGCGCGCGAGTGCCGCCTGTTCGGCGCACCAGCTCGCCAGGCGATCGGCGCCCAGCGGCGCTTGCACCTGCTCGGCGTGCCGAAGCAGTGATTCACCGCTGATCTCGCGTGGGGGCAGGGGCGCGAGCAAGTCCGAGAGCCGACATTCTTCGAACCCGCCGATGCGCGCGCCGCCTTCGGTCGCGTTCACCAGTCGCAGCTCGGGGCGCATCTTGGCGAGCGTGATGCTCGCGCTCTCGAGCCAGGCGCGCACCGCGGAAAAGCCGATCGTGCTGGTGGCCTTCCCCTCGCCGCCCCAAGCCGTGACCTCGAGCAACGGCTCGCGGTCGGTCATCTTGTTTTCGCCCTGGTTGTGCGTCGACTTCAGCGTGTCACACCAGTCATGCTCCAGGCTTTGCCCGTCCGCGCCTAGCCGAACCCGGGATTCTTCGTAGGCGCTGCCCGCGGCGTAGGCTTTGCCGTCCGTGTATGCGAGGTCCTGGCCGACGAACACGATCGGCGAGCAACCCAGACGCAGCGCGAGCGAAAACGCGACCGTCGACACACTGCCGGACACCGACAGCCCGGAATGGCCGAGCAGAGAGGTCAGCGGCAAATCTTGCTGCGGAATGCCTTCGAAGACGGGGAGCAGTGGGCCGCCTCCTTTGCGCAGGTTCTGCGGATGCGCGGTCAAGCTGATCGCCCGCGCGACGCGATCGATGTACGACACACCCTCGAACAGGTGCGACACATCGATCGACTCCATGCAGGCTAAGACTTGCGGCTCGACCCCGTAGCTATCGAGGGCTCGGGCGCTGGAGTTGAGGGCGAAGACGATGCCCTTCTTCGCGGCGTCGGCCAGCAGGTGTCCGTTCTTGCCGAGTGACGGGCCGGCACCGACGATAAACGCCGGTACACCTTGATACTGGCCAGCGAGGGCCAAGAAAGTGGGGTGATCGCGGAGCAGTTCGAGGTTCGCGAACACGTCCTGAATCCAAACTCGGGCGCGTAGTCGGTGTGTCGCGTCGTTGACACCGCTGCGCTGAACCAGCTCGCCCACCGTCGCGCGCACGCTCTGCGCCTGTTCGGGAAAGAGCTCGCTGTATCCGGGGGTATTGACGACTGTGACACTTTGCTTGCCATTGGAGAGCCTCGGCCAAATTTGAGTGAGCTCGTGGAGCGAGCAGACGATCGGTACGTCGCTGAGATCGTTCGGGCCATGTTCGAAGTAGCAACGGAGCAGGCCCGGGTCCGGCTCGAACACGAGCAAGGGAGCGGAACTGAACGCGCGCAGGCCGCGCACCGTGTGGCCCATGCCGATGCCGAAGACCACGAACGTCACCGGGCTGCCCGCGCGCTGGGTGACGTCCAAGAGCGATTCCGGATCGAAATCCGCGCCGAGCGCGTGCGAGCCGTGCAGCAAGATCGGAGTGCCGTCCTCGCATTCGACGACGCGCCCTACGGTCTTGGATTGCTCGACGAGTTCTCGATCTTCCGCGCTGAGTCGCGCGCGCGCCAAGTTGTCGCCGAAGAAGCTTTCTGTGAGCTGTGCGGAGTCGAATGACATCGAAGGCCCGCGCGGTTTCGCGCGAGCAGCTTCATTCCACGATTCGTGCCAAGCGGTTCAGTCGTGAATTTCGCGAATAAACGGCGCTTTTTCGCGCGTGCAGCGCAAAAGCACGGGCTCTCGCGCGGCGCAGGCTCACGGTCACCGGCGGAGCGTCGAGGCTTTGACGACGCGCGCTGCCACTTCGTTGACGAGCGCTTCAGCGCTCGGACAACGCAGGCGCTGCAGCGACCGTGGCTGATGCGGCCGGGGCGGCGCCGGCGACGGGCGCTTCTTGCGACGAATCAGGAGCAGGCTCGGCGCTGGCTGCCGCTATCGGCGGTACGGAGAAGCTGCTCTCGAGCGCTTCGCGATTGGCCTGTTCGACCGCGTCTTTCACTTCACCACGGAGGATGGTGAGTGAGCTCGGTGCCACGATTCCGACCTTCACGCCGCTGCGCGAGATGTCGGTAATCACGATCTCGATGTCATTGCCGAGAACGATACGCTGACCCTTGCGGCGAGTGACGATGAGCATGGCAACCTCGTATTCTGCATGGAGCGTGCCAGCGCAAAAGCGGCGGCGCAATCGCCTTCAGAACTGCTTGAACGCGGACAAATCGAGGATGCTCTTTCCGACAGTCACCGATTGTTGGAGTGCGTTGTTCAGCTGCACCAACGTCGAATAGGCCTTGGCCGGGTCGGCGCCGCCGATGTCCGCCGTGCTCTTCGAGTTCTGTAGGTCGATCGCGCTCTGCACGGAGTCACTCGCGTCGAGTTTGTTGAGCGTGATGCCAATCGCGGTCTGGGCGTTGGTGAGTTGGCTGCGAGAACGGTCGATGCCGTCGAGCGAAGCGGCGATGGCGGTCGTGTCGTTGCTGCTCAAGGCGTTGTACAGCGCATCGAGATCGCCGAACACGTCACGGCCACCGGCGATGGTGAAGGCCTTCGCCCCGCTGGCGTTGACTGCGCTCGGCGTCGAATTGCCGATGTCGACCACGTGCGCGTCGTCGTTGCCGTTGAACGCACCGCTCTGTGAAAACGGCGTGGTTTCAGTGGCGCTGCCGGCAAACAGATAGCCCGAAGTGCCCTTGGTGTTGGCGATGCCGATCAGCTGGTCGCGGATGTCCTTGACCTGCTGGGCGAGCGTCGCGCGTTCGTTGGCACCGAGCGAGCCGTTGCCGCCTTGCATGGCCAAGTCCTTGGCGCTGGCCATCAAGTCCGAAGCTTGCTGGAGCGACGACTCGGCGAGTTCGGCGTCCCCGCGCACCGAACTGATGGTGCTGCGGCGAGCGGCCACTTGGCTTTGAGAGGCGGCCAAGCGGGCCAGCTGTGCGGCCGCGATCGGGTCGTCCGAGGGCAAATTCACGCGCAGCCCGCTCTGCGCTTCTTGCGCGGCCTTGGCCTGCCGCGAGCTGAGCTGCGACAGGTTGTTGGCTACGCTGTCGTAGCGCATCTGTTCGGTGACTCTCATCGGCCCACCGTGTTGAGCAGGGTTTGCATCAGCTGGTCGGCCACGCCGATCATCTTGCTCGCCGCCTGATAGGCGCTCTGGAACTTGGTGAGGTTCACCATCTCTTCATCCAGAGAAACGCCACTCTGCGACTGATGCATGCTCTGCACTTGGCTCAGGATGGCGTTTTGAGTCTCGACGTCGCGCTGGCTGCTGGCGCGGGTGCTGCCGATGCTGCCGATGATGTCGCCATAGGCGTTGGCCGCGGTCTTGGTGTTGCCGAACACCACCTGGGTGTCGAAGATCTTGCTCAAGGCGACCGCGTTGTCCGAGCCGCCGGGCAAGGAAAACACGTTGCTCGCGGCCGCGATGCGATCCGGGTGATCGAACACGTCTACCGAGACGCGTACGTCTCGAGCCGCATTGGTCGACGTGGCACCGAGGTCGAACAGGTTGCGACCGGTGCCACCGTCGGTGCCCGCGCCGAGCGCGTGCTGGGTGTTGATCGCGCTGGCCACGTCGAACACCAGCGTGTTCAGCTTTTGCGAGACGTCGAATAGGTCCTTGTCGCGCGCGTCTTTGATGCCGGCGAGCTTGCCCCCGGTCAAAAACTGAGTGATTTCGCTGCCGCCGCCGCCCGGTTGATCGACGAGCAGCTTGAGTGAGCCGTCCGCGTTCATGTCCAGCGAGAGCGAACGAGCGTGCTGACCATCCACGATCGTGGTGCCAGCGACTTGAACGACGGTATTGCCCGAGCCGTCGGTGAAGGTGTGGGTGTTGATCAGCCCCGACATGTTCAGGATCTTCTGCGTCCGCTGATCTTTCAGATCCGAGGCGTCGTCGCCCTGCATCGTGGCCTGGGCGATCTGCATGTCCAACTTGGCGATCTCTTGCGCGCGCTGATTGACCTGATTGACCGTGTCCTGAGCCTGCTGCTTCAGGTCGATCTGCATCTGGCTCAGCGTGTTGCCCGTTTGGTTCGCGCGATCGACGAATGCGCCCGCTGCGGCCAGCACGTTCGCGCGGGTCGTGGTGTCGTTCGGGTTGGTCGCCAGCGCGGAGAACGACGCAAACACGTCGTTCAGCGCCGAACCCAGGCCTGTGCCCGCGCCGTCGTTGAACAGCGCTTCAATCGAGGCAAGCGTCTGATCGCGCGCGGTCGCGGCCGAAGCGGTGCCCGTGGCCTGGTTCTCGCGCCGCTCGATGTAGTCATTGGTCACGCGGTCGAGCCCGGCCGCGCGCACGCCACCGCCGCTCTGCGTGCCGAGGTTCTGCGTCTCCAGCAGCGCGACGCGGCGGACGTAGCCGGGCGTGCTGGCGTTGGCGATGTTCTGACCCGTGACGTTGAGCCCGTAGCTCTGCGCGGTCAGCGCGTCGCGGGCGACGTTCAGCAGGTTGTTGAGGCCGGCCATCGCTTTAGCCCTTCCAATTGACGCGGATGCCGTCTTGGATGGCGCTGGGCCGTTGAGAGCCGAACTGCTGGACCGGCGGGGTCAAGCCGGCTTCCATCAGGACGGTGCGTACTGCGTCGCGGGCGTGCATCGCCAGCAAGCGATTCTTGAACGCCAAACGCCGGATGCGTTCCAGGCTGCCGCGATGCTCGGCGCGCGGGGGTTCATGCGCAGCCAATGCTTCCAGGCGTTCACACAATGCGAGCTTCTGTTCCGTAATGCCGTCGAGAGCCTCGCGGTCGAGCTTGGTCAACACCACGCACTCCGCCTCGTGCAGCGCTTCTAGCGCCGACAACGTTTCGGTTAGTTCTTGATGTGCAACTGCCTTCACCGACGAAATTCTCCAAATGGCTTCATGCTGGAGAGCGGCTCGGGCTGTCGTCCACCGCTACGCGGTGGACGATCTCACCCGAGCGCGCCCAATAGTCGCTCTGCAATCTTCTTCGAATCGATGTGGAACGAGCCCTGACTGATGCGGTTCTTCACGTCTTCCACTTTGGCGTGATCGATGGGCTGACTGCTGTTCGCTGCCAAGTCTCTGGCTTGCGACGAGATCGACACCTCGACGGCCGGACTGCTGGGGCCGCCGCTGGCGCTTGACGCGACACCGCCCGCCTGTTCTGCGGGCTTGGCTGCGCCAACTTTAGTAACTCCGCCTCGTTGGTATGCATCGAGGACGGGGTTGCCAGTGATACCTTTCATGAACTCCTCCGAAAAGAACCGCCGCCGGAGCTGAGCTCCAACAAACGATTCTTGAAAGGAGGAACGGTAATCATGGGAAAGGCTTTAGGAGAAATTCTGGGGGCTGGGGACCGCAGAAGAAGACGAGTTATTTCAGCGGTTTGAGGCTGGGCACTAGACTAGGCGCCGGAGTAGGAGGAGCGCCCGACGCACCTGGGGGTGAGGCGGCAGGCTTC
>Ga0134124_10002659_pt1 | contig 14393 bp, 11 predicted proteins | sample KB304_FD_96880 | JGI IMG/M metagenome (GOLD analysis project Ga0134124, IMG submission 96880) | Terrestrial soil microbial communities without Nitrogen fertilizer from Kellogg Biological Station, Michigan, USA - KB3-0-4 | ecosystem: Environmental > Terrestrial > Soil > Unclassified ... | reverse complement strand
TGGTCTCCGTAGGTGCTCAACTTTTGAGGGATGGCGACCCCATCCAAGTGATTCCTTAAGCAGACCCCATGGCATACCAAAACGACCAGGATCGAATCGAGAAAACAAACAACGTCCCTAGGTTCTTTGTGGAGCACCCGCAGGTCTCGTGGGTGCTGCTCATGGGTGTCCTGGGATGGGGTTGGTTGGGCTATCACAGCATGCCCCAGCGGAAGGACCCGGACATTCCGGTCCGAGTCGCGGTGGCCTTCTGCCCGTGGCCGGGCGCCACGGCACGACAACTCGAGCAGCTTGTTACTCGACCCATCGAGGATGCTGTTGCCGAGAACAAGACAATTCATCCCGGCACAGCTTCGGACTATGGAGTTCGCTCCGTCTCTCTGCCCGGCGCCGCTTACGTCTACGTCCAACTCGCCGAGAATGTCTCAGACGTCAAAAGACAATTCAGCGACATCAATCTCAAGCTAAACGCGCTAAACAACCAACTGCCGGAAGGTGCGGGTCCCATCTCCTTCCAGAGCGACTTCGGGGACACTGCTGCACTCATGCTGACCATCGCCAGTCCGAAGGCAGACCAGACAGAAATCAACATTCGAGCACACGCAATCCAATCCGCAATCGAATCGGTCCGGGCAAAAAGGAAACACACAGAAAACGATATCCCAGTCGCGATCGTCTATTCATTTCCGCGGTCCATTTCTCCGGCGACTATGCTCGACGCAGTACAGCTGTTCGAGCAACAAGCAGATGAACACAGTATTCTGCGCGCGTCGCAGATAATTTCCGGAAGTGGTTTTATTGCCGTGGATGGTGTTTCGGACAAAGATGATGCGAGCATCCATCGCTTCGTGGAAGCCTTCTTTCAGAATCAGTTGCAGCGGTCCGATTTGCATCCGGACGGTTGGACGCCAATCATCACCCGCGATTCTCGTGATGTTGGCGCCAAACTGACTGATGTCGCAGGAGACAAGTACAGCTACGCCGATCTCGACAACTTTTCTGATGTGATTGGGAGAACCGTGCAAGGCGCGCCAGAGACCTCAAAAGTGGAGAGGCGAGGCCTGTTGCCCCAAGTGGTCTACCTGGAATATTCGCAAGACCGACTAGCCGAGTACGGACTTCAGCCGGCAGCCCTCGGACAGGTACTACGCGCGCGCAACATTATTGCGCCGGGAGGCGCATTCGAGACGGGCCAGCGACAGATCATTATCAATCCTTCCGGCCAGTTCGAAAGCAGAGATGCAATTGGGGAAGTTGCTGTCGCTAAGACCTCGACTGGAGCTCCCGTCTATCTGCGGGATCTGGTCAAGATTTTTCCCGGCTATCAAGCTCCCGCCACCTATCTGAACTATTACACGTGGCTGAACTCCACTGGACAATGGCAGCGCAGCCGTGCAGTCACCTTGGCGATCTATATGCGCGATCAGCAACAGATCGCAAACTTCGGTCAGTCGGTCGATGAGAAACTTGCGCAGCTTAAACAGATTCTTCCCGCGGATCTCATCATCGCGCACACCTCCGATCAGCCTTTGCAGGTTAAGGAGAACATTCATCTATTCCTGCGTGCTCTGATGGAAGCGATCATCCTGGTAGTCGGAGTGTCGCTGATTGGATTTTGGGAATGGCGTCTCGCGCTGATCATGGCTTTGGCGATTCCTATCACTCTCGCCATGACCTTTGGCGTTACGTACATGTTAGGCATCGACCTGCAGCAAGTTTCGGTGGCGACGCTCATCATCGCTTTAGGTCTGCTGGTCGACGTTCCTGTAGTAGCTGGCGACGGTATCAAACGCGGTCTCGCGGAAGGATTGCCTCGCCGAGTAGCAGCCTGGCTGGGTCCGACCAAGCTGGCCACGGCCATCTTTTACGCGACGCTGACGAACATCATTGCCTATCTTCCTTTCCTCATGCTCAGCGGAAACACCGGAGAGTTTCTCAAAAGCCTCCCCATCGTCATGACGACGGCGCTGCTCTGTGCGTTGGTGGTTGCCATGACGTTTGTTCCACTGCTGGGTTACTACATTCAGCGCCCGCCCGCCAGGAAAGAGCCTACTCTAGAAGAGAAGCGCGAGCGCGGCTTTTATGGCTTCTATAACCGGCTGGTGGGCCGGGCAATTCAGCATCGCTGGTATGTTCTGTTCGGCTCTTTCGTGTTCTTGCTAATCGGCGCATTCGCCGCTTCACACCTCAAGTCACAATTTTTCCCTGAAGATGTCCAATACTGGTTTTACCTCGACATCTGGCTGCCCAACGACGTCCCCTTGAGCGCGACCAACGATACTGCGGTGAGGGCCGAGCAGGTGGTGCGCAAGGTTATTGAAGGCGCTCCTGGAGGGGGAACAGAAGAGAAGGGATCTGAGCACCTGCTCACTTCCGTGACGAGTTTCATTGGCGGCGGCGGACCACGTTTCTGGTTTTCCATCGCTCCCGAAGCGACTCAGACGAACTATGCGCAGGTCATTGTTCAGGTGCGCGACAAGGAGGCTACTCCAAAGCTGATCGGACCTCTTCAAGATGAACTAAACAAGCAGGTCCCAGGAGCGTGGATTACGGTGCGACAGTTGCAAACGAATCCCGTCGAAACTCCAGTTGAAGTCCTCATTTCAGGCCAGGCCGATACCGACCCGCGAACCGAAAGCGATGACATCCGATCCCTTCGGGCAATTGCGTCCCAAGCCATGGATATCGTTCGCCAATCGCCTGGAATCTCCGTGTTGAGGGACGACTGGAGCCCCGACAGCCCGCAGATGAAAATCGAGATTGATCCCGATCGCGCTAATCTGGTCGGCATTACGAACGCCGATGTTGCAACCTCCACCGCTGCCGCAATCAGCGGAAACCCAGTCGGTATTTACAAAGAGGGAAACAAGAATATCCCGATTGTTGTCCGCCTCAGGCCGCAGGATCGCTCTCGGCTTTCACAGATCGAAAATCTGTACGTCAACTCAACACAAGAGAACGTCAAAGTTCCTTTGCTTTCAGTTGCGACTTTGAAAAACATTCTTGAGACAGCGAGAATTCGGCGCCGCGAACACTTTCGGACGCTATCAATCCTGTGCTTTCCCGCGCCCGGTGTCCTCGCATCGGAGGTACTCGCACCGATCGAACCGAAATTGATTGCTCTCAAGAAAAGTCTTCCACCGGGCTACCAATTACAGATCGGCGGGGAAAAGGCAAAGCAAGTTGATGGCTTCACGAATCTCGCCGTCGTTCTTCTGATTTCGCTGGCTGGTATCTACTTAGCCCTTCTTATTCAGTTCAATAATGCCGTCAAGCCTCTGCTGGTCTTTGCCGCCGCTCCCTATGGAGCGATCGGAGCATTAATCGCTTTGGCAGTCATGGGGACCCCTTTTGGCTTTATGGCATTTCTTGGAGTGGCCAGCCTCATCGGAGTCATCGTAAGCCATGTCATCGTGTTGTTCGACTTCATTGAGGAGATGCATGAAAAGGGCGAACCGCTCGAGCGCGCTCTTCCCGATGCCGGGATTGAGCGCATTCGACCCGTGATGATCACCGTAGCCGCAACAATCCTGGCTCTGTTTCCTCTCGCCCTCGAAGGTGGCCCGCTCTGGAAACCCCTGTGCTATGCGCAGATCGGCGGATTAGCCGTCGCTACCTTTATCACCTTGCTGTTGGTCCCGGTCTTCTACTCGATTTTTGTACTCGATCTGAAGTGGATCAAATGGGAAACGACACCCGACCGACGGCGGATCGCTGAGGCAGAGCCAACAACGAGGTGACGACAAATGGGCACGGGTTCTATATTAGGAGAACGGCGTGAATCTAAAACTTACTGGAAAAATCGCGCTGGTGACGGGATCGACGGCAGGAATCGGGTTTGCGATCGCCAAGTCGCTTGCGAGCGAAGGTGCGGATGTCTATGTGAACGGTCGTACACAAGAGCGTGTCGATCGGGCGGTGGCGGCAATCCGATCGCACGCTGCAGCGGCCAAGGTTGATGGCATTGCGGCGGACTTTTCGGGCCCAACCGGCGCAGAGGTCGTGATTGCAAAACTCTCTGCAGTGGATGTACTGGTAAACAATGTGGGCATTTTCGAGCCCAAGCCGTTTGGGCAGATCCCCGATATGGACTGGTACCGCTTTTTCGAGATAAATGTAATGAGCGGAGTGCGGCTCTCGCGACACTATGTCACAGGGATGTTGAAACGAAACTGGGGCCGTATCCTTTTCATTTCGAGCGAATCGGGGGTTCAGATTCCGGCGGAAATGGTGCACTACGGAATGACCAAGACAGCGCAGATTGCCGTTGCCCGCGGGATCGCTGAGTCGGTAGCCGGAACCGGCGTGACGGTGAACAGCATTCTTGCTGGACCGACCGAGTCGGAAGGCGTGGGAGCCTTTGTGGAGGCGATGGCGAAGCAGGAAAACAAATCGAAGGCAGAAGTAGAGAAGCAGTTCTTTGAGCATGTGCGGCCATCGTCCCTGCTGAAGCGCTTTGCCACCGTGGATGAAGTCGCAGCGATGGCGGTCTACCTGGCTGGCGAGGTCTCTTCAGCGACGAACGGGGCAGCACTGCGAGTCGATGGCGGTGTCGTGAGGGCCATTCTCTAATACGAGGTGAAGTAGTCGATGGGCACTGATACGAAGAGTAGAAGCAGCATTACTATTCTTAGGGGAGGCAGGCAATGCCGGAAGTCCCGACACCCGCATATATCACCAGCCTAATCCGCCATTTCGAAGATCTTCGGGACGGCACGCACGGCGGCTCCACAAGTCGCAAGGAAAAGGAAGCCCATTTCGAGAATGCAGTGCAACTGCTGGCTCCCGTCGCCCGCCAGGTTCTCAACGAAATGAACACGAGCTTGCTGCTCGACACCGGGCAACTCACCGAGACCGGACTAAGACGTATAGCCGATGGAGGGTTGACCGCGTCCTGGGCTTTGAGCTGGCCTGAACAGCAGGCAGCTGGGATCGAGCCGATCTCGCTCCAAGCCTATTTCGGAGGCAGCTTCCACCACCCTCATCTTCGAGGAACAACAGTTCATGACTGGCCACTGAACGTGTTCAGCGACGAGGACGCCGCGGCCCAGCTATCGATACTTCGGGCCATCGCAGCCAGCGATCTGCACAATTTGGTTTATCAAGCGGACTATCGGATCGTCCCTGCGGTTAATCGCACTGTGAGTTTGTGATCAACTGAATCTTGACTATGCCTTCTCCTCAAAAACTCGACACTCACCACAAAGCGCTCACCCTGAATCTCGATCCTTCCACCTTCGGCTCTTTCGCCGAAATCGGCGCCGGGCAGGAGGTCGCGCGTTGGTTCCTGCTAGTGGGAGGGGCGTCCGGCACTGTCGCCAAAACGATTTCCGCTTACGACAAGGAAGTCAGCGACGATCTCTACGGTTCCGGATCGCGCTACGTATCCAAACAACGACTCGACGCGATGCTGGACAGCGAATGGACCCAACTTCTCACGCAACTAAGCAAAACTCGTGGGCAGCAAACCCGGTTCTTCTGCTTTGTCGATACCGTCTCTGCCCGTAACTTCGCCGGAACCAACGACGCACATGGATGGATCGGTCTCCGGTTTCAGTTGCAGCCCGGCGGCCCTCCCAGCAACGTCCTGCTGCATGTCAATATGCGCGATGCTTCGAATGTCCTCCAGCAGCAAGCAATCGGCATTCTTGCCGTCAACCTCATCTACGCCGCATTCTATGAAGTGGGAACCCAGGAATCATTTCTGGAAGGGTTGGCGCAAGACGTCATCGCGGCACGAATCGAGATCGACTACGTGGATCTGCGCGGACCAGCATTCGAAAGTTGGGATCAGCGTGCGCTGCAAGTCCACTTGGTGCGCGCGGGACTCGCGGAAGCTGTCTTTTTTTCCTCTAACGGCTCTAACGTTCCCCCTACCGAGGTCCTGCACAATAAGGCCGTGGTGCTTGCACCTGGATATTTTGGCCACACAGATGCAGTTCACTCGCAAGTTCATTTGCGACTGTTGGCTTCGGGCATTCAGCAGCTACACGAGGAACTTGGCGAAGCGAAGTCGGCGCCCGCTGGCTTTTTTTGCCTGACAGTTGCTCCGTTCATGCCAAACGAGCCAGCGCCCGAAATTCCGGACTTGCTTCGTCGCATCGATGCGCTTCTCGCCGCTCGCGGCGACGTGCTGCTTTTTCGTCAACCCGAGCTCTACCACATGACAGCTTTAGTAAACCGCCATACGAAGGCGCCCGTACGTTTCGTCGTCGGTCTTTCCCTGATGATTCGCGCGTCTGAAGACGCGTACGGCAATCTCGAAGGCAGACGCCTGGAGGCCCTCGCGCGTCTTTTCGCCCAGAATGTCCGCATCTACGTTTATCCGATGACCGCCACGGATCTGCGGGAATGGCTGAAGAGTGCTTCCAGCACCGGTTGGGAGTGGACTGAGACGAATGGATGGGTTTCTGCCAGCCAGCTCCGCCACGCGCCGCCTTTCGGACATCTATTCGCTTATCTGCTCGCCAGCAACTTTCTTGTCCCGATGCGAGTGCCGTCGAAGGCATGAGGGGCTAAGGCCCGTGTCATCACCCGTCGCATCTGTTGAGGTGTGCCCATCATGGCGAAGCACCAGTTTGCTGTGTATGGAAATTTTGAAGACCTCCATCAAAATGTGTCTGCGGGATGGTCTGTCACAATTCAGTTGAATTGGATTTCCCTAGCGGCATTGTTCGACCGATCGCCGGAAGATCGGCAGCAGCGCAGCTACGGCTGTCGCAATGGACTCAATCCGGTGGGAAAGCTGTTGATTACAGCCAATGTTCTGTTGCGGGTGAATGACGTCCGCCTGCTCAAGACCCGTTCCTCTGAAGCCGTTTACCTTATGCCAATCTCCTGTTTTCGGCGTCGGCTCCCGGTGCTCGAAGTCGCGGCCGTACTTGAGGATTCGCTCCACGCTGCAGTGGGAGGTGCACTTCGAAAGTCGATCCCTTACCGAGGGTGCTCTCGACTGCGATTGAGCCGTGATGCTGCTGCACGATCCAGAGAGCAATGGCGAGACCCAGTCCTGCTCCGCCCAATTCCCGGCTTCTGGCCTTGTCGGCGCGATAAAATCGCTCAAAGATTCTGTTTTGATCCTCTGGAGCAATGCCGATGCCGGAGTCGATTACCTTAAACACGGCCCGGTTGCCTCGTTCCTCTAGAGAAAGACTGACACTTCCTGGAGCAGGCGTGTACTTGACCGCGTTGTCGAGCAGAATATTCAACAACTGTTGCAGCGCGGTCTTGTCGCCGGCTACTTGCAAGTCCCCGCTGGCAACAGTTTCGGTAAATCCCAACGTCCTAAAGCTGGCGACGGTGCGCCACTCTCCGGCGGTCCGCATTGCTATTTCCCGAAGGTCGACGGGCCGGATTTCCAGCGCCTGACCGCCCGAGTCCGCGCGCGCCAGCGACAGGAGCTTTTCGACCATCGAGGATGTTGTTTCCGTCTCGGTCAGGATGTGAAAGAGCGAGTCGCGGTATTCCTTGTCGGTCCGTGATTTCCGAAGGGCTATTTCAGCTTCGGCGCGAATCAGCGAAATGGGAGTGCGAAGCTCGTGTGAGGCGTCCGCAGTGAATTGGGTGACGCGCAAAAAGGCAGTTTCAATACGGCTCAGCATCTCGTTCAACGTATCGGAAAGCCGCTGCAGCTCGTCTCCGGTATGCAATGGCTCTAGGCGCCGACTGAGGTCTGATCCACTGATGGTGCGGGCTGTACGAGTAAGGGCGTCGACGGGGGATAGCGCCCTGACACTGACCCAATATCCGAGGATGGACGCCGCCAGAAGCATGAGTGGAGCGAACATCAGCAGATAACGTCGAAACAGAGTCAGGGTGCGTGATACTTCGTCGACGGCGACGCCAGTTTGAACGGTGTAGCTGCGTCCGCGGACCACTATGTTCTGACTGAGAAATCGAAAAGGCTTGCCGCCGAGCTCGCGATCTACATAGGTCGGCTGAAGTAATCGAGTCCCGAAAGTAGAAGGAAAAGACGTGTCCCGCATAATCGGTGCACGGTAGATCCAGTCTGCCGGGGGCACGGAGATTTGTAAGTAGTCGCCCGAGTGCTCGAGGACATAGGCTTCGGTGACCTCCTCCTGAAGCTTGGCGATTGAAGCGTCTTTCTTCTGAGCTTCCAGGAAATGCTGCAGGTCTTCCATCTGGTTCTTCAGTTCGTCATCGGCAATTTCGTAGAGACTGTGGCGCAAAAGGAACCACATGCCGAATCCAAAGAGGAACTGAGCAGCAGCAAAGACGACAAAATAGGAGAGCGTAAGCCGCAGACCAATTGACAGTCTTTTCATGGTAAGGATTCTGCGCGCAGCACGTAGCCTACCCCGCGAACCGTGTGGATCAGTTTCTGCCGCGTGTCGGCTTGAACCTTGCTGCGCAGCAGGCGCACAAAGGCGTCAAGCGTGTTGTCCTCAATATCCCGATCGAACCCCCAGACTGCCTCGATTAGGGACTGACGACGCACCACGGTTCCAGCGCGGTAGATTAGTTGTTCCAACAAACTGTATTCAGTCCGCGTGAGTGAAATCTTCGTTCCGCCGCGAGAGACTTCACGGGTGGCGGGGTCCAGTACAAGATCGCCAACCTGGAGCATGAGCGGTTGTGGCACGTGCGCCCGCCGTTTCACCGATCTCAGACGGGCCAGCAGTTCGTTGAAAGAAAAGGGCTTTGTCATGTAGTCGTCGGCGCCGACATCAAGACCATGAACGATGTCTGGCACCGAGTCTTTCGCCGTCAGCATAAGGACGGGCGTCGCGATCTTCTCGGAACGCAACCGTTTCGCCAGTTGATAACCATCCATTTTCGGCATCATGACGTCGAGGATGATGACGTCGAAGTCGTAGTTCGCCGCCAGTTCCAGTCCGGCCCTTCCGTCTGTAGCGGACGCTACCGTATGTCCCTCTTCCGTAAGGCCCTTGTGGAGCAATTCGCTCATTCGCTTTTCATCTTCGACGACCAGGAGCTTCATCGGGACACCGCGCAAGATGTGGAGATTTCGTACTCAGTCATCGTAGTGGAGAATTGTGAATATTCGGTTAAAAAGCGATCCTCTGCAAAATCAAGTGCAATCTGAAGAAAAATTAACTGTAACTTCACTCCCCATTCACATGCCCTTTCTATATTCCACAAATATCCCAGGCGCCAAATCGGTGCCGTAGAGACAGTTTCATGACTTCCAAGAATGTGATCTTCGATGCGCCCGGCGTTTTGCATCCTCAACCTGGTTCGGGCTCACTTCTGTGAGTGCAAAGGACGGAGAACTCTTATGTGGCTAAGGTGTTCATCTCACCCAACACGCCTGTTCGCTCTTCTGGAATGGATCTTCCTGATTGTTCTCCTTATGTTGATCCCCGCGGCGTCAGCAGTGGCACAAGTCGATCGTGCAGTCCTAGAAGGCACGGTGACGGATCCAACCGGTGCTGTAATGCGGGGCGCGCGGGTACAAGTCCTGGCAGTGGACAGTGGCATTAGCGAAGAACAGCAAGCCAATTCGAACGGGTATTACCGCTTCCCGGGCTTGGCGGTTGGGCGGTACACGGTCACGGTGACTAGCCCCAAATTTACAACCAAAGTCATCGACGAAGTCGCACTGCAAGTAGGCCAGATACGCACTTTGAATATCCAACTCCAAGTTGGCGCAGTCGCCGAGAAAGTAGAAGTCGACGCCTCCGCCGAACCGGCAGAGCGCAGTTCCGCCGAGGCGTCCACCGTGATTGACACGACTCAAATCGCAAATCTCCCCAACAACGGGCGCGATTGGACCAGTTTTACTCTGCTCGCCCCCTTCGCTCAGGATGACGGGGGCGGGGATCAGCGAACGATTCGCTTCGCAGGCCGTGCGCGAGACGACAATAACTTTCAGTTTGACGGCGTGGACGCGGGCGGCATTCAAGAGCAAGCCCAGAAATCGCAAACCCGTCTACAGATATCCCAGGATGCAGTTGAGGAGTACCGCGTCAACAGCGCCTTATACGATGCAGAATACGGCACCCAGGCGGGTGGGCAGATCGACGTGGTCACCAAGTCGGGGACGAGCGACTGGCATGGCACGGTTTTCGGTTACATAGGCAATTCGATTTTCGATGCGCGGAACTTCAACGACTTCGACCTCAACGGGAACCCGACCGTTCCGCCCTTTCGCATGGGTCAGTATGGAATGACGGTCGGGGGGCCGATCAAGAAAAACAAGACGTTCTTCTTTCTAAGCTACGAAGGGCTTCGACAGTTGCAGTCTACGACCCAGCAATTCACGATACCCTCGGGTGTGTGTTGCAGCGACCTACCTGGGGGGGCTGGTCTCTCATTCCAGCAACTCGTATTGAATACATCGCCGCAGATGTGCGGCATCATGCAGGCGTATCCTTGGCGGGCATCTGTCGGGGCTATCAATGGCTGCTCAGCACGCTTTGTCTACCCAGATGGCGCTTTTCAAACTACATCCGACGCCAACGCGGACTTGCTCACGGCTGCAACCCCAACGACCATCCATGAGGACACTTGGCTGGTGCGGATTGACCACAGAATCAACCAGAAGACGTTGCTTTACGGGCGCGCCCAGCGGGACATCAGCCAGGTAAATGCTCCAAACGGCAGTAGTCTTCCAGCCGACAAGCTACAAACGATCAACCATCCAGCCAACTACCTAGTAGCGTTGCAGCAGACCTTTACGCCGAACGTGTTCAATGAAGTCAAGGGCTACATCAATCGCGCTCCCTTCCATAACCCTCAGTCGAGCGCACTTACGTTCGCGGTCAACGCAGCCGACTTTGTCGGGCTCAATGACAACACTGCCGACATTGAAGTCGGCACAACCTTTGGAGTGATCGACAACTTAACCTGGACCCACGGCCGGCACGCCTTCAAGACCGGGATGGAAATTCGCCGAGTGCGCCTCAATCAGGGACAGACTGCGGACAACGTCCTGAGCTTCGGCAGCGAAACCGATATGACGACTGCCACGCTTTCCGGGATTAGCTTTATCGCTCCGTGGTGTTGCCATGGATTGCGCCGCACGTTTTACATGCCCTACTTTCAGGATGAATGGAAAATTACCCCGACCCTGACCTTCACTGCGGGACTCCGCTGGGAATACTACGGAGTTGCCCACGAGGCGACCAACCGGACCACAGTGTTTGACCTGAATCAGTTCCACGGTGTCTGCTTGGGATCACGTTCAATTAACACCTTGCCGGTGCCACCAAGCTCAGGTCCGGTCAATACGGCCCCCTGCCCCAAAGATCCAGCCCTGTACGATCCCAACTATAAGAACATAGATCCCCGAGTGGCTCTGGCTTGGGCGCCAGGCGCACTCAACGGAAAGACCGTGTTCCGCGCGGGCTTTGGCATCTACCACGGTGCGGCTCAGAACGACGACCTAAATGCGGGGCTGGAGAGCGATACGTTCCGCGTGAAGGTTAATCAGTCGGTTGCCCTATCGCCTGCCTTCGAGCAAACAACCCCCGACCTTTCTAGTGTGACTGCTCAAAAGCAGGCCTCGCACCCCCGCGCCTTGCAGCGGGAAGACCGCAGGGACTTGTATGCTGAAACATGGGGACTCACGGTCGAGCACGAATTACCACAGAATTTCCAGTTCTCAGTGCAGTATCTCGGAAGCCGGGGCGTGCGCCTGTTCTCCCGTGGCGGGGTAAATCTGTGTACTACTCCCGTTACGTTCAATCCCGTCGACGGTGACTGCGTCCGGCCTCTTGACCAGTTTTACCCAGACCCCAACAACCCGGATCCTTTTGGTTCCGTTGACATAAAGAGGGATATTGGCTCCAGCACCTATAACGCACTCGGGGTGTCCCTCGAGCGCCGCTTTAGCAAAGGTATATCGTTTCAGTCGCGTTACACCTGGTCGCATTCCATCAACGACGGATCGGTTGGCGGCGGCGAGTCGAGCGGGCCGGAAAATGTGAGCTGCCTGTCTTGTGACAAAGGGCCGAGCGTGTTCGACGTTCGCCACAATGTTGCCGTGAACGCCGTCTATGAACTCCCGTTTGGACCCGGCAAGGCCTACTTGAACGAATCAGGGGCGCTGGGAAAAGTCATCGGAGGCTGGAGTTTAAGCAGTATCGGCCTTTGGCATACCGGGCATCCGCTAACCACAAAAATGGACCTTGGCGGTAACATTAGCGGAGGGGCATTCGACGGTCTTTCCTTCACCTACCTCCTGCCTGATGGCAATGATGTGACGGACCAGCGGCCCGACCTTATTCCCGGTGTGCCGGTCACTTTGCCAGGAGGCGGGCGCCATGGCACACCTTTGATCAACGCCGCCGCGTTCCAGGCACCGCCGGTAGATGCAAACGGGAATTTCACACATTTTGGCAATGCTGGGAACGGTCTTATACGTGCGTTGGACAGTTGGCAAGTGGACCTCGCACTTACGAAGAAAACGAAGCTTACCGAGCGGGTCTCCATGGAGTTCGGGGTGCAGACGTTCAACATCTTTAACCACGTTCAGCTTGGAGACCCCGGCAACCTGACTCTGGTTTACGATCCCACTGTCCCCGGGACACATCTGCAGGTTCCAGGTGACTTCGGTCTGATCAGCTCAACCGTTAACTTCAACAACAACAACGACAACGACGCGTCGCCGAACACGGGCACGGGCCTACCACGACAGATTCAATTCATGGTTCGATTCGAGTTCTAGTTCGGGATCAGAAGGTCGTCATGGCAGCCGGGTCGAGTGTCGCGCCTTGCACGGTGCTGCCGGACGTTCAGAGGAATTTCAGATTCCGCGGGTAGACTACGCGCTGAGAACCAATGCCTAAGATTGAGCAGCGTCCGCTTCGTGCACTCTTAATCCCTGTGACTGTCAAGAAAGCGGTCCTTGTTTCGCTCGCTTACATCAAGAGGTCCTCCTTTGCACCTTCGCCAGCAGTTGGGGCCGCGACTTCTCCGGCCAATGACCCGGCGTTAGTCGAGAACGGGGGACGTTGCCAGTTGCGACGATCTGCCATTGAAATCATTTCCCGTCCCACGTCTTGAAAGGACTCGATCATATGCGAAATGAGGCGGCTGCGCCTTCGACCGTGTACTTGAGAGGAATTGCTCTGCTGGCGTTGTGCTTGCCTCTTTTTGCCGCTCCGCATCCTTCGAGTGACGCCTACGAAGTCACCAGGAAGATTGAGATTCCCGGTCAGGGCGGCTGGGACTATCTGATCGTGGATGACGCGGCCCGCCGTCTGTATGTTTCCCACGGCACCCAAGTCGAGGTGCTGGACGTAGATTCAGGAGCGATCGTCGGCAAGATTTCCAATACCTTGGGCGTGCATGGAATTGCAATCGCGCCTGAGCAGAGCCGCGGATTCGTCAGCAATGGCCAGTCTTCCACAGTGACGGTCTTCGATCTGAAAACCCTGAAACCGATTAGCGAAGTGACGGTCGGCAAGAAGCCGGACGCAATCATTTACGACCCGACAACTTCCCGCGTGTTTGCCTTCAACGGAGGCGACAACAGCGTCAGCGTGATTGATGCCGCCGACGCCAAGGTTGTGGGCAAAATTGATCTGGGAGGAGGGCCAGAGTTCGCGGTGGCCGACGGCAACGGTTTCGTGTTTAACAATCTGGAGGACGAAAGCCAGGTGCTGAAGATCGATTCTCACAAGCTGACGGTGCAGAAACGCTGGCCTACAGGTCCCTGCCAATCCCCGTCAAGCATGGCCATGGACAAGGCAAATCGCCGCTTGTTCATTGGTTGCCGCAGCCGTGTGATGGCGGTCATGAATGCCGACACCGGTGAGGTTATTATGACGCTTCCCATTGGTGACCACGTGGATGCGACCGCCTTCGACCCGGAGACCCGGCTGATTTTCAATTCGAATGGGGAGGGCACCGTCTCGGTCATTCGTCAGGAAACGCCGGACAAGTATTCTTCCGTGCAAACGATAAAAACTCTGCCCCGGGCCAAGACGATGGCACTTGATGCGAAAACTCACCGACTCTTCTTGCCCACGGCAGAGGCAGGCCAGTTTGAGGTCTTAGTCGTGGGAAAGGCCGAATGATTAGATGGATGGAGGTGAGAACCACGAGCGGTTACAAAAAGCGAGAAACGGGTCGCACAGTGCTCTTTGTCCGCAGCATAAGAACGAAAATTTCGGTCGGATTGTTTTCTCGGATCACGATCTTTCTTGCGTTGTCGGCAACGATCGCCGGCGCTGTAGACGCAGCGCCCGCCGCCCCAAAGCTTCGGTTCGCCGTCATCCTGACTCGTCATGGTGTTCGATCTCCCACTTGGACTCTGCTGGACCTGAATAGGTATTCAAGCGAACCATGGCCGAACTGGGGAGTTCCGCCCGGAAACCTGACACCGCGGGGGAGCAAGCTGATGAAACTGTTCGGCTCCTACTACCGGCTCTATTTTGCCGACGCCGGTTTGCTGCGCTCCTCCG
>Ga0134124_10002658_pt1 | contig 14395 bp, 10 predicted proteins | sample KB304_FD_96880 | JGI IMG/M metagenome (GOLD analysis project Ga0134124, IMG submission 96880) | Terrestrial soil microbial communities without Nitrogen fertilizer from Kellogg Biological Station, Michigan, USA - KB3-0-4 | ecosystem: Environmental > Terrestrial > Soil > Unclassified ... | reverse complement strand
TATCTATGAACAGGATGGAAGGGTCCTGTATCGCTTCGCGCCTGAAGCGGTGTCCGGCGGAGGGTTCGAAAAACTTGGCGGTGGGCCCGGTTACGTTTGGGGTGGCGGGGCCGGTTACTTTGAGTTCGTCGTTCCCGGCCGCGAGACGCGCCGCCGTGTCGGAGAGATCGTCGTGCGCGCACACATTCAGCCGGTGCTGCCGGAGGATGCAAAGCCTGATTGGATTCGCACGCGCGTTACGCTGTTTGTGAACGGCACTGATTGCGGCACGCGTTTGGTTCCCGTGGAAGATCCGAAGGCCCCTTTAATTCAGGAATGGAAGATCGATTCGTGGTCGCCCCGGCTTCGTGCCGCGCGCGGATTGCCTTTCAAGATCCGGTTCGAAGTCAGACCGGATGCCGATTGGATCTATGGCGTGAACATCTCAAACTGGCCTGTGGGCTACGATGCGCACGACGCCACGCCAGTAGAAGTTGAGCTTCGCTGACCCAACGTTAGAAACTAGCCCCTCCACTATTGAATCGACTCCAAACGGCAAGGAAGGCCCGCAGCGTCGGCTCAGCGGTGTGACAATCAAAGACGTCTTCATCAAGAAGCTTGGACATCGCGGCCATCGCGTTGCGATCTTCTGCTGAAAGACTCTTGCCGTTCGCTTTCAGATCTTCCAAGGCTTTCCTCATGTTAAGCCGCCATCCACCGAACGCTTTCCTTCTAACTTCCTCTTCCTTTTCCGCGTCAGGGTGCGACCTTAACCATCCACACCATTGGACAATTTCGGTGAGTTCACGAAACTTGACGTCCCACCATGCGGGGGATGAATAGGGTCTGTGGCCGGCGACTTCCAGATCGTGATCAGCCTTCAAGTCATCAAAGATTTGCATTGGCTGGCGCGCGGGTGGTCCGGCGATCTCCTTCAGTTGATTATCGCCGAAGAGCGATAAAGTGAACGCACACGCCTCTTCATCGACAGTCACACTGGCGGCATATTCTTTTACCTTTTTGTCATCGAGTTTGCTCGCCATGAATTGAAAGAACTTGTTTGGCCGCATGCTCTGGTTGCCCGGATCAGGGCCGGTAAATAAGAGACTGATAACTTCCTGCTTTTCATTGGTCTTGCCGCCTTTCATTTGAGTCTCGCTTACCTGTTTCACTTCCGAATCGATCTCGTATTTGTTGAGATAGCAAAAGACCTCTTCAAGGTTTCGATCAAATTTCCATTTGGCCTCAACGCCGTTTACTCTAATGAACAAAAACGGACCGAGTATTTCCAAATCGTTGTTGCCCTCACGCCACAGCAGCCGTCTTCCGAACTCAGCTTCGTTCTTGTCGCGAATCTTCTTGCAGCAAGGGTTTTCTTTTGGCTTGGGCGTCGCGACCGGCATAGCTGTAGCAGTGCTTGGCACAACTGGGTTGTTAGGAGGAGCAGTGCCTTTGATTGGTGAAGGCGAAGCCGCGGGCATTCCGCTCCCCGTGGTTGGCTGAGGATTGCGGGCAGGTGGGCCACCCGCCGCATCGGGAAGAGACGGAGGCGCAGGTGGCGGAGGCGGCGACGGTGGAGTGGTTGAGGGAGTCGCTCCGGTGCTTGTCGCCGGCACAACCAGATCGGCGACGATGTTGAATTGGCCAGGGCTGACACCCGTTAGCGTTCGGGTAAAGGTTTGAGTCGGCGCCGTGCCGGGGCCGAGAGGGACGGTTTGATTGTTACCGCCAGAGAGGTTCACAACTTCGGGCGTCTGGTTTCGTAAGCGGACCGGAACCGGCTGAGCCAATCCTTCAAGGCCTGTGACCGTACCCTTGAGGTCGGTTTGCTCACCCCGCATTAAGCTTGTTTTTGGCGCCGTCAGATCGACGCGAACGTTCCGGAACGCGCCGTTCGCCGTCGCGCCGTTTTCGTTGATGTTGATGGATGTTGCGCCCGGGGTGACCGTCGGATTTTGTACGATAATCTGTCGCGGGGACTCGGCGATGACGGGCGCGTCCGAATCGCCGATCGTCACTTTAGTATTTGTCGAGTTGCCGTCAAACGGCCCTGATATTCGAATAGGGTGGCCCGTCTGTCCCACGTTGGGAATGTTGAAGTTTGGAACCAGCGCGGACGATGTCGCGATTGGAACCAGGATTTGGCCTACGCTTTTCCCTTTGGCGTCCTTCAATATGAGCGGAATTCCGACATTCGAAATTGTCGCAGGCAGATTCCAGCGCAACGCTTTGTCACTGACGCGCGAATGGTTTTTATCCAGCTCGATCACATAACCGTTTAGCTCGTCCGAGTTTTCTTTTTGCTTTTTTGGATCTTTCGGTGCGGCGGGTTCAGCGACGACTGTGCCAGAGATCGTGTCGCCGGCCGACATATCGCTTGGCAGGTAAACCGTGACCTTGCCCGCGGGCGTTTGAAAGACCGTCTGGTTGATACCTGGTGATTGAGAAGTCGACGGCTGGTACTGTGAGTGAACAACTGCAACAACAAACAGCGTCGCCGTCAGAGATAGAAGCAGAACGGTTCGGAGCATGGCCGGGGGAACTCCTTTAGTGGTTTAGCGAGGAGTCTAGCCCCGTTTGCCAGTAGAAGAAAGGTTTTCTTGAAGTGTCGTGCAGGCGAACCACTGGCAGGGGCTTTGCTTCATAAGTCGAGTTTTTAGTCCGCGATGAGCGGAGTTAAAAGTAGCCCGGCGATTCATCGCTGGGATCAACCGGGAGCCGAGGCGAAGTCCGTGAAGCGGACGGCTGAAAGAGCGCTCATCCGGCCATATCTCTCAGCCGTCCGCTTAACGGACTACATAACCTTCGCCCCGGTTCCCAGCAGTGAACTGCTGGGCTATTTTCATTCGTCCGCCATGCGGACTGATGAAGTCACTTTTAGGGCAAAGCACCCGCAAGCGTCCTCAGACTGTGGCCCTCATCAGTTACAGTTTTTCTGATCCTTCGGCGTGTCGACGCGCTTGATGCGGCCATCCACCGCGGGCGCGATCGCCCGCACCGAGCTAATCGCCTTTTCCAAAACCTCAGAATCTTTGGGTCCCTGGTCCTTAGTAATCAGGAACTTCGCATCCTTGAACATAGTGTAGCCATCGCCGGCATTGATCACCATGTAGTCACTCGCGGCGAGGGTGTACAGCTTCTTATCGTCCAGCGGGCTTCCATTAATACTAATCTCGGTGACGCGCGAGTCTGCCTTTCGTGTCGCATCATACGAAAAGCGAAGTCCCGAAATCTGCGGAAAGCGCCCGGGCTGGCCTTCGATGCCGATGGAGGCGACACCATGCTCCAGCGCCGCACGCAAAACCGCTCCGGTGATCTGGATCTTCACGATCTTGTTATTAAAGGGGAGGATTGAAAGCACGTCGCGTTTACTAAGTACGCCGGGCGCGATAGTCGTATCCGCGCGAATCGATCCGCCGTTAACCAGCGCCACGTCCGCGCCCACCGCCTGACGATAAAGATCGGCGACATAGTCGCCCATGTTGGTTTCGTGCGTACGCACGTCTTCGCTCTTGATGTCGAGTTGTACGCTGGTGCTTCCCACCGGCTGCTCCAAACTCTTCAAGAGGGCCCCGTACTTTTCGTTCAGCGCGAGAAAGCTCGGATCGTCCGCGATCTTGTTTGTCACCGGAATGACTTTCCAATCGATGCTCTCCAGCTTTCCGGTCGCCTTGTTGATATTCAAATCGATGCGGCCCATTTCGCGCGCATCTGACGTCATCTTGAAGATGGGCGCGTGCCCGGCCATCGACTCCAGCAGGGTGTGCTCGTGACCGCCGATGATTAGATCCACGCCTGAACATCGCGCGAGCTGTTTGTCCTCATTCATCGACAGGTGCGTGAGCGCGACGATGACTTGCGCGCCGGCCGCGCGGATTTTGGGCATGACGCGCGCGGCGGTGGCGCATGGATCCTGAATGTCGATGTTCTTTCCGGGACTGGAGGTGGTCATCGTTTCCGGCAGCAGGATGCCGAATAGAGCGATCTTCACGCCGTCAAATTCACGGATTACGAATTCCGGAGTGTCGGCAAAAATCTTTCGGGTCTGTTTGTCGATGACATTGGCCGCGAGCCATTTGAAATGCGACTCGGCCATGCGGGCGCGCAACACGTCAGGACCAAAATCAAACTCGTGATTGCCAAGCGCGGAATAGTCGAGTCCCGCGGCGTTCCAGGCCTCGATCATTTGCGCGCCCTTGTAGGTATTCGATTCGATCGACGGCGAGATGGTGTCGCCGGCCATCAGAAAGAGTGTGTGGGGCGACTCGGCCACTATCTGTTTTCGCAGAGTCGCAACCCGCGCCAGGCCGCCGTTCATTCCGCCGTCGACCGGAGAGAACTGGTAGACGTCGTTAACCTGCAGAAGCGTCACGCGGACAGGGCATTCGCCCTTTGTTTGCGCGACCGCGAGTCGCGGCTGGGGAAGAGCGAGGGCGACTAATAGGGCGATAAGGACTGCCAAAGCAGTCGCCGGGCGAATCGGTTGAAGTTTCTGTTTCGCGATCATCTGTAAGGCCTTTCCGACTGGTTTATAGTCGAGGGCGACGTGTGCGAGATCGAAAACTGCTGGATTATACTGACCTGCGATTAATCTGTGAAAAGTTTTCGTCGACCATGGCCTTTAACGAAACAGTTTTTCTGACGGGATTTCCCGGATTCATCGCCGGCCGCCTGGTGAAGAGGCTGACGCTTGAGGGCGCGCGTTTCATTTTGCTGGTGCAGCCGTCTTTGGCTGAGCGGGCGCGGAACGAGATTGCATCGATCGCCGACGAAACCGGCGCGCCTCTCACCAACTTCTTAATCGTTGAAGGCGACATTACCAAAGATTCTCTCGGACTATCGAAAAGCGAGCAGGACCGCGTTCGCGCAGAAGCCACCACGCTGTTTCACCTTGCAGCCATTTATGATCTGGCGGTCACCAGCGAGATCGCCCAACTCGTTAATGTTCAAGGCACGCGCAATGTGAATGACTTTGCCAGGTCGATTAGGGATTTGCGGCGGTATCACTATGTTTCGACCTGTTACGTTGCCGGCAGGCGGGCTGGTCTGATCCGGGAAGACGAGCTGGCCCACACGGCCGGCTTTCGCAATCACTATGAAGAATCGAAACATCTTGCGGAGAAAGCAGTCGACGCGCTGAAGTCTGAATTGCCGGTAACCATTCATCGGCCCTCAGTAGTGTGCGGCGATTCCCGGACGGGCGAGACAGCGAAGTATGACGGTATCTATTACCTGATTCATTACCTGCGCAAATGGCCGGGCGGCCTTACCTTGTTAAATATTGGAAACCGCGACGTGCGTCTTAACCTGGTGCCGATAGATTTTGTCATCGATGCGATGGTCGCGCTCGCGCAGGATGAACGCGCTCGCGGTGTCACGGTCCAACTTGCCGATCCGGCGCCGCTCACGACTGAACAATTGTTCGATGAGATTTCAAAAGTAATTGGCGGCCGGCGATCGCTGTTCACAGTGCCGCGCAGTATCGTCTATCCCACGCTGATGTTGCCGGGCGCGCCGCGCATTACAGATTTGCCTCACTCGGCGGTGCCTTATTTTTTCCTCGAGCAGACCTACGACACGACGCGCGCCGCGGAGCTACTCGCGCCGCACGGCATCGTTTGTCCGCGATTTCCTGATTATGTGGGCGCGCTGATCGAGTTCGTGGAGAAACATCCGAAGATTTGATGACCACAAGTGAGCAGGCGCGAAGCGCCCAGATGTAATAGCCCCGACCGTCAGGTCGGGGTAACATTTAAACCAAAAAAGTCCGAGGCCCGAAGGGGCCGAAAGGATCATGCCGGTCCCTTCGGACCTCGCTAATGACTTTTGAGGGCGTGACCCCGACCTGACGGTCGGGGCTATTACATCTCGGCCCCTCGGGCCTCGCTTTGTTTTGTGAACGCGCTGTATGTAGTGGCGAAGGTCCAGGAGGCGTGCGTACCTAAGGCGCAAGTCTTTCAATCAACCAAGTTCCATCGTCTTGCCTACTATAGCGCAGCCGATCATGCAGCCGGTTGTCGCGGCCCTGCCAAAATTCAATCGTGACCGGCTTGACCCGATAGCCGCCCCAGTGCGGCGGACGCGGAACGTTGTCGCCAAATTTCTCGCTGAATTCTTCAAAACGCTTTTCCAGCAGCTCGCGGTTTTCCACCGGCCGGCTTTGCTCGGATGCCCAGGCGCCAATCCTGCTTCCCAAAGGCCGCGAAGCGAAATATTGATCCGATTCTTCCTGAGAAACTTTTTCGACTTTTCCCTCGATCCGCACTTGACGCGCCACCGCAGGCCAGTAGAAAAGCAGGGAGACTCGCGAATTCTGGTCGAGCTCGCGCCCTTTGCGGCTGTGGTAGTTGGTAAAAAACACAAAGCCGCGGTGGTCATAACTCTTGAGCAGGACAATACGCGCCGAAGGTTGTCCGTTTTCATCAGCCGTCGCCAGCGTCATCGAGATCGTATCCAACTCAGAGACTCCGTGATGGCTCAACTCCTTGAGCCATCGATCGAATTGAATGATCGGGTCTGCGTCGACGTTCGCTTTGTTAAGCTCGGCGTGCTCTGTCATTTCAAAATCGCTCGTATCAGTTGATTGGCGGCTTCTAACATCGCCAGCCGCTTGCGCGACTTGAGCCGTTCCGAATTTCGCGTGTCGATATTAAACCAGGGAAGGCAAACCTCTCTAATGCGGCGCAGGGAATTTTCAAACAAAGGCAGCCGTCAATTCCGTTGCTTCAAGCGCATAAGAATTATGGAGTGTCCGAATCCTGTGTTCAGACACTACCATAATTATTGACAGCTCTTTTTGCCCGGCGTAATCTGCTCTCGTTCATCCGGCAACTTCCCAGCAATCAAAAACTTTGTCGCAGATACAGTTGATTCCATCTGATGTTCACTTCACTTTCCCAAGGAGAACTAACATGACTCGAAATGGAATTCGACCTGGCACAAAAACGCGGCCCCTTGTCGTCGCCTTTCTGGCACTAACATTTGTAATCACCGTGTTCATTTCCGGGCTGGTGCCGGTTACGTCGGGCTTTAACGCCGATGCCACGCAGGCGATTACCGGGCTTCAGACACACAGTTCGTTCCACTACGAAATGGTTCGCGTACTTGCTTTGCTTGCCGGCTTCGACAAGAACCAGGCAGAAGAGATCGGGGTCGCCGGCGAGGCTGTAGATCTGGGAACATTTACCGGCTACAAGCTTTCGAACGGAGCAAAGACGCTCACCATCCGAAATACAAACCGCTTCGGGCCCAACGGCCGGTTCTATCACTTTGCCCGTCGTTCGTCGCAGTACGAACAGGCCGCATCTCCTCGCTCAAGGGCCGATACCTGTGGCTACTTCATCGGCGGTGCTCGAAATAATCCCAACACAGCGCCGTGCACTATCAAGGGGCCTGAACTCGATCAGATTAAGAACTGGGCATTTGCTTTGCCCGGTCCAAAACCGAATGCGAGTCAACTGCCCAAAGATGCATTGAACAAGCCGATCAAACCAAAAACATTGGTCGCGCTTGGAATCTATCTGCACGCCATCGGCGATACTTACTCGCACGAGCAGTGCATGATTGTTCAGTCGTTCCGCTTTCACAAGCCAAAGCCGCCATCATGCAACGCGAACTGGCACACGGACTACCCACAGGGAGATTTCGGTCAGGGACTTCCGTTTACGGAGCCAGCGGCCGAGGAAGTTTGGCGCGCGTTGCGTCAATACAAGGGAGCCGACGGATCAAATCCGCCGTCATTCATCGAGGAATTCATTAAGACGAGCGATGCCTGCTCGCGCGTAAAGTTTGCTGTTGATACTTTCAATAGTTTGACGGGGGAAACGACCAAAAGAACAGAGTGTCCCCCGATGCCCGCCGGGAAGCATGACTCCAGAAGAAGACGCGGGCAATAGTTTCGCTCTGGAAGGATAGAAGATGCCGTTGCCCAGCCCAAAAGTACGTAAACTTGTCGACGTAACTGTTGGCCAGCCTTATCTGATCCTGGAGGCTGCAGATTCATTCGAAGCTCTGCGCGAAAAAACCCTGGCGTTGACAGGGATCGATTTTCTGGCGGTCCTGGGCGATTGTTTTCGCGCCAAATCTTTCAAGAAAAACAATCCCGGTTCCGTGACAAGGTCGCTTCATAAATGCGGAGTTGCGATTGATTACAACCAGGGCGAGAAAGCTTTGAAACTGGTGCGCGAGACGATCAACGACCGCACTTACTGGCAGACGTATCTGCGAATCAATGACCCCGCGAAGCAAGTCGATTCCGAATTCGTCTCTCTTCGTGACTTGCCGGTAACGGAAGGCGGAGGCGCATTCAAAGGCTGGGCGCTCGATTTTACCGCCCTGGCCGGCTCAATGGGCTGGCAACGAATCCCAGCTCAGGCGGGCTGGCAGAAAAAAGGGAATTGGAACAAGCGTGAGTTCTGGCATTACCAGTTCACGACGCTTGCTGCCAAGGGCTATGATTCGCTCATGACTTTCCTTTACGGTTGAGCGGCGAGCTAAGACCCGCCTTCGTTCATAGAGAGTTATCAACACGAAGAATACTCGTACGCTCAGATGAGTTAAGGCCCCGCCGGCGAGGCGGGATCTGTGCGCGTCACGATTCTACCGAGCTTTTCCGTTCCGGGTTTTTCCATTTCATTCACCTTCCGAATTAAACAAGCGTGAGATTGATTTTGCGATCGCCCGGGCCGTCCGGTGGCGAAGCTAGTCTAAACGATGGCGGGCCCCCCTCCGCATAATCCCTATCGGCAGAGTATTATCAAGACTCGTTTCGCTATGATGAAATCAAAAGATCTGCCGCTCGTGGCAATCGTGGGCCGGCCCAACGTCGGCAAGTCCACGCTGTTCAATCGCCTGATCGGCGAACGGCGCGCCATTGTCGGTGACGAGCCCGGCATTACGCGTGATCGCATCTACGGAGAATCGCGCTGGAATGGAAAACCGTTCGCGCTGGTTGATACGGGTGGAATCGTTCCCGATGACGAGGCCGTAATCCCCGCAAATATTTTCAAGCAGGCCGGCGTGGCCATCGACGAGTCTATCGCTTTGATCTGGGTGGTTGATGCGCGCAAGGGAATCACGCCGCTCGATGAAGAACTTGCACATTTGTTGCGCGAGACGGGGAAGCGCGTGCTGGTCGCCGCCAACAAAGCAGATGCAACGCGTCTGGAGAGCGACGCTGGTGAATTCCACGGCTTCGGATTTTCGGATGTTTTTCCGATTTCGGCTGAGCACGGCAACGGCATCGGAGACATGCTTGATTCGCTGGCAGAAGATCTTCAGGGAGAAGGCGCGGATGCGGGCGAGACGCCGGCGCCGCCACGCGAACTGCGTCTCGCCATCGTTGGTCGTCCGAATGTCGGTAAATCTTCTTTGTTGAATCAACTGATGGGAGAAGAGCGCGCGATTGTTTCGCCCGTGGCCGGCACCACGCGCGACACGGTGGATACGCTACTTAAAACTGAGTCACAAACTTTTCGCATCATCGACACGGCCGGGATTCGCCGTAAGGGGAAGACGACGGAGATGGCCGAGAAGCTTTCTGTCGTGATGGCCCGCAAGAGCCTGGAGCGCGCCGACGTTGCGATTGTCCTGCTCGACGCCGAACAGGGAATCACTGCTCTCGATGCGACCATCGCGGGTTACGCCGTCGAGGCGGGATGTTCGATCATCATCACTCTGAACAAATGGGATCTGCTGGAAGACAAAGATACGGCCAGTGGCGCAAAGTTCGAGCGCAAAGTGCGTGAGGAACTGAAATTTCTGAGCTGGGCGCCCGTGGTCACCGCATCGGCGCTCACCGGCCAGCGCGTGCAGAAGCTCTTGCCGCTTGCGGTGCGCGCGAATGTGACGCGCAACGCGCGCGTTCCCACTTCACGTCTCAATGCGTTTTTTGAAAAGGAAATAAGACAAAAATCCGGTATCACGCCCTCGAAGGCCTACAAAGGCTCGCGGCTGCACGTGCAGTACATTACTCAGACCAACGTGCGCCCGCCGACTTTCGTGGTGTTCACCTCCGGCGGCAGGGCCGGACTGCACTTCTCGTTTTTACGACATTTGGAGAACCGCATGCGCGAGCACTTTGATTTCTTTGCAGCGCCTATCAGAATTATCGAGCGGCACAAATCCAAATCTCGCAAGTCTCTATCACGGAGCCGGCATTGATAAGCACCCCGAAAACTAGTTCTCAGGTCTGCCACAGTGACTGGGCCTTTTGACTACGTGAGCCATCCACTCAAATTTCAGGTGCTCGCCCAGGACGGCCACGCCCGGTCCGGATTGTTGACCACCCGTCGCGGCGAGATCGAGACGCCGGTCTTCATGCCGGTCGGTACCGCGGGTACCGTGAAGGGAACTCGATTTGAGCAGCTCGAGGCTGCCGATCTTGATGCGCGAATTATCCTGGGGAACACCTATCATCTTTGGTTGCGGCCGGGCATTGAAGTGATCAAGGCGTGCGGCGGACTGCACAAGTTTATCGGCTGGGGGCGGGCGATGTTGACCGACTCGGGCGGATTCCAGGTTTGGAGTCTCGCGGAAATTCGAAAGATCACCGAAGAAGGAACCGAGTTTCGATCGCACATCGATGGTGCGTTGTGTTTTCTGTCGCCCGAAATTTCCATGGAAGTGCAGTCGGTGCTGGGCGCGGAGATCGCTATGGCCTTTGATGAATGCCCGCCCGGCGAAGCTTCGACGGAAGTTGCGCGTCGCAGCATGGAACTGACCCTGCGCTGGGCGAAGCGCTCGAAAGACGCGTTCGAAGTACTGCAAGCTGCTGCTGTGCCGCTGGATACTCAGGCTAGCGGCCTGAATGGCAAACAGGCCCTTTTTGGGATCATTCAGGGCTCGTCCCACCTGGATCTGCGACGTGAAAGTCTCGAACGCACGGTCGAGATAGGATTCGACGGTTATGCCATCGGCGGACTGAGCGTGGGCGAAGAAAAACCGGTGATGTTGGAAATAATTGAAAGCATTGCGCCGAACATGCCCGCGGAAAAGCCGCGCTATCTGATGGGCGTGGGAACGCCGGAAGATTTAATTGAAGCGGTGGCGCGGGGCGTCGACATGTTTGATTGCGTGCTGCCGACGCGCAACGGCCGCACCGGTCAGGCATTTACGTCGCGTGGGAAGCTAAACATCAAGAACGCTCGCTTTGCTTCCGATCTATTGCCGCTGGACGAAGCCTGTTCCTGCTCAGTTTGCCGCCGCCACACGCGTGCCTTTATCAGACATCTTTATCTGGCAGGCGAAATGCTGGCCAGCATCCTTCTGACGCACCATAATTTGGCGTTCTTCCTTGACACTATGAGGCACGTCAGGCAAGCTATCCGTTCTGGTCAATTCGCGAAATTTCGGCGAGAGTTCACTGAGCAACTCAGCTCTGGTTAGGAAAAACGCGCGTGTCAGAATCCCGACCAGTCGGGAATCATCAAGGGACACTCGCCTCTGAAAATATGTTCGTACTAATCCTGTTTCAAGGCGCCGGCGGTTTTGGGTTTTTGTTGCCGATGCTGTTGGTCTTTGGCGTGTTTTATTTGCTCCTGATCCGGCCGCAGCAGAAGAAGCAAAGACAATTGCAGGCGCAGATTGCCGACCTGAAAGCCGGTGACAAAATCGTCACCACAGGCGGCGTCATCGGCACGATTACCGCGGTTAAAGACACCAGCTTTCTGGTGCGCAGCGCGGAAAAATCGATTCTGGAAATAGCCAGATCGGCCGTGGCGGGAATTGACTCGGAAGAACCAAAGTAGTGTCACAGACTTTGTTCCGTGACTAGCACATCTCAGGAAAGACGCAGACCAAGGTCTGTGCTGCTGGTTAGATGAAAAAGAAGAATCTGCTGCAGCGATCGATTGTTATCGCTATCGTGACGATCGCGGCGCTCTACATCGTTATTGGCCCACACGGCCGTCGTCCCCACTGGAGAGATCTCACCTACTCGGGAATCAAAACCAATTTAAGGGACAACATCCATCTCGGGCTCGACCTCAGGGGTGGCTCACACCTGGTGATGCGCGTTAAGACCGAGGATTTTCTGAAACGGCTCACCGAAGACAACGCCACCGCCGCCCAGTCGGCCGCCAGGGACGCAGGCTTTGACTCGAAGCAAGCACATGCTGAGACCGCGCCCGGAAATTATCGGGTGGTGCTCGAGCTGACGGATGCGTCCAAGGCAAAAGAGGCGCGCGACGCAGTCGAGAAGAAGGTGGATCTCGGAGATCGCGTCGGCTGGTACGGCTCTATTTCAGGAGCAAACATTTCCTGGAGCTTGAGCGGTGCGCAGCAAGCGGCGCTGGCCCAACAAGCAACCGAGCAGGCGTTCAGGATTATCGACAGCCGCATTAACGCGATTGGCGTCACTGAGCCTACTCTGCAATACCACGGCGGTCAGAATTCGCATCAGATTCTGCTGCAAATGCCGGGCATTCAGGATCCCGAGCGCGTCAAGCAATTGCTCGCCGGTCAATCGCACCTCGAGCTCGTCCATGTCATCAGTCCCGCCGCCCCGGCTTCGACCCAGACCTATGCATCGAAAGAGGAAGCGGTCGCATCGCTTAACAGCGGCGGCAACATTCCCGCGAACCGGCGCGTGCTTCAGTACAGCGAGCGCACGGAGTTGGCCGGTACGGATCAGGCAAACCCGAACACGCAGCCGGCCAAGAAGTGGGTGGTGGTGGAATCACCGGCAATCATCGATGGCAGTGAGCTGCGCAACGCCAACGCGATCCAGGCGAGCGCCGGCGCCGACGATTACCAGATTCAGTTTTCGTTGAAGAAAGTCGGCGCGGATAAGTTTGGCGCGTGGACGGGCAGCAACATCAACGAATACATGGGTGTATCGCTGAACGATGAAATCAAGTCGATCGCATACATCAAATCGCAGATCTACGATACCGGAGAAATTACCGGAAGATTTTCCAAGCAGTCGGCCGACGATCTCGCGTTGACGCTGCGCTCGGGTGCGTTGCCGGCGCCCATTGAGTATCAGGAAGAGCGAACGGTCGGGCCCAGTCTCGGTGAGGATTCGATTCGTTCAGGCGTGCGAGCTTCGTTGCTGGGTCTCGCCCTCGTAGTCCTGTTCATGCTCATTTATTACAAAGGCTCTGGAATTAACGCGGTAGTGGCTTTGCTCCTGAACATGCTTCTGATGATTGCCGGTCTGATAATGTTCGGCGCGACGCTGACCCTCCCCGGCATCGCCGGCATCATCCTGACGATTGGCATGGCCGTTGACTCCAACGTGCTGATTTTTGAACGCATCCGGGAAGAGTTGCGTTCAGGCAAGACCATTGCTTCATCAGTTGAGCAGGGTTTTGGACGCGCGTTTGTGACGATTATCGATACCCACGTTACCACGATCGTCTCATCGCTGTTTTTATACGTGTTTGGGGCCGGCCCAATTCGCGGCTTCGCGGTAACTTTGGTTTTGGGTCTGGTAGTTAACTTATTCTCGGCGGTTTACGTTTCGCGCACGATCTTCATCTGGCTTTTGAACAGGAAAGGGCGGCGCGCCGAATCGCTCAGCATTTAGCTCTAATGATTCAAATATTTCATGACATAAATGTCGACTGGCTCGGCAAGCGGAGAATCTTTATTGGTCTTTCCATCGTGCTGATGCTTGCCGGCATGGGCACCGCGCTTTACCGGCACCGGTTTCATCCCGGCGGCACCGAAGCGTTCAATCTCGGAGTCGACTTCAAGGGCGGCACGGTAGTCACCGCTCGCTTCAAGACGCCGCCATCGGTTGAAGACATTCGGCGAGAAGTGAGCCGGGCCGGCGTCAATGATGCGATTATTCAGCAGGCGCTGGATCGCCCGGGTGAGTTCCTTATCAAAGTGCCCCAGCAGGGTGCGGATGAGAACGCAACCGAGACGCAGGCCGGCGTAGATGCGGCGCGCGCCAGGGTGCGTCAGGCCCTAAATACTTTCGGGCCCGAGGCCTCGCCAAAATTGGCCTTAAACGCCGATCCGAATGCGGTCTATAAGATCGAAGGTACGGACGCCGTGGGCCGCGTGGCCAGTAAACAGCTGCGCACGCAGGCAATTGCCGTCACCATAGCCGCGCTCGTCGGCATGCTGATATTCATCGCGTTCCGCTTTGAATGGACTTATGGCGCCGCTGCCGTGATTGCAGTTTTTCACACCGTGCTGGTAACGCTCGGCCTATTCTCAATCTTCCAGATCGAAATCAACTTGACGGTTATCGCCGCGCTTTTGACCCTGGTTGGCTTTGACGTCAACGATTCAATCGTCATCTTCGACCGCATTCGTGAAAATCGAAAGCTCTATCGCCGGATGGATCTCTACGATGTGACGAATCTCTCGATCAACCAGACCCTGTCGCGCACGGTGATTACTTCCGGCCTGGTTTTTCTTTCCGTAGTTTCGCTGGTGCTGCTGGGCGGCGAAACGCTGCGGC
>Ga0134124_10002657_pt1 | contig 14397 bp, 13 predicted proteins | sample KB304_FD_96880 | JGI IMG/M metagenome (GOLD analysis project Ga0134124, IMG submission 96880) | Terrestrial soil microbial communities without Nitrogen fertilizer from Kellogg Biological Station, Michigan, USA - KB3-0-4 | ecosystem: Environmental > Terrestrial > Soil > Unclassified ... | reverse complement strand
GCCGTGGCAGTACTCGTCGTAGAGATCGTAGACCCGCTGGTCGAGCTCCACTTGGGTGACAGCGTTCATCGCTCCTCCGTTAGTGGCGTCCAATACTGGGTAAACGGTCACATCCCGCTACGAATTCCGCCGCTGCGGGTGGATGCGTTCTGGTATCTTCAAGTGTCAACGATAAGCGCGGCCGGACCGTTACACAACGAGAGCCGCAGGGCAAGAAAGAAAGTCTTGAAACTCTTCCACGGAATCCGCGGGACCGCGAGTCCCGGGCAGGGCGAGCCGCCGCAGGGGCTGATCGCCTTCTATTGGCACTTCGTGCGGCAGACGAAGGGCTGGTACGCGGCCATGTTCGCGGCCAGCCTCGCGGTGGCGCTCCTCGACACGGTGATCCCGCTCTTCATCGGCCGGCTGGTCTCTCTCATGGAGGCAGCCGACCGGCAGGCGGCGGTGGCCGCGCAGTGGCCGATGCTCGCCGGAATGGTGGCGCTCGTGCTGTTCGTGCGTCCGCTCGCCATCCTCGTCGACATCGCGATCCGGCACAACGCGCTGATCCCGGGGGCGACCAGCCTGATCCGCTGGCAGAGCCACTGGCACGTGGTGCGCCAGAGCTGGCCCTTTTTCCAGAACGATTTCGCCGGGCGCATCGCCAACCGCGTCATGCAGACCGCCAACGCGCTGCGCGAGAGCACGATGGCGAGCATCCGCGCGGTCTGGTACATCGCGGTCTACGGCGTGACCGCCTTCGCGCTCATGACCCTGGCGGACTGGCGCCTCGGCGTGCCGACGCTGCTTTGGTTCGCGGGCTACGTCGTGTTCCTGCGCCACTTCGTGCCGAAGCTGCGCGAGCTGGCGCGCGAAAGCTCGGAGCGGCGCTCGCTCGTCATGGCGCGGGTGGTCGACAGCTACACCAACATCCAGACGGTGAAGCTCTTCGCCCGCCTCGCGGACGAGGACGCCTACGTGCGCGAGTCGGTGGACGTGCACCAGAAAGCCATGAAGGCGCACATGGGCGTCATCACGCGCTTCCAGATCGGTCTCACGGCGCTGAACGCCGCGCTCCTCGTCGGCACCGCGGCGATCGGCGTGTACCTCTGGGCGCACGGCAGCGTGAGCGCCGGCATCGTCGCCACCGCGCTGCCGCTCGCCTGGCAGACGGCGAACGCGGCCGGCTGGGTGAGCTGGGAAGTGACCGCCATCTTCGAGAACGTCGGCGTGGTGCAGGAAGGCATGCAGTCGATCGCGGTGCCGCACTCCGGGACCGACCGGGCCAGCGCGCGGCCGCTCGAGGTGTCGCGCGGGGAGATCGTGTTCGACAACGTCACCTTCGGCTACGGCCGCCAGGACGCCGCACCCGTCATCAGCCATCTGCACCTGAAAATCCAGCCGGGAGAGCGCGTGGGGCTGGTCGGGCGATCCGGCGCCGGCAAGTCGACCCTCGTCAACCTGCTGCTCCGGTTCCACGAGACCGAATCGGGAAGGATCCTGGTCGACGGCCAGGACATCGCCGGCGTGGCGCAGGAAAGCCTGCGCGCGGCGGTCGGCATGGTCACCCAGGACACCTCGCTCCTGCACCGCTCGATCGCCGCGAACATCCGCTACGGGCGCCCGAGCGCCACCGACGCGCAGGTCGCCGCGGCGGCGGCCAAGGCGCAGGCGCACGAGTTCATCCTGTCCTTGCGCGACTGGAATGGGCGCACCGGCTACGCCGCGCACGTCGGCGAGCGCGGCGTGAAGCTCTCCGGCGGCCAGCGCCAGCGCGTCGCGCTCGCCCGCGTCATCCTGAAGGACGCTCCGATCCTCGTGCTCGACGAGGCCACTTCGGCGCTCGACAGCGAGGTCGAGCTCGCGATCCAGGAGCAGCTCCTCGACCTGATGGAGGGCAAGACGGTGATCGCGATCGCGCACCGCCTGTCCACCATCGCGCGCATGGACCGCCTGATCGTGCTCGAGGCCGGGCGCATCGTCGAGCAGGGCACGCACGAGGAGCTGCTCGCCCTCGGCGGCCATTACGAGAAGCTATGGCGTCATCAGTCGGGCGGCTTCCTGGGCAACGACGTCGTCGAGGCGGTGTCCGCCTGAAGCTCGTCGGCCTGCTGCTGGCGCTCGGCCTGCCGCTGTCTGCGCATGGCCAGGCGAGCAGCGCCGCGTTCTTGTTCGCGGACCGCGCCCAGGCCCGCGCCGTGCTCGGCGCGCGCGACGATTATGTGCAGGCCACGGGCGATCTCGAGCGCTCGGTCGCGCTGCGCAGCACCGAGGCCGTAAACGAAGAGCGCTTCGCGGCCCGGCTGGCAGACCAGGCGCTGGCATGGAACGGCAACGAGCAGCGCCTGCTCGAGCCGCTGCTGGCGCGGCTCGAGCAGTTCGTATCGGGCACGAAGTGGCGCCGACCCGACCGGATTCTCCTGGTGAAGGCGTCTCGCGAGCTGCTGGAGGGTTCGCCTCACACGCGCGCCAACGCGATCATCCTGCCCGAGAGCGAGCTCGATCGGGGCCAGGAAAATCTCGTCTACATCGTTGCGCACGAGCTGTTCCACGTCCTGAGCCGCGCCGACGCGGCGCTGCGCGAGGAGCTTTACGCGGCCATCGGATTTCGGCGGTGTGCGCGGGTGGAGTTGGCGGACCCTCTGCGCGGGCTGCGCATCACGAATCCCGACGCAGTCGAAAGCCGGCATGCCATACGGGTGCGGGTCGGCGACCGGGCCACGGAAGCGTTACCGTTCGTTCACCTGCCCGCAGGCAAGTTCGACCGGCGCGCCGGCTTCGTAGCGAATCTCACCGTGTCGTGGCTGCCGGTGGAGCGAAGCGCCGGGCGCTGCGTCGTTGCGCCGGGTGCCACCAGCCTTCGGCCGGAGCAGATGGAGGGGCTCTACGAGCAGATCGGCCGAAACACCGCGTACATCATGCACCCCGAGGAAATCCTCGCCGATAACTTCGCGCTGCTGTTCATCCTCTCGGCAGCCGAAACCCCGAAGCAGGTGCCCTCGCCGGAGTTGCTGCAGCGAATGAAGCGCATCATGGGAATTTCGGCGCGCAATCAAAGCTTCTTATCGGCGGATCAGAAGATCGCGGTTGCCTGACGCCGCGGCGCCTTACCAGAATAGGCGGGGAGGAGCTCCGTGTCCGGTCTCGTCGCACCCCATGGTGGCGGCTCGCTCAAGCCGCTCGCGCTGAGCGGCGAAGCGCTCGCCGCCGAGCTGGCGCGGGCGAGCACGCTCAAGTCGATCCGGATCGGCTCGCGCGAGAAGGGCGACCTCGTCATGCTCGGCATCGGCGGCTTCACGCCGCTCGAGGGCTTCATGACGCGCGCCGACTGGGAAGGCGTCTGCGAGCGCTATCGCACGGCCGCAGGACTCTTCTGGCCGATCCCGATCACGCTTTCCACGGATGACGGCTCCATACGGGCCGGCGACGAAATCGCTCTGGCGGACCCCGAAAACGGCGCGCCGCTCGCCACCATGAAGGTGAGCGAGACCTACACGATCGACAAGGCGCGCGAGTGCAGCTCGGTCTTCGGGACCACCGACCCCGCGCATCCGGGCGTGGCGATGGTGATGCAGCAGCCGAAGTTGAACCTCGCCGGCGCGGTGAAGGTGCTGTCAGAGGGCGGCTTCCGCGCAAGGTACGGCGCGCTCTTCATGACGCCCGCCGAAACGCGCGCGCAGTTCGAGCGCCTCGGCTGGACCCGCGTCGCCGCCTTCCAGACTCGAAACCCGATGCAGCGGGCGCACGAGCACCTGGTGAAGACCGCGATCGAGGTGTGCGACGGCGTGCTGGTGCACTCGCTGCTCGGTGCCCTGAAGGCGGGCGACATCCCGGCGGAGGTGCGCACGCGCGCCATCGCGGTGCTGATCGAGAAGTACTTCCGCCACGGCACGGTGGTCCAGGCAGGCTACCCGCTCGACATGCGCTACGCCGGCCCGCGCGAGGCGCTGCTGCACGCGCTTTTCCGCCAGAACTACGGCTGCTCGCACCTGATCGTCGGGCGCGACCATGCCGGCGTCGGAAGCTACTATGGGCCCTTCGACGCGCACCGCATCTTCGACGAGATTCCGCCCGGGTCGCTCCAGACGCGGCCGCTCAAGATGGACGTCGCGTTCTGGTGCTACCGCTGCCACGGCATGGCTTCGGGGCGGACCTGCCCGCACGACGCCAGCGACCAGCTCCAGGTCTCCGGCACGCAGCTCCGGAAGTGGCTCGAGGAAGGCGCCGAGGTGCCGCCGGAATTCTCCCGGCCGGAAGTGCTCGAGATCCTGCGGGCCTACTACGCGGCGAGGCGCTGAGCGGCGGCGAGCTGATCCTTCGCAAAGGCGAGGAAACCGGCCACCAGCCGGGAGTGAAACCGCTCCTTCGTGTAGACCACCGAGAAATTGCGCAGCAGGCGCGGCCGCAGCGGGATCTGCACGAGCTGGCCGAGCTGCAGCTCCTTCGCCACGATGACGCGCGACATGATCGCGAAGCCCATGCCGGTTGCGGCGAGGCCCTTGATCGCCTCGGGGCTGCCAAGCTCGACCACGACGTTCAGCGATTCCGGCGATACGCCCGCCTTCTGCAGGTAGTGGTCGATGACCGCGCGCGTACCCGAGCCAGCCTCGCGGTTGATGTAGGGATACTGGGTGAGCGAGCCCGGCAGCGCCAAGGATTCTGCGGCCAGCGGATGCGACGGCGCGCAAACGACCTGCAGCTCGTCCTCGCAGCAAACCTCGTTGTGCAGCGAGGAGCGATGCGAGTCGCCCTCGATGAAACCGAGATCGAGCGTGCGCTCGGCGACGCGGTCCTGGACCGCCTCGGAGTTGCCCACGAAGAGCGTCGGCGCCACGTGTGGGAACCGCGCCTTGAACTTGCCGATGAGCTGCGGAAGCACGTACTCGCCGATCGTCATGCTGGCGCCGATGAGGAGCGGCCCGCTCGCCTGGCCGCCCATCTCCTTCAGCCGCCGGTCGAGCTCCTCGGACAGGCCGAGGATGCGCTCGGCGTACTCGAACGCGAGCTGGCCCGCGGGCGTCAGCGCGATGCGTCCCTGGGCACGATCGAAAAGCCGTGTGTTCAGGTGCTCCTCGAGCTGCTTCACCTGGAAGGTGACCGCCGGCTGGGTCATGAACAGCGTCTCGGCAGCCTTGGTGAAGGAAAGATGCTTCGCGACCGCGTGGAACACCTGCAGACGCCGGTCCGCCATGAGCCTTCCCGTTATATGGAAAGGCTATTCAAGCATAAAAACTGTGACGGTGGGAATCGTCCCTAATGACGATGCCACCGACGAACCGCTTTATCCGCCCGCCACGCCCTGCGTATTGACGTAGAGCGAGTACACCGAGGTGCTCGCCGCCATGAAGAGCCGGTTGCGGTACGGGCCGCCGAAGCACACGTTGGCGCAGCGCTCGGGCAGGTCGATGCGCCCGATGAGCTTGGCTTCGCTGTTGAAGACGTTGACGCCGTCGAGCGCCTCGCTTCCCATGCCCCAGCCCATCCACAGGTTGCCGTCGACATCGAGCCGGAAGCCGTCGGGCGTGCCGCCGGTCTCGGCCTGCAGGAACGTGCGGCCCTTGGCGAGCTTCGTGCCGCCGTCGACCACGTCGAAAACCTTCACGATGCGCGGCGTCGCGCCGGCCTCGATGACGTACAGCTTCGATTCGTCCGGCGAGAAGGCGAGGCCGTTCGGCCGGTTCACGTCGCCAGTGGCCACCGCGAGCTTCTGCGTCTTCGGATCCCAGCGGTACACGTTGGTCGGCAGCTCGGGCTTCGCCACGTGCCCTTCGTAGTTGCCGAGGATGCCGAAGGGCGGGTCGGTGAACCAGATCGAGCCGTCCGACTTGCACACGATGTCGTTCGGCGAGTTGAGCGGCTTGCCGTCGAAGTGGTCTGCGATCACGCTGACCGTGCCGTCGTATTCGGTGCGCGTCACCCGCCGCGCGTCGTGCTCGCAGGTGAGCAGCCGTCCCTGGCGGTCGCGCGTATTGCCGTTGGCGTTGTTCGAGGGCTTGCGGAACACGCTCACGGCGCCGGTCTCCTCGTCCCAGCGCATGATGCGATTGTTCGGGATGTCGCTCCACAGGAGGTAGCGAGCGTCGCCGAACCACACCGGACCTTCGTTCCAGCGGCAATTCGAGGCGATGCGCTCCACCTTGGCCAGCGCGAGCCGGTAGCGGTTGAAGCTCGGATCCACCGCCTTGACCGCCGGATCCGGATAGCGCGCGCTCGGCTGCCATCCCGCCGGCGTCTGCGCCAGCGCGCCCGGCATGGCCACCATTGCGGCCACACCGGCCCCCGCCTTGAGAAATTCCCGCTTGCTCCGTTTCATGTGCCCCCTTTTGAATTCAGTCCAGCGCGGCTTCAGTCGACGATGTGATAGACCGGCGCCTTCTCCATCGCCCACTCGCCGGTATCGCGGTCGTAGCGCGAGAGCGTAAAGCAGTGCCAGTTCTCGTCGTCCAGCTTCATGTGGTCGCCGCGGTAGTAGTAGCCCGGCCAGCGCGTTTCCTCGCGGAAAAGCGTGTGGCGCGTCACCGACTCGGAGGCGATCAGCCGGTGGTGCAGCTCCCACACCCGCTGCAGCTGGTGCAGGTCCTCGGCGCCCATGCTGTTCATGTCCTCCTTGAGCATGCCCAGCAATTCGAGGCCGCGCTGGAGCAGCACGCCGTTCGTCATGTACATGGTGCTGATGCCGCCGACGTACTCGTCCATGATCTTCTCGAGGCGCTGGAGACCATGGATCGGCAGGAGATAGCTCGGTGATACGGTCCCGGCGGTGATCTCGTTGCGGCCGATGCGAAAGTTCTCGAGGGGCTGGTAGACCGTTGTCCGCAAGTCGCGGACTTCCTGCTCGCTCACCTGGGGCTGGCCGTTCTTCATGTCCTTCACGTACTTCACGGCCGCCTTGGCGGCGATGCGCCCTTCGGTGAAGGAGCCTGACGAGAACTTGTGGGCGGTGCCGCCGATGGTGTCGCCGGCCCCGAAGAGCCCCTCGACCGTCATCATGCGGTTATAGCCCCACTGATACTCGTCGGGAGCGTAGTCTTCCGGCCCGCTCGCCCAGGCGCCGGAGCAGGTGGCGTGCGAGCCCATGACGTAAGGCTCGGAGGTGGTCAGCTCGGGGTTGATGTGCTTTGGATCGATGTTCTGCGAGGCCCACACCACCGCCTGGCCGATCGTCATGCCGAGAAAGTTCTCCCAGCCGACCACCTCCTTGTGCGGATCCTGGAACGCCTCCTTGGTCACCATGCGGATCGGACCGCGGCCCGCCGCGACCTCCTTCAGCAGCGCGTGATTGCGCAGGCAGGTCGGCACGGGATGGCGATCGACGTAGTCGCCCACCAGGGCCTTGGTGTCCTCGTACCACCTCTTCTCATACTCCTCGCCGTAGCCGTTCTGCGTGTAGGTCTTGAGATGCAGGAAGTAGGCGCCGACCGGACCGTAGCCGTCCTTGAAGCGCGTCAGGACGATGCGGTTCTCCATCTGCGTCATCTTCGCGCCGACCTGGATCGGCAAGCCGTAGGCCGAGGCGCTGCTCCACGGCGCATACCAGGTGCGCCCCATTCCCTCGCCTACCGCGCGCGGCTTGAAGATGTGCGACGCGCCGCCGGCGCTGACGATGACCGCCTTGGCGCGGAACACGTGGAAGTCGCCGGTGCGCACGTTGAACCCGACGGCGCCGGCGATGCGGTTCGGCTTGGTCGTGTCCATCAGGAGGTGCGTCACCATGATCCGGTTGTAGACCTGGGTGGCGGCCTTGCGGGCGGCTTCGGCGACGATCGGCTTGTAGCTCTCGCCGTGGATCATGATCTGCCACTTGCCTTCGCGCTGGTAGCGCCCGGTGTTCGGGTCGCGCATGATCGGCAGGCCCCACTCCTCGAACTTGTGCACCGTGCCGTCGACGTGGCGCGCGATGTCGTAGCCGAGGTCCTCGCGCACCAGGCCCATGAGGTCGTTGCGCGCGTAGCGCACGTGGTCCTCGGGCTGGTTCTCGTTCCACTGCATGCCCATGTAGCAGTTGATCGCGTAGAGGCCCTGGGCGACGGCGCCGCTTCTCTCGATGTTCGCCTTCTCGACGCAGACGATCTTCAGGTCGCGGCCCCAGTAGCGGCTCTCGTAGGTCGCGCCGCAGCCCGCCATGCCGCCGCCGATGACGAGGATGTCGGCGTCGACGTGAACCGTTTTCCTGCCGAAGAGCCCCATCAGGCGAGCTTTAGTTTCAGGCGACCGCGCGTGAGCGTGGGCAGGCCGCCGGCGACCTTGAGCGAATCGGGCTCGTGCGCCAGCGCCTGGGAGGCGAGATCCTCCGCCGGCGGCGCGTCGTACTCGGCGGGACCCTTGATCGAGCCCCAGGGAGTCGTGCGGATCGGGGACACGAAGTTCTTTTCGCGGCCGTCGCGGAACTTGAGGCGCCACGAGATGGTGCCCTTGGCCTCCTCGCGCAGGGCGCGCACGCTGTGGCCCAGCGGGGCGAAGTCGGCGTAGCCGCGCGCGTCGATCGCGTTCTGCGGACAGGCCTTCACGCAGGAGTAGCACTCCCAGCACATGTTCGGCTCGATGTTGTAGGCGCGCCGGTAGGTCTTGTCGATGTGCATGATGTCGGAGGGGCAGATGTCGACGCAGTGCCCGCAGCCGTCGCAGCGCGTCATGTAGACGAAGGTCGGCATTTCCGTCCTCTCAGTAATGGCGCGGCGCGGTGCGCGCGCTGCCGAACTGCTCGGGCTTGTCGGCAGGCCCGGGCAGATTCGCGCGCGTGCCGTTCGCGAGCGACATCCTCTTCTCGAACGCCGCCGCCGGCTTGAAGAACATGTGGGCGAACTTCGACCACGGTACCGAACCGAAGAGCACCGTGGTCGCAAGGATGTAGAGGGCGAAGAACACCATTGCGCCACCGCCGCCGTTCACTTGGAGGAAGGCCCAGATGAGTCCGAACGTGACGCTGGCGAGCAGTGACAGGACAAACAGGTCCGCGCGCATCAGGCGAAGCGGCGAGTTCCCCTCGGCCGCGACATCGGCCCGGATGAAAAACCAGAACCAGTAGCCGCCGACACAGACCATGACGCCGCCGAGCCACCATAGGTGCGGCCAGATATCGCTTGTCGAGCGGCTGAAGACCATGACGACGGTGGAAACGACGTAGAGCAGGAAGCCGTACATCGTCAGGAGGTGCGCGACCCGCCGGCGCGCGCTGCAGAATTCCCCTGACGCCAGCACGTCGACCACTGCGGTCCGGACGGCGATCGAAGCGAGCGCGCCGCTGCCGAGCTCGTTCCGCGCCCTCCCCTTCGACCGCCGCCAGTTGTCGAAGAAATAGCGGGCGCTGCCCTTGTGCAAGATGTCAAACAGCGTCCCCGCCGCGACCAGGACGATCATGGCCACGACGTAGGCCTGCATGACGGCAGGCGGGATCGTCGCCGGCAGGGCGGCGAACGGATTGATTGCGAGCATCGATCCTCCTCGCGCCGATTCTAAGAGGGCGGGCCGGCCAAACCGCTAAAAAACGAGCTATGCGGCTATAGAGCGAGCGAATGCCGCTCGAAGCGCATGGCGGCGAGGTCGCCCAGCAGCCAGGTGGCGGGCGCGGCGAGCCCGGCGACGGTGCCCGGATTGACCAGCCAAGTGCTGCCGCCCTTGACGTTTTTCACTTGAGAAACACCCGCTTCGTGCGAGTGGCCGCAGCACACCAGGTCCCAGTCTCCGGTGCACGCCATGGCGTAGCCGTACTCGGGGTAGTGCACGACGAAGATCCGCCGGCCGCCGAGCTCGAGCCGCGCGTCGGGTCCATGGTACTGGAGCTGGCCCTTGCTCTCGCGCGCCCAGCGCGAGAGCGAAACGGGATCGCCCAGGTTGTTCCCATGGATGACGTGCATGGGCAGCCCTGCGGCCATCGCGCTGCGGAGGGTCTGCGTGCCGATGACATCGCCGCAATGGATCACCGCCTGCGCGCCGCGCTCGGCGCCCTCGCGCACCGCCGCGGCGAGCGCGTCAGCCCGATCGTGGCTGTCGGAAACGATGCAGATCTTCATCCAAACCGAAAATCAGGGACAGACCACGTTTTTCCCGCAGTCCGGGAGCTTCGAGAAACGTGGTCTGTCCCTGATTTTCGCCTCATGGATGCATACTAGCGTATGCATTGGCGCACGCCTGCGGCCTGAGCTCCTCCCTCCTTCTGGCGGCGGTCGCCGCGTTCGTGGGCCTGCTCATCGGCACCGTCGGCGTCGGCGGCGTGCTGATGGTGTCGTTTCTCGCCCTCGTCGGCGGAGCGAGCGGCGCCTTAACCATCCACCAGGCGGCGGCGACCTCGCTCTTCAGCTTTCTCTTCACGGGCATCGTCGGAACGTGGCTCTACCAGCGCCGCGGCAGCATCGACTGGCGCATCACCCTTCCCGTGTGCGTCGCCGCGCTCGTGTTCGGCTTCTGCGGAGCCGCCGTCGCAGCGCTCGTCGATCCGCGTCCCCTGGCCATCGCCATCGCGTTCGTGATCGTCGCCGCCGGCGTTTATGTCCTGTTTCCGCTGAAGGCGCGCCCGCAGCCCCGGGATGGAAAGGGCAAGCGCGAGCGATGGCTGCTTGCGTCGGTCGGTGCGGGTTCCGGATTCGGCTCGGGATTCTCCGGCGCCGGCGGACCGCTCTTTTCGGTCCCCTTGATGGTGATCCTGCACTACGTCCCGCTGACCGCCGTCGCCACCAGCCAGGTGCTGCAGATCGTGGCCGCCACGTCGGGGTCGATCGCCAACCTCCGCCACGGCTTCATCGACTGGAATACGGCGGCCGTCATTACGGTATTCGAGCTCCTCGGCCTGGTGGTCGGCGTTCGCCTGGCGCACGTCGCGAGCGCCCTCGCCCTGCGCCGCCTCGCCGGCGCGCTTTGCGTCCTCACCGGCGCGATCCTGCTGTTCAGGTCTTTTTGAGCTGGTCGCGGAACTTGCGCAGCACCTTGTCGCGCAACTCGGCGGAGGCCTTCACCACCGGCGGAAACTCGCCGAGCATCTCGAACGGCCGGCAGGCGTCGATCACGGCGCGCGAGTTCCAGGTCACGCCGCGCGGCAGGCGCGGGTCGAGCGGCCCGCTCCAGTGGCGGCGGATGAAGTCGATGTCCTCGGCCGGGTCGCAGCGCGTGCACATCGCCCAGAGCACCTCGTCGAGGTTGGCCGGGTCGACGTCGTCGTCGACCACCACCACGAAGCGGCCGAGGTAGGACCCCGACTGGCAGCTCGCGGCGAGCATCGCCGCCTGCTTCGCGTGGCCGGCATAGGCCTGCTTGATCGAGATCACGTTGAACATGCGCGCGCAGCCCGCCTCGTGCACCCAGACCCCTTGCACGCCGCCAAGGCCCGCGCGCTCGACCTCGTCCCAGATCATCCCGGCCTTCATCACGCACTTGGAGTACGAGAAATCCGAAGGCGGCACCATCGGACAGGCGAGCCCGAGGATCGGGTCGTTGCGGTGATAGATGCGCTCGACGCGTACCACGGGCTGGTCGCTCCGGCCGCCGGCGTAGTAGCCGGTGAACTCGCCGAACGGCCCTTCGGGCGCGGTCTCGCCCGGGTGCATCGCGCCCTCGAGCACGATCTCGGCGTGCGCCGGCATCGGCAAGCGGTAGAGCTCGCTCTCGATCACGTCGTAGGGCGCGCCGCGATGGCCGGCCGCGTAGTCGTACTCGGAAAGCCCGAAGCGGATCTCGTTGCCGCCGGCGAGGAAGAGCAGCGGATCGTGGCCGCAGCTGATCAGAACCGGGCACGGCTTGCCCTGCTTCCAGTACTTCTCGCGGATCTGCCGGCCGTGCTTCCCGGGCGAGATCCACACGCTGACGCGGTCGGGCCCCTGCACCATCGAGCGGTAGGTGCCGCAGTTGACCCAGCCCTGCTCCGGGTCGCGCATGATCACGAGGTCGTCGGTGCCGATGTAGCGCCCGCCGTCGTGCTCGTGAAGCAGAGGCGCCGGAAAGCGCAGCACGTCGATATCTTTGCCTTTAAGAATATTCTCGAGTACGGGCCCTTCCGTCACCACGCGCGGCGGGATCGGCTTGTGCGTCTTCATCCGGTCGCGGTAGGCGCGCACCACGTCGAGCGGATGCGAAGGCACCGGGAAGCCGAGCAGGATCGCGAGCCGTCTTGCGGAGTTGGTCGCGCCGGAGAACGCGCGAAAGCCCTTGGGATAGCCCGGGATATCCTCGAAAAGGAGCGCGGGCGGCGAGTCCTCGCGGTAGACGATCTCCGCAAGCGTGCCCATCTCGAGCTTCCAGTCTGCGCCGCGGATGCGGCGCAGCTCGCCCGCGCGCTCTAGGCGCTCGATCGCCTCGCGCAGGTCGGCGTGCGGCCGGTCATATTCGTTCCACAGCCCCTGCCGCTCAATATGTCCCACGGAAAGCGTCGTGCCCGGACACGTACGTCATGTTGGTGATGCCGTGGTTGCGGTTGACGAGCGGCCGGTTGAACAGCCGATGGCGCATGCTGCGCGTCTCGTGCTCGATCTGGAAGAGCTTGCGCGCGTCTTTCGGGTCGACGATCCACTGGAAGCGCCACTCGTCGGCGTCGGTCTCCATGGTGATCAGGTCGCGCTCCTTCAGCCAGTGGTAGGGCGAGGCGAAGTCGGCGATGTAGACCTGGATGTGGTGGTTGTCGTACTCGGGCAGCGGCCTGGAGGTCTCGGTGAAGTGGAGATGCTGGTTGCGCCCGACGCTCACCGTGGCGCGCCCGCCCTGGGCTTTCGAGGGCGCTTTCATCACTTCGTTGTAGAAGCGCGCGATCCCGTCGGCGGTGCCCTGCGGCACGTCGAAGTCGACGTACACGATGCCGAGCTCGACGTTGCCGAACTCGGGCGACGGCGCATGGCAGCGCACGCGGTTGCCCCAGGGGCAGGTGGCCTCCACAAAGCCGTCTCTTCTTTCAAAAGAGAATTTGGTTTCCTTCTCCGGCGCCACGCGTTTCATCTCCCTGCCTGCGTGCTCGAACCGCTTCACGAGATCGTCAAGGCTGGGGACGACGAACCCGATCGTGCCGCGCACGACCTCGGGCTTCGAGCCGCGGCTCGGCAGGTGGCACTGCGTGCGCCCGAAGTTGACCCACATGTTCTCGAGGCCGGTGAAGAGATACGGGTCGCGCGTGCCGCCGATCCCGGTGACGTAGAAAAGCGTCGCGAGCCGCTGGTCGTCGACCACCACGTTGAAGTGCTCGAGGTGGACGATGTTGCCCACGATGTGGGCGTCGCGGTCATACTGCTTGACCTTCTCGGGTGCGTTCATACGCCTAGTTTATTCCCCTGCCGTTATGCCGTTAATCCCCATACCCGTTTAGCGAAATCGGGGTAGTTGCCCGACATCTCTCTTGCTACCGGCGCGCGCAGCAGGTCGAGGTCCTCGGCGCTGGGTTCCGGGGTGAGGGGCACCGCGGCCGGGGAATCGTACGGGAACCCGGTGTGGGGGCCGAGGTCGACTGGCTCGTGGATGCTCTCGAGGCGGAAGCGGCGCTTCTCCCGCTGCCAGGAGAACAGCGCCTTGCCGGTGAGGAGCGCCGCCGGGTCGCCGGCCGCCGAGATGAACTCGACCTTCGGCACGAGGACGCGCTTGGAGTGCTCCTCGCGGAAGAGGATGACGTTCTTCACCACGGAATACATGAAGGCCGAGCCGAACGAGCCGGGAAAGCGGCGCCCCTCCGCCCGCACCAGGTTGATGTTCGCCTCGCCGTCGATCTGTGCCCCGCCGAGGAAGAAGACGTCGATCCTCCCCTGCCCGGCGAGGTCGAACAGCTCGCGCGAGCCCTCCGTGAACGGGTTGCCCCGGCGCTTGTGCAGGAAGGAGAGCCGCAGCTCGGGCCTTTTCTGCTTGAGGAGCAGCGCCCCGGCGGCGGGGATCGGCGATGCGGCCCCGACGGCGACGTGGCGCGCCTCATTTCCCAATTGCGCGATGAGGCGCGCGATCACGCAGGCTAGCAATTCCTCGCGCGCGTATGGTGCAATGGCGGGGCGATTCTCGTCGCTCACGGAGGCCCGCATGATCGCACGCCGCACGTTCATCAAGGGCGCGTCGCTCGCCGCGCTCGCAACCACCTCGGGCATCCGGCCGGGCCGCGCGCATGCGGTGTCGAACTCGTCGGGCACCGAGCCGCCGAAGCTCAAGGCGCCGGCCAACGCCTGCGACTGCCACATGCACATCTACGATCCGGCGCGCTTTCCGATGCCGCCGAGCCAGCGCGTGCCGCCGTCGGACGCCACCGTCGCGCATTACCGCGAGCTGCAGAAGCGCATCGGCACCACCCGCACCGTCGTCGTCCAGCCGCGCAACTACGCGATCGACAACCGTGTGACGCTCGACGCGATCGCGCAGCTCGGCGCGGATGCGCGCGGCGTCGCGGTGCTGCACCCGAGCGTCACCGATGCCGAGCTGAAAGCGCTGGACGCCGGCGGCATCCGCGGCATCCGCTTCACCCTCGGCGAT
>Ga0134124_10002656_pt1 | contig 14404 bp, 17 predicted proteins | sample KB304_FD_96880 | JGI IMG/M metagenome (GOLD analysis project Ga0134124, IMG submission 96880) | Terrestrial soil microbial communities without Nitrogen fertilizer from Kellogg Biological Station, Michigan, USA - KB3-0-4 | ecosystem: Environmental > Terrestrial > Soil > Unclassified ... | reverse complement strand
TTGAACTTCGTGAAATTGTTGAACCACTCAGCCCGGCCACACGGGAGGACCATGTCGTCATCGACGGTAAGTGCCCACTCCGACTTCGTCCCCAGGAATCGGGCCGCAAGAGTGTTGCGCGCGTGCGCTACGAACGCATCCCCGAAATCGAGCATCATGGACATGCGGCGCCGGTCCAGGAGGGTCTGGATGGAGAAAGCCGTCACGGGGTTCGTGGTCTTATACCACGGGAACATGAACGTGATTTTCTTAGACTCCTCCACCCGCGGAGCGAATAGCTCGGGGCGGAAAACCTTCTCAGCGGCGGAGACGGGAATGCGGTGAGCGCCGCTGCCGGCGAGCCACCCGTCAATGTCGTCCACCTCAACGCCGAAAAAGTTCGCAGCCTCGGCGTTGTCCCCGAAGCTGCGAACCTTGTCTAAGACTGCTCTCGCGAGGACTGACATCAGGCGCGCGAGGCTTCGAGTGCGGCACGGTGCGCGTCGAGCGCATCACCGGTGGACATGTTGACGTCAACCTTCGGCTTCGAAGCCGGGGTCCCGGGAGCGGGGGCATTTGAGTTGAGCCGGCCCGTCGATGATTTCTTGATGCGTTCGAGCAAACCGTTCGCTTCGTTGAGCTTCTTTTCCATATCGGCCTTTTCCGTAGCCCAGGCAGCCTCTTTGGTTTTGAAAGCAGCCTTATCCGCATCGTGCGACATCCGGCTGTGCTGCAACTGAACATAGGACGCGACCAGGACAGCTTTCATGCCCGGCGAATTGTCCTGGACGGCGGCGTCAATGTCACCCTGGATGCTCTTGAGCCACTGGTTGTGCGCCTCAATCGCCTTCTTCTCCTCATCTGTGGACTTGTCCGTCGCCGTGCGAGGCTTCATCCAGTCGAACTTCGGAAGGAGGTCCTTCTCGAACGCGCCCTTGACCTCGGCGCCGAAGCCTTCCGACTTCTTGGCGTATTCGGCCTCACGAGTCTTCAAAAACTCGCCGGCATTTTTCTGCGCGGCGGCAATGGCCTGCTTTTTCTTCTCAGCGAGGTCGTCGTTCTCGAAAATCTTGCCTTCGATGTAGCGCTTCAGCGCGGCGGGAACCTTGTCGCTGAGCGCGTCCCAATCGACTTGGTCAGGCCCGCCGAGTTCCTTAATCGCTTTGAGGGTCTCCTCGCCGACGCCCGCCGACTTCATCTTGGCGTAAATCAAATCGACGTTCTCCGAGATTTTCGCATCCCAGGTCTTGAACGACGGGTCCGCCTCGACGTCCATCTTCTGACGGAACGCGCGGAGGTCATTCAACTCCTGTTCGAGTTCCGGGGTGAGCGCCGTCTTCTCGGACTTCTTCGAAAGCTCCTCGATTTTGGCCTCGGCCTCCTGCAATTTCTGGTTTCGCTCTTCGAGCTTTGCACTGACCTCCTCAACCGCCTGCTTCGCCAACAGTTTCACCTGGGCGAACGACTCCGCCGACTTCTGCTTGGCGTGCGGCGGCAGCGCAACTCCTTCGAGTTCGGCGAGCTTCTGCGCACCGGGTTTTTCCGCGGCGACTTTGGCCTTCTCCTCGGCCTCCTTCTTCTCGCGCGCGGCCTTGGCCTCCGGGGTCTCCGTGCCTTTGGCCTTCTCCTCGGCTTCCTTCTTCTCGCGCGCGGCCTTGGCCTCCGGCGTTTCGGCGCCCTTGGCGGCTTCTTCCGCCTTGCGCTTCTCTTCATCTGCCGCGGTCTTTTCGGCAGCCGCACGCTCGGCGGCTTCCTTCTTCTCGCGGTCGGCGCGCTGTTCGTCGGTCTCACCGCCACCCTTCGAAGCGATTTGCTGCTTCAGCAACGCGTCAAGCGCGTCAGAGGTGTCGGGACTGGAAGTCGATGACGACGGAAGTTCCGTCTCGTCGTGAAGTTCCAAGTCAGGAGTTTCCCCGCCTTGGGGGATTGCGGTCGTGGGTTCTGCCATAATCAGGTTGTGGGTTGTGTGGATTTTTCTTCCCACTTGGAATCGTCATCCAGGTTGGGATAGTTTTCCGGCTCCGCGACAGCCGGGGGCTGCTCGTGAGTCAGTCGAAAAAGATTTTGGAGGGCCTCATTGTAGCCGTCCACTTTGCCAGTGGCGACGAGCGTCTTGTTGACGTCACCGCCGTCCAGGAGCTTCGGGGTCTGGTCCAGGACGTGGGCCATGGCCTTGTTGAAGGTCGAACTTTCAAGGAGGTCCCGAAGCGACTTTGCGTCGTCGGAGGTCCATTCCTTGACTTGTCTCGTGGGGAAAGAGAAAATCATGCGATTGGCGGCGCGGGAGGTCCGGGCGGAGCCGCGGGCGCCGGCGGCGCTCCGGGAGGCTCAGCCCCCGTGGGAGGGGTAAAATCGGGGGGCTGCTGTTCCAACTGATTCAGCTTGTCGATAGCCCCCTTGAGCTTGTTCACAAAATTCCTGGTCTCGCCGAGTTGGGCCTTGTCCACACCGCCGGCTTCCGCGGCCTTGAGGTGCTCCTCGGCGTGCGCGGCGAGCGCCTGCAACACCGCCAGCCCCTCGGGACCTTTGGTCGCTTCCATCGCCGAGGACTCCATCGCCGGCGCCATCGCCTTCAGGTGGAGAATGTGATTGTCCCGGGGTGAGACCGGGACCGCCGTCGCTTGTCCAACGAGGAGAAGCAACTCGAACATCTGCAACCGAGTCTGTTCGGCTTCGATAGTTGGGTCCGCTTCCGGCAACAGGACCGCTTCAGCGAAGTCATCGCCAACCAAGGCTGAAAGTTTCCGGCGCTCCAGTTCGCGCTGGTTGTAAAGCGGGTTGCCTTTGGCTTCCTGGGCGACCAGAACCACCTGTTGGCGCTCCAACTCGGTGTAATCCTTGACCGTCTCGGCCACGGGCTGCTTCGCCAGGAGGTCAAGCTCCTCGCGGGACATGATTTGGAGCAACCGCTCCTGCATTTCCTTCGCATCCTTGTCCGGGCAGTCCTTGCTGCAAATGCGACGCTGAATCGTCGTCATCGTGCAGGAAAATTGGCTGAGGAACCGGCCCAGGATGTTGTCCCGACCCTCTTCCTCGCGAGCGGCGAACAAATCGACCGCCGCTTTGGTCACGCGCTCACCTTCGAACACCTTCGGGGTCGTCGCGCCGGCCATCTGCTCGACTAAGCGGGTCAAATAATCGTCCAGGCTGATGAACTCCTCGACGTTGGCGTCGATTTGCTGTTCGCCGACCTCATATTGGTTGTCGATGAGAAGCGCATTGCCCACCACCGACATTTTGAAGCGCTTGAGAGCCTTCGCATCGCCGCGGATGAGAATTTTCCCCGACAAATTGAGCCGGTCAACCACTTCGTTGCGCGCGCGGTCCAACATCGCGGCCATCGCATAGATTTCGCGACCGATTCCCTTTGAACCGTGGAGTTTTCCGTTGCCGATTTGGAAAGAGTAGAACGCGGCGGCGTCCGCCATGCTCGGGAACTGGTCCTCGCGAGCAAAAAGCACCGACTCGGACTTAAATTCGCCCTTGACGTCGAAGGACTTCTCCGTTTTGCCTTCGGCATCGTTCAAAATGTAGTGCGAGACCTTGCCATCGACTTCGGTCGCGAGCAAATGCCAGACGGTGACCACCAGGGCGCCGGATTCGTGCGACAGACCGACGTTAGACTCGCGCTGGAGGTCCTCATAGACGCGCTCCCAGCTTGATTCCCTCGACCGGCGGTTCTCGGGCACCGCATTGTTGATGGCATAGACGGTGTTCTGAACATTCCAACCCGCCGCCTGGGCCGCTTCCTTGTCGGCGATGAGTTCAAACAGTTCGTGGACAAGAAAAGTCTCTCGCAACGAGATAACCTGGGCCATCTCCGCAAGTTGCTTGGTCCCCGTCGGCACGAAAAAGCTGTCCTGCCGGAAATGTTTGGGCATCCAGGCAAATTCGTCCAGCCACGCGACACAGGTAAAGCCGAAGAGCGCGTTTTCGAGCGAGACTTCGGAGATGAAATCGCTCCAGCCCGGGCGAGCGCGGATGATGGAAGTAAGTTCGCGACGGAAAGCTTCGGTTTTTTCGCCGGCGTTGGGGTAGGTCTCCGGCAGAGACGCGTTGGTGAGGTATTTTACGCCCTCGACCGCCTTGACGAAACGTGGCGCGACCTTGTCGATGAGCATCGGCAAGGGTTTCGTGGTGAAATTGCTCTTCCAGCCGAGCCCATCCGCCTCCAAAGCCGACTGAGTGTAGGGCTTTTCGGAGTTGTATTTGGCCATGATGCGCGCATTTTTGATGTTGCGCTCGCGGCTGGACTCCGTGAGGGTCCGAATTACGTTTCGAGCCTGCTTTTCGTCCCGAATGGCACGACGCTGAGGCTTCAGGCCCGGTGTTAAATCGGGCGTGCTGATTGCGCCAGACGTATCGCTTGGCGACTCGCGGCCTGAATCTTGTGCCATATCGGAGATAGACATCGGAAAAATCGCATCCGCGTCAACCTTGAAAAGTTCCACTTACCCAAAGGACACCGCTCCGTAGAAAGTTGCGCCTTCAGGTCCACGAAGCACGAGCAAACCTGACACTGCCGAGCCTCGGGGTCGAAATGAGGGCACTGGGCGCACTCCGCGAGCCTCTTTTCGACCACTTCGTCAGACGCCAGGGGGTTCCGGCCATGCGTCAACGCGCCGAACATCCGGCCCACCGCTCCGACGAATAAAACCACGTTCGGGAACCTCACGCCTTCCTCCAGCAATGGGCCGGGAGGTTCCCGTTGTTTACACGCGGAAGGTCTGTCTCGACTGTCACCGCCGTGTCCTCGCCCAAAATCCCGCAGGGCTTCAGGTCCTTGAACATTGGCTCCTCGGTCCCGAGTAAAACCTTGCGACCGCGCTTAACTGACGCCATGCACGAGGCACACCCCTTGTTCAACGACTGCCGCGCCGGGCACGTTGCGCAAATCGCCGCGCGCTGCGCCGCCTCCTGGAGGCTCACCTTGGCCGGCCACTCGCCGCGACGGAACTTCGCCAGTGCGCCGCCGAGCCATTGGAGCACGCGCTGGTTGAAGGCCATGCCCGACGGGTGCGCTTTGGGCGTGCGCGTGTGGGATTTGTAATCGCCGCAGTAGTCCGGGAACCGACCGCAGACCTGGGCCATGATTTCCGCCCGGACGTCGCCGACCTCCACGCCCTTCAGCGTGCGATACTCTCGAACCTTCTTTATGAGCGCGCCCCAACTGCCGGCGCGATGCACCGACGAGTCCGTTTCAGTGAACTCGTATCCGCTCGGCGGGTAAAGGTTGGGGTTAATTTCGACGCCCATCTTAGAAGATGTCCGGGACCTGGAGCCCGGTGTCAATCAATGTCCTCGAAACGGTTGGTAACATCGACCCGCGCGTCATCGCCCTCGTCCTGGTCCCCCGGAAATCCTTGCGTCGAGTTCGACAGCATCATGCCCGGAACGAAGCCCGTTGCTTTTCGCACTGCCATCACGATGAGCGAAAGCGAGTCCGCCTCGTCCGGCGACTTCATGTTGTGCCGAGACTGATACTCCTCTTTCTTCTCCGCGCGCGAACGCTTGCCCGACATGCGATAGAGTCGGTTCGTGAGTTGGGGATAGAGGAGAGTCGTGTCGATTCCCGGCGCCAGGAGCACGTAGCCGAACTCGATGAACTTGCGCAGCGCGAACAAGAGTTCCGTGTAGGCCCGTTCGTAGAGGTCATAGGCGGTGCCCTGGTCCTCGACCATGATGCGCGTCTCGCTGGCACTCTCGGTGTAGTTGATGCCGTGGACCGGCCCCCACTCGTGCCGGAGCAAATCAAACACACCCTGCCCGTTGCCGGTGCGGTCCACGCACAGGAACTCCGGCTTGATTCCGAACGAGCGACAGACCCGGACAATCTCCGTCTTCATCGTCGGGGTGTCGCCCTTCGGCAGCGCAAGCTGCGCCTCGACGTAAAGAAGCGTCTTCAACGTCGGTCGGCCCCGATGGTCCTTGAACATGATGAGTTCACCCTCGGGCTTCTCCAACGTCGGCATCAGTTTGATGCCCGTCGCTTGACCAAAACTTCCCTTCGTAAAAATCGCTTTGTCGCCGCCGAGGAGCGCGAGGTCCACTCCGCCGCACGCCTCAGGCCGCTCATACCAGATGACCTCGGCCCGAATCTTCGTGAGCAACCCCGCCGGGATGATGGACATTGGAATGCCCGTCGGCGGGAAACAACCGCGGCCCATCGCCCAGTATCCCGGTGAGTCGAGCCCGCCGGAATTTCGGATGAGCGCGTCGAAACCCTCCTTGGACTGAAGGCCCGGGAAAATGATTTTGTTCTGGAGGACGTTTTCGCAGCGCGCTGCGTCGAGGCGAACTACGCGCCAGCCGCGCGTTGAGGTCCAGTCGAGGTCCGTGTCCGGGTCGAACTTGTCCCAGCCCTGGGGCGGCTCCACGCGCAAGCCGACCTCGTCGTATTGGTTGGTCGGATTGAACGCGCCAATGATTTTCAGGCCAGACGAGCCGTCGCTGGAGGCGATGACGTTGTCGATGTCCTTCCAGACGCCGATGGGGATGTTCGCAATTTCGTCCAGGAAGATGAACATCCGGGACAACTGGCCGAAGACAGGGTGCGGGGTCTTCCTGTTTACACGCTTGGAGCCCTGGATGCGACCCGCCGCTTTCTTCCCGAGCGGGATGACGACGCCCGTAATTGAGCCCTTACGGGACCGAGGGTCAAGACCAATGAAAAGCTTCCCAATCTCTCCGGGCAGGGGAATTGAACTCTGACGATGAAGAGTGACGAGGTGAGTGAAAAGGTTATCTTCAAGGTGTTGCTCGCTTGGGCCGAGGACTTTGACGGTCGTGTATTCCGGGTCGCGAATCCATTCGAGCATGAGCCGGACGCCCATCGAATAGGACTTCGACATCGACGCAGCGCCCATGAGGAGGATGAAGTTGCTGTCCTCGAACGCCTTCCACACGCGCTGCGCCGACTCGGGCTTCGCGCTGAAGAGGGTCTCGCCCCAGAGAAGCTGCGACGCCTCCTCATAGCCGTTGTTCTCCAGGAGCCAATGGAGCAAGAGCGACAGGACCTCGGTCGCCTTGTCGCGCGTGTCGATGGTGTTGGGCCGCTCCTGGTTGGTTTGCGACGCGAGCCAATCGGCCACCTTCTGGCCGGCCTCGTTGTATTTGTCCGAGTGGAGAAGTTGAGCGGTCTGCGCAACGAGAAGGGCGACTGAGAATTGTTCAGGGCTGAGCATCAGCTTTTTCCCGCCACAGCCACCAGATGAGGACGACTGCGGCCAGGATGAATGTCACCGTGGCTTTCACCGCAGCACCCGCTCAATCGCCTCGCGCGGAGTGCGACAGCCCTCGAACATCGGGTCCAGGTGGAACCAGCCCGGGAACGGATTGTTGAGCCCGCCGTGCGACCAGAACTGGACGACGGGGTTCGGCCAGCCATTGTGAACGTTGTCCAGGCAGGACCAGTGATACAGTTCGAACATGTGTCGGTGCGCGAAGGCGCCCAGGACGTTCGACTCACAAAAATTCTGCGGACAGGTGTTCTTCTTCGTCCCGTAAACATATTCACGGAAGTCCTTCCGGTGCAACCGCTCGATGTATCCGCGGCACGGCTTGAAAAGTTCTCGCGGGTAAGCCATCATCGGGCGCCGCATGTAGTCGTTTTCGACTTGCCAGCCCAGGTTGGCCGACACGATGGGCTGCCACATGCACACCGGCGAGCCGGCGAGGTGCGCGTAGCTGTTGTAGCACATGATGGGCTTGCCATGCGAAAAATAAATCTCCGGCGAGGCTGGCCCGGTGAACAGAAAGTCCGAGTCCACGAAAAAGATGACGTCGGCATCCGGGCAGAACAGGTCTGCCTCGCATTTACTCACCTGGGAGAAAAGCTGGCCGAGTCCTCTCGGCTCAGGGCGGGCTTCAACGCTCGCGGTCGGGTAATGCTCCTCGACGATTCTGCGCGTGGCGTCCTTGTCCTGGGTCGGACAGACGATGACGGGCGGCAGGAACCCGCGCACGAATCGCTTCATGCTGCGAAGACAGAAGGGCAGCCACTCCAGGTCCTTTTTGTAGGTCAGGATGAGGGGTTGGCAGTGAGGGAAAGTTTCCATGGGCACCATATCGTAATCATCCACGCGCAGCCGGCCAGTTCCCGAAGCGCGAACTCCTTGGCTTCGTTCCAGCCTGGGAACCGCCGAACTTTCTCGCCATCCATAACGGCAAAAAGACCCGGGGTGCCGGGCCTTTCGAATAAGATGGCTGAGTCATTCAAGTTTGGCGCCGGGACGGAGGCAGCGGTTCTCCGCGGATGACTAGCTTTGCCCACTCCGCCTCCTCCGGCATAAATTGGTGGTGACGGGGTTTCCTTGTTCGTAACCCTCGCAGTTTCTTTACTTGCCGGCCCCGGGGTCCCTAGCTTTCATGCGACCTCCCGAAACGTTTCGGGGTCCGTGAATCCACACGGTTCGCCACCGTAAAAAGTGATTCGTTGTCGGGGGACCTCACAAAGGCCCTCGGTTGCTAACTCGCCCAGCCGCGCTGAAGGCCGACAACGTTTCATTCGCGCGAACGTGAGTTTAGCACGCCTCACATGCAGCGCATCGGTCATTCGACGGGTCCGAAGATTGCCGAAACGAACTTCCGAGAAGATGGCGGAGGCCGGCGGAAGGACTTACAAAGGTCACATTGGTCCGCCGGGACGCCAAAATTGGTTGCGGGGGCAGGATTTGAACCTGCGACCTTCGCGTTATGAGCGCGACGAGCTACCGGGCTGCTCCACCCCGCAATGTCAAAGAAAGTAGAGACGTGTGGACTCGAACCACAAGGGCCAGGGGTCTAGCGCCGACTCCCCGACTCTTCTGAGGCGCCCAGGCGAAGTCCCGCTTCGCTTCCCGTCTCCATCAAAATTGGTGACCGATGCAGTGGGTGCTGCATCTCCCGAGTGGCCCCCGGGCATCCTTCACTTAGACGAATCGGTCATTCAAAGAACAGGCGGGCGCGGGAGGAATTGAACCACCGACCTCCGGGAGTTGCGTCCCGGCGCTCTGGACACTGAGCTACACGCCCTACAAAACGTCCCCCAGCCGAAGCCGGGGGCATGCCCGCAATCCCGAAGACTGATTATGCGCCGCATGGCACACGGGTCACAAAAGACATGCCCGTCGGTCTTCAAGTGTCAATCACTTCGAGGGAAAATTTTGGATGATGATTACGGTTGGGTCTTGCCGAACGCGAGGTTGCAGCGGCGCGTTCTTCCACAACGCCATCAGCACCAGCGCGGAGCCTGTAATCGTGAGCCAGATGAACCAATCCCACTGACGCCAAAAGTTTTTCACCACACCTCCTCTTCGGTCCTGGTTGAGTGAGCCAACGCCGCGCAGCCGATGAGGAGGAGCGTCAGGAAAAACGCTGGCGGAAACTTCACCACCAGCAGCAACGAAAAGATTGCTGCGCCGCCCCACAAAATTGTTCCAACGTTCTTCATGCCGGGAGTCCGTCTAGCAAGCCGGCGTCCACCTTCGGCTGCCGCTTGCGTTTGTTTTTCTCGCGCGCGATGATGCGGCGGATGGTCGAGGTGGACCAATGCCCCTGGGGGTTCCCCTCCGGGGGGATAAATTTCCGCTCCTCCAGCGAGCGCATGATTTCGCGGAGGCTCCAGTTCTGCTGACGCAGCCCCCAGATGAGCGCGACCGCCTCGGCGTCCTTCTCGTTGCGCCAGCCAAACGGGCGCCGGCCTTCGCAGTGCCCCTTCTTCTCACGGACGCGCTGCCGAGCGGCGGCGAGCCGCTTGACCATCACGTTTTTATTCCACTCGGCCAGGGCGCCCAGGACTTGGCGAATCAAAACGCGCGTCGGGTCGTCGGAGTTGGTGAGGTCGGTGTCGCTGGCCGCTTCCAAAATGGTGAGTCCGCTCTTCCGGGCCTCGGCGCAGGCGAACTCGCTGACCATCAGCGTGCGGGCTAGACGGTCGGAGCGCTCGACCACGATTGTCATCGTCGTGGCCGGCCCGCAGAGCAAGCACATTTCACCGAACGCGGGGCGGTCCTCGGCGTCAACCGTGCCGGAGACCGCCCCGTCCTGGAACCAACGGATGACCTTGAAGCCTTTGCGGGCGCAATAGTCGAGGATGGTCGTCTTCTGGCGCTCGAATCCGTCGCCTTCGATTTGACCCTTACCTGAGACTCGGAGGTATCCGAAGACCGGCGTCATTTATTCCTCGTGTGCAGATTGGTTTGTCGGGGTAAACCGGCGGGGCTGGCCTTTTCGGAGGTCTCACGCTGCGCGTTGGCCGCTCATCCCATTTTTTGACGAGACGCCAGAGCCAGATGCCGACGCAGATTGAGACCATCGGGCTCACGGGCAACAGCGGGGCTTCGCGTGCGATTTCTTCACGCGGGCGACCCGGGCTTTCTTGACGCTGGCCTGGGCGTCACGCTGGGCGAGAATCATCGTCGCCTCGGTCACGTCCACGCCAGGGTGGTTTTGCGCGTAAGCCAGGGCGCGCTTACGCAGCGCATTGTTGTCGTTGATGCTGCGAATTGCTTCAGTTCCGAACATAAATACCTTTGCCTTTCATATCGCGGTTAGCCTGCCACAAAGTCTGCCACTTTGGCAAGAAGAGATTTTACAGTGCGAAGTATCCGGGAATCCCCGGTGCGTTCATCCCCGTCGCGCTCGGGGTCGAAAAATGGGCAGCCCTCCTCGTGGCCGCGCGAGCCGTGACACTCCGAGCAACTCATTGGGTCATGCGCGCTCCCACTCAACAAGTGCGGAATCGACGGCGTCCTGCAAAGTCGCTGCACACGTCTGACTGACCAGGACCTTCTGCTTGAAAAGCGAGACCTGGAACCGAGTCTTGAGTGAATGGCCGGAATGCCGAACCCATTCTTCTTCGATGAAGAAAGTCTCCTCGCCGAGCTTGCCGGCCAGGAGGACCGCCGCTTCACTGAGGGACAGGTCCGGGGTTTTCTGCATACGCAGAGTGAACCACCAATTTTTGAACCACTGAATCATAGTTTGCCTTTTCATAGATTTCACCTCCGCGTGAGTTCCAACCATTTGCGGAACCACTCGCTGTAAATCCAATCCCGTCGTCTCACAGCTTTTGAATCACTTCGAATTTCACGGTCTCGAACGCCGCGCGCAGGTTTTCCAGCCGACGTTTCAATTCCGCAGACTCGTCCCGGAGGCTCGTTATTTCCTCCCGCGCGCACCGCGGACAAACCGGAAGGTCCGTGGAGACCGCCCCCCTTGCCTACGCCGAACTCCAGGTCGTGGATTCGGCACAAATACTTTGAATGCACCTCACTCATGCGAAACAATCAGGTGGGCCGGCGTCGTCGTCCTCGCCCGCAATCAAATTGACCAGGAGCGGGGCGGCGAAAAACATCATCAGGACGATGAACGGAGCCCACCTCATCGCTGCGAATCCTCCCAGGCTTTCAAATTGGCTTCGAACTCGGGGTGGTCGGGCTGGCCTTCGATGTGGCACCAGGGCGACGGCTTGTTCCAGTTCTCCTCTTCCCATTCTGGCGGGAGCGACGCGAGCGTCGGATATTTCGGCGGCAACAGCGCGATGAACCCCCGCATGAGGGGAGGCATCTTCGCCTGAGATGCGCCGATGGCCACGCGTGGGGGCTCGGGGTTCGGGGCCGGAGGAGCGGCAGGAATTTCGTGGCGAATCGGCGCCGCCGAAGGAGTGAACGACTCGTCATCGGCGCGCGGAGCGACCAGACCTTGCGCCTTCTGTTGGGCGCGGAGTTCGGCAAGGGACGGGGGTTTCATTTCGAGAATCGAACCCAGGTGTTCTGCCGGTCGCGGCGCGAACGGGACGGCACCGGGCGAACCGACACGTAAAACTTCACCGTCTCCTCGTCCAGATGACAGGCCGCACTGCGCCCGTTGTCGCGGGCATGGCTCATATTCTGCGCGAGGGCAACCAACTGGCTTGCCTCTTTGGTGGTCTCAGCAGCCAGGGTGATGTCGAGCCAACCGTCCTTGCACTGATGGACTTCAGCTTTCATCGCAACGGGGCGCCGTGCTGTTCCATGCACGCGACGCAGAGTCCCGCGATTTTCCGAATGACTTCCAGCTTCGCCTTCGTGTCTCCGAAATGGGACGCGACGCGCACGAGGTCATCCGCATAGCCGGCGATGTAGAGCGCAAACTCATCCACCGTGCGAGACCCGTCGCCGGGCCGGCCTCCAGACAGAGTCCCGCCCCACTTTTTGTCCTGGTAATCACGCTCGCTGTTGATGGCGGAGAAAGCCTCGGCACGGTTGGCGGGGAATATCAGCGCGCACGCCTTGGCCTTTTCGAGCGACTCGCGAAGCCCTTGGGCTGCCGCTTCCAGGATTCTCCGCGTCTGCGGGTCCCCGTCATCGACGGCGTTGAGCATCGCCGACTCCAGGTATTGCGGCGTGTGAACCAGATTAACGTTGGCCATAATTTTTTCAAAGTCGCCTGGGGTGCCCACCTGACGCCGGACTACCCCAGGCTGGTTGTTTAACGAGCGGCAACCGGTCAACGCCGGCGCCTAGCTCTCATTCCACGACGGACGGCGTCAGTTCGCCCATCGCTTCGACGAGAAGACCTATGGCCAGCACACCCTGAATTGTCAACCAAGAAAAGATGCGTCGCGAAGCCGAACAGGTAGAGGGAGCCTGCCACGAGGAGGAACTGCTCCCAGGTGAAATAAATCACACCGCCTGCGCAATCTCCCGCTTGAAAAAGCAACGGGTCTTGTGCCACTCGTCGTGCGAGGTCTCAGGGTAGCGGACAATCTGGACGAGTTCCCAGCCCTCCTGGCCGAGCGTGTTCATCCAGTCCGACGGACACCGGTCGCGCTCCTCGTGATAGCCGATTTCGATGACTCGGTATTCGAATTTTCTCATGCCTGGGGTGGTTCGTAAATGATGCTGCGGTCTGCGGCCCGGAGCGCGCACGTCTGGTGAATCGGCAACTCAGGTTCGCACCCGGAGATTCCGTTGAGGCAGAATCCCCAGGGGACAAGGGTCCGGCACTGGTTGCCGTGATAGTCGATGCTCGCGGCCCAGTGGGCGCCGGCCTCGTAGGCGGCTTCAATTTGCTTTTCGGTCGGGACGTTGCGATTCATAAATGCCGGGGCATGTATGGCACACTTGGCTCAATTTGTCAACTTAGGTTTTGACCGCTTGAACAGTATGGGCATCAGGAATTTCCTGGACGGGAGCGGCGCGAGCCAGAGTCCTCGGTTGGGGAAATACCGCATCCCGTTCGACATGACGATGACGTAGTCCTTGAGGTAGGGGACGCCGGTCATGCGAATTTTCGGCGCAACGACTCAACGACGCGACGCCAGAGGGAGGCACGTTTGACGACGATACGCCCGCCAGGGGAGAGGTGGAGCGGCGTCAGGCCGCAACGCCGTCGGGCGATGAGGGTCCCGTTGTTGATGACTACCGCAGCCGCCGCGAATGGAAACATGCCGAACAGATGGCCAACCCTGGGCCGGTTGTCAACCCAGGCACCCCCGCGCGTTTACACGCTGAATGAATCCTAAGTGAGTTGCTTAGGTTACTGGAGATTACCCTGCGTGGCGACTTGCGTGGTGACTTGCTGGGCGACCCTCCCGGAGCCGAATTTCTCATGCCGCGCGAGGAGCACTGAGCGGGGTCCCAGGCGCCGGAACTCCCCCCGCCGGGTGGCATGGTTTGTGCTTACCATCCAGGCTGTGCCAGATTCCACAGAAACTAGCGACCTTTCCTGGCCTGATGGCATTGGGGCGTTACCGATAACTGGCGAAACGCCATCCGGCCACTCGGTCGCGACGCCGGGATACCTAAGTAGACTACTTATGTTACTCGTGTCCTGGGTCGAGACAGTTTCGCTCAGTCTGGCACGGGCTTTGCTTCAATCGCACCAGCTTTATCGTTAGCGCTGGCTTCCTTCAGAACCCGGATGCGACCGACTGCACCTTGCACGAGTTCCTCGGCTGGCGAGTGGAACGGCTTGGCCGCAGAGTTCAGAGCATGGATGAGTGTGGCGTGAATGCCGGCAATGTTCGCTTCGCCTTCGCCTTCACCTGGGAGCTTGTCTTTGCGCTCCGCTGGAGTGTCGCCCAGGGCGGCGTAAGTCATGTGCTGAATCTCGGCCATGGCCTTTGCGATGTCCACGAAGATACGAGCCGACAGACGCGTGCGTCCGCCAGCCTCCTCAACTTCAAGCACGTCTTCAACGTTCTGGGTCTTCGCAAGGTGAGCGACAGCGCGGTCAATCTGCCGGCGAAGCTGGTGGCACTGAACGAAGTTCAACGCACGATTCTGTGCGCGCTCCCAATCACCGGGCTTGCCACTCGTGGCCATGAGGTTGATGCGCTTCACCTTCTCATCCCAGTTCTCACGCTTTGCCATCTCGCGCACGTCTTCGGGGTGCATGTCGAGCGCAAGCGCCGTCTTCTCCACGTCGCCTATCAGCGTCATGTAAATCAAGAAGACCTTCG
>Ga0134124_10002655_pt1 | contig 14405 bp, 11 predicted proteins | sample KB304_FD_96880 | JGI IMG/M metagenome (GOLD analysis project Ga0134124, IMG submission 96880) | Terrestrial soil microbial communities without Nitrogen fertilizer from Kellogg Biological Station, Michigan, USA - KB3-0-4 | ecosystem: Environmental > Terrestrial > Soil > Unclassified ... | reverse complement strand
TTTGTCGAGCTTGGTGGCGACGATGATCGATTTGAACTGACTACGGCCGCCGCTGGTGCTGCCGGAGCCCAACATTTCGAGCAGGCCGAGGTCGTCCTCTTCGAGTCCGCGGCGCACGTCGACCAAGACGGCGACGGCGCGCAGGGTGGGGCGCTCGAGCAGGTAGCCGTCGATCAACTCGGCCCACAGCTTGCGCTCGTCCTTGGAGCGCTTGGCGTAGCCGTAGCCGGGCAAGTCCACCAAGTTCAAATGGATTCCCTGCGCGGTGCGCACGTCGAAGAAGTTGATTTGTCGCGTGCAGCCCGGCGTGGAGCTGGTGCGCGCCAGATTCTTCCGGTTCATCAACTTGTTCAATAAGCTGCTCTTGCCCACGTTCGAGCGACCGGCGAACGCGATCTCGATTTGCATCGGGGGTGGTAGCTCCGCTTGAGCCTTGGCAGCGGCTGAAAATTCAGCGCTGACGATGCGCGGCGCGTTCGGAGCCGGGCTCTGCGGAGCCGGTTTTTTTGCTTGAGACATGGGCAACGCGGCAAGCAGTAGCTGAAAACTCAGCCGCGTGCACGGCGGCGGCGGAGCGCCGAGACCAGCGAGCGCAGCTCGGGGCTGCGGACGACGTAGGCAACGGCGCAGAAAACCAGGCAGAACGAGAGGGAACCGAGGAAGCCCGGTGCCGCCCGAGCGAGTGCCGAGGCAGCGCCTTTCGGTCGGAGCGCGCCGGCGACGGTCGCGCCAGTGGCGGCTCCGGCCAGCGCAGAGACCAGCGTGCGCGCTGCGGAGCCCAAGATTTCGCGCGTGTACAGCGCGGGTAATTTCCCGCCGAGACGCCACCAGAGCAGCAGCATCTGCGCCGCGCTGGATCCGGTGACCGCGAGTCCGACCCCGACGTGACCGAACGAGCCACGGAGCAGCAGCGCCAGCGCAACGAACACGCACAAATCCGCGGCGGCCACCGCGACCGGCGTGCGCGTGTCGCCGATCGCGTAGTAGACGCTGACCAATTGCCGCACGGCAGCGACCAACCAAATGCCCAAACCCTGGGCGACCAGCGCCCGCGCGGTGCCGTTCACCGACTCCGCGTCGAACTCACCGCGTTGAAACAGCAGCACCACGAGCGGCTCGGCCAAACCCACGAGCAGCGCGGTGGCCGTGATGGCGACGAACAAAGTGAGGCGCATGCCGAACGCAAAGGTGCGACCGAGCTCCTCGTGGTCGCCGCGCGCCGCTAGCCGCGACAAGCTGGGCAAGGCCGCGGTTTGCAGGGCCATGATGAAGATTCCTTGCGGGAAATCACACAGCCGCAGCGCCCAGGCGAAATAGCTCTGCGAACCCGGGCCGAGCTCGGACAGGAAGCGTCGAGCGAGCACCACGTCCACGTAGTACACGCCCATACCGAGCAACGCAGGGCCCATCCGTCGCAGCGCTTCGCGCACACCGGGGTGCGCTAGCTCCAACGTGGGCGCTTCGAAGAAGCCGATTCGCTTCAAGCTCGGCCACTGCGCGAGCATTTGCATCACGCCGCCGCCGAGCACCGCCACCGCCAGGGCGAGCGCCGGATCATAACCATGTGCGCCGAGGAACGCGGGCAGCCCGAGCCCGAGCGCGATGAACGCGACATTGAGCAAGGCAGGCGCGAACGAGGTGGCGACGAAGCGCTGGTACGTGTTGAGCGCAGCCACACCGAGCGCGGCAGTGCCCATGAAAAAAATGTACGGAAAGACCCAACGCGTGAGCGTGACCGTGCGCTCGTACTGCCCGGGATAGTCCTTGTAGCCGTCCGCAAATAGCGTGACGAGCGCGGGCGCGAACACCACGCCGAGCACGCTCACCAGCAGCAGCACCGACAGCGACAGCCCGCGCGCGGCCCGAAAAAAGCGCCGCGCCGCGTCGTCGCCCTCGTTCTCGCGGATTTTTGCCAGCACCGGCAGCACCGCGTTCTGCACCGCGCCCTCGGCGAGCAGCTGGCGCAGCACGTTGGGGATCAAGAACGCGACGAAGAACGCATCCGTCACCGGACGGGGAAACAGCGCAGCGATCGCCTGGTCGCGGCCGAGGCCGAGGATCCGACTGAGCAAGGTTCCGAGCGCCACCACCCCGGCGCGCCCGGTGATCTTGCGTTGTTCACTGGCTGCGCTCACCACGTTGCCCTGTAGCCTGCTCGCGTCCGTTTGACGAGCGTCTCCACGCGCTTCGCGATCCCCGACCGGGGAGACTTCGTTCATTCGATCCCGCCGTGCGCCTTCAACGCTTGTTCCACTAGTTCGAGCGAAAGGCTCGCGCTCTCGTCGTTCAGTGATCCGCCGTTCGCTGCGCGCTGGAGCAGCAATCGATCGCTGCTGGACAAGCGTCGCCGCGCGCCTCCGCAATCGCGACACACCAGCCCGCCGCGCGTAGCGTCCACGGCCGCGGCCTGCCCAACGGCGGGGGCCTTGCCGCAGCTGACGCAGCGCTCGAAGTCGATGCCCCAACCAAATGCCGACAACAGCTGCAGTCCGGCGGCAGCCAGCCGCGCGCGCGGCGAGACCGTGTCTTCGGGGTCACTCAGTCGATCGAGCAGCCCCTCCATCGCAGCCCAGACTTCTGGCTCGGGAGTGCGCGGGGGAGCGGCTTTTCTCACCCAATTCAGCGCCTGACCCGCGGCCTGCATGCGCTCGAGGCTGGTGACCAAGAACGGTCGCGCGCGCGCGAGCTTGGCTTCGCGCAGAACGACCAGCTCGGCGCCCGAGCGGTCGTCGTAGCTGACGTGGAGCGTGTGCATCGGTTCGAGCACCCCGCCGAAACGCTTGACGCTCTTGCGCGCGCCACGTGCGAGGGCGGAGATACGACCAATCGTGTCGGTGAGCAGCGTGAGGACCAGATCGCTCTCACCGTACTCCACGCGCCGAAGCAACAGCGCATGCGCGACGCGAGCTGGACTCGACGTGCGACGAGCAGTCACGGTCAGTCAGCTGAGCCGAACGTGCGTGGGCGCGGGCGATGCCGACAGCTCTTGCGGCATGTCGTCACCGCGCGGCTTCAGCACGATGCTGAGCGCGAGAGTGAACAGGATCAAAAGCAACACGAACGCGATAGCGACACCGAAACGACGCGTGCGTGCGGGCTTGGCGGTACTCGCCATCGGCAGCGGCGTGACCCACGCCACGCGCCGACTGGCGGTATAGCGCGCGAGCACTTCTTCAGCTGGCACGCCGAGCGCACGCGCATAGGCTTTCAAGAAACCACGCACGAAAACCTCGCCCGGCAACTCGTCGAAGCGATCGGCCTCGATGCGCTCGATGCTCGATTGTGGCATCCGCGTTGCTCGCGAAATCTCCTCTACACTCAAGGACTTCGCTTCACGAAGTTGGCGTAGGAAGGTTCCGACCGTGGGCATTGGGGGCCCCGAGATTACTTGAAGTTTTGCAGCATGGAGCTGCATTCTTTGCCGAGTTTCGTCTTTCCCGAAAGTGCGACGCAGCGATCGAGATCCGTCCTAGCTGCATCCGAATCGCCGAGCTTCATTCGCACGCGGGCACGCGCCGCGAGGGCTTCCTGAAGCGAGTTACAACCGGGAGCATCTGTTTCCAGTGCGCGCGTAAACGAATCGACCGCGCTGGTAAACTCCTGCTTGTGTTCGAGTGCGAGTCCGAGTCGGTAGCTGCCGACACAGAATAACGGCTGCGCGGCGACACTGTGCTTGAGGGCGTCGATCGCGGCGTCGAACGAGCCTTGTTCGAGGTACGCCCAACCCAGGTTTCCCCAGGCATTTTCCGGGGTCTGGTACAGAATGTCTTCGGTCAGCGGCTTGAGCACGGCGATCGCGTCGGCGTATTTTTTCTCGTGGATCAGCACCACCGCCAGGGTGTTCTTGGCCTCGCGAAAGTCAGGCTTGTTGCGTAGGGCGAGTCGGGCTTGTTTCTCGGCCTCGCCAAGCCGGCATTCAGTGGGTCCGCGCGAACAGAAGTCCAAATACAGCAGCGCGACGAGGTGCGCCGCTTCGGCGTTGTTCTCGTCCAAGTCGACGGCTTTGAGGGCGTGCGCGAGCGCTTCGCGCGGTTGATTGCGCCGCAGCCAGAGATCGCGGGCGATGTCGTATTCGCTTTCGCTCATCCGCTCTGGATCACGGGCCCCGGGGCCGGAGGAGCTGCCCGATGAGCATCCTACAAACACCGACAAGAGCGCGCAGGCGACCCAGTGCCGCATCAACCGTGGCCCCGCTCACGCTGGGGGCCACGCAGTTGATCCTTCACGCCGAGGAGGCTGTACAGCTCACGCAAATTGTCCAAATCAGGCAGTTCCACGCGCTCCTCTTGGATGCGCACATAGCCGCGATCGCGCAGCTGCGTGACGATACGCTTCACCGTGTCGACGTCCAAGCCGGCGTGTGCCGAAAGCTCGAGCGGTGACAGGGTCAAGGCCACTTGGCCGTTGGGCCGCCCGTCGTGGGCCAGTTGCTGTTGGCCGAGCTTGAGCAGCGCGACCACCACTTTGGATTGGGCGTCGCGCAGCATCAGGATCTCGATCTGATCTTCTGCCTCGCGCAAGCGGCGGATCAGCTGTGAAAGCACGCGCGCGGCGACTTCCGGGCTCGTGGAAAGGACCTGATCGAACGTGGCCTGATCGAAGGCCAAGGCCACGGTGTCGTCGAGGGCCAGGGCGGTAGAGGTTCGGAGCGTGCCCTTCACCAGTGCGCCTTCACCGAACAAGTCACCCGGGCGAACCACGCGCAGACTGCGCTCGATCGCGCCGGCGTGCTTGATCAGCCGCACCCGGCCCTCTTGCAGGAGAAATGCTTCGGTGGCGGCATCACCATCACGAAACAGCACGCTTCCCGCGGCGAAGCGTCGGCCGTAGCGCGAGAGCAGACGCTGTTCCGCCTCGGGACCGGCGTCAGGAGAGAGCGGCAGCATCGGAACGGACAATAGCCGAGCCGAGCGCGCAGCGTCACGCGCTAAGACCAGCTCTGGCTACTGGGGATTGAGCGGCGAGCGCGGCAGGGTGGGAAGGGTGGCGCCGATGCCTCGCACGTACTGGGGCTCCGGGGGAGCTGACGCTTCGTCGAGTTCCCCGGCGAGGGCCGCAACCCAGCGCGCATGGGGCAGATCCAGCAGGGCGCCGCTCGCTAGGACGCGGCCGTGGTCGACCGTTCGTGCGACCTCTCCGACCACGGTAACGACGCCGGATGCAGCCAAAAAATCGGGTAAATCTTCAATCGGCAGGGCACACGGGGCGGCCAGCTCGTGGAGCTCGCGATCGTACACCGCGGCAAACAGCTCGCTGCGCCGCGCGTCGAGCAGCGCAGAACAGGGGCCGGAATGCTCCGCGAGCGCACCGCGAGCCATGGCGAGCAGCGAGCTCACGCCCCAAAGCGGGCGATCGAGGCCGACGCTCAGCCCTTCGGCCAGGGCGATCCCAGCGCGCAGCCCCGTGAACGAGCCCGGCCCAACGCCGACGCCCAGACGGTCCAGGCTCGACTTCGGCCAGCCCGCGTCGGCGAGGAGTCGCTCGAGCAAGGGCAGCAGTCGCTCGGCGTGCGCATTCAGTTGCTCGTGCTCCAGGCTAGCGACCAGCCGTTCATCCTCCAGCAGCGCGACCGAACCACGTCGACTCGAACTTTCGATCCCGAGAATACGCACGGCGCGCGTTTAGCACGAAATCCGGCCCCACACCCTCTGCTACTCTCTTTGCCAATGTCCTCGATCCTGCCCAGGTTCGACTTCCGGGCCGAATATTCGCTGACGAGTGATATCGGAGCGACCCGTGAACACTACGAGGACGCTGCGCTGGTCGCGCCCGAGCTCGGGGTGTTCGCGGTCGCCGACGGCATGGGCGGTCACCTGGCGGGAGAGGTTGCGGCCAAGTTGGCGGTCGAGCAAGTCAAGGCGAGCTTGGCGGGACGCTCGGCGCAGCGCGCGCTCGAGAGCTATGTCGCCGGCGCCGACCTCAACGCTCGGAGGCGTGTCTTCGCCGAGCTGAAGCGCGCGGTCGAGCGAGCGAATGCCTTCATTCGTGCCGACGCGGAGCAGAATCCGGAGCACCGCGGCATGGGCACCACGCTCGATGTGGTGTGGTTCGCGCGCGATCACGCATTCATCGCGCACGCGGGCGACGGCCGTGTGTACTTGGCTCGTCAGCGCGCACTGCTGCAGCTGACCACTGATCACACGGGCCAAGCGGTGTTCAAAGTCGACGGCTTCGGTCGCTCGGTAGCGCCTGCGCAAGGTTCGGGCATCACCAACGCGCTCGGCATCAACGAAGTCGTCACGGTCGACATGCTGTTCGTCGACGTCAGCCGCGGGGACCGCTTGCTCATCTGTAGTGACGGCGTCTACTCGCAAATCGAAAACGAGAGCGAGTTGTCCGAGTTGCTGCGCGCCGGCTCCTCGACGCACGCGGCCCAGAACCTGATCGCGCATGCCGCCCGCCAGGGTCGCGACAACGCAACCGCGATCGTGATCGAAATTGGCGACCGCTTCGTCAAGCGCAAGGACCACGATCGCGGTCTGAATGCCGCCGATTTGGAGCGCGCCCGACAGAGCCCGTTGCTCGTGGATCTGCCGCTTTCATTCGCGTTGACCGCGCTTTCCGCGGCCGTCGAAATCGAGGTCGGCGAGGGGCAGGCCGTGCCCCGGGCCGTTGCCAACGATCTGGTCTCGTACATCGTGCTCGACGGCGTCGTTCGCTACAGCGACGAGCGCCGCGTGGGCGCCGGGGCGTTGGTTCACGCCGAGTCGTTGCTCGGGGTACTCGGACAGAGCGAGGCGCCCGTGTGCGAGCAAACGACGCGCCTACTGCGCGTGCGTGCCGACGATTTTGCAGAGATCTGCAGTGATCCCAAGTTGGGCAGCGAGCTCTATCGTCGGCTCGCCATGCACCTCGCGAGGCTCGGCTCGCAAGCGCAGCGCCGGAGCTGAGCGGCTCGCAGGCGCAGCGCCGGAGCTGAGAGCGTTTAGCGCAGGCCGTACTTCTTCAAGCGGTCGCGCAAGGTGGTTCGGGGCAGTCCCAGGCTGCGTGCGGCGGCGCTCAAGTTGCGTCCAGAGGTGCGCCAGGCGTCGGTGATCATGCGGCGCTCGAGACTGCGTAGGGGTTCGGAGACCGGGCCCGAGGTGGGGAAGGTTCCGCTCGCCGTCTCGTTCGATGCGTCCGAATCGGACGGCATGCCGTGCTCACGAATCGCTGAACGGATTTCCTCGGCGCTGAGCGTGGTGCCGGGCAAGCGAGCCGCAGAAGACGCTTCGGCGGCGGCTTCGGTGAGCACGATCTCGAGCTCGCGCACGTTGCCGGGCCAGTGGTGGCGGAGCAGCACCTCGAGCGCGGCATCGGACAGGCCAAGCAGCGATTTACCCGTGCGCGAAGCCACGTCTGCAAGCACGTGCCCTGAAATCAGCTCGATGTCGGGCACGCGATCACGGAGCGCGGGCAGCAAGATCGTGAACGCGCCCAGGCATTCGAACAATTCCGCATAGTCTGGCGTGGCCGATCGCCGCCGCGTGGCGGCGATCACGCGCGCTTGCAAAGGGATGTCGACCTCACCACCCAAGCGGCGGAACGAGCGTGTCTCGAGCGCCTGAATCAGCTTGGCGTGCAGCTGCGGAGGGAACTCCGACAGCTCACTGAAAAAGAGCGTGCCCGAACCGGCCAGTTCGAACAGACCGGCTCGACGTTCTCGGCCTTCCTTGGCTTCGCAGCCGAACAGCTCCACCTCCATCATGTGGTCGGGCAGCGCGGCCAAGCTCACTGGCAGGTATCGGCCGCGCGACGCGGCGAGCGAATGAATGGCTTCGGCAACTTGCTCTTTGCCGGTGCCGCTTTCACCGACGATGGTCAAGCACAACTCGGGGTAGCGGGCGGCAGTCTGCATCTGCTCGCGAGCAGCGCGCATGCCCGCGGTCTCGCCCAGCACCTTGCGCAGCTCGCTGTTGGTGCCGACCGCGCTGACATTCGTCGAACGGTCCCGCGCTTCGAGCAGCCGGCGGAGCCGCGTGTCGAGCTCGCCGGCAGAGATGGGTTTTTCGAGTACGTCGCTCGCGCCCGCCTGGATGGCGCGCACGGTCATGGCAACGCTGAGTTGACCCGACAACAGGACCGCTATGGGGCGCGCGAGCACGCGCCCCAATTCGTTCAGTACCTCCATCCCGCTCGCACCAGGCAGCTCGAGGTCGAGCACCAACGCCTCGAACTCGTTTTGCCGCAGGGCGCGCAGCGCGCCTTCTGCGTTGCCCACGGTTTGGACTTGCCAGCCCAGCTTGGGCAACTCGCGGCTCAACCCGCGCACAAAGATCTCCTCGTCGTCGACTAGTAGTAAGCGAGGTTGGGTCACTCTCGGGCTCCTGAAATGCGGATCTGGGGGGACGTTGATGCGAGTTGTAACTAGCGTTCGCGTCGCGCGGCACACCCCGCTTGGGACGCCTTAGTGTACGAAAAATAAGCGCGGGGGAAAACGCTAAAAGCGTTCCGGTCGCTGGTCCTCCGCCCGTACATGGAGCGCGCACGGCGCGCATGAAGGGAGACTGGGAACCAATGCCATCGTGTGTCTCCGGTCTTCGATGGCATTGCCGCGCGCCCGACTTTGCTGCCGAACCTCACGCAAATTTCGCGCTCAGGCGATGTTCCGCGTCTGGTCCGCGCCCGACCCTTGGCTTTGCGTGAGCGGCCCCCGGGGCACCGAAATGCGGAATGTACTACCCGCGCCCAGATCAGAAGAGAGTTCGATAGTACCGCCCAGTGCGTGGAGCATTTCCCGAACCAGCGAGAGGCCCAGCCCCGCGCCCTGCGCGTACTGTCGATGCCCGGCGGACTCGCCTTGAAAGAAGGGCTCGAAGATGGCCGTGCGCAGCTTCGGTTCGATGCCCGGGCCGGTGTCTTTCACGCACAGCAGGCACTCTTCCGGTGCCACCGAAAGGCTCACGATCACTTGCCCTTGGTCGGTGAATTTCAGCGCGTTGGCGACCAGGTTTACGAGCACCAGCCGGACCAAGCGCGCGTCGCTTTCGAACATGGCGTCGCCTTCCATGGCTTCCAGCCACAGTCCGAGTCCCTTGGCCTCGGCTTGTGGCGTAAAATCGTCGACCACGCTCTGAGCGAGCTCCCGCAAGTCGAAGCTCTCCACGAACAGCTCCAGTCGTCCGCTCTCGATCCGCGCATATTCGAGCAAAGATTGAATGGTGTCGGTGAGCCGCGCGAGCGAACGGCGCATGCGCATGATCAGCTGTTGCTGCGCTTCGTTCAACGGACCGCGGTGTTCGCCAGAAAGCCGCTCCAGCTGAAGCTGCAAGGCTCCCAGCGGCGTTCGCAGTTCATGCGAGACCAGCCGCAGTAGGCTGGTCTTGAACCGACTGGCGACCTCGGCGTGCTCCAACGCATCACTCAGCGAGGCCGCTAGTGATTCCAGCCGACGCTTGCGCTCGGCAAGCTGCTCGGCGAGTTCACCGACGTCGAACTCGCGTGTGGCGAGCTCCGAGCGCAGGATACTGCGTGCTCGCCGGGCACTGACCAGGTTTCGCGCGCGTGCCACCAGTTCACGAACCGTGAACGGTTTCGTCAACCAGTCCTGCACGCCTGCCGAGAGCACTCGCACCCGCACTTCGATGTCGTCACGAGCGGTCAGGACCAGCACCGGGATGTCGATCAACTCCGGCTTGGTGCGCAAAACGTGAACGAACTCGTCGCCGCTCATGTGGGGCATCATGAAGTCCGTGACAATCAGGTCCGGCAGCAGGTGCTCCAAGCGCAGCAAGGCCTGCTTGCCGTCGAACGCCGAAGCCACCCGAAATTCGCCGGAAAGGCTGGAGCAGACGAAGCGGTTCATGTCCGGATTGTCTTCGACTACGAGCACCAGCGGTAAGTCGACGAGTTGATCTTTTTCGGAGCTGGGCAGCGGGCGCGGGCGGAGCGCTTGCATCTCGGCGCTGCTGACGGACACCGGGAAGCTGTCTCGGTCGCTGTCGGCGGAGGCTTCGGCAAGTTCTGCGGGGAGCCGCACCACGAAACGCGCCCCGCCCAGGGGCGAGTCCTCGACGTGCACCGTGCCCGCGAACGCCGTCACGAATTCTCGTACGATTGATAGACCCAGTCCGGTGCCACTGAAGGCTCGGTTCGGTTTGCCGTCGAGCTGACGAAAGCGCTCGAACACGCGCTCTCGGTCCTCGACCGCAATTCCGGGGCCGCTGTCGTCCACGGCAAGCACGAGCAGCGTTCGTGGCTCAATGGAATCGAGCTCTTTGCTGATCTCGACGTGCAGCGTGACGCGCCCGCCGCTGGGCGTGAACTTGAAGGCATTGGCCAATAAATTCATGGCGATGCGCTCGAGCTTCTGTCCGTCCATCAAACGCGATTGGGGACTGAGCTGGAGCTCGACGTGATAGGCAACGCCGAGATTGTCGGCCAGCGGACGAAAGCTGGCGGACAGCGCGCGAAGCAGTGAATGCACGTCCGTCGGTTTGCAGTTCAGTTCGACGCCGACCGCGTCGGCGCGCGAAAGCTCCAGCAAATCATTGACGTGCCCGAGCAACAAGTGCGCGTTGCGCTCGACCACGGCGAGCGAGCTTCGCTGTTCGGGATTGAGCCCGGTTGCTTGTTGCAAGTCCTGAATCGGACCCAGGATCAACGTCAGCGGCGTGCGCAGCTCGTGACTCACGTTGGCGAACACCTGGGTCTTCAGCTCGTCCAGGTTCTGGAGCCGCGCGTAGGCGGTCGACAACTCCTTGAGCACCGCCGTCAGATCGCTCTCGCGCCGCAACGCACCGCGCTCGCGAGCCAGCAGCGAATCGATCTGAACGATCACACTGCCGAGCAACACGACCGTGCCCACGGCGCACACCGCTTTCAACACCCGCAGGCTGCTCGCCACCCACGGGAGCGTGGGCAGCAGCTCCAGTGACTGCGCAAACTGGATCGCCGCGGTCACACCGAGCAGGGCGCCGAAGGCGAGATATGCCGCACGCACGGGCAAATCTCGAAACTTGCGCCCCAGGTAAGTGAGGCTCACCAACCAAGCCAGGCAAGAAAGTCCGAATACGACGTTGGTGATCGCCGTAACTTGGATTTCCCAAATAGGCGTGCCACTCAATGAGATGAGAACGAGCGACACCCGGCTTCCTTTCCAGAACATGTGTGCATGCCCGTGCCCATACGAGGAGCCAGTTTAAACCGAGTACGACAGCGCGTACGAACAGCGACGTCGGTTTCGCGTTTCGTGCATAGTTTCGGCGGAAACCGCGGCTGTTGCAGTTCGCCTCACCGTCGGAATTTTGACGCCCCATGCCTCCGTGCATCGACGAACGCATCAAGGAAGAAGTACGGACCGTACGCGCGGTCGCGAACGGCAAACGGTGAAACGGCAAACGGCAAACAGCAAACGCGCGGCACGAAATGCTAGACAACGTCGAAGACTCATCGTGTGCGGAAGTGCTTGCGAGTTGGGTATCCGTCCGCGTACGGTCTAGATTTGAAACTGCACTCATTTCCTGGGGAAGAGTCCGAGTGATCTTGAGACCGTCCATTCTGTTTTTGCCAGACGCCAGTGAGCGCATGCGCGTGGAGCTGGACAGCCTCGGCATAAGTACCGTCAGCGCGTCGCAAAGCGACCAAGTCCACGAAGTCGACCTCGTGCTGATCGAGCCCAAGCAACTCGGTCAAGACGTCGCCGCACTTCGACGTGGCTTCGATGACACGCATCCGGGTGTGCCAGTCGTAGTCATGGGTGACGCGGGGCTAGAGTCCGCGATTTCGGCGATGCGCGCAGGCGCCGCCGACTACGTCGAACCGACCACCACTGCGCTCGAGCTCTCGTCGATCACCAGACGCTTGATCTCCGAGCGCGCGATCGTCAGCAGCCTCTCGGGATCGCCGCGCAGTTCTGGCCACGGTTCGGAGTTGGTCGGCAACAGTCCGAAGGCGCGTGAGCTGCGCGAGCGCGTGCTTCAGCTCGCCAGCTCGGACGTAACCGTGCTCATCTCGGGCGAGACGGGCACGGGCAAGGAGCTGGTCGCGAATCTCTTGCACCGCAACGGTTCGGGCAAGGCAGGGCCCTTCGTGGTCGTCGGTTGCTCGACCATCCCGGCGTCTTTGGCCGAAAGCGAGCTGTTCGGGCACGTCAAGGGAGCCTTCAGCGGCGCGCTCACGGCGCACTTGGGCTTGGTTCGCGCGGCGCACGAGGGCACCTTGTTTCTGGACGACGTGGGCTCGCTGTCGCTCGACCTGCAAGCCAAGCTGCTTCGTGTTCTGCAGCAGCGCAGCGTGCGACCCATTGGCGCGACTCAAGAAGTGCCGACTGATTTTCGGCTACTCGCTTCCACCACGGTCCCGCTCCTAGATTTGGTCAAGCGCGGCGTGTTTCGCGAGGACCTGTACTACCGGTTGGCGGTCGTCGAGATCGCCGTACCCAGCTTGCGTGACCGAGAGCACGACGCGCTGTTGCTGGCCGAGCTCTTCTTGCAAGAAGCTTCGGTACACCTGGGTAAGACCGTGCGTTCGATTTCGACCGCGGCGGCTCGCGCGCTGCTCGCCTATCGCTGGCCGGGCAACGTGCGTGAATTGAAGAACGCGATCGAGTACGCGGTAACGGTGGCCGCGTTCGACCATTTGAGTGAGAGCGATCTGCCGGAGGCGATTCAAGCGCGTCGCAGCTCCTCCGGCGAAGCGCGTGCGGAGGATCCGCGTTGGTCCGCGGTCGAGCGACAACACATCGAGGCCGTGTTGCGGTCGGTGGATGGAAATCGCGCGCGCGCGGCCCGGCTATTGGGCATCGACCGGCGCACGCTGCACCGCAAGCTCGACCGGTTGTCGATCGACGTGCCACCGCGCGCGCGTCCAGGAGTGCTGCCGGGCGACAGTCACACCAAGTGACGTTCTCGCTCGGGTGAGGGCCGTGGCTCACGCGCGCTGCGTGAGCCACGAGGCTACTGCCTCAGCCGGCTACTTCGTAGCGCTTCATCTTGCGATAGAGCGTGACGCGGTCGATACCTAACTGGCGCGCCGCCTCCGAGCGATTGCCGCCGGTCTCGCGCAAGACGCGCTCGATGTGGGTTCGTTCCAAGGCGTCGAGGTCGACCCGCGTCGAGTCGTTGCTGCGCGCCTTGTGCGATTCTCTCACCCTGAGCGGCAGGTCCGAGGCCTCGAGCGTCTTGCTGGAAGACATGGCCACGGCAGCGCGGATGCCGTTCTCCAACTCACGCACGTTGCCTGGCCACGAGTAGGCCAGGAGCGCGAGCTTTGCGCTCTCGCCGAGCACGCGAGGCGGGCTGCCGCTCGCGAGGTTTTTCAAGAAATATTCAGCGAGCTCGAGCACGTCGTTCCCGCGCTCGCGGAGCGAGGGGAGATCGAGCTCGAATGTGCTGAGCCGAAATAGCAGATCGCTCCTGAACTGACCCGAGTCGGCGAGATCGCGCAGGCGCGCATTGCTGGCTGCGACGATGCGCACGTTGGTTGCGACTTCGCCCACCGTGCCGACGGGACGAACGGCGCGTTGCTCGATGGCGCGCAGCAAGCGCGCTTGCAAGCCGAGGGGCATCGCGCCGATCTCGTCGAGGAAGAGCGTGCCGCCGTCGGCATCGCGGAAGACTCCCCGGTGGTTGCGTTCGGCACCCGTGAACGCGCCGGAAGCGTGCCCGAACAGCTCGCTTTCGATGATCTCAGCCGGCAGCGCGGCGCAATTCAGGGCCACGAACGGCTGATTGCGCCGATCACTCAGGGCGTGAATGGCGCGGGCGAAGATCTCCTTGCCCGTTCCCGTCTCGCCGGTGACCAGCACCGGCGCTTGGTGATTCGCGAGCTGTCGCACGCGTTCGGCGATCGTGCGCATGATCGTGCTCGAGCCCACCACGCCCGGTACGGGTCGTTCGGAGCCAGGTGCCGCGTCAGCCAGGCGGTTCACGCGCGTGGCGCGTTGACGGCGTTCCAGCGCGCGTCCGACCGCGTCGCCCAAGTCCGAGAGCGAGAAGGGCTTGGCCAGAAAGTCCGACGCCCCGGCGCGCAGCCCCATGGACACCGCGCGTGTGTCGCCGAACGCGGTCATCAAGATCACCGGCAAGTCAGGACGATTGCCGGCGATGTCTGCACACAGCTCGAGCCCACTCTCACCGGGCATACGAATGTCGGTCACTACGATGTCGACATCGGAATGGCTTCGCGCACTGCGCGCGTCGTGACAGACCGTCGCGTCGTATCCAAGATCTCGCAGTGCTCCCGCCACTGCTTCGCGTGTTTCGTCGTCGTCTTCTACAACCAGAATTCGTGCCGTCATGTTGAATGTCCCCATCACGCTCGTGCAGCGCACGAGCGTGTTCCCAAAGGATCCGCCTCAGTGTCCCAGATTCAATTTCAAACTTACCACGTCGCGCGCTCGGCAGAGCGCTTTTTGCGCGCGGAGAATACGAACGGATCGGCGGGTCAGGCATTGAGCCCGAACGGCGTTTATCGGTCTCGATCGG
>Ga0134124_10002654_pt1 | contig 14416 bp, 17 predicted proteins | sample KB304_FD_96880 | JGI IMG/M metagenome (GOLD analysis project Ga0134124, IMG submission 96880) | Terrestrial soil microbial communities without Nitrogen fertilizer from Kellogg Biological Station, Michigan, USA - KB3-0-4 | ecosystem: Environmental > Terrestrial > Soil > Unclassified ... | reverse complement strand
GAGGCCACCAGGCCGGTAACTGAGGGCGTGGAGTCCACACTCTATGTGATGCCGTCCGCGGGCGGGCAGTGGACGCGCATCACAGACGGCAAACAATGGGACGATAAGCCGCGTTGGTCTCCGGATGGACGGACAATTTATTTCCTTTCCCGGCGCAGAGGTTTCTTCAATGTCTGGGGGATTCATTTTGATCCGGAGAAAGGGAGACCGGCAGGGGAGCCATTTCGGGTCTCGGCTTTTGAGCGCCCCAGACTGATGGTTCCGCATATGATATCGCCAGTGGCGTTGTCGATTACGAAGAACCGGTTGCTGCTGACGATGTCGAAAGTGTCGGGTGGTATTTGGGTGCTAGACAATGTGGATCGATAGGAACGCAGTCTCAAGGTCTGGTAAACGCAGAAACCGCCGAAGTTGATTTGGGCACAGCGAACTTTACCGGTTATCCGACTAACCAGGAGTTGGCTAAGACGAACTACCTGGAGGAAGATTGCTGATGAGAATGGGAAGGAGCGGCAGCCAGGTCTACTTGCGAACGCAATCCTTCCGCCCTGTATCTGCTACGCTAGCAATAACCCATTTACCGTCCGTACGAACAAGATTGAACAAGTCCGTCCCGCAGTGGTCAACCTTGCCATCCACCAGAAACTCGAACGGAGCCCATACCACCGCCAGATCGTGGTCGATCCGCACTAGCGGATCATAAATTCGCTCCTCAATGTGCGTGGTTCCAGGTTTTCCTATCCGGTCCGCAAAATCTTCAAAAGTCATCTGACTTGGCTTACCGTCCCTCATCAGCACCATCGTCCCGCCGCTCAGCAACGGTTTCTTAATCGTCGAGGCGTCGCGTTTTTCCATGCCTCCAAACAATTGCGTTATAGGCGCCAGGACCGCCTGCTGCTGCTCCGCGCTATCGCCGGAGGGAATCGTGCGGTCGAGCCCTGAGGAGGTGGGTGCATGAGCGTTTGCCGCATGCAACGAGGAAATCAGAAAAACGCCAGAGGCTGTCGCAACGGCAATAGAAACAAACGCGAGGAGCAAACGGAAGATGATTTTCATGGCACCGATTCTAACCCGCGTTATCCGCGATTCCAAAGTTAGCATCGCCCAACCTCGTACTGGATCGAACTTTACCGGCTTTCCGACTTACCGGGAGTTAGCTGGGCATGCAGAACCGCCTTCGCATGCCAGGTGATTCCACTGGTTTCAGGTCATCCAACTCAGCAAATAGCTCGTCATATGCCTTTCGCGTTCGCGTAATAATGCCCCAATATTCATCATGACTCACGTGAACAAAGAAATCGTTTCTTCCGAACGGGACCAAGTACGCGTCCCATCCAAACACGAAACAAGGCAGCAAGAAGGCTTTCAAATCAAGCAATTCGTCACTTCTAAAGAAATGTCCCCTCGCGGTTTCTAGCGGTCGATTCTCACCGAATCCTTGCCGCATTCTCTCCACCTGCTTCCACCCGATTGGTGCGAGACTACCAATCTCTGAATAGGTAATCCAAAGCACTGCGCCTTGGAAATGCTCTTCACCATCGGAAAGACTTAACCTTGACGCCTTCGACGAAAAATATGCGGCCCTTCCGGGCCAGTCAGGAACTTCAACTCGATACAGTTCGCCTCGGGACCGTCGTAAAACAGGTTGTGCTTATCCACTTTGATACCGGAATTCCACCTGCTATCCGTAAGAATCTGCACGACCTCTGCATCGGTACCGACGTTCATCGTGGCTCCCGTTCGCTTTGAATCACAGTATTATGCCCGATGCTGAAGGCCAGTTCCTGGTAAACGCCGTTACCGGAGATGTGGAAATCCGGCCAAAAACCGCACGTCCGGTTACGCGACACCAGGCAGAATCAGCGGTCAGTAGCCTTTGCATAGAATGAGGTCAACAGCTCGTCCGTCTTGCATGACCATCATCCAGGGGCTGCCCCTCAAAAACACAACATTTTCCTTCTTGCCGTGAGTTTCCGCCTCACCGGCCGAGCCGGGTGTCGTGTAGCACTCGCGAAGATACGGTGTCACTTCATAAAAAGTTCGTATGTAGCCGAAGCGACTTCTTAGTTCTTCCCTCGTCAATCCTTCGACTAACTTGCTGGCCGCGCTGTCGTGGGACATCTCCACCAACGCTGTGTCTAGGTCCATGCGCTTGTTGAGGCCGTGTTTCCAAAAAACGTAGTGGATGTTCTTGGGATCAAACGGGTCTCGATACGTTGCTATCCAAGTCGCGAAAACGCCCAGCGATAGAAGAATTGCTGCGCCCATAGAGAGTGCAGCGAACGAGAGTCCTCGAAATCGTCCACTCTTGAGGCTGTCAGGTGGCATGTTACATGAATGGTAACAAACCCTTGCCCGTGCCGGACACGCGGCGAAATGGAAAGCTCCTGGTAAACGCGCTAATCGGAAAAGTGCCGCAGGGCGATATTCGACCAATTTCCACGTTTCCGGTAACCCGACTTATTCGGCAGAGTGTTTGCATCAGCGAGGTTTATGGAGCGGGCGATGGGAATCGAACCCACGTCCGAAGCTTGGGAAATGCTGGGGATCTTGGCTCTTCTTCACCGCAACTCGAGTGTGACACTCTTGGGTCCAGCCAGAACGCAGGTAACGTGGGCTTCAGATCCCGCGGGCGTTGGGAGCGACGCTCTGCGGATTATGGCGGGCCAGGATTTCCGCCGCTGTGATCGGCTTGATTCTCATGATCTTGAGGCAGGTCGGTTGTCTGCCAGGCACCGGGCCTGCGCCCGCCTCTGCACGTCCTCGGTGTCTGATCGTCCGCGGGATTAGCGGAGCTACGCCGGCAGCGGGAGGCTGAACTTGAATACACGCGTCGTGCGAACCGGGCCCCCGAATCGAACTGGCCGAAGAGGCGATCTCGCGTGTTGCCTGCCCCATCAGGAAGCTATGCATTTAATTTGTAAGGTTTTTCTCGAGGGTTCGTTTTTCAATCATGTTCCCACCTGAACCTTGGCGAACTTCACCCGCAACTCGGCGCTTTCTGCCTGGCGCCGGACAACCAGTTCGGCCCGATAGTCTCGTTTCAGCCTCCACACCGTCGCCAATGCCTGCCAGATAGGTCCCTTTGTGAGAGGTACCCCCCATTTCTCGCACGATCTCGGCTCATGACGGCCCAGAGGGCATGGCCGACTCGAATGAGCTTCAATTCGCCTCTGTCAATGGTCATCCGATCGTAGCGCAGCAAGATTTTCATGCGGCCACCCGGCGCGAATTCACCAGAGACGGTGCGGTCGCGCCGACCAGTTGAAATGCTCGGATGTGGGCTTTTGGAAGGAAAGAAAATCGAGCTAGGGTGCGATGTGTACCGAAACTGTACCCGACTAGGGCGATCGTAGCCGTTGCTGCGATCCTAGCGGCTAGAGAAATCAATAACTTGCATAGATTCAGTGGGGATAGAGAGTTCGAATCCCACCCGCGCCTCCAACATTTTTCAGTACTTAGTTGGGTTTAGCTTGCCTCTCGATTGCACATTCATTGCACAGCGTTTCTAAGAGTTTCATCGCTTCCAGAGTGCTCTCCGGCACATCTTTGATGTAGTGGCGTTCGGTTGTGGTGATGCTGGAATGTCGGAGGAGACCCTTGGCCGCCATTGAGTCCGACAGATCGGCAATCGCCGTAGCTACTCCGCGCCGAAGGGCATACCAACCATGCCATTTTGGGAGGGTTTGATCCGCCTGAAAATCATGGTCTGTTCCGACGTGCCTGGACTCGCGCTGCTTGCACAAAGCACAACGTAGCAGCGCTGGCTTGACAAACCTTTCAGCAAGGTTGTCCAGATGTAGCGGGCTTCCAGACCGCCCGCGCAAGATTGGCCCCGCGTCGGGGTTGCCGTCGGCTTCTCGTAGCTCAGCGAGGATAGTTCGCAGAGGCTCAATGACAGGCACGGGTTTGACGCTGCTCTCGGTTTTTGGTGGCGTAGTCCACACACGCCATCTGCTGCGGCGCACAAAGAGGCGCTTGCCGTCATAGTCTTCCCAACAGACTCCGCGCGCTTCGCCGGGCCGGAGACCAGCAAAGAACATTAGCGCGACTGCCGTGCAGGCTCGTTGCTCCCGCTGACTCTCCAGGACGTCCATGATCGCCAACACCTCCTCAAGTGTTGCCGCATGGGTTTCCTCAGGCGCAGCGGCCTTCTTGGGAATCATTGCGTCCGTTACAGGATTGACTCCGTCAAGGACACCCTGATTCTTGGCGAAGGTGAAGACGCCACTCAAGAACGCCTTGATGTGCTTGAGTGTCGTGCGTCCCAGACCAGATTGGCGATAGACCTCGGCTAACAGGCCAGCGGCGTCCACCGTACGGAAGTCTCTGAGGGTGGTTTTGCGAAGACGTGGCGCTAGGTATTTCTTCCAAACCTTGTCGTAGCCTATCGAGGTAGAAGGTTTGTAGTTTTCTCTGACAAATGGCAGGTAGCAGTTCTCGACAAACTCCGGGACAGGGAGCGTGCTTTCTGGCCGCGTTCTGCCTTCGTTGATTGGCCGAAGCTTCTCAGCGAGCAAAGGTCGGACGTCGGCCTTCGTGCGGTAGCGATCACAAACCTCGGCGAGTTTGGCGGAGCGCTGCCTTCCGTACAACCCTGCCATCTTCGAGCACATCCTGGCGCCATCGGCCATGCCAAGCGCTGCCTACCTTCCAGGTGTAACCTGCCTGGTGTCTGCTCACCGTTAGTCTCCACTCTCTGCGGTACGTAGTCTGGAAGGCCGGAAATCGGCCTTTCGACGTTCAAGCCAGTCGAGTACGTCGTGCCAGTCAAACCTTAGGTAGCGGCCCATCTTGATGTGCGGAAGGGGTCGGGATTGCGAACTTCAGCGCGCTCGCGGGTTTGCTCATAGACCCAGGAAGGTTTGACTTGCAGTCGCTGGGCAACTGGGGTGGGGGTAAGTATTTCGTCCATTCGGGTGTGAATCGCTCCTTTTGTGTGCAAATTGAGTGCAAAGCGATGAAAAAGCCCTGCGCTCAGAACTGTTTAGAGGTGGGTATCGGTCAGCGGAACCGTTACTCAGAGTGCGAGTAGTTCCGTCTCCAGACGCATGAGGCAATCGCGAACGTTGTTCCGAGAATCCTTGGCCAGCCGCGCTAGGTCTGGTGCATTGCCATTGCCGCCCTCGGCGTGCCAAACGCGATGTAGGTAGCTGGCGACCTCCGCGGCCAGACCGTAACTGGAGAACTCCAGCACCTTGCAACGCGACAGGAACCTACGCTCTAGGCGCTCGGTGTCATTGGCGGTAAAAATCCAGATTGTGTTTGGCGCGGGGTCTGTCGAGTCCAGCTGGGATAGCAACGCCAATTGCGCTGCACTTGTCATCTGGTCGGCCTCGTCGGCGAGCACTACGTGGAATCCACCGGGAGTGGTGCGTACCAGCAGCGTCGAACGGTGTCCTCGATGCTTTGAGCGTTGCACTTTTGGCTGGGAATCTTGTGCAATTCGGCTTGTAGCTCCGAAGCGACGGCGAGCGCCATCGTGGATTTTCCTACGCCCGATGGGCCGAGAAATATCCAAGCGCCAGAGGCAGGCCGCTTGCAGAATGCCGATAGAATTTTCTTGGGCCGCTCTAGGCCGATGAAATCGGCGATGCGAGTCGGGCGGTACTTATCCGCGAGCGATTGCGGGAAGCCTGAGTCAGTCTGCACGGCTCTCACCTGAGACAACAGGGAATCCTTCGCGGATTCCCCTCGGATGTAGTCGGCTGCCTTTTGTGCGGCACTCGCAGCGGACACGATCAGCTTGGAATCGCTCTTGAGTCTGGTAATCCACGTCTTGAGGTAGGCCGCTGAATTGGCGACGGTGCCTTGCTCGATGCCAGCTACGCCGCATAGCATCGCGCTACCCATCTCGGCTATCAGCTCTTCCCGCGAGTACGATTCGCTGCCAACATCTGTGGCTTGTCGAATCCTTCGCGGCCTAGGCGCTTGGAATGGCCCGTCGAATGGGTTAGCTCATGGAAGAGCGTTGAGTGGTATTCCGCAGGAGAGCCGAACGCGGTTCGAGACGGCATCGTTACGGTGTCCGTTGTTGGGACGTAGGATGCGCGGAGGTCTTGATCGAACGCGGGAGGGTTCGGCATCCCGGTCACAATCGCTTCTGCCGATTCGATAGGACGCGCTGGCGGAAGTGCGAGGAGCGCCTTGAGCCCCTCGGTCTGCTCTAGATTGAAAACCACGTAGTAGCGTAAGAAAGCCGACGCACGTTTCTCCGTTTGGCCGTCTGCGGTCTCCGTTTCGTACCTGTCGAATTTCCAGAAGACAATCTTCGTGCCGTGCTCGCCCTTGCGGACGTTGCCGCCGAGGGCTTGCGCTTGGCGATACGTGAGCCAGTATTGCGATCCGTACCCTGCGAGTCTCAGGAGGAACGTGTTGATACTGCGATAGTGTTTCTTGCTGACTAGGTTGGCTGGCGGCAGAGTGCGCCATGGCTTGCGCCACGGAACAACTCCGCTTTCCAACTCCATGAGAATGCGCTCCGTCACGATGTCGTAGACGGATGAGTGAGATTTTCCAGCGATTTTCGCGTGATTTTCAGGCGAATCGCCGGACGACTGAACTGCAATCGACGTTGCCATGTTGCACCTCTGGCGGACCAGGCGAGGGGCCTCGCGCGAGGGGTAGACGTTTAGGCTTACTGCAACTAGGGGTGGGTAATGGCGACGGAGTTGGGTCCTCCGACACGGAAGGTGAAATTCGGATTTTTGCGGAACTTTTGAAAACGTCGCGCTTGAGACGTTTAGCCAGATCGGGCGAGTCTCACGCCGAATTCAATTCTCTCGCTTGCGGTGCCGATCATTCCCCCTAGACTGTCGGTAAATCTCAGACTTGGTCGGACAAGGGTAAGCCCAAGTGCCAGGGCAGCATCGGCTGCATTTGGCCCAAAGAGGTGCCGGAAGAAAGAAAGACGCTAGCGGTGACGGCGAGGATCAGGCGTGATGTAGAGCATGTACGCCATCAAACCCGCCAATCCAAGAAACGAGAGTGTGACAAGTGCTTCCAACATCAGAGTGCTCCAGATGAAATAGCACTTCGGGTCAATGAGCCCACGTTTGTTGAATTAAAACCGGTGAAAAGGCAGCCACCAACTGTCACAACTGACAGGGGCAAAGAACAAATTTTCTGATTCTAGCCGAGAATAAAATCACCTTGTATGTACGGATGGAGGAGCTGAAAATTGATAGACCAATCGCATCATCGTTCATCCGATTGAAACAGAAATGAGCGATTGTGTCTCTGGAGGTCGCTATGCTCAGTTGGCAGGAAACGTATCGGGCCGCTGTTATTGAGACCGACGACAAGAAACTTGAGGCAAGCCTAGCCAAAACCGAAGCACTGATGTTCCTCCGTATGCAAGAACTGGCAGAGCAGAACGTAGCAGGCAGCGAACTGGAAGAAATAAACGCGGCGTGGCAAACGATGAGCACACTCAGGTTCGAGCGCCTCGGTTGGCCGAACTACAAAACTAGTCCCTTGTCTTCGCACCTGAAAGCCGATTCAGCAGCGGCGGCAGAACATCATCGCTAATGTGGTCGATAACTGGCTGACGGTGTAGAAGGTTTTCCGGCAGCGCGGACATCCCGGCTGCACAACCTTGGCGATTGCGCTACAGCAACTACGCCGTGAACCGTTCTGAAGATTGACAGGAAGGAGATGCTACGCACACTTCACGAAGAACATAGGTTCTGCGACATCTTCGTTATATGGTTCAACATCACAACCATAGCCAAACTCCTCATTTGTGATCTGGAGTTCAACACCACCCGGGGTTTCCAGGCCGATAGTGCGGGCAAGAGTTACGAGTACCTGCAAGTTTTGTCAGTAGCCGACCAGCGATCACCAACCGTAGCCTCACTCCTAGGATGTGCATTTGGTCGGTTTTTCTCGACCTACTCGGTCGGATTGGGGAGAAGAGTGAAAAACTATTTGATGGTCCTCGTATTAGCGGGAGTGGGGATGGCGCTCGGAGGTACCGCGAACGCGCAGACAGCTTCGTCCCAGGCGAACGATCCACACGTGATCAGCGATCAGGACTTGGAACTATTGCGGAAGGATATCCGCTCACAGAAGAAGCAGTTGGTGGCAGCGAACCTTAAGCTAACGGATGCAGAAGCCACGAAGTTCTGGCCGGTATATGACCGATATACGGCGGACTTGATCAAGATTAATGACAAGAAGTTCGGCCTGATTCAGGAGTATGCCGATCACTGGGGGACGATGACGGACGAACAGGCATCATCGTTTCTGCGCCAGTGGCTGGACGTAGACATTGCCATAGCACAATTGCGTCAGAAGTACGTTCCGGAAGTGGCACAAGTGCTTAACGGCAGAAAGACAGCAACATTTTTTCAATTGGACCGTCGCATTTCGATGATGATCGATCTGCAGTTGTCGTCAAAAGTTCCGATCGTACAGGCTCAGGAATGAACGAGTATCCCTACCTTCGCAGTCTCGCCACGATTACAGATCGTTCGGTAAGTTGCCCGCAGTACAGACTCCTCGCGGGGGCCAACCATGCGGTTCGACGGGCCTAATCTTCGAAATGTCATTGCCCTTCGTACGATGGGCTCGCCGGGCGATTCCTTCCAAACTGCGATTGATACACAGGAGGCCTGGGAATGATGCAAAGAAGCAGTTTTGCAGAAATAAAGGCTGAGCAGGCCAGAATGACCGAGAGTTGGAAAGCGGAAGGTCGCACAAGCGAGGCGTGGGCTGTCGCCGACCCGGAAATTGTCGCAATCTTTACGGCTGGAGTTGTGTTTGGTGTGAAAGTGGGACGCCGTAATCGCCGCGACCCTGCATACACACCGGACGAGTGGCGCAAAGCATTGCGCGATGCTATGGAAAAAGCGGCTGACCTTGAAGTCAAACTTGAAAGAGCCACACGGAGCAGATGCTGCGAAAGCTAAAAGTTAAGCCTTGTGAGCACTAGGGTTAGTCCTGGTTAGCCCGGATTACTGGACAATGCCTTTTCCCCCTCTCCAAGGTCGTAAATAGCGCGGCTGCCGCATTGTTATTCTGATCCGCCGACGGCCCGAGCCAATGCCAACCCCGAGAAAACCTGCATCTTTCGTTGAACCTATGGAATGCCTCGTAGTCGCAAAGCTGCCTGAAGGCTCGCAGTGGCTGTGGGAATTGAAGCTGGATGGCTATCGAGCCATTGCGGCCAAGTCTGGTGAGAAGGCGCGCCTTTTCTCACGCAATCAGAAGCCATTCGACAACAAGTTCTTCTATATCGCCGAAGCCTTGGGCGAACTGCCGGAAGACACAACCGTTTGACGGCGAGATCGTTGCTCTTGATGACTCTGGAAGACCTCGCTTCAACTTGCTTCAGAACTTCGTGAGCGAAGCCGGGCGCATTCGATATTTCGTCTTTGACCTTCTCTGTCACAAGGGTGGCGACCTGACCAGCCTGCCGCTGATCGAGAGGCGGAAGGCGCTCGCAACGCTGAAGTTTCAGAATGAATGGGTCAAGATTGCTTACTATTTTGAAGCCAGTTCCGACAGTTTGCTACGCGCCGCCCGCGAGCAACAACTCGAAGGGATCGTGGGGAAGCTATGGGACAGCCGCTACGAGGCGGGAAAGCGCAGCGGGGCTTGGATCAAGCATCGACTCAACCTCGGCCAAGAGTTCGTGGTTGGCGGTTACACTCCTGGGCCGCACGGGCTGGACGCCATCATCGTTGGCTACTACCGAGGCAAGGACCTAATCTACGTCGCCCGAACTCGAAACGGCTTCGTGCCTGCTTCGAGGCGTCGCGTTTCTTCAGAGTTGCCTCGGCCTTGCGTGCATTTACTCGCTTGATGGCGAGTGTGTTGGCTTGATTATGTCCCAGTCGCGGGACCGAGCGGCGATACACGATCTCGAAGATGCTTCCTTTGGTCTTTACTGCGGCGTTGGCGGTCTGGTTGAGAAGGCGCCGCATGTGGCGGTTGCCCTTCGGAGACCGGTGGCTGTAGTTCACGCCTGCGCTTTCCTCGTCGCCCGGGCAGGTGCCCGCCCACGAGGAGAATCTAGCATCATGCTCAACAGTCGTCGATAGACGGGATTGAGCTCCGTGCACGCGCCCAGAGCGTCACACAACTGCTCCGGCGTGGCACGCAATTTGGGATCAGCCAGTGCAGCCAGAGCTGCTGGGTTGGTTTCGCCTTCTGCCAGCGCCTTCAGCATGCGTCGGGCACTGGCACCCAGCAGATCCGAAACCAGGCTGGACAACTTAATGTGGGCCTCTTCCAGCAGAGACTCCAAATGGTTTTGCAACCGCGCCCGAACGCGCGTCAGCTGGTACTTTCTCCGCGTCACCGTCCGCCACAGACGCTGCTCGGCATCGGGCACAAAGCTCAGAGTCAATTCCCGAGCCACCAGCCGCTTCACCAGGCGTTTGGCATCGGGGAAATCCCTCTTGCGTCCCCGCCGTCCACGATTGGACTGCGCCTGCGCCAGGTGCAACGTTCCTGACCTCCGGCCTGCGCCTTCTCGCTTCTGGCGCACTGGCTTCCAGTACCGTTCCAGCGCTTCCCACACTGGTTTCCAATATTGCGCCGTCGATTCCATGACCGATTCCTCGATGTCTTGCTCGAGCAGCCATGCAGCCAACGATCGCAGTTGTTCGGGGTTGCTGCCAAACATTCGTCGCTCAAACTGGTACTCACCGTCGACTTCCACGTCAGACACAACTACCGCCAGCATCTTTTTATGAACATCGATTCCCGCTATCCTGTAGGACATCACTTCCTCCTGGCGGGAGCGGAGAGCATGCTGCGGTTACCTTAACCAGGGTCGCGGGCTATCGCCGCTCCCTCAGGGGAAAACAACGACGCCCAATTATCCGCTCAATCACGCACGCTCCGGATCAGACTGAAACACAGCCTCGACTTCTCCAATGTAGGTACGACCTCACCGCCCGGCGCCGTTGCGATCTTACCTCTAAGTGATTTTCATGAGTTTTCGCGGGCCACAGGCCCAAAAGGACTGAAACGAGAACACTCACCTAGCACCGAGCGAATATCGCTCACAAAAGAGTGCGGATGGAAGGATGGCGACAGAGGCGGCTTGGCTGAATGGGAACAGACTCACGGGAAGAAGAAAGCGAAAGTGTGCCTTGACATCAACCGGCCTTCTCATGGAAGGACTTAGGCGATTAGTGTCGCGGTAGGGAGGACCATCGCTGATCGCCCCCGCACAGATCCGTACGGGCGCGTTTACTGTGGATGAATGGCGGCGAAACGTGCTGCTGGCCGCACACCGTGCAATCCCTGGGGCATGCACTTCCCGCTCTCTGTCGGACGCATGTGGGACGGAACGATGTTCTCCTCAGTCTGTGCCTGTCTACGCTTCAAGCGATACCTCGCGGTATCGCCTGCAAGACTCGAGGCCAGGATGGATTCGCTGCTTTCTTTTCCCGTAGGGCTCTTTCATCCCCTACAACATGCCGGTTTATCCCGGCGCTCTCCGACCATTCGGGAGCTATCTAGGGCGATAGCTCGGATCGAAACGCCAACTGCGGCCACTTCTACGGATAGCGGCTTACCGAGCACTGACCGCTATTATTTTCAGTGAGGAGAAAATATCAGACCTGTACTGTCTCCGATTGGTAGGGCAGAACTGGTACGTCGTTGAAGGTCGTCGTGCATCGCTAGCGCTTAGCCGGCAGGCTCAGCAGCGCCACATCCACGACACCGCTGAACGGTACCCATTTCTTGCGGGGAGGAGCGTCCTGCTTTTCTTGCACTCCCAACCAGAGCCAGACGGCTGTTTTGTTCGTGCGTAGTTTGGTAGGTGTTCTTGCTGGCGCCCGAATGCCTCGGGTGTCTGCGGGAACGTCCTCCGCCTTGAGCCACGAAACCTTCAGGTAAACGTGCAGCGGAGCGAAGATCTCCTCGGGCGGGCAAAGCACCGTCAGCGTAGGTTTGGTAGGTGCGCCATTCCACTCTACGACGGAGCAGCTCACATCGGGTTTGTCGCTCGGCGTCACCGTTAACGGTTGCCCGGCTGTCGGGGGCAAGAAGTCTCCCTTGCTGCCCCCCGCGATCTCCTGTTTTGGGGTGCAAACGCGCGCCCAGAACAAAGACGCGGTTAGGAGAACCAGATAACCTGCAAACGCCTTCAGCCTCTGTGGTACCTGGAGCACGGTCGAACCTCGCCGACACGATGCGACGGCTTTACGCGACGGTAAGGATTCAGAGTGACGGCCGCAAGTGACATTACCGGATGGCGGGCTAATGTCACATTTGATGAGTTCAGAAAGCCAAATCCCATGCAGTGATACAATCCCGGAACGGCAACTCCAAGAATTGGGATCGCGTTCATGGGCACCCTCAAACCAGCCCCACCCGCCGCGCTCTCTGAAGCCCCCCCGGGCGATCGTTTGAATTCCTGGAAGGAGATCGCTGCCTACTTAAAGCGAGACGTGCGCACCCTCCACCGCTGGGAGGTTGATGAAGGTCTGCCCATCCGTCGCCACCTCCACAAAAAGCGCGGCTCCGTGTACGCTTACCGGTCAGAGCTCGAGGCGTGGTGGGGCGAGCGTCGCATGCGCCTGGAGAAGCAAGTGACCGCTCCGGCGGGCCACTGGGATTGGAGGAAGATCGCCGTCGCAGGCATTGTCTTGCTGCTGATCCTCGGGCCATCTGTATACCTCGTCGAGCAGCACGCTGGGTTTCACGCGAAGGTTCCGGACGGAAAAGTCATGCTTGCGGTGCTTCCCTTCGAGAATTTGGGCGGTGATCCCGATCAGGAGTATTTCAGTGACGGCCTGACCGAAGAAACGATCGCTCGACTGGGAAATCTGAACTCGCAACGGCTGCGTGTCATTGCTCGTTCCTCTTCCATGCATTACAAACACACTGGGCTCGGCGTGACGCAAATTGGCCGCGAACTGGGCGTGGATTATCTGCTGCAGGGCACCGTTCACCGGGAAGGTGGCATCATCCGCGTCACCGCGGAGCTCGTTCAAGTGCGAGATCAGACGCACCTTTGGTCCCGCAGCTACCAGAGCGACGTGCGCGACGTTTTGGCCTTGCAGGGCGATCTGGCTCGGGGCGTGGCCACCGAAATCCAGCTGAAGCTGACACCCGAGCAACAGGCGCGTCTCGGCGGCAGCCATACGACCAACCCAGAGGCTCACGAGGCCTATCTAAAGGGACTGTACTTTTGGAACAAGATCACCGAGCAGGGGATGAAGAAGGCCATCACCTATTTCCAACAAGCCATCAATCTCGATCCCGGTTATGCCGAGGCTTACGCCAGCCTTGGCTCCTGCTACGGTATCTTGGGAAACCTAACCGCCATACCTCCCGACGAGTCGTTCCCCCGCAATAAGGCGGCTGCGCTCAAAGCCCTGGAGCTTGACGACGCCGTGAGCGAGGCCCACGCGCAGCTGGGTTACGCCAGCGTGTTCTACGACCACGATTGGCCGCGTGCCGAAATCGAGTTTCGCCGTGCCCTCGAACTCAATCCCAGCAACGCCAATGCCCATCGAGGTCTGGCGCAATATTTTGTGTCTAACGCGCGTTTCGATGACTCCCTGGCAGAGATTGAGCAGGCGCGCAAACTTGACCCTTTGTCGCTCGGCATCAATTCCGACCAAGGCTGGTTTCTTCACTTCGCGCGGAGGCCTGACGAGGCGATTGCCCAGCTCCGGAAAACGCTAGAGTTGGATCCAAGCTTCGGATTCGCACACTTTACTTTGGGCAACGCGTATGAGCTGAAGGGCGAGTTTGATCAGGCCATTTCCGAGTATCAGACAGCCATCGCACTCTCCGGAAATCTCAGCGGCAGGATCGGATCCCTAGGTCACGCCTATGCGTTGGCGGGTAGGAAAGATGATGCGCGTCAAATTCTCAAACGGTTGAACGAACTCTCGAGGCAGGGTTACGTCTCGCCGTACCATATTGCGCTGATTTATATCGGCCTGGGCGAAAAAGAAGAAGCCTTCGCGTGGCTCGAAAAAGCCCATAACGACCGTTACTGGATGATGGCTTTCCTCAAAGTGGATCCCCGCCTCGATCCCCTGCGTTCCGACCTGCGCTTTCAGGATCTCCTCCGCCGCGAATGGCTTGAGCAATGAGCTTCAGCTCAGTCAGCACGACCTGCTTGCCAGGAATTGTTCCTACAACCTCGTCAACGCACACTCCTCTCTTCCATACCATCAGTACGATCGTGGCAATCTTTCTGGCTAACGTCAGGCGGGCCATCTCCGGCCGCATGCCGGTGGCCAGCAGTGCTGCAAAGAACTCCTGAAACGGACCGGGCTTGCTGGAGGCCATCACCGCCGCCCCCTTGAACAAATTCTTCAGATCGTGATTGCAGTTGCGGTTGAGGCCCCCAACCAAGACGTTCTTCCGAGATCGTTGGAGGTGTCCGTCAACACTGCGGTGATCGGCGCTGCTGTGCATCTCGATCGCTAAACCG
>Ga0134124_10002652_pt1 | contig 14419 bp, 7 predicted proteins | sample KB304_FD_96880 | JGI IMG/M metagenome (GOLD analysis project Ga0134124, IMG submission 96880) | Terrestrial soil microbial communities without Nitrogen fertilizer from Kellogg Biological Station, Michigan, USA - KB3-0-4 | ecosystem: Environmental > Terrestrial > Soil > Unclassified ... | reverse complement strand
GGGTGTCCAACATCCCCTCACCGGTCCGCCCCAACTCCTTTGCCCCCGGATCTTCGTTAACGCGGCGGCGCTGGCTTTTTGGCCGGCCTGAACGGCGATCAACTGTTTACACTCAAATTTCCGGCAACGCTGCGGCCGGTCGGAATAGACCGCGCATTTGCAGTCGCCGGCATTAAAAGCGGGGCATGGTTGCGGCACCCGCAAGCCGTATTGTTGGAACAATCGGGAGTCATCGCCGCGCTCCGGTCGCACGTCGGCAAACAGAACACCATTGCAGCATAAACCGCATTGAAGACAAAGCAGGTCAATCGGTCCGGCCATACTCAATCAACCTCGATACCCACCGGACAATGGTCGCTGCCGAGGACCTGGGGCCGGATGAAGGCGCTTTTAAGGGAGGGCCTCAGGGATTTTGAAGCCAGGAAATAATCCAGTCGCCATCCGACGTTTCGCGAACGGGCGCCGCTGAACACACTCCACCAGGTGTAATGTCCCCCGCCCTTCTCAAACTCACGAAACGTGTCAAGAAACCCGGCGTTGACGAAGGCTGTAAACCCCGCCCGCTCCTCCGGCGTAAAGCCGTGGTTGTGAACATTGGCCCGCGGGTTGGCCAGGTCGATCTCCGTGTGCGCTACATTGAGGTCGCCGCAAAAAATGACCGGCTTTTTCTTTTCCAGCTTCTTGAGATAGCCAAGGAAATCCTTGTCCCATCGCTGCCGATAACTCAATCGCGACAGGTCGCGCTTGGAATTGGGCACGTAAACGTTCACCAGGAAAAAGTCCGGGTATTCCGCCGCCAACACCCTGCCTTCGGTATCGTGCTCGTCCATCCCGATATGCGGGGTCACGTCCAACGGTTTGGTTTTCGTGAAAATGGCGGTGCCGGAATAGCCCTTCTTAACCGCACAATTCCAATAAGTCGTATAGTGCCGCGGCCAAAGCTGTTCCACATCATCCGCCGTGCACTTGATCTCCTGCAGGCACAGGACGTCCGGCTGCTCGGCATCGAGGAACTCCAAAAAATTCTTCTTCAATACCGCGCGCAACCCGTTCACGTTCCATGAAATCAGTTTCACGTCACCAGTATAAACCACGGATGAACACGGATAAACACGGATGTTTGCCCGGAGCGCGCCCGTCCCCGGGCGCAGCAACGTGGAAGACAGAGTGGTTCGCGATATCCTTAATCTCATGGCATGTGATCGTTGCTGCGCCCGGGGACGGGCGCGCTCCGCGTGTTTTCCACGCGTTGACGCTGACCTCCTGGGCCGTTAACTTGGTGGAGTCAAATGATTGCCAATACCGTCAATAAAACTGCTTCCGCCCCGGCGTTCCGCGTCGGGGACGAGCGCCTGGTCAAATTGACCGCCAATGCTGCTCGGAAAGTATCATCATTGTTGACGAAACAGGGCCGTCCCAACGGCGTATTGCGGGTCGCCGTAATCGGCGGCGGTTGCTCGGGTCTTCAATACAAAATGGACCTGCAGGATGCCCCCGCCAACCGGGATATCCTCGTCGAAAGCGCCGGTGTTCGCGTGGTCGTCGATCCCAAAAGCGCCCTTTATGTCACCGGCAGCGAACTTGATTTCCTGGAAACCCTGGACGGCGGTTTCAAGGTTACGAATCCCAATGCCGCCACCACCTGTTCCTGCGGTGAAAGCTTCAGCGCTTGAAACCAGTCCCCAGCCCCGGATCCCGAGTCCACTGTCCAACCCCCGGAAACCTGGTCCCGGACTGTGGACTGAAGACTCTGGCCTGTAGACAATAGAGAAGTCATGACCGACTATTTCATCCTGCTCCAGGAACCGCGCCGACCGTGGCTGGATGCCGCCGGCCTGAAGCAAAAATTTCTCGGCCTGTCAGCCTCCGTCCATCCGGACAAAATCCACGCCGTCAGCGATGATGAAAAAGCGGCGGCGGTAAAAGCATTTGCCGAATTGAACACCGCCTTCAATGTCCTCGCAGAGCCCAAGTCACGACTCCTTCATCTGTTGGAACTGGAATCGGGCGCCAGGCCGCCGGAAATCCAACAGATTCCGTCGCACCTGGCCGACCTTTTCGTTGAGGTAGCCACTCTTTGCAAAAACGCCGACGCGTTCCTGGATGAAAAGCGAAAGGCCACCTCACCATTGCTGCAAGTCCGCCTGTTCGACCAGGCCCAGGAGTGGATCGAAAAACTGACTGCCATGCAAAAAAAACTGAGTGAATTACGGACAGGCTTGGACGACCGGCTCAAAATATTGGACCAGACCTGGGTCAACACGGAGGATCGGGAGGCGCGGCGCCAAACGCTTCCCCAACTCGAAGAGCTGTATCGGTTGTTCAGTTATTTCAATCGCTGGGGCAACCAGGTCCAGGAACGGGCAGTGCAAATGATCTTATGAAGGTTTTCTGGATCATGGCGTTGATTTCCCTGGCGGATAGGATTGCCGTCGCCGATCCGTCATGGCAGCAAGCGCTCGCGCAAATGCCCCTGGCCCGGCCGGCCATCGAACTTAACCACAGCAATTGCGTCACGCTCCTGCTGGATTCATTCCAATCCAACGCCGTCGTTAAAGCCCTCGTGTTCATGCCGGGCGCCACGGATGAAATCGATTTTTTCCGCCGCGCCCGCGCTCACCTGACGAACTCCAATCCATCGTTACTGAACGCGATCACCGCGTTGACGAATCAGACTTACGTGCAGGTCCGGTTCGAAACCCCGTTGCTGATTCTGTACACCGTCGAAGATCCGACCAATGTCGTGGCGACCATAAAAAGCACCTCAACGGCGGGCAAGTTGCATCGACAGGTGATCCCTCGCAGGATCGAATTAAGGGACGCCGACTGGGGGGATGTCCACGACGCTTTGGACAAAGATGTCAGCATTGGATTGAGCCCCCGCGGGAACTCGCCGGATTCGTGGCATTTTTATCGACACAATTTTGCAGGCTGCGGCCTGACGCAATGGGAACTGCTGGAAACGCTCGCCCTGGCGGGAAAGACCACCTTCACCGTGCACTGGTTGTCGGCCAGTTTTGAACCGGATCGACGGCAAAGCGCGCCCCCGACGCTGTCGCAATTCCCGCGTTAACCCTCGAGTTGGAAAACAACGACACTCATCGGCGGCAGGTTCAATTCCGCGGAGTGCTCCTGGTTATGCCATTTGTGTTTATGCGCTTCGACTCCACCCAGGTTCCCCATATTGCCGCCCCCGTAGACAGCAGCATCGCTGTTCATCACCTCGCGCCATTTGCCGGGACGAGGCAGGCCCAGCCGATAGTTCGTCCGAGGCACCGGCGTCAGGTTCAGGACAATCGCCATCGGCTCTGAACCATCGGCTTTTTGCCGCACAAAAGACAGGATGCTGTTCTCGTTATCGGCGCAATCGATCCAAAAAAATCCGCCGTGATCGTAATCGCCATCCGACAGTGACGGCGACGTCGTGTACAACCGGTTTAAATCGCTGACAAACTGCTGTAAGCCCCGGTGGAACGGGCCGGCATCGAGCAACCACCAGTCGAGCTGGCCATTCTCGTTCCATTCGGCGCGTTGACCGATTTCACCTCCCATGAACAGCAATTTTTTGCCGGGGAAAAGCCATTGATACGCCAGCAACGTGCGCAGGTTGGCGAACTTTTGCCAATCGTCCCCGGGCATCCGGCCCAGCAACGATCCTTTGCCGTGGACCACTTCGTCATGCGACAGCGGCAGGATAAAATTCTCGTGATGGTGATAGATCATCGCGAACGTCAGGTCGTTCTGGTGATATTTCCGGTAAACCGGGTCATGCTTGAAATAATTAAGCGTGTCGTGCATCCATCCCATGTTCCACTTGAACGAAAAACCAAGCCCGCCGATGTAGGGCGGCCGGGTCACTTGCGGCCAGGCGGTCGACTCCTCGGCGATGGTCATGACGCCGGGGAATTCCGTGTGGGTGATGTGGTTGAACTTGCGGAGAAAATCGATCGCTTCCAGGTTTTCCCGACCGCCATATTGGTTGGGCACCCATTCGCCTTCCTTGCGCGAATAATCCAGGTACAGCATGGATGCGACCGCATCGACCCGCAGGCCATCGATATGAAAGCGGTCGCACCAGTACAAGGCATTGGCGACGAGGAAATTGGAAACCTCGTGCCGGCCATAATTGAAGATCAACGTTCCCCAGTCCTGATGCGCGCCTTTTCGCGGATCCTCGTGCTCATAGAGCGCGGTGCCGTCAAAACGCGCCAGGGCCCAGGTATCGCGCGGAAAATGCGCGGGAACCCAATCGACGATGACGCCGACGCCGGCTTCATGCAGGGCGTTGACAAGAAACTGGAAATCATCCGGCGTGCCATAGCGGCTGGTAGGCGCGTAGAAGCCGGTTACCTGGTAGCCCCATGAGGGATAAAATGCGTGTTCCGCCACCGGCAGGAATTCGACGTGGGTAAAGCCCATCCGTTTGCAATACAGGACCAGCGGCTCGGCCAGTTCACGATAGCTCCAGGATTCACCCGCCGATTTTTTTTGCCAGGAACCCAGGTGCACTTCGTAAATGCTCATCGGCGACCGCAAGGCGTCCCGTTCCCGCCGTTTCTTCAACCACGCCTGATCCGTCCATTTGAATTTTTGGGTATTCCAGACAATGGCCGCATTTTTCGGGGCAACCTCAAAAAATGAACCGTAGGGATCCGTATTTAATTTTACGTTGCCGAAGCCATCACGGATTTCGAACTTATAATGCGCGCCCTCGCCAACGCCCGGAATAAAAATTTCCCAGACGCCGGACCCGCCCAGTAGCCGCATGGGATGGAACCGCCCGTCCCAATTGTTGAAATTGCCGACGACACTGATCCGCTGGGCGTTGGGCGCCCAGACGGCAAAGCTGGTTCCCGTCACGCCGTCGATGGTCAGCAATTGAGCCCCTAATTTCTCGTAGATCCGGCGTTCATCACCTTTCCCGAAGAGATAAAGGTCGGATTCACCGAGGGTGGGCAGAAACGAAAAAGCATCGCGCTGACGCCGGGTTTTCCCGTCGCGACCGGTTATGACCAGGTCATATGCATAAACGGCATTGGCCGCTTTGGTCACTCCTTCGAAGATGTCCGTGTGAGGAACGCGCTCGAGCTCGAATTTCGGTTTGCTTTTTTCATGAACCGGCTCGATGGAAATTTTTGCCGCGTCCGGCTGGAATGCGCGCACGACCAGGCCCGATTTATCGCCGAGGGGATGCATGCCCAGCAGGGTGTGGGGCGAGGGATGCTTGAGTTCAGCAAGGCTGCGTAGTTCTTCGCGTGTTAACACCATGGCACGCGCAATTTAGCAGAGTTTCCCCCTAATGCGAAATTTTTTGACGTCAGGACTTCCCCTGATGCAGCGCGGCCATAATCTCGCCGACCTGCTGTCCATGGACTTCCAAAGCCCCATCCGTCCAGATCACGAAATCCGCCCGGGCCATCTTTTGAGTCACCGGCCATTGGGCAGCGATGCGTCGACGGACCTGGTCGGCGTCCCAGCCGCGTTCCTGCAGGCGCTTGGTTTGAAGGCCGGGCGAACACGCGGTACAAAGGATTTTTTGGAAGTGGGACTCGGCGACCGTTTCAAACAGCAACGGGATGACGACGACGGCGACCGGACGACCTTCTTTTTTCCATGCCTCCGCCTGGGCGAGCCACCGGGCGCGGATGGGCGGATGGAGAATAGCCTCGAGATCCTGTCGGGCGGCATCGTCGGCAAAAACTATTCCGGCGAGTTCATCGCGACGCAACCGGCCTTTCTCATCCATTACGCGTTTGCCGAAACGACGTTCGATATCGACCAATGCCGGCTGGCCGGGTTCAACCAGGGCGCGGGCGATTTCGTCGGTATCGACGACCGGCACGCCCTGGGTGGAAAGAAAACGGGCGGTGGTGGACTTGCCCATGCCAACACCGCCCGTCAATCCGCACAATTTCATTTCAGGATTATGGTCCCATCCGGACGCGGAAGTAGAGGTCCGGATAATTCGGGGTGAACAGGTTGGTATAAGTGAACGAACCGACGTTGGTGTACACCGGTGTCCAGATGCCGGTGTTCAGGTTGGTCGATTGTTCGATGATATTAACCTGGTTGGCCGGGGTAATGACTCCAAAGGTGAACAAACTGCCGCTGTTGGTCAGCGTCAATTGCGGGTGCACGGGGCTGTCCACGGTCACGGTGCTGGTGACGAAATCATCGGATGGGTTCGGGTCGGCGGTCACGGCATCCACTGACGCGGAGTTGATGAAGCTGCCAGTGGATGTGGGGCGGACGGTCAAGGTAACTTTGGCGCTCGCGTTCGTGGCGAGCGTGCCAATCGTCCAGATCACCTGGGTGCCGGTGCGAATCACCGTGCCCTGGGTGGCGTTGGAGGACACGAGCACGGCGTCCAGTGGAAGGACATCGGTCACGAATACATTACTGGAGATTGATGGGCCGTAATTTGTCACGCCCAGGACGTAAACGATATTGCTGTTGACGAAGACCGGGTCGGGAGTGGAGGTCATCGCCAGCAAATTATCAGCCGCGTCACCGACCGGGGAACCCAGCGTCAGCGTCAACGACCAGCCGTTATAATTAGTTCCTGAGTCCTGTGAAAAATCATCCACCACGAACAGGTTCCAATCGCCGTTGGGATTGCTGCCGGCCACCGAGGCCATCGTCGAGCCAAACGGCGAGGGCGGCGGTGAGAGATGGGTCACGACGTTGTTCTGGACTGCCAGAGCAAAGATCAGGTTGGTGCCGTTAGGTGTGCCCAGGCCGGTGCACAGGTCGTAATTGGTCACGGCATCGAACAGCGATGGGCTGCCGCTCCAACGATTGTTGCCGGTGGTAATGTCGTGAAAATAATTGGTATAGGCGGGCGTGGCGGCGAGGGCATAGAGCGCCGGGGTAACGAATCCGACCGATCCATGTCCGGAAGCAACGGCCTGCTGGTTGATGAGGGCGGTGAAGCCCGCCCACAACGGCGCCGCACAGCTGGTGCCGCCGGCCACCGACATGAAACCGCCGTCCGAGATAACGAGAACATCGTCAGCCGTCATGGCCACGTCAGGGATATTACGGTGAATCGCCGACCCCTGGGAGGCGGTGAAACTGACGTTGGTCTGCCAGGAGGGAATGGAATACGACAAGCTGATACCGCCGCTGCTGCCAACGCCATCGGCACCGAACCGAATACCCCAGTTCCAAACGGTTTCGGAACTGTAAGTATTGCTGGTGGTATTCATGGTCAAGGTGGTGCCACCGACCTGGGTAATAAACGGGCTGCAGGAGGGCTCTCCGAAACTAAACGGGTCATCGACGGAGCCTGGACCGCTGGCCGGGAAGGCATCCGAATCACCCGAAGCGTTGTAAAACGATTGGCCCTGGACGGCCATTTGCCGGAAGATCTGGTCGGTGGTCGTGTTGGGACCGCCCGTCCAACCCCAGGAACAACTGACCTGCTTGGCCAGATTGTCGGTAGCGATGCGGTTCAGAACATCATTCGGATGGAAATTGTATGGGTCGCCCTCGTAGACGATAATTTTAGAAAGGGCCGGCGCCATCGACCCGACCATTTCAATATCCAGCGAAACTTCGCCCTCACCGCCGTTACCGGTGGGCAATCCGTTAAAGCCGTCGAGCAATACATTTTGGAGCGTAATATTCGTTCGGCCGCCACCTGCCAAGGTTTCATAATTGGTGATATCGCTCGCCAAATAACCGTCAAATTGCACCAGCGCCACCGATTGACCGGCGCCGTTCAGGGAGCTGCCGGGGACGTAGGCCCTTCTGAAATCGTCACCCATATACGAACCAATGGGGCCTGTGCCCGTTAAATCCTTGGACTTCACGTTCGGCATTTTTTTGGGATGATATTTCGGGTGAGGCCGACGGTAGTTGTCCAGGCCGGAGATATCCTGGACGGGGACAGATGTCGGAACCGCGGGTTCGGTATCGGGCGCGTAAAACTGGCGGCCTTCGGTCGGGTGTTGATAATTGTGCAGCGCCACGTGAAAGGCGTTCTGGACGTTGGCGGCTTTGCCCTGGACCCGCACCAACATCCGGTTGGGAGTGGTTTCGACAATTTTCAACCCGTTGGCTTTTGCGTAGTCGACGACTTTTTGATAGTCCTCAGCCGTCGGACCGAAGCGCGACGCGAACTGATCGGGGCTCAGGAACCGATGAAAGTTGCTGTTGGCGGGGTCATATACCTGCTCGAGCAGGTTGGAGAGTTCGCCTTCGTTTCGCAACGGCAGGCCAAGCGTCAGGGTCAGGTCCGTGTCGGGCGCGACATCACTGCTTTTTTGCAGTCGTGCCACCGCCGGCAAAACATGGCCTGATAAGGTTTTCATTCCGGGATCGGCGGCGACACTCGAAAAAACTCCAAGGTTCAATACGGCCAGTCCCATGCCGACTTTCAACAAACTATTCCTCATAAAAACTATGGATTTGAGGTTGTGCATGGTGGTGTTAGGGGAAAAAGGGTGTCGGACTAAACGACGTCGGTTTATAGAAGCCGTTCGTAATCGACTGGTTATTGGCGTGAGGCAGGAAATTGGTGGCCGAGTCGCCGAAGACCAGCGTGGCGTGCGTCATCGGGAAGCTCAGCGTTCCGGCATGCGACATGAGCAAGACATCCGATTGATTCGGCGCCACCAACAGGATATTCACGTCCGCCTCGGATCGGTGCGAAATGTTCGTGATCGTCACCGTCGCCTTGGTCACAAAACCATTGAGATTGCTGACGGTGATGGTTGACGGATACGGCGTCGCCGGATTGGTGTCATTGATGATGATGGTATTGGACCGGTAGAACGTCTGGCTCCAGGTGCCGAGCGTATAGATAAACGATGCGGTTCCGATATTGGTGGAGCCGTTGTTTAACAGGAACGTGGCGCTGATGGATTGGCCGTTGGTGCCGTTGGCGGTGAAGCTGAAGGCACGGGAGGCGGATGGGCCGTTGACAGCCAGCGCGCCATAACTGACCGGCGTCGACGGCGAGGGTGACGTGACACCATTGGTGGTCAACAATGTGGCGAACACACTCGGAATGTTGGTGCCGCCCGAAGCGCGGAACGCGAACAGCATGCTTACAGTTTCGCTCGGGTCAATGATGCCGTTGGTCACCAGGTTTTCCGAAAGCAGTCGTGCGCCAGCCGGCACTACCAGCGTCCCGGTGTTGTCCTGGATCGTCAGGGTCGCCGCGCTCGGCGGCATCAGGACGCCCCCGACAGGGTTCAACAACTGCAGCAGGACCGTTTTATCCGGCTGCACCGTGTTACCCGAGATAACGGTCACCAGGAAGGTCTTACTGACCTCACCGTTGGTGAAAGTCAACACGCCATTGGTCGGGAAATAATCCACCCCGGCCGTGGCGGTGCCGTCGGCAGTCGCAAAGTTCACGCTGGACACAGTATTGGTATTATCCGCGCGAATGACGGTAATCGTCGCAGCCACGCCCGTCTTGACCACGGAATACGCCGGTCGTGAGAAGGCCAGGCCGGAATTGCTGTCAATCACGGTGACCACCAGGTTGCTCGGCGACACCAGTTTTCCGGGTGCCGTCGGGTTATCGAGCGCGACGGTGAACGTGCGGCTGCCGGTGATGAGGCTGTTATTGATGATGGGGACCAGGAAGGTGTTGGTGCCCATGCCGTTCGTGAAGATCAACGTGCCGCTGACCGCGGTGTAATCCTGTCCGGCAATGGCGGTGCCGTTGGTGGTGGAGTAATGCACCGACAGCGGGATACTGTTCGAGGCGGCAATCGGTTCGATGGACGGGTTCGAGCAGACGACGGTAACCACCGCGCTGCCAACGTTCTTGGCGACGCTTATTGCCGAGTTGGTGAAACTGAGGCCGGCATCGCCGTCCTGCACCACGACGAGGGTGTTGCTGGGCGCCGCGAGTTGGGCGTTACCGGTGGTTCCTGACAACATCAGATTGAAGCCCAGGTCGCCGGTGACTCGCGGGTCACGGATCAACGGCACGGCGATCGATTTGATCACTTCGCCACTGACGAATGAGAGCGTGCCAGTGGTCGTGACATAGTTGACGCCGTGCACGGCGGTGCCATCGCTGGTCGCGAAATTGACGGTAAAGGCGTTGGTGGTGCCGCCGACCCGTTGGACAAAGATCAACGCGGTGCTATTGGTTTCACTGACATAATTGGTCTGGTTCTGGAAGCTGACGCCAAAATCATTGTCGACGACGGAAACAATCGCGTTGGTCGGATCGGTGATGGTGGCGCCTCCAGCCGGGGCGAACAGGTTCACGGTGAAATTCACGGTTCCCTGGACAAAATTGTTATTGAGCAAGGGGATTTGGATGACCTTGGAAATTTCACCGTTGAAGAACGTCACGGTGCCATTAGTGGTCTGGAAATTGACGCCCGGCGTGGCCGTGCCGGCGATGGTCGTATAATTCACGGACACGCTGCCGGAGGAACCGCTGGTACGAATCACGTTGAGGGAAACGCTGCCATTACCTTCAAAACCCGTGAAACTGTTGGTCGAGAAACTCAGGGTACCCGGGGCAACCACGGTATCGATGATGGTGAGCGTCGAATTGGACGGGCTGTAAAGGAACGTGTTGTTGGCATTGGTCAAAGCCACGATGACGGTCCGGTTCCCCTCCGGGATGCTGTTATTGATGATCGGCACCTGTACGATCTTGTTAGACTCACCCGGGTTGAAGGTCACGGTACCGCTGACGGGAGTATAATCCACACCGGCGACGGCGGTTCCGTTGGTGGTGGTATAAAAGCCGACCGAGCACGGGTCATTGGTGCCACCGATGCGCGCGACATTTAACACGCCCATGCCGCTGATGACATTCTTACCGACGGAATAATTCGTCGCCGTGAAACTGACCGCGCTCAGGTTGTTGATGATCGTCAGCACGGCATCCGGCTGGTTGCCGATCTCCCCTGGAGCGGTCACGTTGGTCAGGCTCATATTGACGGTGACACTGGGCAGCAGGCTGACAGAACTGATCAAGGGCACGGTCACCGCCTGGACTACTTCGCCCGGCGGGAAGGCCACGTTGACATTGACGTTGGAGTAATTGACCCCCGCCACACCAGTGCCGTCACTGGTCCGGAAATTCACCGAAATATTTCCAGAGCCATCAGGATTCGGTCCGCTGGTGCCGCCGCTGCGACGGATCGTAACCGTAGCTGTACCGTTGGTTTCGCTCGCCTGGTAACTGGCCGATGAGAATGAATAGGCGCCGGAGCCCGCCATGGATCCGCCGTAGATCCGGACCAGGCGCGGGTGCGATTGGCCGTCGTAATTCAGGAAATCGCCGCCCAACACAATGTTTCCGTCAGGTTGGATCACCGAGGTCGACACAAAACCGTCAGTACCCAAACCGAAGTTGATCGTTGTATCGACCGTGCCATCGGGATTCAAACGGGTGACCCGGTTACGGGTGACACCGGTGCACTGGCTAAAATCACCGCCGAGCAGGATGCGCGTATCGGTCTGGAGACGGATGGTTTCAACGGTGTCATTGGCCCCGACGCCAGGAGTAAACGAGGAGTCGATGGTGCCATTTTGATTCAAGCGCGCGATATGATTGAGGCTGACGCCGCTGACGTTGGTAAACATTCCGCCGATGACGATCCTGCCATCCAATTGGACCGCGATGGCATGGACGGAGTCGTTGGGACCAACGGAGCTATTGGCTACCGCATTGGTAAAGGTCATATCAATCGTGCCGTCGGCGTTCAACCGGGCAATATGATTGATGGGGACATTGTTAAAGGAGGTAAAGTCGCCGCCGACGAGGACCTTGCCGTCCGCCTGCGTGGCAACGGCAAAGATCGTGCCGTTTGCGGCGAAGCCGGGGCTGAAACCGGTGTCGACGCTGCCGTTATCATTCAACTGCGCGATACCATTGCGGGTGATTCCGTTCATGGTGGTAAACGCGCCGACGACGAGGATCTTCCGCGCGCCGTTGACGAACGTTTCAGCGACGGAATAGACGGTATTATTTGCGCCGGAACCGGGGTTAAACGTGCTGTCCAACGAACCGTTATAGTTCAAACGGGCGATACGGTTCATGGTGGAACTGTTGAAGTTCGTGAAGAAGCCGCCAACGACGATGCGGCCGTCGGTCTGCACGGCGACCGTCCGGATGACGTTATCCGCGCCCTGGGTCGGCAGATAAGACGAGAATTTATTATCGAGTGTCCCGTCAGCGTTCAACCGTGCGATGCGTCGCCGGCCGACGCCATTGGCAAGGGTGAAATCGCCGCCGACGATCAATCGATTATCAGACGGCTCATAGGCGATAGAAAATACCGTACTGTTAAATCCGGCGAGCGAATAATATGTCGCATCGACGGAACCCGGCGGCGCATTTTGCGATTCGTCATCGACGATGGTGACCGGGGCGTTGCTGGGAACGCCCTGGACGCTGGCTGGACTGAAATTGGTCAACCAAAGGTTGAACCCGCGATTACCATCCGGAACGGTATTGTCGATCAATGGAACGCGGAAGCTCTTACTCGTTTCACCATTGGTAAAGACGAGCACACCGTTGGTCGCGACATAATCGACATTCGACACAGCCGAATTGTCGATCGCGACAAAGCCGACGGAAATGGTTCCCGAGCTGCCGCCGGTACGTGTGACCGGAATGATGGCGGAGCCTGCATCTTCGCGGAACGCGTATGAAGACTGGTTGAACTGCAAGGTTCCGAGGGCATCCGTATTGGTGATGGTCAACAAACCATTGGTATAGCTGCCCATCGCGAGGGAATTAAGGGAATTATTGACCTTGGTGTCGTAGATCTTGAGGTTCAACGTCAGGTTGGACGTTACCACGGCATCATCCTTCAGCGGCACGAGAATGTTGGTCGGTCCGCTGACGCCATTATTCCAGGTAACGAGGTTGGTGAAGCTGACGTAATTGACGCCATCGACGGCGGTGCCGCCGCTGGTGCCGACCAAAGCGGTCAGGATGCCCTGATTGCCGCCGAGACGCGAAACCGTGATGACGGCATAGCTGGTATTTTCGGCAACGCCGTAGGTCATAACATTGGACGTGCCAATGACCGTTGGAATACCGGCTCCGGAGAACTGAACGCTGCCATTGGGGAAGTCGTCATCAACGATGGTCAGCACAGAATTCGTTACTCCAAGGGTCGCGCCACTACCCGCACTAAAGATCTGCAAGATAACGGTTCGATCCGGCTGGGAGGTGTTATTGGGGGTGATTGGAATCGTAAATGTTGCGTTCGTCTGTCCCGGGCCAAATGACAGCGGCGTCTGCGTTAGATTACTGTTGTGGGTGGTGTAATCAGGTTTGGTATGGGTGGTGTTGTCGATCGTCTTGTAATTCACCGTGACAGAACCCGAGGAACCGCCGGAGCGCGTCACATTGATGACGGCATTTCCACCGGCAACGTTTTCATTCACGGTATAGCCCTGCGCATTGAGGCTCAGCACCCCGTGATTCAAAGGATTTTGAATAATGGTAAACGGCGACAGCGAATGGCCCAGCGCCACACCCAACGGGATGTTTTCACCACCGAGGAAGAAAATATCGGACCCTTTCGGCGAAGTCATCTGAATGTTCAACGTCGAATTCGGATTACTGTTGGTCAAAGTCCTGATCGAGGCCGCAATCGTGCCCGCGATGCCATCGCTGACATCCCAGCTATCTGAATAAGTGGTTCCCCAATTGAGAACCTGACCGGCGAAGACATAGTCCACCCCGGAAATAGCGGCACCCGCGCCGGACGGCAGCTGTACTGGTTGAATCGTTGCCTGGGCCGGTCCCAGCGAACCGTTAACCCGTTCCGAGATAATGTTATAGCTCACGCCACTGACAGTCGAATAGCTGGTGTCGCGCAACTGGATATTGCCCGGTCCGGGAGTGATTCCACCCACGATACGCGCGATGTTCGCTCGCGCATGAATGTCCTTGCGGCCTGTGCCGCCGCCAACCTGGCTGAACAAACCGCCGATGATAATATTTGTATTCGAATCAAGGGCCATGTCATAGATCGGGTTGGGCGGATTGACATCGCGGCTGTAATAAGGATTGATCATCCCGGCAAACTGATTGTGCGCCGTGTCCATGAATCCGGTATCCAGCGAACCGTCAGGCAGGAGTCGCGCCAGGCCGACACGTCGCGTCTGGTTGACCGAGGTAAAGATACCGGCCAGGAGGATGCTGTTGTCCGGCTGCATCAACACTTTATAAACGAGTCCGTTAGCGCCTGAACCGGCGTTAAAGGTCGTATCCACCGAACCATCCGGGTTCAGCCGCGCAATTCCCTGGCTCCCGCCCAAAGTGCCCAATTGCGTGAACGCACCCCCCACAACAATCATGTTATTGGTATCGACGGCCACGCTGGAGACCACATCGTTGGCGCCGGCGCCGGGATCAAAGGTCGTATCGAGCGAACCGTCGGCATTCAAACGGGCGACGTAATTCAGGGGGATG
>Ga0134124_10002650_pt1 | contig 14422 bp, 12 predicted proteins | sample KB304_FD_96880 | JGI IMG/M metagenome (GOLD analysis project Ga0134124, IMG submission 96880) | Terrestrial soil microbial communities without Nitrogen fertilizer from Kellogg Biological Station, Michigan, USA - KB3-0-4 | ecosystem: Environmental > Terrestrial > Soil > Unclassified ... | reverse complement strand
TCGGTTCGCGCCTATGCCGGATCGCTCTTCATCGGTGTGGTGTTGATCCTCGGGTACTACCTGTGGCGATGAACCTTCCTCTGCTTTCGATATCGTGGCTGCTGCCGACCGTCGGAGCGCTGCTCGTGCTGCTGATCGGCAACGCCGACGGTCGACGGACGTCGCTCATCCGCTGGGTGACGCTCATCATCTCCGTCGCCGCGTTTGTCGTCACGCTCGCCATCTGGGCGTCGTTCGATTCCGCCTCGCCGGAATTCCAACTGGTCGAGCGTCATCTATGGATCCCGGCCTTCGGCATCGACTACTACATCGGCGTCGATGGCATCAGCCTGCTGTTGATCGTTCTCACCGGCTTTTTGACCCCGGTTGCGGTCCTGTCGTCGTGGGTTGGAATCGAGCGCAAGGTGAAGGAGTTCTGCGCCTTTCTCCTGCTGCTCGAGGCGGCGATGATCGGCGTGTTCCTCTCGCTCGATCTGTTTCTCTTCTACGTCTTCTGGGACGCGATGCTCGTCCCGATGTATTTCCTGATCGGCGTCTGGGGGTACGACCAGCGTATTTACGCGGCCATCAAGTTCATGCTCTACACGATGGCCGGCAGCGTGCTGATGCTGGTCGCCATCCTCGGGCTCGCGTACCTGCACAATGCTGCGACGGGCACGTACAGCTTCGACCTGCTCAAGCTGTACACGCTCGACATCGCGCCGGCCACGCAGTTCTGGTTCTTCCTCGCCTTTGCCGTGGCCTTCGCGATCAAAGTTCCGTTGTTTCCGTTCCACACCTGGCTGCCCGACGCGCATGTGCAAGCGCCTACGGCTGGGTCCGTGATCCTGGCCGGCGTGCTCCTGAAGATGGGTACGTACGGGTTCGTGCGGTTTGCGTTTCCGCTCTTTCCGCTCGCCGCACACTACTTCGCTCCGTGGATCGCGGTGCTCGCGGTGGTCGGCATCATCTACGGTGCGTTGGTTGCGATGGTGCAGCCCGACATGAAGAAGCTCGTGGCCTACTCTTCGGTGAGCCACCTTGGTTTCGTCGTACTCGGGATCTGCGCGATGAACGTCAACGGTGTGCAGGGCGCGATGTACCAGATGCTGGCACACGGCGTCAGCACCGGTGGCCTCTTCCTCATCGTTGGCATGCTGTCGGATCGGCGCCATACGCGTCTCATTAGCGAGTTCGGCGGACTGAAGGCTGTGGTGCCGCGGTTGACGGCCGCGTTCATGATCATCACGCTCGCGTCGATTGGTCTTCCGGGCCTCAACGGATTCATCGGCGAGTTCCTGATCCTGCTCGGCGCCTTCCGATGGGATCCGCGCTACGTCGTCGGCGCCGGCCTCGGCGTGATTCTGTCGGCGGTCTACATGTTGTGGATGTTCCAGCGCGTGTACTACGGCAAGGTCACGCACGTGGAGAACAGCAGACTGCCGGACCTACTGCCGCACGAGTGGAGCTCCGTCATTCCGCTCTGCGTCGTGGCCTTGCTGATGGGAGTGTTTCCGACCGTGTTCCTCAAACCGACGGAGCCGGCGGTAACGCGGATTGTCGATCGCCTGCAAAGCACTCAAACGCTTCGCGTCGAACGATTCGGGCGACCAGAACGACTCGAACGAATCGTAGAACGATCCGAACGACTCGAACGATCCGAACGACGATGATCAGTCCAGCATTCGACGCGATCGTCCCAATGTTGTCGGTGACACTGGCGGCGTTAGCCTGCATGGCTTGGGAAGCGTTTCGTGATCCCGGCGAGCGGGGGCCCGTTGGTGGCCTGGGCATCGTTGGCCTGATCGGCGCGGCGGTTTCAGCCGTAGTGCTGTGGAACGGCAACACGGCGAGCTTCGGTGTGATCTCCGGCGATAACTTCGGCTTGTTCGTGACGCTCGTACTCGTGGCGGTCGGCATCCTGACGATCATGTTCTCGTCGCAGGTGATTGACCGCGACGGCATTCCTGCCGGTGAGTACTACACGCTGATCCTGTTTTCGCTCACCGGCATGATCATGATGGCGACCGCCAGCGACCTGCTGGTGATCTTCATCGCGCTCGAGGTGCTGTCGCTCGCCGTCTACGTCCTCACCGGCATCCGCCGCGAGGATCCGCGCGCCACCGAGGCGGCCTTCAAGTATTTCCTGCTTGGTGCGTTTTCGAGCGCGTTCTTTCTCTACGGCATTGCGTTCACGTTCGGCCTGACCGGCAGCACGCGGCTCGACCGCATCGGCTCTTACCTGGCGGCGCAGTCGCTGTCGGACAACCCGTTGATTCTCGTGGCGCTCGGCCTGCTGCTTGTCGGCTTCGCGTTCAAGATTTCCGCAGTGCCATTCCACATGTGGACTCCCGATGCGTACGAGGGTGCACCGGCGATCGTGACCGGGTTCATGTCCACGGGTGTGAAAGCCGCGGCCTTCGCCGCATTCGCGCGTGTGTTCCTCTCGTCGTTCGAGCCGTTCAGCGCGGACTGGGCGCCGATCGTGTGGGTGATTGCCGCGGCGACGATGATTCTGGGGACCGTTGTTGGCGTCGCGCAGACGAACCTGAAGCGGATGCTCGCCTATTCGAGCATCGCACACGGCGGTTACCTGCTGGTCGGCCTTGTTGCCGCCAATGAGATCGGCAAAGCGGCGATTCTCTTCTATCTCGCTGCCTACGCCATCACCAACCTCGCGGCGTTTGGCGTGATCGCGCTGCTTGGCACACGCGACCGCGACAACGACGAACTGCGCGACTACGCGGGCCTATGGTACAGCCATCCCGGACTCTCGGCGTTGATGACGGTCTGCCTGCTCTCGCTCGGCGGCCTTCCACCGACCGCCGGCTTCATCGGCAAGTGGTACATCTTCAGCGCCGCCGTGAGCGCGGGTTACTACGGCCTCGCCGTCATCGGCGTGCTGACGAGCGTCATCTCCGTCTTCTTCTACCTGCGCGTTGTCGTCATGATGTACATGCAGGAACCCGGTACCGAGCCGCCGCGCATTCACGTCAACGCCATCAGCATGACCGCGCTCACCGTTGCCATTGCGGCCATCTTTTACCTGGGCATCCTGCCGACGCAGGTTCTCAACCTCGCCTCGCAATCGATCGCGACGATCTTCTGAACCACGTGGTCTAGAATTCAGAGCGTGGCGAAGCAGGACGTCTCCGAGCTCGATCGTGAGCTGGGGCTGCTTGAAACGGAGCTGAAACGGCTCGAAGCCGAATACAACATGTACTTCGCCGGCCGGCTGCCGCGTCCCCCGTGGGAAACACGCGGGCGCGTGCACGCCATGGTCCGCCGGCTCGATAACGCGCACATCCCGAATACCGGTGCGCGGTTCCGGTTCAGTACGTTGCAATCGCGCTTTCAGACATTCGCCGATCTCTGGGATCGCGGCCTGAAGGCGAAGGAAGAGGGGCGGCCCGGGCCATTCGCGAACCTTCGTCCGCCGGTCGAGCAACAGCCGAAGCGCCCGATCGATCGGGTCCTGAGTGTCACGACCTTCAGCGATCCAGTCAAAGAAATGGACAAGGTGCAGGAGCTGTACGAAAGTCTCGCCGAGGCGCGTCGCGAGGTGGGGGAAGAAGCGATTCCGTTCCACAAGTTCGCGGATCTGATCAAGACGCAGGTTGGCGCGCTCAAGCAGAAGGGAACACCGGAGGTCGCCTTTCGTGTCGCGGTGAAGCAGGGCAAGGTTGCGTTCACCGCGCGGGCGATGAAGGGAACCAAGCCTGAGGAGTAGCGAAGATTTTTCGAGGGTAGGAGGGGTGCCGGGGAGGGGTAAAGCCCGGCGTCGTGAACGACGCCGGGCAGGTCATATCGTGGTTCTAGGCTTTGGTGACGTTCCCTGCCTGCGGACCCTTCGGGCCGTCAACGATCTCGAATTCGACCGCCTGACCCTCTTCCAGGGACCGGAAGCCGTTGCCACTGATCGCGGAGTAATGGACGAAGACGTCGCTGCCGCCCTCGCGTTCAATGAAACCGTAGCCCTTGGCGTTGTTGAACCACTTGACCTTACCTGTAATACGCATCGTTCTCTTCCCTATCGCCGAAAACCCCACATGAGCTTCCGGGCACAAAAAAAGACCGCGAGTGCTAGCGCGGCCTCGACTGCTACGTCTTGGGAACGCCCCTCAACGCAGCGCTATCCTAAGCATCTGTCACATCGCTGTCAAGAGTCTGAGGCCGGAACCATCGAGTTTTCAACATGATGCCTCCGGTACTCCCTTGAAATCCTGCGCAGTCCCGAGTCGGAGTAGCGGTGATGACCCGACTCACATCAGCATTGCCGACGCGTGAGTCGGGGTATCACCGTACTCCGACTTGGATAGTGGACACATGCCACGAGCCCTAATCAGTGTTTCCGACAAAACCGGCCTGATCGACTTTGCCCGCGGACTTGCCCGGCGTGGTTTCGAGCTGGTATCGACCGGCGGGACCGCCCGGACCCTGCAACAGGCCGGTCTCGCCGTCGTCGGCATATCCGAGGTCACCGGGTTCCCCGAAATGATGGACGGTCGCGTGAAAACCCTCCATCCGCTGGTGCACGGAGGCATTCTGGCGCGCCGCAGCCGGGCGGACGATGTGGCCGCGGCGGCTGCGCACGGTATCACGTTGATTGATGTCGTCGTCGTCAACCTGTATCCGTTTGTGAAAGCGGCATCGAATCCGGAGACGCCGTTTGACGCTCTGATTGAAGAGATCGACATCGGGGGACCGAGCCTCGTGCGGGCGGCAGCGAAGAATTTTCAGGACGTCCTCGTCGTGGTTTCGCCTAACGACTACGGTGCGGTGCTCGAGCAGATCGATCGTCCGACTGGGCCGACGGCCGACTTTCGATTCGAGCTAGCGCGGAAGGCCTTCGCCCATACGGGTGCCTACGACACGGCGATTGCCGCCGAGCTTGCGACCGTGACTGCCGGCGAGAACGGTTTTCGACGCGTCCGTGGAGGGCGGGTCCTGTCGGACCCGCCAGATCCGACTCCGCAGACGCTGAATCTGTCGCTGCGGAAACTTCGTGATCTTCGGTACGGCGAGAACCCGCATCAGAAAGCCGCCTGGTATGGTGAAGATCCGCCGTCGGCACTCGGCGCGGCGGAGGTGCTTCAGGGGAAAGAGCTGTCGTACACGAATCTCCTCGATCTCGACGCGGCGGCGCGCATCGTGCTCGAGTTCGACGAACCCGCGGCGGCCGTTATCAAGCACACGAACCCGTGCGGAGCCGCAACCGGCAGTACGGCCGCCGACGCATACGTTCGCGCCCGTGACGCCGACGCGCTTGCGGCCTTTGGGGGGATTGTCGGCCTCAATCGACCGGTCGACGTCGCGACGGCGCAGGCGATTGTCGCGACGTTCATCGAGGCGGTCGTCGCACCGGCCGTTGACGAGGACGCCCGAAAGATCCTTGCGTCCAAAGGAAACATGCGTGTTGTTACCGCCGACATGACGCAGGTGGCGAAAGACACCGAGCTCCGGTCGATTCTCGGCGCCGTGCTTGTACAGTCGCGCGATCGCGTTGTCGAAGCGTCGCAGCCGTGGCCCTCGGACGAGCTTCGCGTCGTCACGAAACGTCAACCGACAGCGGAGGAGTGGCGGGCGCTGCGGTTTGCCTGGCGCATCTGCGCACACGTCAAATCGAACACGATCATCTTTACGGCTGCCGATCGAACGTTGGCGATCGGAGCGGGACAGATGAGCCGCGTCGATGCCGCCAGGGTCGCGCGCATGAAGGCAGAAGCCGGTGGGCCGGATACGCTGAAAGGCTCGGTCGCCGCATCGGATGCGTTCTTTCCGTTCCGCGATGGTCTCGATGTCGTCGCCGATGCAGGAGCAACCGCTGTCGTGCAGCCCGGCGGATCGGTCCGCGATCAGGACGTGATTGCAGCAGCGGACGAACGCGGGCTTGCGATGGTGTTCACCGGACGCAGGCACTTCCGGCACTGAGTCGTGCACGAATACACCCTCATCCTCACACTGACCGGAGGCCTGGGAGCGGCCCTGGTGCTCGGCTACGTCACACATCGGCTCGGACTTTCGCCGATCGTCGGCTACCTGCTCGCTGGTACGTTAGTCGGTCCTCACACGCCTGGCTTCGTTGCCGACATGGCGATGGCCGAAGAACTGGCGGAAATCGGCGTCATTCTCCTGATGTTCGGCGTCGGTCTGCAGTTCCACATCGACGAACTGCTTGCCGTGCGCCGTGTCGCCATTCCAGGTGCCGTCGTACAGAGCGCTGTGGCGACCGCACTCGGTGCGGTGCTGGCTCACGCCGCAGGATGGAGTTGGTCCGCTGGTGTGATTTTCGGTCTGGCGTTGTCGGTCGCCAGTACCGTGGTGCTCGTCAGGATCCTTTCCGACAACAACGACTTGCACACGCAGGCAGGGCATATCGCCGTCGGCTGGTTGGTGGTCGAGGATCTGTTCACGGTCGCTGCACTGGTCGCGCTGCCGGCGCTATTGGGGAAAGCTACGACCACGCCGTTGTGGATCGATCTCGCGATGACCGGCGTGAAAGTCACCGCGCTCGTTGCGTTCACCGCATTCGTCGGAACCCGAGTCATTCCCCGCGCACTCGACCACGTCGCGGCCACGCGATCTCGAGAACTGTTCACGCTGACAGTCCTGGTGACGGCGCTCGGCATCGCCGTCGCTTCGTCGTTGATCTTCAACGTGTCGATGGCACTCGGGGCGTTTCTCGCCGGGATGATCGTCGGCCGCTCCGATTACAGCTTTCGGGCTGCATCTGAGGCGCTGCCGATGCGGGACGCGTTCGCTGTGCTGTTCTTCGTCTCCGTCGGCATGTTGTTCGACCCGGGTGCTCTGATGGCGTATCCCGCCCTGACTCTCGGTGCGCTGGGTGTGGTGCTCGTTGGTAAGCCACTCGTCGCCTTTCTGTTGGTCTGGGCGTTGAAGTATCGGTTCAGGGCCGCATTGACGGTCGGTGTTGCTCTCGCGCAGATTGGCGAGTTTTCCTTCATGCTCGCGACGGTCGGCCGGGATCTCGGCGTCCTCACAACGGAGGCCACCAATGCGCTCGTTGCCACGTCGATCACGTCGATTGTGCTGAATCCGATCGCGTACAGGACTATTCGGCCCCTCGAGCGTTCGCTGAAGGCACGGCCGCGTCTATGGGCGATCCTGAATCGCGAACCGCTCCCGCCCGGTCTGAGCGGTGCAGTCCCGCAGCGCACCGCGGACTCGAGCCATCGCGCGGTGGTCATCGGCTATGGGCCAACAGGACGGACAGTTGTGCGACTGCTTCGTGACAATGACATTGTGCCGACCGTGATTGAGTTGAACATCGCTGCAGTGAGAGCACTCAAAGATGAAGGCGTCGATGCGATCTATGGAGACGCGACGCGTCGGGAAACGATGGAGGCGGCAGGGGTCGCTCACGCCAGCACGTTGATCCTGTCCTCTGCTGGCATGACCGATAGCGACGAGGTCATCCGCATGGCTCGCGGATTGAACCCTGATATTCGCGTTCTGGCGCGGGCTCCATATTTGCGCGATCTGCCGGTGTTGAAGGCGGCTGGCGCAGATCGTGTCTATTCGGCGGAAGGAGAGGTCGCCCTTGCTCTCATCGAGGACATCCTCGACACGCTGGGAGCGACCTCTGAGCAGATCGATCGAGAGCGTGCTCGCGCCCATAGCGAGCTATTGGGTGAAGGGTAGAGACCCTCATGGGGCGCGCACCTGAGTCGGATCAGGCGCGAGCACTTCGTAGAGCTGTACGGTGTCTTCATTCCACTGCGTATCGGCGGCAAGCCGCAGGCGTGTGTCTTTACGCATAGCGTCGATCAATTCGTGACAGCCCGGATAGTGCAACCCGCAGTTCACGCTGACGTATGTCACTCCCAGCCTCCGAAGCGTGGCGATGCTCGACGCGTCGGGAAAGAACACCATTCCCTTGCGGAATTCCGCGTATGAGTTCGGGATAAAGCCGCTGTAGCCGTTCACCATCCGAGTCCAGTGCCAGAGCGAAAAGTACATGAACGGAATGTTGGCCGTCTCGTTGTCGAGAAGCGGCATCTCGGCTATCACGACGCTGGGTGTGTACTTCAGCGCATCGTAAATCGATGGCGGTTCCTTCCACACCGGCCCAACCGAAAGGGCAGGCCAGGCATCGATCATGACGAACGCGACAAGGACCGCAAACGCGGCATGTTGATATCTGCGCGAAGGGCGCCAGGCTAGCGCGCGTTGCGCGCCGAAGCCGGCAAGTATCGCCAGCGTCAACGCGACCAGCGCACCGAATCGCGCGGGTGCGCGCAGCCCGCGAAACGGACTCAACCATCGATAGAAGAATGGATATGACACGCCGTTGAGTCCGAGCGTTCCGTCGAAGGAAAGCAGGAGACCTGCCGTATAGATCAGCCGAATAGCGCCAAGTGGTGGCACCATGCCGACAACCGCAAGCGTGAACGGCGCCGCTCCGGGAAACAGTGTTCGTTCGGGCGCTGGCCGATGGAGCACATTGCGCCAGAGAAGGCTGTCGCGGTGCACTCGCAAATAATCGTCAGGCACTGCGCTGTACAACCGGACCTCACCCTCGGACCGTTCACCCTTGATTGGCTCCGCCGCTACAAACGCTCGAACGAGCGGGACCGCTGCAATGACGGCGATCGCTGCGGAGACGACGAGGGGGAGCGCGAGTCGCCGTATTGAGGGCCGATGCACGATGAGCAGCCCGACTCCGATAAGGGCTGCGTAGACGACGAAAAACACCGCGTAGTACATCGAGGAGTAGAGCTGCGCCGCGAGCGCGGCTGCGAATGCGAGCGCGTACCACCATCGCCTCCAGTCCTGGCTCCCGCCTACCGACTTCGGGCTCCCGGATCCCGGACCACGGCCAATCAACAGATGCAATGCGAGCAGCCCAAGGGGCATCCATTGCGTCATCTGCAGTTCGAGATGGCTGTAATGCTCGAACCGATATCCGCAGCAGGCGTAGATGAGGCCCGCGATGAAGGCCGCACGCGGCGACGCAGTGAGTCGTTCGACGAGCAGATACACCGCGATGCCCGAAAACCAGAACGCGGAGAGCAGCAGCAAGTTGTAGGCAACGACTGGATGGACGCCAGCGGCCAACAGAGGCGCCGCCATCAATGCCGGAAGCACGATCGGATCCGACAGCGTCAGCGTGAGCCGTTCCGGGTAGAAGATGTTGGCGTCGAACAGATGGCGCGGGTCGGTGAACAGTTGGTGATTCACCCAGCCAATGCGCCAGACCGAGAACAACGGATCGCCGAGGTCGGGCACCGAGTCGAGATGCCCGACCTGTTGGTGGAGCAGAAGTATCAGCGAGGCGCCAAGACCCAGGGCGGCGACGATCGCGTGCCTGGTGCGGGCCGACATCGCTAGTGTTCTGCTGACACCGACATCCCGCCCAGCAGTTCACCCGGTGTGACCGTCGCCGCGCCGAACTTTCCGACGACGAGACCTGCGGCGGCATTGGCCAGTTGCGCCGCCTCCGCGAATGTCCCTCCCGCCGCGAGCGCGAGACTCATCGTCGCAATGACGGTATCGCCTGCGCCCGTGACGTCCGCAACCTCGCGGGCCGATGCGGGGAGGTGTCCTTCGGTGTCCGGTCCGAGCAGCCACATGCCGTGGTCGCCGAGCGTGACGAGAACCGCATCGCAGCGTGCGCGGTCGCGAAACGCGCGCGCGGCGCTCCGCGCCTCGTCGGAGGAGCGAATACGCATGTGTGTTGCCGCTTCCGCCTCGTGATGATTTGGTGTGATCAGCGTCGCACCGGTGTAGTCGTCGAGGTGCGGAATTTTCGGATCGACCAGCAACGGGATCCGCCGCTCGGCGGCAAGTTCAACGGCGGCCGCGATCACGCGTTTGGTAATGCAGCCTTTCAGATAGTCGGAGACGACGATTGCGGAGGCTTCGGCTCCGTTCTGGCGGATCGAGGCGATGATGCCGCGTTCCGCGTCGCCGGAAATGTCCGCGTCGTTCTCGTAATCCACCCGCGCCACCTGCTGATTCCGCTCGGTCACAATGCGCACCTTCGTCGTGGTGACGCGATCGGAGTCAGCGGCCAGAAAGCCCGCCTCGATGCCCGCCTCGCGGCAGCCGCGTGTCAGCGTCTTGCCGTTGTCGTCCTGGCCAATCACGGCGATGAGTATCGCGTGGCCACCGAGCGCCGTAATGTTGTGCGCGACGTTGGCGGCGCCGCCGATGCGGTGCGTCTGTCGCTCGAAGGCGACCACAGCCACGGGCGCTTCCGGAGAAATGCGTGTGACGCGGCCAATGAGAAAGGTGTCGAGCATCGCGTCGCCGATGACGAGCACCTGCGCTTTGGGGAACGCGGAGACGAGACGCGACGCGCGCTCAGGCGCGAGCGGCAGCAGGTTCATCATCGCCGCGAGCCGCCGCAAACGGCAGCGTCACGAGCACGAGGAAGAGCATCAGGAACTCGGAGTCGCCGAAGTTGTATTCGAACAGTCCCGCACCAAGCATGGCAAACACCGCGGCCAGCGCCGCCGCGGCCGGCACCTTGTCGCGTTGGCGTCGAAACAACCTGAATTGCGCCAGCACCAGCGAGAAGACGAACCACAGCCAGACGCCAAGTGCCGGCAGCCCACGCTCCGCGGCAATCTGGAGCGGCACGTTGTGCAGGTGTGGATTGATCGGGTTGATTGCGTAATCCGGACGGTACTGTGCGTAGACGCGCGGGACCATGTTCGGACCGACACCGGTCAATGGGTGGTCGTTGACCATCCGCGCTCCCATTTCGATCATCGCGAGACGGTCCTGATTGGTCGGCTCCTGCACGTCGAAGATCGACATCACGCGCTTGGTGACCGTTCCCGGTGCGACGGCGAACAGCACCGCGACGAACAGCGGCAGCAGGATTGTGAGCCGGAGATCCTTCAAGGCCAGCAGCAACGCGATCGCGACCGACGCGCCGATCCAGGCGCTGCGCCCCAGCGTCAGCGCGAGGGCGACGACCAGCGCCGGCATCACCAGCGCCGGCCAGGTGCGGCCCTGCCGGCCGAAGATGAGACGGGCAGCCGCTGCGCAGATGACGAGCATCAGCAGTCCCGAGTAGGTCATGTAATGCGACATGGCGCCTTCGGGGCGGCGACCGAGATTGTCATAATGCAGCAGGCCGTACTGGATGATGCCGTAGGCGGCGCTCGCGGCGCCGACCGAGACGATGACGTCCACGACGAGCGAGGCGCGCTCGCCGCGTGCGATTTGATAGACCGCGGGCACGATCACGAACAACACCAGTTGCTTGTCGTCGATGATGCTCGTCGCCGGATCCAGCGAGAAGGCTGATACCGCAACCGTGACCGCGGCGTACGCGACGAGTGGCCAGAAGAAATAGGGGACCGCCGGGACCGTTCGATCCTGCACGAGCTGGGCCGTCCAGCACACCAGCATCAGCGCGAGCAGGATGTTCGCGGCGGCAATCGAAATCTGCAGCGACGCCACGAAGCAGAGCAACAGCACGACGGTCGCGCGCTCGAGTCCGTGCGCGGTCCGCGGATGCGTGACGCTCATCGCTGCAGTGGTCATGCTCCCTCTTGTGTACGGGGCGAGCCTTCCAGGCTCGCCTCACGGGCCCAAAGAGTCCGCGCCGCTCCCCGGTTATTGCCAATCGAGACGATCGCTCGTTCCGCCGCTCCCGCTACCTGTTCAGCGGTAATGCGGGTCAGACAGCGGAAGTCTCCCGGCGCGCACTCGCGTTGCCGGCACGGCCGGCATTCGAGCGGCCCTGCATCGACCGCCTCCGCAAACCATTGCGGGTCGCGCCAGGGCATCGACCGTTCGGCTAGCGTCGGGCCGAACAGCGCCACGATCGGCGTGGTTGTCGAGCCGGCAATATGAAGCGGTCCGCTGTCGCCCCCAATGTACACCGCCGCGCGAGCGACGAGCGCGCGCAGTTCGGCCAGGTCGAATTCGCCGATTTCCGGAACGGCGCCCGCGAGCGGACCCAGGACCGCGCGCGCTCTCGCGGCGATCTCCTTTGCCGCGCGCGCATCGGAAGGACCGGACGTCAGGATGACCCGTCGGGACGGATCGCGGCGCGCTACCGCGACAACGAGCGCCTCGAAAGACTCCGGCGGCCATCGGCGAAACGGGTTTCCCGCGCTGACGTGAATCACGACGATGGGATGAGCGGCGCGGATGCCGGCGCCTTTCAGCCGGCGATCGACCGACGCTGACGCGGTCGCGTCCACTTCCATCTCGAGCGGATTGAGGGCTGGATCCGGCGGCTCGAACCCGAGCGGCGCCAGCAGGTCCCATTGGTTGACGACGCTCGGACGCGGTGCTTCATCGCGTGGCCGCGCCACGACATGCGTATACATCCATGACCGACCCTGTATCCGGTAACCGATGCGAACCGGCGCTCCGCTCGACCATGTAAGCCACGCCGCTCGTGGACCGCCGTGCAGATCGATAGCGACATCGAAATGCCGCCGCCGCAACTGCCGCGCAAGCGTCAGGTCGTCACGCACACGCGCCATACCGCCGGTCCTTGGGACGACAACGATGTCAGTCAGATTACGATTACCGCGGACGACGGGAGCGGCACCCGCTTCGACGACATAGGTGAGCTGGCTGTCGGGATAGCTCCTTCGGAGGGCGCCAATGAGCGGCGTCGTGAGCACCACGTCGCCAATCAGCCGTAGCCGGACTAACAGTATTTTGGGTCGGCTGTTCGTGATCGGTGATTGCGGGGAGTTGGAGGAAACCGCCGGACTTGCGACGTTGACCACGAATGCTTAGCTGACGGTTTCCGGCTCAATGGTTGCTTCGTCGATCAGCATGACCGGAATGTCATCCTTTATCGGATACACCCGGTGGCATGTGCCGCACTTGAGCGCCGTGCCGTTTTTCACCAGCTTCACCGGCGTCTTGCAGTTGGGACACGCGAGAATTTCCAGCAACTCGGCGTCGATGGGCACGCTCGAACTATAGCATTCTGAGCTAAGATGCCCTTGCCAATGCGCATCACGCACGCCGCGTTTATTTCCCTCGGCGCGGCGTTGTTTCTGACCTTGCCGCGCCCCGCAGTCGCGCAGACCTCAGCGGAGGCGTACTACGACTTTTTGATTGCGCGTCATCTCGAAGCATCCGGGGACGCCAAAGGCGCGCAGGCGGCGCTGGAAAAAGGGGTCGCCGCCGATCCCAGCTCCGCTGAAATCCGCGCGGAGCTCGCCGCGTTCTTCCTGCGTCGCGACGCGGCAGACGACGCGGAGCGCGTAGCCAAAGAAGCGCTGCAACTTGAGGATGACAATTCAGAGGCGCATCGCGTGCTCGGCATGCTCTACGCCGCGCGGTCGGAGGACACTGGCCGTGGTCAGGCGGCACAGACTGCCGCTGCGGCACTCGCGAAGCAAGGTATCGCGCACCTCGAGCGCGTCACTGAAAATCCGGCCGGCCTCACGGATCTGAACCTTCAGTACACGCTGGGCCGCCTCTATACCCGCGATGGCCAGGTAGACAAGGCGATTCAGGCTTTGACGCGCGTCGTCAACGAGAATCCGCTGTCGGTGCAGGGGCGTCTCGCGCTTGCGCAGGCGTACGTCGCGGCGCGCGACATGGGCAACGCGATCGAAGCGCTGCAGGATATCGTCGACGACGAGCCACGCGTCGCCAGCATGCTCGGCCAGTTCCAGGAACAGGCTGGCCGATTCAAGGACGCCGCCGACTCCTACACGAAGGCGCTCTCTGTCGCGCCGAACAGCCGCGAACTGAAGGTGCGACGGATTGGAGCGCTCGTCAAGGCAAACGAACTCGAACGCGCTGCCGATCTTGCGGCGCAGGCGCAGATGCAGCACCCCGACGATCTGCGGTTTCCGCAGCTTCGGGCGCACATACTGCAGCAGACGGGGGACACCGCTCGCGCGATCAGTGTGTTGGAGCCGGTTGCGAGGGCCAATCCAAACGATTCGGCGACCCTGCTGTCGCTTGCCGATCTCTACAACAACGCCGGACGGAAGACGGATGCCGAACGTACGGTTCGCCAGCTGGTCTCCGTTGAGCCGGGCAACGCCGACGCGCTGAATTACCTGGGCTACCTCCTGGCCGACAGCGGTCGCCAACTCGACGAAGCCATCCGGCTGGTCCGCAGAGCGCTCGATATCGAGCCAAACAATCCGAATTACCTCGACAGCCTCGGTTGGGCGTACTACCGGCGCGGCAACTACGAAGAGGCGGAGAAGTACCTCGCGCCCGCCGCACAGCAGATGCTTCGCAACGCGACAGTGCAGGAACACTACGGCGACCTGCTTGCCAAGCGGGGGCGATGGCAGGACGCGATTGCCGCCTGGACGCGTGCGTTGCAGGGGGACGAAGGCGATATCAACAAGGCGGCGGTCGAAAAGAAAATCGCAGACGCCCGCGGTAAGGTGCGCTGATAAATCCCAAAGCCCAAATCCCAAAGCCCAAATCCCAAGCGAAAGGGCTTTTTCGCCGCCTTTGGAATTTGGGT
>Ga0134124_10002649_pt1 | contig 14424 bp, 18 predicted proteins | sample KB304_FD_96880 | JGI IMG/M metagenome (GOLD analysis project Ga0134124, IMG submission 96880) | Terrestrial soil microbial communities without Nitrogen fertilizer from Kellogg Biological Station, Michigan, USA - KB3-0-4 | ecosystem: Environmental > Terrestrial > Soil > Unclassified ... | reverse complement strand
GCCCAATCGGGCAGCGTCTGGCCAGGCCGCATGCGCAGCAGCACCTCGCGCACCAGTCCCCAGCAGTCGAAGGCGTCAGGCCCGCGCGCGCCCAGGCGCCACGGCTTGCCGATCAGGTCGTTGACGTCGACGAATGGGGTGCTCATCGGTCGAGCCCCGGAAAGTGCTGCACGTCGTACCAGACGCCAGGGAAGCGGCGGTTGAGCACGTCGCTGCGGTTGGCCGTGCCGCTGACGGCCTCGGTCGTGATCTGGATCGAGTCGAACACCAGGCGCACCGGCGCCGACTGCGGCGCGCCGAGGTCGCTGCCGAGGAACTCGCGATAGACGGCCTGGATGTTCGTCGAGGGGTCGGCGTGTGCCGCGCGCACTGCGTCGGCGACGGTCTGGTCGGCGTTGGTGATGCTGATCTGCATGTCCTGCTGACCGGCGCCGTCGATGCTCGGCAGCACCACCGCGAAGGGGAAGGGCATGAAGGTCGGCGTCGCGCCGTCTTCCAGCTCGGCATCGAACGGGCGCGGGTGGTTCGTCAGGTAGTAGGGCGCGGGCCACAGGGGGTGCCGCAGCTCGAGCGTCTGAATGATCGTCTCGCCCGAGGGGGCCGAGGCGCGTGCTTCCTGCAGGGCATCGGTGGCCATGTCAGAACGCAGCCGCGCTTCCGCGCGACAGGCCGAATGCGCGCTCGTGCGCGTTCGCGTAGTCGTTGCCCCCGCGCAGCACGTCGGCGGTGAGCGAGGCCTTGACCTGGCTGACGATCACTTCGAGGCCGGCCGGCGTCTGCCGCGTGTCGACCTTGGTGTTGGGCGCGTTGTTGTTGATCGTGACCTGCATGGTCGGCGCGGGCGCCTGCTGCGTCGGCACGCCCTGCACGCCCGCGACGCCGAAGCGCACCGGCGAAATGTCGGCGCCGACAGCGGTGGAGCTGGCGAAGCCGGTGGGGCCGCTCGTGGGGCCGCTGCTCGTCGCCATCATTCGCGGTTGCCCGCCAGACTTCCCGCCAGGGCTGTAGCCGACGCCGAAGATCGCTTCGACGATGTACTTGCGCGCCCACAGCTTCAGCAGCTCGGCAATGATCGACTGCACCATGCGCTTGAACAAGTCCTCCACGCTGGCCGTTCCTCTGGCGAGGTTCTCGAAGAAGTTGTTGAAGCCATCGGTGAGCACGTCAAGTTCGTCTTGCTGCTTGACCAGCGTCTCGGTGGCGGTCTGGGTCGTCGTGGCGGTGGCGAGCTGCGCACGCGCGTAGGCTCGTTGCCCCTCGGTGCTGTTCGCATAGACGTCGCTCGTCTCGTCGGTGAGGTCGATCAGGTACTGCAGCCTGGCGCCCTCCTGCTCGATGGTGTCGAGGTAGTTCTTCGACGCGGCGTCGACTTCGACGATGGCGCGCTGGTACGCGGTGAGCTGTGCGTTGCGCTCGGTCAGCGCGGCGTCGCGGGTCTTCTGCAGTTCTTCCTCGACGCCGGCCGCGCGGATCAGTTCTTTCCATCGCAGTTCCTCGGCCTTGCGGTGTTCGTCGGCGGCCTTGGCTGCGGCCTTGGTCGACGCGGCCAGCTTGTCGGCGGCGACGCTCGCGCTCTCGCCCTGTTGGCCGCTCGGCCCCTTCGAGGGCGCCGCTGCAGCTTCGGCCTTGAACTTGGCCAGGTTGGCGCGCATGTTGGCCAGCGTCGTGTTGGTGTCCTTCTCCAGCTGATTGATCTGGTCGACCATGTCTTCGAAGATCGTCGCGGCCTGCGTCGGGTTGGTGGCCGCAGCAGCCACCGCAGCGAGCACCAGGCCGAAAGCCTGCAGCGTCGAGACGGCCTTGAGTGCGAAGCCGTAGACGTTCAGCAGCAGCTCGCCGATCTTTTCGCCGGTGCTGACGAAGCCGTCGCCCTTCTGCGTCGAGTCGACCAGCGACTGCGAGAACGCGCGCAGCGCGGGCAGCATGCCGGCGGTGAGCTGCGCGGTCGCGCCTGTGGCCGTGCGCTGCAGGCGCGACAGGTTGTCGTTGAAAGCCTCGGCCTGCGTGATGACGCTGCCCGAGAGCACGCCGCCGTATCGGTCGGCCTCGTTGGCCAGGTCTTCGAGTGCTTGCCCGCCGGCGTTGAGCAGCGGGATCATGTCGGCGCCCGCCGCCTTGCCGAACTGCTCGGTGACGAGCGCGAGCTTCTCCATGCCGTCCGGCATCTTGGCGACTTGGTCGCTGATCTTCTTGAGGGCGGTGAGCGCGCTGTCGCCAGATTCGACGCCCATTTTCTTGAGCGACTTGCCGGCCTCGCTGCCTTCGTCGCCGAGCTTGCCCATGTTGACGGCGAGCTTGCTGATGGCCTGGTCGAGTTGCTCGGCACTCACGCCCGAGAGGTCGGCCGCATAGCGAAGCTTCTGCAGTTCCTCGGCGGAGACGCCCACCTTCTGTGAGTCCTTCGCCAGCTGATCCATCGAGTCGATGATCTGCTTGAAGCCGTTGATGATCGCGCCGACCGAGACGGCAGCGGCGAGCGACTTGCCGAACTTCTCGATGCCCTTGATCGTGTCGGCCATGCGCTTGTCCATCGCGGCGGCGCTCTGCTCGACTTGGTGGAGCGAGCGCGCGGCCTGCGAACCGTCGACGGTCAGCTTGTAGAGGCGTTCGATGGTGTCGGCCATGTCAGACCTTCACGCGCCGGAAGCGCGGCCGGATGGTGATGACGCCGGTGGCTCGTGGCCCGCCGCGCGTGAAGCTGTAGACCTCGCCGGGGATCGCGTGCCGCTCGGTGAACTCGGCGATGACCTTGAACTGCTTGAACTCGTTGCGCCGCTTGAGCGCGGTCGCGGCCTTGGACAGGAAGCCGACGTTCTGCGTTGAGGTCGAACCCTTCTTGCGCCCGCGCTCCGCTGCCTTGATGCGCCCGCTGTGGCGCACGGCTCGATTGACGGCAGTCGCATAGGGCACGCCCACCGGCACGAGCACGAGCTTGTCGCCACGCCCGAAGGCAGGGGGGGCACTGCCGGCGGTGAGCGTGCGCGCGATGCCGCCCTTCGGGATGTAGCGCCACTGCCATGACGCGCTGACGTTGACGAGCTTGCCGCTGATGCTGGTCGTGCTGCGGCTGATCGCTCCGCGCAGCTCGGCCTCGACCATGCCCATTGCGGCGCGCGCCAGCTGCACGCCGAACAGCACGACGATTCGCATCTTGGCTTCGTCGAGTGGCTTGTTGGTGTGGCTGTCGACTTCGACCAGCTGGGGGTCGTTGCCCAGCGCGATCTGCTGCGCGGTGTCTTCGCGCGTGATGCCCACGAGCATCGAGTGCAGATCGGCCTTGGTCTGCGCGACGATTTCCATAGGCAGCGTCTGGCGCGTGGCGCGGTCGTTGCCGAAGCGGACCGACTTCTGCGGGATGACGAGTGGCATGGGGAAGGCCATGCCCTTACTCCACCGCCAGGCCGGCGCTCAGGTAGTCGCCCGCGATGCGCCAGGCGCGAAAGTTTCCCTCGTAGTCGTCGACCTCGGCCTGCAGCGCCCAGCCGCCGGCGTCGAGCACGATGGTCCGCACCTGCGCGTTGAGCAGTCGCGCGGCTTCGTACTCTTGGTGCCAGGTGTGCACCTGCACCGAGGTGTCGGCCAGTGGATGCTGGTCGACGCACATGTCGGCCCAGGGCGCGGCCGACGCGAGCGTGCGCTGCACCGTGACCAGCGGCAGCGAGGGCGGTGTCTCCGCGCCCTCGCCGGCCATCCAGCCCCAGCGCACAGGCACGGGGGCCAGGCCTGCAGCCAGCAGGGCGACCAGTTCGCGCTCGGTTGCGGCAGGCATGGTCAGCGCCCCGGAAACATCGTGCGAAGTTGCGCCTTCGACAGTGTCGACATGTCGATGGCGTCGTCGACCGTAGCAGGCGCCGCCGGCGCCTCCGACCAGTAGTCGACCCAGGCCTGCACCTCGCGCGCGCTCATGCCCTCGACGACGGCGATGGGCTGGTGCAGGCGCTCGGCGATGGTGAACATGATGCGGATGTCCGGGGCTAGGCTTTTGGGCCTTCAGAGGCGTCCGAGCCATCCGCACCACCTACCCCCTCGGCCGGCGGCGTTGGCGCCTCCACGGTCACTTCCAGGCCGTGCATGCGCAGGGTTTGCTCCAGCGCGTTGGCAATGGCCTGGCTGAAGCGGCCGGGGAGCCCGCGCAGAGCGTCGTAGCCGTAGGGGGCGCCGTCGACGTGCAGTGACGCACCCAGCAGCCGCTCGGCGCTCTGGCCTGGCCCCGTGGTGTTCGACATCGCTTCGCGCATCGGGCCATAGGCCAGCTCGCGCAGCTCGACGACCTGGCCCAGCGGTGCCAGGCCAGGGGGGGCGGGTTCGGTGTGCAGCTCGAACATCACAGAGCCCAGCTGTAGGTGGGCATTTCGGTGAACACGCCGGTGCCGCTGAACTGCAGGCCCTGCGCGGTCTGCGCGGTGATCGTGATTTCGCCAATCTCGACCGGGCCGAAGATGTAGCCGCCGCCCACGGTGTAGTCCACCAGCATGTAGCGCAGGGTCTTCGGCGATTCGAGCGAGGCCTGCATGAGGTTGGCGAACCCCGGCGAGTCCTTGTCGACGAACCCGGTGAAGGTGAACGTCGGCGGCTTGGGCGAGCCGAGCACGGTGGTCGAGCCGCACATGTCGTCCATCTGGATCGCGTCGGGGGGCACGCCCGCGACGGTGATCGTGACCATGCAGACTTCGAGCAGCGCCAGGTCGCCGGCCTTCTGGAAGATCTGCACGGTGCCGGCCGCGACCGCAGCGCTCAAGCGCGTGCCGTCGAAGTCGAGCAGCTCGAAGGTCGGCGAGCCCGGCGTGGTCGTCGTGTCGAGGGCGGCGATGCGGAAGGCCTTGCCGTCGAGTAGTACCTGGCCGGTGCCGGCGAACTTCGCAATGTCGCCGTCTGCCGCGTCGGCCGGCATCGCTGCGGCCAGCGTGACCAGGGCCGGGTCGGCGTTGGTGACGCTGGCCAGTGCTACGGGGGAGGGGGCCGGGTCGCCGGTTTCAGTGAGGTAGAGGTGAGCGTCGCTCTTGATCTTGGCCATGTTGGGCTCCTAGGGTTGAGACTGGCCTGACGTGGCCGCGAGGGTCGTGTCGTTGCGTGCGTGGCTTGGCAGCGGCGCGATGAAGTCGAAGACGCGCGAGTCGCGAGGGGGGTCGCCCTCGATTTCGATGCCGCGCCAGCCGGCCTCGATGACGACGCCGGGAATCTCGCGCAGCGTGATGCGCCACGTGATGCCCGCCAGCTCGCGGTCGGCCTGCATGAACTCGCGGCCGGTGACGCTGTCGATGGCGGCGTCGACCTCGGCGACCGTCGTCCAGCGCTTTTGCTCGCCCTGGAAGGCGTCGAGCGTGCCGGGGTCGGGGCGCTCGATCCGCATGCGATGACGAAGGCGACCGGCTTTCATGCGCAGGGCCTCCACATGCTGAACAGCTCGGCCGCGAAGCCGTCGACCCACAGGGCGCTGTTGGCCTCGCGGTTCTCGTACATCGAGGCGACCATGCGGCCGATGACCGAGAGGAACGCGGGCGAGAGGGCGGGGGGGGTCAGCACGCCCACGGTGAGCGTGAGCAGCGCGGCGGTGTTCATGAGCGACGAGCCGGCGGCGGTGACATAGGCCGAGGCGCTGCCGCCGAAGTCCTGCTGCCACAGCTCGAAGTCGGCGCTGATGTCGTCGGCGCCATTCGTCACGACGAAGCTGCGCACGTTGTTGAGGGGCAGCTGCCAGCTCGCACGCGAGGTGCCGCGAGGGATCGACGACCAGGCCAGCTCGTCGGTCGTGACCTCGTACACCGCCGGGTTCAGCGAGACGTTGCACTGGCGCTCGACCATCGCGATGGCGGCGGCGGTGTGGCCGGTGATCAGCGCATCGTCGCGCGCATGCTCGACGCGCGCCTGCGCCTTCATGGTCGGCAGCAGCAGCAGCGGCAGCGCGCCGGTGTCGATGGTGGTGCGCTTGATCGTCACGGGTTGGCCTCCGGTACGGGCGCGACAATCGTCTGCAGCGTGCTCGGCGGGACCACGACTGCAGCGCCGCCGGTGTCGCAGGCCAGGCGCCAGCCGCTCCGCTCGCGCGTCAGGTCGCAGGGGCCGGCGATGGCGACGCAGCCCACCAGCAGCAGCTCGAGCACCAGCACACCGAGCAGGCCGAGCACGGCGGAGGGGGGTAGGCGCTCGAAGGTCACGCGGCCCCCTCGTTGGGCAGGATGTCGTCGATGTGGTCGACCAGGCGGGCCAGCGCTGGCGAGTCGATCAGCAGCTTGCGGTGATCGATCCAGGCCTCAGAGGTGGCGCTGCGCAACACGGCTTGGTCGCCCTCGTTGCGAATCCAGGCGGTGTTCTCGTTGGCCGCTTCGGTGTTGGCGCGCGAGACTTGCTGCAGGCCCTCGACATCGCGGCGCGTCATCTGGTGTTGCTCGGCCAGCTGCTGCACCTGCGTGTGCACGACCTTGACGGCGCGCTCGACCTCGCTGTGCTTGACCCCCTTGGGCGAGAGCAGCGTGGTCGCGACGCCGTCGAAGATGAAACGCGCGTCGGCCTCGGTGAACACGTCGCCGGCCTGAAGGTGCGCCGGCTTCGACTTGTGCACGCGCAGGCCATGCGAGCCGATCCGCTCCCAGGCCCCCGGATGCTCCCCCGGCTCCTGCCCAATCGAGGCCTTTACAGCCCCACCAAGGCGATAAGTCCGGCCGACGTAACACGACACCACATCCCCAGCCGCGTAAGCCGCCACGGGGCTCCATTGCGGTGCCAGGCCCAGGTCTTGAATCGCCCGAGCCACCTGTGCGTCGAGCCGGATCGTCGCGGCGCGTTCGACCTCGGCGACCGCTTCGGCGACAGCGTTGGCCACCAGCTGGCGCAGGTCGGCGATGCGAACGACCAGGGGGGGGCCTGCCCGCTGCACTAGGTGCAGCGTGCCCTCGGTGTCCATGAGGGCGGTGCGCAGCCCCGGCTCGTCGGCGAGCTGGCGCGCGGCATCGAGGTCGCGCTGCAGCTGCTCGGCGCGAGCGTCGCCGCGCTCGATGCGCTGCGACAGGCCGGCGACGACTTGATCGTGCGCGCGCCGCACCCCTTCGAGGGCCTGTGCGTGTTCCTGGCGCAGCGTGGTGACAGCGTCGTCGACGATCTGCGCGACTGCAGCGGCGAAGCCTTCGAGTTCAGGCGTCATGGTCGGCCCCTTGCACGTTGGATCGCGGCGAAGCTCTCGGCGCGTGCGACGGCCGCGAGCTGCGCGGCGTCGACAGGTGGGGGGGTCGCGGCATCGACGCGGGCGCGCTCGACCGCCTGGCTCAAGCGTTCGACCATGCCACCGAGGTCGGCGATGCGGCGGTCGTTCGCTTCGTTCAGCTGCGTCAGCTGCGTGACGATGCCCGCGAAGTTGCCGACCATGCTGCGTTGCATTTCCTCGACCTGATCGGCCGCAGCCGGCTCGGGTGAGTCGGGCGCGTCGGGGTCGGGGTCGGCTTGTGGATCTGCGACCACCGGCGGTGCAGGGGGTGGGGGGGGTGGCTCGTTGAGCTTGTCCAGCTCGGCCTGCGCCAGCTCGCCGGCCAGCGTGAGCGGCACCATCTGCCGCTGCACCATGAGCTGGTCGCCACCGGGGGCCGGCCCCTTGCCCAGCTGCGAGCGCGCTTCGTCGGCCATGAAGACGCCGCCCTGCACGAGCTTCGCGAGGGCCTCGGCCTGCGCCGCCAGGTCGGAGCGCAGCAGCGCCTCGGTCGACATTTCGACGAGGTCGTGCCGGCCGTCCATGCGAAAGAGCCGGTCCAGCTCGCGTTCGAGCCGTTCGATCAGGCCACCCAGCGACACCGACAGCCAGTGCCGCACGAGGGTTTCGGAGTTGACGACGGCGCCTGACGAGAGGTCGCCGTACATGGGGGGGGGCACCCCGGCGCAGCGCGCGATTTCCTCGTTGCTGAATCGCAGCGAGCTGATGACGCTTTCGTCGATGGCCGCGAGGTTGGTGCTGCTTAGCTTCAGGCCGTTCGACAGGATCGGCAGACCGCCGGTGGCCCACTTCGCGGCCTGCGCGTCGAAGGCCTCGCGCAGCTCTTTCATCTTCCCTCGGTCCAGCGTCTGCTCGGTGCTGAGCACGGTCGACACGCGGCGCATGTTCTCGACGAACAGCAGCTGCGTGCGAGACAGCGCGACGTTGACGCCTGCGGCCAGGCCGGCGGCAGCGAACGGCGATTCACCGCACAGGGGGTGCCGGGGGGTGCGCCAGCGCAGGTGCATGACGTTGCGCGAGGGCACGACGAACAGCCGCCCCTGCTCCACGTCGGCGACCTGCAGCTGCGGGTTGAAAAGCAGGTCGGGGTCGTTGCTCGCGAAGTAGAAGACCTCGCGTGTCTCGGGGTCGACGCGGGGGGTCCACGTGCCGCGCGGTATCAGGTGAATCGACGAGGGCTCGCTGCGCTCGTTGAGCATCGCGACGATCAGCGCTTCGCCGCTGACCCAGTCACAGGCCAGACGCGAGAACAGCGTGGCGCCGCTCTCGTAGCTGTTGGGCTGGATCAGCAGGCGCGCGGCCGGCGAGCTGGTGATTTCCTCGATGGCGCCGGTGGCCAGGTCGATGCGCTTGTGGTGGGGGCGCAGCTGCGCGAAGGCGTTGGCGTAGAGCGTGTAGATGGCCTCGACGACCGGCAGCGAGCCGCCGCCGATCATCGTGAGGTTGCGCTGCCAGCCCGTGCCGTCGAGCGGGTTCAGGTCATGCAATCCCCCGCCGATGGTGCGGTCGAAGCCCCACTGCGTGAACAGCGGCCCCATCTGCGGCTGCACGTTGTGGAAGCCCAGCCCCGAGAACAGCGATGCGCCGGCGCGCGTGCCGGCCCCGATCAGCGAGCGCGCGACGGCGAGAGGTCGCATGGTCAGCTTTCCACGGCAGGGGTCTTGCGTGCGCGCCGGGGCTGGCCTTCGGTGGCGCTGGCGCGTCGAGCCCGCAGAGCGTCGCGCGCCTTGACGTAGGCCGCGCTCCCCGGCACGAATCGCAGCGAGTCGGTCGGGTGCTCGGTGGCCAGCTCGACTCGATGCTCGGCAACCAGGCGCCCGCCCAGCTCGGCATCGACGACGAGCACGCCCGCCTGGCCGGCCAGTTCGTCGACCGGGTCGAAGGCGCAGACGATGACGACGCCGCCCATGATGGTCATGGGTTCTGCGGTGGGCGGTCGACCACCACGTGAACGTCGGTCTTGCCGTCGCCGTCGACGTCGATCTTCGTGTGCGTGTCTTCGGGGCCGACGCCGATGGTCTGCTGCTGGGGCGCAGGCGCGGGCGGCGGGGGTGGGGGTGGGGGTGGGGGCGGTGCCGGGGGATTGCTCACCGCGATGGGCACGCGCAGCCTGACGTCCACCGAGAGAATGATTTTTCCGCCCGTGCCTCGAAGCTCCAGCCGGGGGCCGAACTTCTGCGTGGCGATGACTGCACCGAACGCGCCCAGCGCGGTCTGCAGCAGGGTCGCGGCTTGGTCGGGTGTGGTCCCTGCAGGCTGCGGCCAGGTGCCGTAGGCGAGCACCGTGGCGCCCGTGTCGACCACGACGAAATACCCCGTCGCGGGCGCCGCGTCAGGCCCGCCGCTGAAGGTCACGCTGAACACGTTCGCCGCGTCCCTCGTGGATGCGGCAGTCATCAGCGCCGGCTTCGTGTCGGGCGGCGAGAGGTCAGGGAAGGGGACGAATGGATTGGGCGCGTCCGGGTGCACGTAGTAGGCGGCCGGCAGCGTCGTCGGGTGGTTGAGCGGGTAGGCGTGGTGGTTGTCGATCAGCCACTGCGCCTCCACGTCAAGGTCGATGTAGGCGAACTCGGCAGGGTGCACGTGGTAGGCATTGGCGACCACGGGGTCGGTGAAGTACAGCGGCTGGCCCATCTGAGTCCCCTTCGGAAAAAGGCCCCGGCGTGTCAGGCCGGGGCAGGTCGCGTTATGGCAATGCGAAAAAAACCATCAAGGTGGCCACAGGCGCAGCAGGTGCGCGAGCAGCACCAGCGCGAGCGCGAGCGGCACCAGCTGCACGCGCTGATGCGCGACGCCGAAGGCGGCTGCCACCAGCAGCCCGAAGGCCACCAGCAGCAGGGCGAGCAGCAGGACGCTCACCACGTGGTCCCGGTGACTTGCTGCACCGCGCCAGCTTTGGTGATGCCGAAGCTGGCAGGCACGACCAAGCGGATGCCGGTCTGCCAGGTCTGCCAGAAGCTGACCGCCACAGCGCCGGCGATGCTCGCGCCGTTGCCGCCCGCGATGGGGATGCCCCCGTCAGGCACGACCTGGCCAGCGACACCGAGCGCGCCACCGAGAGGCGCCGCGCCGGCTTGCGTCGGTGCGACTGCATCGGCGTTGGCCATCGTCACGGTCGCCTGATCGCTCGTGTCGTAGTCGAAGGCGTCGATGGCGCTGGCGAACTTCTCGGCGGCGACGGCGGTCATGGTGCCGTTGGGGATGAACTGCGAGCCGATGACCTGATAGCCCAGCGCCGACTTGCTGCCGTCCGCGAAGACGAACTGGCCCAGCGGGTTGGTCATGTTGCGCAGCGTGAACAGCTTGGCGTGCGGCACGAGGATGACGGGCTTCGTGCCGACGTTCGCGGCCGAGAACGCTGCGTTGACCGCAGCGAGGTCGGCCTGCAGAGCAGCGTAGCCGCCGCCGGCTGCGCCCGCGATGGGCACCACGCCGTTGAGCAGGCCGGCAGGGCGCACGCCCGCGACCTCGGCGCTCGCGTCGAGCATGCTGGTGTCCAGCAGGTTCGACAGGAAGTCGCGCAGCATGCCGCGCATGACCTCCACCGCCGCCGGGTCGCTCGCGCGCTCCAGCTCCTTCGTGATCGGGATGATGCCGGCCAGCTTGTAGCGCCAGAGACGCTTGCCGGTGATCGAACCCTTCACGACCGGGATGGCGCCGGCCTCGCCGACCCAGGCGGTCGCGCCGGTGCTGACGCCGATGTCGGTCTGCGGGATCAGGATCGACTGCGAGCCGCCGAAGTTCAGCGACTGGCCCAGGCTGGCGAGCGTCGGCCAGATCGAGGTCGGGCCAGCAGCGGCATCGAGCAGCGCCTTGGCCTCGCTGCGCACGAGTTCAGCGGCCCAGCCGACGGTGGTCGTGTCAGCCGAGCCGACCAGGCTGCGCGCGATGGCGACGATGTCGGGCTCTTGCGCGAACAGTTCCTGTGCGACCTGATCGACGCTGACGCGGCGGCTGCGGGCGATGTGGCAGGCCAGCGTGACCTGTGCGAGCCGGTAGCCGGCCGGGCGGTCGGTCGTCTCGGTGCGCCGGCTGTTGATGGCAGGCGCAGCGACGGCGGCGACGGCACGCGACACGGCGGTGGGTGCAGCGGGGGCCGGGGCCGGTGTGGCAGCGGCACGACGCGAGGCCGCAGTCTCGGCGCCGCGCAGCACGTTGAGCCGCGAGAACAGCGCTTCGACTTCGCCGCTGGCCCGCGCCACGGCTGTGACGTTGGCATCGCTGGGGTCGGCTTCGAGCGCGGTGGTGGCGGTGGCCAGGCTGGCCTGGTTCGTTTCGAGTGCGGCCTGAGCAGCCGCGATCATTTCGGCGAGAGTCATGATGGTTCCCCTGTTGGGATTCGCACCGGCGACAGCCGAAGTGGTGCGGGCGACGTGTGACGCGGCAGCGGGCTCGATGCGCGACAGCGCGGCCAGCTCGGCGTCGTTGAACCCCAGCGAGCGCGCGACGGCCACGGCCGCCGGGTTCACCGGGAATTGCGTGAGGGTGATTTCGCGGACCTTGCCGCGCCGGTAGCGGTTGCCGGTCTGGCGCTGGCGCCCATCGGGGCCGGCGCGCAGGATGGGCTCGATGTCGGCGCGCGCGATGTCGAAGTTCACCGACGAGGCGAGGGGGTAGCCCCCTTGGTGCATGGCGCGCACGAGGTCGGCCATGCGCGAGGCGCCAGGCGGCAGCAGCCGCAGCGTGGCGAAGGTTTCGCGGCCGGAGCGCTCGACGTTGCGCCAGTCGCCGATGGTGGCGTCGAGGCGGTGCGAGTGGTCAGCGACGGCGGGAACGGTGGCCGGGAATTCGAGGCCGGCCTGCACGACCACATCGCCGAAGGCGTCTTCGTCTTCGTTGCTGACGCGGAAGCGGATCGAGTCGCCGACGACGGTGCCAGGCTGCCCAGCAGCAGCGGGCAGGCCTCCGCGTTTCTCGACGCGGATCAGGTCGGGGTCGTCACGCGCTGCCACGGTCGGCACTCGTCAGCGGGGGTAGGCCGCTGCTGTGGTGCCGAGCCGGGGGGCCGTCGCTCGGGGGTGGGTGGCAACGCACGGCGAACCCCAGGGGGGGGTCGGGTGCGATTAGTCACGGCGGGAAGTGTAGGAGGTTTCCGATAGAGAAACCAGTGGACATGCCTGGCCGGCCCTACAAGCGCCCCGGCGCTCGGGGCACCTCCAACCACCAACCGCCCGCCGTTCGGCGCGCCTACGGCCGTCTACGGCCCTGCCTGGCCCAGGCTCACGCGACCATCGCCCCGACATCGAGCACCACGCGCGGCGCGCGGCGTGCGCCTATCGACATCGTCAGGGCGACCAGGCCGTCGATGCGGCCGGTGGCCTTGCGCTTGCTGAAGATCCGCGACTGGTGCAGGTCGACCTCGCAGACCGCGCTGGCCGCTGCCCAGGTCAGGCAGGGGTTGTGGTCGATTTCCAGCTCGCCGCGCATGATGGCGCCCTCGATTTCGTTGATCGACTGCGGCATCCAGAGGGGGGACTTGGCCGGCTTGACGAAAGTCTGCGGGTGCTCGGTCAGCGTGATGGCGACGCCCAGCTGCTCCAGCTCGCGCCGCAGGTAGGTCATGCGGTAGCGGTCGAAGACCAGTTCGACGACATCGAAAATCTCGGCCAGCTCGGCGATGCGCTGCGCGATGGGGCCGTACTCGAGCGTCGAGCCTGGCAGCGCGTGCACGTGGCCCTGCGCGACCCACAGCGCATAGTCGACGCCGTCGCGCTCGCCGCGTGAGCGCAGCGTGTCGAGGGGGGTCCAGAACTCGACGGCCCCGAAAAGACGGTCGTCGATTTCGACGAGCATGGCGAGCGCGGTCAGGTCGGTGGTGGTCGAGAGGTCGACGGCCAGCGTGACGCGGGCACCGGCGAAGCGCTCGGTGAAGGGCTCGGCGTGTTCGACCTCGCAGCGCCGCCAGGCGTCGCCGCTGATCCAGGGGGAGGTGGCATCGACCCATTGGCAGAAGTTGAGCCGGCGCACGATGCTTTCCTTGCTCGGCATCTGCAGCGCCTCGCGCACTTGGTCTTCGAGGTAGTCGGCAGGGATCGACACGCCCAGGTTCGGGTTGGTCTTCGGCCAGCACGCCGGATCGGTCAGGGGGTCTTCGTCCTTGTCGAGGGCGCAGACGTAGCTGAAGAAGCGGTCGTCGGCGATGGCCTGCTCGGCTACCTTCACGGCCTTGTCGTGGTAGCGCCAGCACACCGACTGCCGGTCGACGCCGCTGTTGGTGATCATGAACAGCAGGGGGGAGCGCCGCGCCTTGAAGCCGGCGCGCATCATTTCGATGACGGTGTCATCCTTGTGCTCGTGCACTTCGTCGATCAGGCCGCAGTGGGGGCGGGGGCCGCTCTGGCCGTCGTCGCTCGCGATGGCGCGGAAGAAGCTGCCGCGATAGCTCATGTTCCAGACGGTCGCGCCGCCGGTCTGGTGCACGCGCTCTTTCAGGCCAGGCGACATGTCGACCATTGCGACGGCGTCGCGGAACAGCACCATTGCCTGGTCTTTCTTCGACGCGGCGGCGTAGACCTCGGCGCGTGCCTCGCCATCGGCGATCAGCATGTAGAGGCCGATGCCGGCCGCGAGGGGGGACTTGCCCGAGCCCTTGCCTGTCTCGACGAAGACGACCCGAAAGCGCCGCTGCCCCTGCGCGTTGACCCAGCCGAAGATCGACCCGACGATGAAGACCTGCCACGGCTTGAGCACGAAGGGGGTGCCCTCGAACTCGCCCGACGACAGGCGCAGCACGTCGGCGAAGAAGTCGAGCACGCGCTGCACGCGCTCGGTGTCGAAGACCCAGCCGCGCGCCGCCGCTTCGGTCAGGTCGAGCATGTGCCGCGCACACGCCCCGCGCACGTAGGGGCCTGCCAGAATCGCCCCGGCCACCAACTGCTGAGCGTATGCCGTGACAGGATCGGTGGGGGGTGGGGGGGGTATCCTCTTGGCGTATACTGCGCGGACCATGCTTGACTACCTGACCGACATCCCCGAACCCGCGCCGCACGAAATCGTCGGCGCGCGCCAGGCCTCTGGCCTCACACAGGCGCAAGCCGCGCAGATCGTCGGACTGAGCGCGCAGCCGCGATGGGCCGAGTACGAGGCCGGCCGCAAGCGGATGCCGGCCAGTCGGTGGGCGCTGTTCCTCCTGATGACAGAGCAGCACCCACGGCTCAGGCTCGTCCGCCGCCGAGGAAACGATCAAGCGGGTCCGTCGATCCTTGCGGCGTGATCGCAATCCGCGT
>Ga0134124_10002647_pt1 | contig 14425 bp, 6 predicted proteins | sample KB304_FD_96880 | JGI IMG/M metagenome (GOLD analysis project Ga0134124, IMG submission 96880) | Terrestrial soil microbial communities without Nitrogen fertilizer from Kellogg Biological Station, Michigan, USA - KB3-0-4 | ecosystem: Environmental > Terrestrial > Soil > Unclassified ... | reverse complement strand
GACGTGTCAAACACGACCAACTTCACATCAATCAACGGTAATCCACTCAGGATGCCGCCCATCACAGCACTATAGATAACTGAACTCGCCATGCTTCCGCTCTGGTCTACACAGAGAATGATCCGCCAGGGCAGACGTCTCTGGATTCGAGAAAAGAAAAGTACTTCCTCAACCACAATCTGCCGGCGCTGAGTATCAAAGTTCTTGAGGTTTTTCCGGATAGTGCCGCGCCAGTCGACGTTCTGGGCCATCTTAAGATTCGAATGCTGAAAGCGATTTCTTCGTCCCGAAAACGCCCTGCGTACTTCGGTGATAAGTCGTTGCTTGATCTCTTCCACAACACTTCTGATCACTCTTCGAGCCTCATTCAGAACTTCGCCTTTTAGATGACCACGAAATGTCAGCAACATCTTGAGCAGATCAAAACTGGGTTCAAGTCTGCGCAAAATCTCCGCGTCGGTTACTAGTTCGGTCAATCCGTACCGATCAAGCGCATGTTTTTCAATTAGCGCTACGGTCTCTTTAGGAAACAACTCACGCACTTCGCTAAGCCAATGTGGAACTGTAAGTTGAGACGGGTCGAGAGTTCCTTCACGTTTACCAGTCTCCTCATCCTGATCACGAACTCCGCGGCCGCGATACTCGCGTGAGTAAAGGAAGTCCAAAGCGTTTTCGATTCGTTGCTGTTGCGCGCTCATTCCGGCAGGGATTTGATCTCGGGCATATTTCCCAAGTACCAGGCGCCAGCGACCGAGTGTTTCCTCTTGAGTTCTATTCATTTCCTTCCAACTCGATCCAATGAGTAAGACCGTCAGCCGAGAGCGTTTCCAGAACAAGTTGAGTGAGACGCCGGTTAAACTCCATCTCGTTTTCAGTAATTTGATACCGAACGAGTTCGCCAAGCTGCACTTGTCCGTACAAACCGGCAACACGGCTCGCAACCTTGTCTGTTTCACGCGGGGTAAGATCTGCCAGCGCTAACCGCAAACTCGGAAGTGCAGCAATAAATTCCTTTTCATCCCAGGCCGTGATTATCTCGTCAAGCGATTGAACAAGCTGCAAGTTCTGCCATGCGGCTTCCCGACAAGTCTTCAAGAGTCCACGAAGAAAGCCAACTCGCTTTTGCGAATCAGAGATGCCTCTGAGATAGCCCACAACCAATTCGTCGAGTCGCGATTGATCGATGCGGCCGGCACTAAACATAAGACCGGCTATCGCGCCAGAGATAGTTCCATAGGAGGGATGAGAGTGGTTTTGTGCTGCGAGAAGACGACCAGCAGCCTCCCAAAACAATTCCTCATCAAGCAGGTCGTTTGCTTGGGCAGCGACCAATAGCTCACGTATTGAGGCTAAACTGTCGAGTGTTAACGATAGCTCTTCTTCTGGACACTGGGCCAAGCCAGGCAAGAGATAGCAGCTTCGTTGATAAGCTGCTCGCAACAACACCGGAACTTCTTTCAATGAATGAGCCTCCAACGGCTCGCGCGATTGCCAGAGCAACAGCAGCTGATTCCCGGCCCCGACAGCCTCAACGAACGAAGGCTCTTCAACAACTCGAGCAGCAATCAAGCTCAGCAGCTGACTGGTATGGCGGTGCAAACCCATCCGGCAAGCCAGGATGAGCATAGAGACTGCCGCATTTGCACTTCGCCCCTTGCCTTCCTCATCAAGACGTCCGATGGCTTCACGGAGACGGTTTGTAGAAGCTTCTTCGATCGTTGAGCCATAGACGGCGGCTTCAACCAGCGCACCTTCAGTCATAGGACTCCATGCGTACTGCCAATGCTCATGAATTCGTTCCAATCCAGTTCCGCGCACGAAATCTGGCCCAGCAACCATTCCTGCAAATGGCACTTGAAGAAAATTGAGACAGTGCAAGAAACGGCTGGTGCGTCTATGGTTCTCCCGCCGATAGATCTCGAGCGAGACACGCTTCTTGACGGAATCTTTGATATCGAGTCGCGCGCGTCCTGCTTCTTTGCGGAAACTCGACACGATAGGTGGAACACCGGCACTCGCAGGGACGTCGCCAATCTCTTTTCCTGTAAGCACGTGGCCCACAAGACTCATCAGAACGGTCCCTTCTGCGTCCATTGAGCCCTTAACGAAGCAGCTCCTTACGCCGTCGAGCAGATCTTCCCGAGTAGGTCCTGAGTGACCTCGTAGCGATGCAAGTAACTGCGCCTGTTGCAGAGCGGCGATCTCATCAGCTGTGGACAGAGCTATTTGCATGTCCTTCCTACGAGTAAGCGAACCTATCTCCACCAGAACCTCAGTAGCGATCTTGCGAAGTGGATCAACGGTTCCATCTGAAAAACTGCGCCACAGACGGTTGTAGTAATCAGGTGATGGCATGCCGGCAGCGTAGCCATTGAGCGCGTCCAGCTGTTCGAAGCTGTAGCGAATTACTGCTTGCTGAATGGAATCCGGCGACAAGACGTGCTTTCTCACGCGCTTTGGTTTCGTTTCTACCATCGCCGGAAGTGTCACTGTGTGGAATCCACCGGTAACTACCAGGACGGGTCGATCTGTCTGATTGGCTAATAATTCTTCAGCGATGGTCACCGCCATGGACTGTTCACGTGCAACTGTGCCATCCGCGTCCAGCAACTCTGCGCTCGCATCGCGGCGCGCGAAAAAACAGTAGCCGGCAACTTCGCGCATGAACGATTCCGTTGAACGTAATAGCGAGTTAGCTTCGAACAGATGGTCCCACATCTCGTTGAAGTCACGACACCCCGCTCGTTGAGCCAGAGCATTGAGGTAGTGGCTGCGCTGCAGATGAGTTTCTTCCATGAGTGATTCAACCCGAGGCTTTGTGGGTTGTTTGTCCGATGGATGAACGAGAATCTGATCGGCATAATCCAAGTCGATGAAGCTCAGACGGGCACCAACTTCTGCGCCAACGCGCATTGCGATAAGTTCAGGAGAGTAGTCGCAAAACGGATAATAGGCGGCAAAGCGAGCAGGCCCGAGATCTGCCTCACCTTCAGCAGGCTTGTAGAGTTCACGATTTACATCGATGAAATGTGTGTAGATTGCAATTGGTGGCTTAGTGGCAGAATCGAGGATGGTCGGAATAAGCGGTGTAAAACTGGCCGGTCCTTCAACGAGAATCACCGCTGGTCGTAATTCCCGGATCAACTTTGCCACGTGCCAGGCACAGGCAGGACTGTGATGTCGAATGGGAAAATAGACGCACTCAGGTGTTTGAAGTGAATCGAGAACCCGATTCAACTCAAGTGTTACATCCTCTGTTGCAGTATCGAGTGCCAAAAGATCTAATCTCTGTAGGGGCGTCCCTCCGTGGGCGCCACATCACGTCGATTATTATGTTGTTCCCAAAAGCGGGCGCCCACGGAGGGGCGTCCCTATAGGATCATCCAACCCTACCGCTCCAGACACTTTCTCGCGTCCCAGTACGATTGCCACGCTCGACTCTTCTTTGCGCGTGCTTTAACCACAACATCAAAATACTGTCTCAGCTTCTTCGCGTCTTCCGGATTGTCCTTGAGGACAGTGCCCAATAGTTGTCGAGCGATATGGGAACCTTCCATTGAGCCCTTACCGAAATAGTGAGCTTCGAGTCCTGCTGAAAAACCAACGGCCACGGCTTCAGCCGTGGACATCACAGATGATGGACGTTCGACAACAGTTCCATCCGCTGCTGCACCGGACCGAAGATCATGAAACGTGGAAACCAACACTTCCATCACGTCTGCCGGGCAAGTAACAGGAACGTTAGCCTCTCGGAGCAGTGTCTCCGTCTGTTCGGTGACCAGCTTGATCTCGAGTTCTCTCTTTCCAATCGGGTTGACGGTTTCGAAGTTAAAGCGACGTTTTAGAGCGCTGGACATCTCATGCACGCCGCGATCTCGAATATTTGCAGTGGCCAGTACATTGAATCCTTTTTCAGCAAAGAGCGTTGCGTCGTCGCCGGTGAGCTCCGGAACCTGAAGGACTTTGTCTGACATAATGCTAATCAGACAGTCCTGAATCTCGGGTTGGCAGCGTGTAACCTCTTCAAACCGAACAATCAGCCCGTGCTTCATCGCTGAATACAAAGGAGAAGGGACCAGCGCAGCAGGTTTAGGTCCCTCAGCGAGTAACATCGCGTAGTTCCACGAATACTTAATCTGATCTTCGGTGGTTCCGGCTGTTCCTTGAATCGTGAAAGTTGAAACACCAGAGATTGCGGCTGCGAGTAACTCGGAGAGCATAGACTTCGCGGTTCCTGGCTCACCAACAAGGAGCAGTCCTCGATTGCCGAGCAGCGTCACGATGCAACGATCAATTAGTGCATCGTCGCCATAAAACTTTCGCCGGATCACAATCGATTGACCGTCATGCGAAAGAGGTTTCTCATTCGAGCCCGTCACAAACATTCGCACCGCTTGTGGAGAGAGACGCCAGCCTTCAGGTTTTTTGCCACTATCGTTAGCTTCTAAAGCCGACAGATCATCCGCGTAAAGAATTTCGCACGGAGGCCGCAGTGCCCTCCGTTCGCTGTGTGGTCCTTCCTTTGTCATCTCACATCTCCGTCTGCTTTTCCCAATCCTCAGCGAATCCCGATCCCTCGGCTGCGGCCATTCGAACGTCATTCCAGCATTCTGTGAGTAATACGTGCGGCAGCTGCCCGAGCGTTAACTGTCCGAAAGTTGATGGTCTATCATCGAGAGTCTTACGCATGAAGTAGAGCTTATGAAGCGCCACTGTCCGGTTCTCTTCGGGCAAACCATTCCCACTGAATTCGATAACCGCTTCGACTTCCAGGCTCAAGAAGGTCTTCTTGTAGTCGAAAAACCAACCACCATCTTGCGCCGCTCCGCGAGTGTAACCCTGGCGGGTCAGTCTATTTCGAAGAGAAAATGCCTTTACGAGATGACCCCGGAAATCCGCTATTTCAGTCGCCTCTTTCATATCGTCAGCTAATTCGAAAAGCTCTTTACCAAACTGCTGGAACACAGGGTCAACATTGTAATCGGAGAGGTGTTGCAGCCATGCAGTGCGATCCTCTAAAGGTAGCGTTGCGTCGTGGCCCAGACGAACTGAAGTCTCCTGATCCAGATTTACTTCATCATCCTGGTGGTCTGTGAGGCTGCCATCTGGTAATGGCCGAAACGAATCAATTAGCTTATCGCCTCCATATGCTGTCCATACCAGTCGCTGACAGTATCGTCCAACAATTGGATGCTGCTGAAGATAATTTGTCCAATCTTCGAACCGCCAGGAGCGCTGGGTACACAGCGATTCGTACAGACGATCCCTCTGCATCGTCAAAACTGACTTGAGCTCTTTTCGTGCGGTAGATAAAGTGGCCTTCGCATGTTTTGCTTTCTCGGCGTCGTCAGACTGATTCGGCTCCGGGAGAGATGCGATTGTTTTTCCATCCTGATTCGCCAACACAATCGACATATCGTCGGCTAGAGTGGCTACGAATTTCCTTGCGCCATAATCGAGTTCCATCGTGCCAGCTTCATCAAAACCACATGTTGGAATGGTTCGATCGGCCAACTCGTCAAGAGTCCAACCTTTGCGCTCTGCCAACATTTGACATAACCGCATCGCCTCTTCCTGGATGCCTTTTGTGCGAAACCGATTCGCTACTGACAAGACAACCTGAGTAGCCACTGGCTGATCTATCCAGGCCAATACTTGCAGCAGAGCTTTCGATTGAGCACCGCGATAGCCGTACCACTGCTTTACGTAGCGATGAACGATGGGCGCAGCACTGCCACTGCAACACGCGCCTGCTACCGACAAAATTCCTTTCGTCGCGGTTTGCGATCCTTCAGGCTCGATTAAGAGACGATTGAAGTTTGACTGGTAAACTCGTTCTTCGTTGAAGTCAGGATAATACTGGGGATATTGCTTGGCGTAGTTGGCCATTTGCCGCGCTGCTTTTTGAGCTTCAGCCGCTGCCTGATCGGATGTGTATTTGGGTTTTGTGTCTTGAGCGATCCATGACTCCAGAACAAACATTCCCAGCTTCTCGCGATCTTCAGTCAGAAGTAGCGAACAATACCGGCGTAATGTTGGGCCTGCCTCGGCCGTTTTCAACTTGTGACCCTGCACGATAAACCAGTGAATGATCACTGGTGAAACTGGTTTGCCAGAATCAGCCCAGCGAACAGTGGGAAGTCGATCAAAAGGAAACCAATCGAGTTCTTTTGGTATCCCTTTCTTCAATCCTTTCTGAGCCTCGTCGTCCAACTTCTCCAGGTCGAGTAGCTCTTCAAGTTTGACTCCCAACAGTTCCAACGTTCTGATTAATTCATCTTTGACACTTTCACTCTTCTCTTTCGCTAGAGCGGTTCGCAACTGTGGAATCGCTGCGTTACATTTCAATTTACCAAGCCACTGTGCCGCAGCGAGCCGTGACTCTTGCTGGCGACTTGCAAGCGCTGCGACAACACGCTGTTCAGTGTTCGGAAACTTCTCTAAACATTCCTGGGCCCATGGGCGTTCCGTCTTTCCAGAACCGAGCGCGATGTCCCATAGCATCTGAACAAATCGAGACGGTATCCGGGGGAATAGTTTCAGGATACTAAAAGCATTCTGGCGTCGGTCTTGCGCCAGATAATCTTGATACGTGCTTCTGCTAGAGGGCTGCGACACGCCGAAGGCTTCTTCAATGAGGTCAAGTCTCTCGGCAAAATACGGCCAAATGGCATCCGCGTCGGAATACGAAACAGGTGAAGATCCAAAGCGATTAGCCTGAAGGAGCTGACGACCGATCACTCGATCATCCAGGCCAACGGCTCGGAACACTGCTGCAAGTTCGCGAAGATCTATCTGTTTCTTGTGAGCTTTTTGGTAACGAACGAACGGGTCGCGCCATGCATAAATAAGCGACAAACGTAACGAGTCGAATCCGCTGCCGTCGATCCGTCGACCTGTTATTAACAAACACCAGCGTAAGAGATGAATCAATTCGAGTTGAGGGTGTGTGACGAAGTTCACGAGGATCTGGTAAGAACTGCCCCACAACGTTCCACGGAGAAATTGCCAGGTCTCATTTTCCTTGACGACAAAATCTTGCAACGACTCGAAAAGTTGATCGGCAGTGTCGGGAGGAAAGGGAGGCAGCTCTTTATTATGTCGTTGAGCGTGCTTGTTCTTTAAAAATTCCTCGGCGGATTTTCGTTCGCACTCTTCTATACACTTGCGCAGATCCGCAAGCACGTCTTTACCAAGCGGAGCCCTGGTTGGAACTTCGGCAACAGGCGGCAGAGTGTATTCCTCAAGAGCGCCTCCCGCAGCCGCTGCAGGCTCATTGGTTCCGCGTATGTGCTGGATCGCTTCAATAACTTTCTGCGACTTCTCGATCTCGAGTCGTTTCGTTAGGAAGCCACTTACCGAGTCATCACTAATTCGACCAAGTAATCGCACTGCGTGATACCGCTCATCGCTGCTCCCCTTCTCAGCGTATTTTTCAAGGAGAGGTTGAAACAGTACAAGTCGATCAAGAATTAATTGTTCGGCACTTTCACGTACTTCTTTCGAACCAGAAACTGCAAGTGATGCTATTTCCCCCGCAAAACTATCCGGCGCAATCCGGAGCACAACAAGTGCGCGTAATGCGATCGCCCGACTGCCTGCATCTTTCTGTCGGAACGCTGGTCGAACAGTGTCCGGCGAACTCAAGACCAGATCACTAAAGCCCTGCAAACATTGAAAGTATGAAAATGGCGGATTCAGCCAACGACTGAGCTGAGGCTTTCCTTGTGCATCCTCATAAAAGAACGGTCCTTTAATGAGCGCGTTCGGATCCTCACCCCGCGTCGTGATCATCTGCCGCAAGAGATCGACAGAAAAGTATGGTTCTTGTTGCCTGCCACCCTGTGATAGTTCAACTAAAAACACACTTAGCCAGGATAGCGAACCTTGAAACGCCGGAATAGGCACTCCGCCTAATGCTGCAGAAACTGGAGAGCCAGTCTTATAAGTAGCATCGTAAACGTCGGCCAGTCTCAGATATAGCTCGGGATCTTCGGGAAGTAGCTTTACCAATAATGACAGGTTGATCCTGGCATTGTGATGACTGTAAAACGAAGAGGAGTTAGAGAGGATGAACTGGGTGTTTTGCATTGCCGCAAGCTCAGGCACCACATCTTTAGGTTCTCCTGTAAAAACGTAACGTGTTAGTCGTTCGGCAATAGCGGGTTTTGCGCCAGTTAGTTTTTCGATGGGCTCAAATTGTGCTTTTAACTGTTCCGCTGCTTTAAGGATTTCAACGCTCTGCGAAACTGAAGCGAATTTATCTTTAAGCCACCCAAACATTTGAGTCTCCTGGAAAAACGGATCGACCGACGGGTTTCGGAACAATTTAAATGGCCGCTTCGAGGGTTGAGGTATCGTTCGAAGCATTCTGATTTAACTCGTTCTCGAGGTGATTTGAAAAGAGTTTTCTTACTGATGGAATTGTGTTAGGTGATTTCCTGCTATGAAAACTCAAGTCGAGTTTCGTTCATCGAAGTTTCCACCCTACGAGGGCGAGGAGCAGCAGATCAATCCAGGTCTGTGGGGCAAGAGGCTCGCCGAGTATCTTGTTCAGAAGCTGGCGGAGAGAGGCATCGAGACAGAGGAGATGGTGGCGGAGGATTGGGGTTGGTATGTTCCGGTGTGCAACGAGGGATTTCGGCTCGCTCTGTGTTGCGGACACCAGTACGGAGACGACGACGAGTTTTTATGCTTCACCGACCCAAGCACTCCCGTCGTGAAGAAGCTTTTCAAGAAGATCGACGCGACTCCACAGCTCACGCGCCTGACTGAGGCACTTCAGCAAATTCTTGCTTCCGACCCTGAGATTCGAGAAGTAGTTTGGACAGAGTCACGATGACATCACCTAACCATGCGCTGCAGCGAATCGTCTATTTCCCCCGTCTCGACAACTCGGATAGAATTCACAACTTCCACGGGCACGCTTCTAAACTGTTGAGGGCGTTCCTCCGTGGGTCTCATCTTTCTCAATTTCAATCGACCTCAGAAGGGCGGCCACGGAAGGGACGCCCCACAGATTAGTGCTGATACCACCGATGTCCCTTGCAACAGGCACACAACTCGGCCGCTACGAAATCTGTTCCAAACTTGGTGCCGGCGGGATGGGCGAGGTGTACCTGGCTCGCGACACGGAGATCGGTCGCGACGTTGCCATCAAGGTTCTACCCTCAACATTCTCAGCCGACAAAGAACGCTTGCAGCGTTTTCAGCTGGAAGCTCGTGCCGCCGGCGCACTAAATCACCCGAACATTCTCTCGATCTATGACATTGGCAAGCACGACGGGTCACCTTATGTCGTTTCCGAGTTGCTGGAAGGCGAGACATTACGCATCAAAATCTCCGGCAGTCCGCTAAGTCAACGTCGCGCCATCGACTACGCGTTACAAATGGCCCACGGTCTCGCAGCTGCACACGAGAAGGGAATCCTGCATCGCGATCTCAAGCCTGACAACATCTTCATCACCAACGATGGTCGCGCGAAGATTCTAGACTTTGGTCTGGCGAAGCTTACGCAGGTTGATGGCAATCAAAAACAAACCGACATTCCCACGAGGCGCGTCGATACAGATCCTGGAGTGGTGGTCGGAACGGTTGGCTACATGTCGCCGGAACAATTAAAGGGACGCTCCGTAGATCAGCGCTCAGACATCTTCTCGTTCGGCGCATTACTTTATGAAATGCTTTCTGGTCGACGTGCTTTTCACGGCGAATCGACTGCGGAAACAATGAGTGCAATTCTGAGAGAGGATCCGCCCGGACTTTCCGAAACGAATCGGCAAGTCTCTCCGGCGTTGGAACGTCTGGTTAATCATTGCCTTGAGAAAAATCCAGAAGAACGATTTCATTCAGTCAGCGATCTCGCCTTTGCCATCGAGGCTCTTTCGGGAAGTGCGTCAAGCTTTGACAAGACCGTTCCGATGCAGATATCGCATAAACGCTCGTTCACCCGCGAGCGCTTGATCTGGATTACGCTCATAGCGGTGCTGCTTCTTTCCGCGATCGCCCTGGCTTTTTCCAATTTTCGTCGCGTCCCCCATGAAGCGCAGATCCTGCGTTTCTTAATCGCACCTGCAGATCAGACAGCGTTTTTAGGAGCAGTGATCTCGCCTGACGGCCGTCGCCTTGCGATTAGTATGAGAGACTCGTCAGGAAAAACGCTCCTCTGGATTCGTTCACTGGACGCACTGAGTGCGGAACCCTTGTCGGGAACGGATTACGCAACGGCTCCTTTTTGGTCTCCCGATAATCGCTCGATAGGATTTTTCGCGGGCAATAAGCTCAAGAGAATAGATATTTCCGGAGGGCCACCGCAGACGATTTGTGAGGGAGGCGGCACCGGCGCCAGCGGGAGTTGGAATGCCTTGGGGGTAATCATCTTCACGCCTGGTACAGGAAGCGCTTTGTATCGCGTGCCCGCAAATGGGGGAGTTGCTACACAAATTACGACGCTGGATGAATCTAAGCAGGAAGTTGCGCATAAGTATCCGGCGTTCCTTCCTGACGGCAAACACTTTCTATACTTAGCTCAAAGTTCTCAAATTGAAAACAATTCGATTTATGTTGGTGCGCTTGACTCAACAGAAAGGCAACAGGTTCTAAAAACCAAAGCGCAGGCTGCTTATATGTCGCCTGGTTATATCCTGTTCATGCGCGACCGGACACTTATGGCCCAACCTTTCGACGCGAGTAAACTGCAACTGACAGGTGAACCCGTTTTTGTGGCAGAACAAGTAGGTTTGAACACTGTTCTGGGCAATGCCAATTTTTCCGTCTCTGATAACGGCGTCCTGACGTACATGAATTCCAGCAACACCGGTGGCCAACCGACATTGTTCGACAGAACTGGAAAACTTCTGAGCACAATTGGACAGCCAGGTGAATACTTCAACATTTCTCTTTCGCCGGATGAAAAGCGGGTCGCGGTTGCAATTTCTAGTTCACAAGGTGGTGCTCGTAATGTCTGGCTGATAGATATTGCGCGAGGAACGCCAACACAGTTTACCTTCGACCCGGCCGAAGATTTTGTTCCAGTCTGGTCACCAGATGGGAGCCGCATTGTTTTCGTTTCGGATCGTGAAGGGAACGGCAACTTGTATCAGAAGTCCGCCAGCGGCGCAGGCAATGAAGAACTTTTGTTAAAGACAAACGAGCGAAAGTGGGCTGGCGACTGGTCAAAAGATGGTCGTTTCCTTATCTACACGGTCCTTAGTCAGAATACGAAGCATGACTTGTGGGTATTGCCAATGACGGGTGAGAAAAAACCATTTCCGTTTTTGCAATCAGCGTCCGATGAGGATCATGGCAGGTTCTCGCCGGACGGGCATTTCATTGCCTACTCATCAGACGAGTCTGGGAGGTACGAAGTTTATGTGCAAACCTTTCCGGTATCCGGAGGTAAGTGGCTGGTCTCGAGAGATGGAGGTGCCCAACCTCACTGGCGTGCAGATGGCAAGGAAATTTTCTTTATCGCGCCCGATAAGAAGATGATGGCTGCGGATGTGAAATTAGAAGGATCGACCTTCGAAGGCGGTGTTCCCAAGGGACTGTTTCAGACAGAAATAATAAGTTACCCAAATCCCAGAAATGGCTATGAAGTTTCCGCCGACGGCCAACGGTTTGTCATTATCACACCTCTGCAAGAAAACACTTCAACACCTATCACCGTCGTGGCTAATTGGAACGCCGGCCTAACTGAAAAGCAATAGTGTCACGAAGGCCGAAGTGCTGCCCCTAAACACGCCCCGAGTCGATGCTCACTGCTGGAATCGCTGCCGGTACTCGAGTGAACTAATGAACGCCTTGACCATCTCAGCGCTCACGTAGTTTCCATCAAAACTATTAAGCTTGGTCAACCAGAAATCGTAACCAGAATAATCGGAGTCCGGTGCGCCATTGGGATCGCGTCTTAGGTAGCCAGCGTACTGCATTAACACGAAAGCTTTGTTGAATTCTGAATTGTAGAGAGTGCGGTTCTCTGCGACCTGTCTCAAGACCTGTGCGCGAGCGGCCACGTCGGCTGTATCTGGTGCGCCACCGAATAGGCCAGACAATGCCGCATGATCATTTGAGGTCAGAACGTTCCCTGCATTCTGATTCAACTTGTCAACAAAAGCTGCCGGCGTCATCGAAGTCGGAAAAGCAGCCTGGAAGCGCGGGCGCTGCACAAACTGAGAGAGAAAGTTCTGAGTGTTAGTTTCAAGCACGGTTGCCCATCCAGGTTGCAGAACAACCACGCCTTCATTGATCTGTTGCGCGTCCACCAACAGTTCATTTAGACGAACGATAGGCACGGGTAGTTGATGCGTACCACCCGTCGTGGAAGTTCCCAGTGAATCGCCATACGCAGTTTTGTAGAGCCGCTCGACCAGGTAGCCAGTCCGCTGGAATTCAATTGAGAGGTAGAAAGCTGCGGAAGTATTTATGCGTTTAAGGTCCACACACTGCGCATCACTCGCACACGACGAGATTTCGTTAGACCAGAAATCAAAACCAGCTGCATCCGGCTCTCGATGGAGAAAATCAAGATACTGTTGGTGTACGAAATAATTAGTATTGTTCGTGTCACCCGGAGTGGCGTTGAGCAGCGAGATTGTCAGTTGCCCATTGACACACGCCGCCACGTCAGGCCGCGTATCGCCATTGAGATCCGTGACGACAACCGACACACCGCCGGTGTTGTTAACCAAAGAACCTGCATCCTGAAAGGTTCCGTCACCGTTTCCAACATATACCTGGAGATTATTGCCGGTGAAGACGCCAGCTGAAACGAGATCAAGTTTGCCGTCTCCGTTAAAGTCAGAGACTTTCAGATCTGTGGAAGTATTTGGCAGGCCCATTACCGAGGCAGGCGGCTTGAACATTCCGTCACCATTGCCTCTCAAGACCGTCAAAAATTCATCTGCAACTGCTACGTCTGTTTTCCCATCGCGATCATAATCTCCGACAGCAATCGAATAGGGTCCTGAACCTTGTCCCCAGTTGCCATTAGTATTTAACGGCGATTGAAATGTGCCGTCGCCCTTCCCAAACAAAACGCTCATGAACCTTGTAGAGTCACCCGCGATGTTCCTGCCCAGAGCGAACAGATCGTTTATGCCATCGCCGTTAAAATCTCCAATCGCGAACACTCTCACGTTTGGCTGCGCGATCGCGTAGGTCTGCGCATTCTGAAAAGTTCCATTTCCGTTGTTGAGCAGTACGGCGAGGCTGGTGGTTGTGGGAGCTGTAACTATGTCAGGCTTGCCGTCGTTGTTAAGGTCACCGACAAGGAAATGCCATGCTGGGACTGCATAACTTGACGGTGTTTCAAATGATCCGTCACCCTTTCCCAACAATACGTTTATGCTAGCCGGGGCCGGAGAGTCTCCGAATGCAACGTCGAGTTTGCCGTCACGATTGAAATCACTCGTCACTAAAAATCGAGGATGTGAAGTTTGATGGTAGGTCGCGGGCGGTTTCAGTGTTCCATCGCCGTTGCCGAGCAGCACAACCAGGTCATTATTAGTGAGATCGCCCGCCACCAGGTCCGCTTTGCCATCCCCATTCAAATCACCTGAAGCCACGACGTAAGGTTGACCCGCAGAATAAGTCAATGGCGCGTTGAATTTTAAGGTCTGCGCAAGTCCGACTTGGACAATGCCACCCGAGACAATTAGTAAAAGAGAAAGCGAGAGCCTCACGCAGGTCTGATGACTCCGACCAACACGAAGAACAGAGTCCATCCAGCCGTTAAGTTGCATCCGAATCTCGGTCTTGATTTTTGTATCCATGTTGCACCTTACTTGAATGGGAGTTAGTTGCAAGTCTTAGCTGGCGAACGCTACATCTTTAGAATTCATCCTCACGGAAAATCACACCCTCAGCATACTTACCTTCAGCAAACTCTTACAGTTTTCTTTCACGGCGGCGACGCGGGTTGCTCCCGTGGGACGCCTCGATTTCTATCCGGTCTCTTAACTTTTGTCAAAAATATTCATGGTCCTTCACCACCAGCTTATATTCCAAACTTTGTCATAGACCCAGGGTCCGGCCAGTCAGCGCCAGTGTGATGTTTTGCCGGATCGTGTCACTACTAAATGTGAGTGAACAGGAAGCGCTTGCCGTGAAGGCAAAGCCTCCTAGCCGCCTGAGTTGAAGGGAAGGTTTGAAATGAAAAGGACAAAGATCAGCCTGGTATTCATATTTGTGCTCGCCGTTGCCTTAACCTGTGCTCTGTGGGAAACGAGAGCCTCGGCCGACAGCCCGAGTCCGATCACTTATCACAACGGTCGGGTCAGGGCCAACGACGCAATCCTCGATTCAAATGTCGCGACCGCTTCAGTGATGGTCAATGCAAACTCACCACTCGACGGCTTTGACCCCAGCGCAAATGGCCTGGTGCGATCAATCGTCGTGCAGCCGGACGGCAGGATTCTCATCGGCG
>Ga0134124_10002646_pt1 | contig 14425 bp, 13 predicted proteins | sample KB304_FD_96880 | JGI IMG/M metagenome (GOLD analysis project Ga0134124, IMG submission 96880) | Terrestrial soil microbial communities without Nitrogen fertilizer from Kellogg Biological Station, Michigan, USA - KB3-0-4 | ecosystem: Environmental > Terrestrial > Soil > Unclassified ... | reverse complement strand
GTGAACTATCGCGGCAGCTCCGGTCGCGGCCAGAAGTTTTCGCGCGCGATCTTTGCCGATTGGGGCAACTACGAAGTGCAGGATCTACTCGCGGGCGTCGATCACGTGATCAAGATGGGGGTTGCCGATCCGGATCGACTCGGCGTCGGGGGTTGGAGCTACGGCGGAATTCTGACTGACTACCTGATCGCAACCGACACGCGCTTCAAAGGAGCGACGAGCGGCGCAGGCACCGCGTTCACTGTCGCGTTCTACGGCACTGACCAGTACATCATTCAGTATGACTACGAGATCGGTCCACCATGGAACCCGAAAGCGTGGGAGACGTACGTGAAGATCTCCTACCCGTTCCTGCACGCCGATCGCATTCAGACGCCGACGTTGTTTCTCGGCGGCGAGCGTGACTTCAACGTGCCCGTGCAAGGCAGCCAGCAGATGTACCAGGCGCTGCGCAGTCTCGGAATCGACACGCAGTTGATCATCTATCCGAACGAGAACCACGGCATTCAGCGCCCGAGCTACCAGCGCGATCGCATGGAGCGCTATCTCGGGTGGTATGACAAGTACGTGAAGAAGACGGCGACGCCTTCGAGCACCTCGACAGCGCAGTAGAAAAGGTTTGTTAGACAGGATTTCAGGATTTGCAGAATTTACAGGATAATCTTGTAAATTCTGTTAATCCTGAAATCCTGTCTAAGGTTTTATATGCGTGTTTTTGCGACGTCGGATCTACATACAGATTACAAAGAAAACTTCGTCTGGCTTACAGAACTGTCTGACACCGCCTACCGCGACGACACTCTCATCGTCGCGGGCGATGTCTCCGATCGTTTAGAGATCATCCGCCAGACGCTCTTACTCCTCCGCTCGAAGTTTCGCCACGTACTCTTCACGCCCGGCAATCACGAGCTCTGGGTTCGCAATTCAGAACTCAATTCGATCGAGAAGTTTCATCAGGTTTTGAAACTCTGTGACAACATCGGTGTAATTACAACACCACTTCGCCTCGACGATCTCTGGATCGTCCCGCTCTTCTCCTGGTACGACGGCGTCTACGACGCGGATATGAAAGCGTGGGTCGACTTTCACCTTTGCAAATGGCCCGACAACATTCAATCGCTGCCCGACCACTTTCTTAGTCTCAACGAGCCACACCTCAGATCGTACGACGCCCACGTCATAACTTTCTCCCATTTCATTCCGCGCGCAGAGCTGTTGCCGCCGCCGGAATACATGAGATTTAGCTGGCTGCCCCACGTCTCGATCTGCGCCGCCCTCGACACGCAAATCAGACAGCTCAACTCAACGGTCCACGTTTGCGGACACACCCACACCACCATCGATACCGTGATCGACGGCGTCAGATACATTCAAAACGCCGTCCGCTATCCAAAGGAACGACGTTTCGAGAGTTCCGCCGTCAAGTTAATTTGGAACACCAACGACTAAATGCCTTTTCCCTTTTATGACTTTCGAAAGCTCGTCCACCAGCGTGAGGACGAAGAGCGCGAGGGCCATGTAGACGATGCTGGTGTAGCTCAGTCGAATTGCAAAGGCTAATACCGCCGCATAGACCGCAAGATTGAATGCTGCTTTGATGGCGTAGGCTGGGTTGAACTTCACCGGCGTGATTGTGCTTGTGATCTCAGGGAAGGCCGGTAACCCTACAGATTCGAGAGCCGGCGAAGCCGCGGGAAGATCTTCACTCTGCTGGATCCATGCCTGTACACGCGTCTGCAATTCATCAATCGCGCGTTTCGCCCTGGTGACAGCAACTTCCCCAGTAGCGACGAAGTGCAAAGTCTTCGCCGGTCCCTCGGGAAGGTCTTTCCAGCGGATATACAAACTCTTTTCCGTCACCCACTCAGGAGCAGTGTCACACGAGTAAACTTCACACACCTGCTCGCGTTCGAGCGCGAATTCACACTGCTCACCGATGTAGTAGAGCTTCTCCTTCGTCAGCCACAACACGCCCATGTCCCAGAACGAATAACCCTCGTATTTGCGCGACTCAGCCGCCGGAGCCAAACCCACCAGACTACCATTACGCGCCGCCTCGCCGAGCCCGCGTTTATCCAGCTTCATCTTTAGCCGACGACAAACCGACTGGTAGCCCCAGTAGACTATTCGATTTCGAAGCAGCAGAGAGATTCCGAACGACCAGACAATCCCTTCGACAGCGAGAGCCAGCATTCCGACAGTCGACACGCCGTCTCGCGCCAGCGCCCACGCAAACGGCGCAGGCGAAAGCAGCAACACAAAGAAAGCGGTGAAGACCCAACGCATGCGGTACCTGTTCTTCAACTCGGTCGAGAACACAGTTGTATCGACTTCATCGTCGATCGCCACGTATTTGTCTGGCGCCGGCTCTGTGTTTGTGACGAGCTCCTGCAAGCGGCTCTCAGATATTCCATGCGCTTTGGCAATTTCCTGAAAACGGCGCATCGTGGCCGGATGAGAGTCGAGAGATTCGCCCCAACCGCCGCTGTGCATCGGCATGAGATTCAGGCGCGAGAGTTTTGCGAGTCCGGAAATAAACGCTTCGGGATCGCCAGTGAGGCTGATACCGATGGCGTCCGCCTGCCGCTCATTGCGACGCGAGCGAAAGAACGTTACGAGATACGCCATGCCAATCGCAGCGCCGAGGATGATCGGAAATGCGTTCGTGGAGTAGGTGACCTTGTAAATAAAGGTAGCGACGAGGTTCGCGACGACAAAGGCCACCGTCATGACTATCCCGGCCGTTTGCGGATGCTTTGCCTGGAGATGGCCAATCTCGTGGGCCATGATCCCGTCCACTTCACGACGGCTGAGGTTCTTGATCAGTGAGTTAGTGATCAGCACGCTGTTGTCACTGCGAGCGAAGGCGTTTGATAGTTGTGCGCTCGTTTCAGGTAAAACGTAAACCTGTTGGAGTTTCACCCCGGCCTGATGGGCCAGAGCGAAGATTCGATCGCGCAGGTCGCCGGAGGTGAGTGCGTGTAAACGCGATCCGAGTAGCTTGCCCATATTTTGGCTCAGCAATATGACGCCCACGTAACCGACGATTGCGACCAGCACAGCCCCGCGTGGGCTTCTGACGAACATGGTCAGTCCCACGATCACGAGAAACATGGGAATGAGGGAGATAGCGTTGGCAATGATTGCCTGTCGCACAACCTGGCGCGGCGACCAGTCGACGGGTCGCAGTTGTTCGTACACTCTTCCCGACGCAACGTGACAAAGAAACATCGCAATGACTGGCGAGATGAAGTAGAAGGCGACGTTCACGATCTGGCCCACGCTGCCGAAACTAAGGAGAGCACCGCCAAATACGAATGTGATGATCTCGCCGACACTCGAGACGTAATAGACGGGCAGCCACACTATCCACATCACGCTCATTAACCGATGCACAAAACGAAGGTGCTTGCCCCACAACTCTTCCGGGTTGGCGCTCTTCCGGCGCGCGGAAATCAGCGTCGCAAGCGCAGGCAAAAGGAGAAACAGCAACAGTGGTGAAGTCTTCCTCAGGAGATCTCCGGCGCTGTAACCCATCGAGAAGTTGAGCACAGGAGCGGTACCGTGCACATCCATAAGCAGGTCAAAATTGTACAGGTTGACGCCGGCAACGTTTGGGATTCGATGCGCTCCATGGATCTTTACGTTTCGGGTTCCGTTTTGAAAGAGCACGAGAACTTTTAAGTACTCAACGTTGTATTGTCGCAATAGAGGCAGCAGGAATCGCAGATCGATCTGGCAAGTCGAGCTCAATAGCCCGCCGGTGAATGCTTTCGGTCCCTTGCCTGAGATAGTGGTCCAAATTCGTTCTGACTTTGATTCTGCCTTCGCCTCATCCTCGTCTTCGTCGAAATTGTAGCGCCGCGTCGCGGGACCATTATCGAACTGGATCGGGAAACTGAGCGATCCGGTAACAATACGTTTCAACTGTTCTTGATCCTGAACTTCAGCAGGAATAGCAAGCATAACGTTCGCGGCGCCGTTCGGGTCGGTGTAGACGCCCAAATAAGCTTGATGCTCGGGGATCTCAGACTCTTCATCGTCGCCCTGAGCTTGAACGGGAATGACGATTAACAACAGACACGCGAACAACAGAAGGAAACGATGGGAGATTGTTTTCAGCATAAGGGATTCGGGTTTTAGGGAAGTGAGGTGAAGGCCAGAACGGAGCCTCGTTCTTTGTAGCGGTTTTCAGAATGAAGATCAAGAAGATCTTTTAGACATGATTACAGGATTTTCAGGATTAACAAGATCGTCTTGCAAAATCAACGACTGCCGACGACTCGCGTTCGCGAGACTCTTTGCAACAAACTCGCGAGACTTTGGATATCGAACGGTTTTGTGAGATGGGCGTAGAAGCCCTTGTCGCTGGCGCGCTGAACGTCTTCCGGACGACCAAAACCGGTCAGCGCAACCGCGGGCAGATCCTCTTTACCCGGAATCTGCCGCAGCCTGCTGAGGAACTCAAACCCATCCATCTCGGGCATCGAGATGTCAGACAACACGACGTCAAACTCCTTCTCACGCGCCAATCGCAACGCCTCAGCGCCGCTCGTCGCCGCACAAACCGACGCGCCGCCAATCTCGAGCAGGCGCCGCACCATCTCAGTCGTGTCTTCTGAATCGTCGACGACCAGCACCGACATCCCGTCGAGAGAGCCAATACCCAGATCCTGCGCCGCGGAAGAGTGCGATTTCAGATTCCCACTGCGCGGCAATCGGATCGTGAACGTTGCCCCTTTGCCGGCGCCCGCGGAATACGCACTCACCGAGCCGCCATGCAACTCGACGAGCTGTTGGACCACCGCGAGACCAATGCCCATTCCCTGTTGAGAACGACTCGTTCCCGGATCCGCCTGTCGAAAGATCTCGAAGATGTGCGGCAGGAACGACGAATCGATTCCCTGCCCGTTGTCAGACACGGTCAGCACAATCTCGTCATTCTCTTCTTCGAGTCGAACAACGATAAGGCCGCCGCGCGCCGTAAACTTCACCGAGTTGTTGAGCAGGTTCCAGATGATCTGCTCCAGTCGCACGGGATCTGCCTGCACAAACAACACATCATCCGGCGCTTCGACTTTGATCTCGACACCTTTACCGGCAGCATCAATTCGCACGGTCTCGATCGCGTTTTCAATTGAAGCGACCGGGGAAACAGTCTCACGATTCAGCTCGAGCTTGCCGCTGCGCAGTCTCGACAGATCGAGCAGATCGCGGATCAGTTTCGACTGGGCCACCGCGTTGCGCTTCACGGCGTCAGCCATCCGCTGCAAATGAGGAGCGGATTTGATCTCGTCCATTCGCAGCAGCAACTCCGCGTAACCGAGAATCACGTTCAACGGATTACGCAGCTCGTGCGACATGATCGCCAGAAACTCATCCTTCAAACGATTCGCATCTTCGGCGGTCTCGCGCAGCACGTGCTCGCGCTCGAGCAATTGTTCGCGCTCTCCTTCAACACGCTTGCGTTCGAGGTAGTCGGCAGTTTGTCGCGCCAGCAGATCCATGAGTCGCAACTCCTGCTCGCTGGGTCGATGCGCGTGACTGAAATGCGTCGAGATGATTCCCAGAGCATTGCCCTCGCTGCTAATCAACGGCACTGATTCAACCGCGCGCACGTCGGCCTCATGCATCGCCTGCAGCGCCGGCTTGCCGGCATAAATCTCACTCTTCTCGATATCTTCCACGACGACGCGCTGTTTCGATTTCAGCGCGACACCACACGCCGAATCTCCATTGTGACCGCATTCAAAAAACTCGACAAACGGGTCGTCAAAACCAATTTGCGTGACTAGCCTGAGCGACTCCGCGTCGCCATTGAGCAACTGAATATTGCCTTTGTCGGCCCCCGTTATCTCGATTGCGACATCCAGAATCTCTTTGAGACAACTGTCGACGTCGTCTCCATCTTTCGCGCAGCGAGCACCGATCTCATTCAGGCGTCGCATCGCCTTCAGGTCAGCCGCGCTGTGTTCGAGGATTCCAAACAATCGCTTCTGGCTCTCGCGCAGCTCTTTGGTGCGCTCCGCCACCTGGTCTTCGAGTGTGTTCTTTGCCTGGCGTAGTTTTTCTTCTAGAGCTTTCTGCGCGGTCAGATCGGTGACGACGAGACTGATAGAGTTTGTTTGCGGCTGCAGTTTGGCGAACGACAGCAGCACCGGAACTTCCCTGTCGTCTCCGGAAGTGAGTGTGTACTCGCGTCGAAAAGATTGCTGGCACGCTTTTTCAACGTCTTCCAGAAACTGCTCGCGCATCTCCGGTACGACGAAATCTCCGAACGGAAGTCCACTCGCGTTGCTTTCAGTCAAGCCAAGGATGCCGGCGAAGTTACGATTGCTGTAGAGAATGTACGAGTCGGGGGAAACACTCACCGCCCCTTCGTTCATCTCGTCGATCATGAGCCGGTAAGGATAGTCGGCGCTGGTAAGCGTGTAGATAACTTCGCCCTCGGGACTATCGATCACGAGCGCATCGACTTCCCCTTGCCGGATCGCTCGCAGCGTATCTTCTGCTTCGTCAAGCCGGCGCTGTAACTCAGTTATATCCGTGTCTGTTCGTTTTCCCATGTCCTTTTGGCTTTACGTCATAGACCACGGGTGGCCACGGAGGGCCACCCCTACAGTTGTTGCTCATCTAGCGCACGATCAAATACAACTGTAGGGGTGGCCCTCCGTGGCCACCCGTGGTCCGAGTTTGAGCACTGACTCTTGATCAAAGCCTATCCTTTAATAAATCACGCGCCGTTTAGTTGGTCATTCAAATCCTGGCGCTTGTAAATATCCAAACCGATCAAAATCTTCTGCGTGTTGGAAAGATCGCCCACAAACTTTCTGATAGGCAGCGGCAATTTCTTCACCAACGTCGGCGCCGCAATGACCTGCGCTTCACGCGCAGCCTCCGGGTCCTTGTAAATATCTATCACCTCCAGATCGTAATCCGGCAGGTGCTCTTCACAGATCTTCTTCAAGTTGTAAACCGCTTGCAGCGATCTGCCGGTAGAACCCGTGACGTAAAGTCGCAGGATGTATCTCGCGCGCTTGAGCGCGCCTGCTCTGATTGCCTCCTCAAAATTCTCTGTCGTAGTCCGGAGCCTGCTTCTTAATGGTCGTTTGCCGTCGGGCTTTGAATTTTCATTTTTTGGCTTTGCCATTTATTACACACTTTCATACTCAACATACTCAACGAGGTTGGATATCCAGCCCAACCAGCACGCGCTCCGTGTTAGAGAGATCGCCGATGATCTTTCTAATCGGCTGCGGCAACTTGCGCACGAGCGTCGGGACCGCAAGTATCTGATCACCGCGCGCGAGCGTCGGGTTCTCCATTAGATCGATAACTTCAATGTGATACTGGCCCTTCAGATATTCTTCACAAATTTCCTTGAGGTTTCTGAAGGCGGTGAGCGATCGCGGGGTTTGGCCGGCAACGTAAAGACGCAGGTTCCAGCGACTCAGCTCTTCACTTGCGGCCTGCGAAGGACGGCCGTTCGAGGATTTTTGTCGTTGCTTCTTCGTGGGGGTTTGTTTCATCTGGCTGCAGCTCCTTTCCGCGCTTTTCGAGCGCCATTTTCATCAATTTTCATTCCACGACTATCAGCTTTTCGCAATCGGGCGATCTCGAGTCGCTGGTCGGCTACTTCCTTCAGCCGCTTCTGTTCTTCATCCAGCTCCAAGAGGATTGCGTCACGCTCACTTTCATACTGCCCCCTCAACGCTTGTAACTGTGCTTCGTAAAGCTCCTGTTTGCGTTGCAACTCGCGTTGCTTGCGTGCGGAGGCCTGCTGTCTTTCCGCTTCCGTGACCCGCTCGCGTGCGAGCTGACTCGACCGCGCGCTGCCCATCAACACACCCTCTGCTCCGATATAAGCATCGAGTAGCTCGATACCGCGATCGGTGAGCAGAAATTCACGCACCTGGTTTGAATGTGCGATGCCTCGGGCTTTCAAAATGTAGAGACCGCGATTTCGTTCACCGTTCGACTCGATCGTCTTTACCAGCAACCACACATCCATCAGCGACGAGACCCCGACTTCCGAGTCTTCGATATTGTCTTGCGCAGATGTGAGGCTGTTGAACATGCCCGTGATCTGTCTCATCTTGAGGAAATCAATGAGCCGGGTCAGCATTGCTTTCGCATCAATCTGATCGCCAACCGCAAGAAAGTTCGTAATCGGATCGACCACGACCACCGATGGCTTGAAATCATCAATCGCCTTATGAATCATGGCCAGGTGTACTTCGAGTCCCCATGCCGAGGGCCGCGCGTTTTGAAACTTCAACAGGCCCTTCTTCACGAATTTTTCGAGATCGATGCCGACTGAACGCATGTTGCGAATGATCTGATCCTGCGACTCTTCAAAAGCGAAGAAGAGCGCGCGCTCGCCACGCATGCAGGCAGCATTGATGAAGTGCGCCGCGAGCGTGCTCTTGCCGGTTCCCGCTGTTCCGGAAACGAGTATTGAGCTGCTTTTGTAAAACCCGCGCCCGTTGAGCATCGTGTCGAGACGGTTGACGCCGGTTGAGACGAACTCTGTCGGCGCCTCGTGCAACAGACCGAGCGAAGTAATGGGAAGGACTGAAAAGCCCTTATCGTCGATGAAGAATGGATACTCGTTGGTGCCGTGCGACGTGCCGCGATACTTAATTATTCGCAGGCGGCGTGTCGAGATTTGGTTCTGTACGCGGTTATCGAGAAGTATGACGCAGTCAGCGACGTATTCTTCGAGACCATAGCGTGTGAGTGTGCCTTCACCGCGCTCGCAAGTGATAACAGCCGTCACGCCTTTTTCTTTTAACCAGCGGAAGAGACGACGTAGCTCGGCGCGAATGATGGCTTCGTTGGGCAATGCCGAGAAGAGCGCTTCGAGCGTATCCAGGACGACTCGCTTCGCACCGATGGAGTCGATGGCGTGTCCGAGTCTGAGAAAGAGTCCTTCCAGATTGTACTCACCTGTTTCCTCTATCTCGGAGCGCTCGATAAAGACGTAATCAAGGATCAGTTTTTTGTCGGCGATCAGTTGGTTTAGATCGAAGCCGAGTGAAGCGACGTTTGTCGCCAGTTCCGAGTCAGACTCTTCGAACGAAATGAAAACGCCGGGCTCGTTGAAGAGCGTCGCGCCACGGACGAGAAACTCCATGGCAAAGAGGGTCTTGCCGGCGCCGGCGCTGCCGCAAATTAGCGTGGGCCGGCCCGCGGGCAAGCCGCCGCGAGTGATTTCATCGAAGCCGGAAATACCGGTGCGTTCTTTGGGTAAAGCGTTAAGGGATTGGGAATTACGACGGTTTTGTCTCGACACTAATGCTCCTCCAAAGCAGACAGAGACTCAGACAAAAGGATGTAAAAAGGGGAATCGGTACGAAAGGGGACAAAGGGGAAGGAATTTATACCATAATTGGGTTTATTTGCGGTAGATGCCCGGTTATTAAAGGTAGTTGTAGACAGGATTAACAAGATTTTTCAAGATCAGCTCTTGTCATCCTGCAAAATCTTGTAAATCCTGTCTTCTACAGGGCGATGCCCCAGGGCCCATCGCCGGCCTTTATGGTCGCAATCACCTTATTCGACGTCGTATCCACGACGCTCACATCATTGGACAAGCCATTCGCCGTGTATAACTTTCGTCCATCCGGCGTGAGGGCGATGCCCCACGGTCGCTGCCCGACGGGAATCAATGTGATCAAGGTGAGGTGCTCGCCATCTATGACCGCAACGCTGTTTCCCCGGCCGGTCGCGACGTAAACGCGCTTGCCATCCGGCGAAACTACGACGCCCTTAGGTTTTAACTGACCGCGCGGCAGGTCGATGGTCTTGATGACGGTATGATCCCGAGTATCAACTACGGAAACGGCGTTCCCATTTTCAGCGGTCACATACGCTCGCGCGCTGTCGGCAGTAAAGACAGCCTCGCGCGGGCGTGCGCCCACCAGAAACTGCTTCACTACCTGTCCGCTCTGCGTATCGATAACGCTGACGCTGCTGCTTGATTCCGAGGTAATGTACACCCAGCGTCCATCCGGGCTCATCGCGGCGCCTTCCGGTTCGAGCCCAACGGGCATCGTCGCGATCACGCGATTCGCTTTGACGTCTGTGATCGATGCCGTGCCTGCGTCCTCGTTGGCGATGTATAGACGTGTGGCGTGGTCGTTGACGACGAAGTTCTCGGGGTCGGTGCCGGCTTCGTATTTGGCGATAACGTTCCCTTTGAGATCGAGCTCCGCGATTTTGTCTTCGCCCTGGGATTGATTGCTTGGATAGCTGATGGCAACCCAGACGCGCGTTCGATCGGGACTGAGTCGGATGCCACGCAAACGCCCACCGACTTTGATCGTTGAGTAAACCCGGTCGGCGCCGGTATCGATGACGGTGATCGTGCCGTCGCGTTCATTCGTGACGAAGGCGAGCGGGCCGGAAGGCTTCGAGGTGCAACTTGAGAACGAGAGGCAAAATAAAAAAATACTCACGCAGCGGCGTAACGGCGCAACGAAAGACGCCGCGCCGATGCGCCGCTGCGTGAGAAATCCTTCTCTAAAACTCATGTTGGATACTGCTCCTCCCTCAACGGCATCAACTCCTCGACATCGCACAACAATCGCAGGTGTCTTGGATCCGAAAGATCCAACTGATCCCAACGCACCCGGTACCCTTCCTTTCGCTTCGCCCCGAACACACGCAACAACGCGCGCCCGATGCGCCACGCCGCCAAACGCTCCAGCATCGCATAACTCCCCACCAGAAACTCAGACACAAAACAGTGCCCTTTGTTGATCTCGGTGCGGATATCTTCCAGCCTGCCAATCGGAAGTCCGTTCAGTGCAAACACTTTCTCTCCCAGCAAAAGCTCTGCGTCTACCTGTTGACTCGTCATCTACGCCCCCGGAATTCGTCCAATCACTTTCTTTCGCAACCACAACTCCCACTCGAGCGCCGGCGTCTTCTCCGCCTCGACATCCGCACGCACCTCGTTCAGCCCCACTTCGATCTGGCCCCACGCAATTCGATAAGGCTCGTGAGTAATCGCATTTCCAAGACGTCTGCTCAAACGCTTCATCAGCGTCTTAACCCCGAGCTCGATATAAGCCACTCGCGGCGGACGACCCGGTTCGACTTCAAGTACTATTCCATCCACACGACCCATCCGGCGCTTGCGGCGATCGTTGATCTGTCTGTCGAGACAATCTCTAATCAGATTCATTAGCCGCCTCCGAAGATCTGTAAAGGAATCGACACCACCGCCAACACGAACGCGAGACTGATGATCGCGATCACGACCGCGTTCGAAAACCAGCCGTTGCGATACACACGCGCGTAACTGTAATCGTTCATGAGGAAGAGAAACGGCACGATCGACACAGGCAGCGTCGCGGCCGTTAGCGCCATCGAGAAGATCGTGAGCGTCAACGGATCGATACCCGTAATCGTAATCAACGCCGCCACAATGATTGTTAGCGTGTAGGCGGCAGCGAAGCGAGCTTCATCTCGTGGTCGTTGGTTCTCGCTCCAGTTCCAACCAAAGCCTTGTGCGGTGAAGTACGCGATTTCGAGCGTGATCTCGAGAGCAGCGCCGAGGCACGCAATGCCGATTGAAGCGACCAACAGCCAATAGCCCCAGTAACCAAAGACGGGAACGAGCAAATCCGGCAGTTGTGAATAGTGTTCGAACTTCACACCCTGCGGCGCAAAGATCATCGCCGCGAGTATCAACACCGAGATCGAAATGACGGAGCCGAAAGTCATCCCGCCAGTCGCGATGATGCGGTTGACCCCCACATAACCTTCGTTCCATTCATCTTCGATCGCGCCGGATGAATAGAAGAAAAACAGGTAAGGCGAAATCGACGCGCCGAGAATCGAGACTGCTGCGAACCAGTAGTGTGCTTTATCGTGTTGAGGCAGCGACGGCAATACGCCTCGGAGCACTTGCGCCTCCGGCGGGTGGATCAAGTATGCGCCAACGACGAAAGAAAGCGTGACGAGTCCGAGCACCGAGACGCCTTTCTCGATCACTCCGAACGTGCCTTTCCACATCACCAGCCAGATCAGAAATGCGGCCGGCACCGTCCACCACTGAAAATGAATTCCGGTGGCGAGCTCGAGTGCGATACAGACGCCGCCAATTTCCGCCGCGAGGACGAGGAGACTCACGAGCGCCAGCACGAAGTAGAGAAACGCAAAGTAGTTGAAGCCAAAACGCTCGCGAATCGCGTCGGGAATCGTGCGCCCGCTGACTGCTGAGAACCGTCCGGCCTGCTCGACGAGAAAAATGATGCAGAGACCGCCGAGTACAATCGCCCAGATGAGTTGAAACGAGAAATCAGCGCCGGCTTGCGCGGCTGTTGCAATCGATCCGATCTCGAGAAAGCCGCCAACACTCGTCACGATCCCGAGCGCGATCTCCATTATCTTTTTCATGGAGCCAGCTCCAGGCGTTCTCGCCGCGTTGCGCGCAAGTCGGCTTCACGAAGCCAGCCGGCAAAGAGCGCCAGGCCGGCGATCACGTAAACCAGACTTGCAGGGATCCACATGATCAGTCCGCCGAGTTGCTGATCCTCGAGCGGCGTCAGTCCCCACGACGCTGTTAGAGGGGCGTATGACGGATACCAAACTGATCCCGCGACAGTAAGAAGTGCGCCGAGCGCGCCACTGTGAACCGAGGTCGTGAAGAGATAGAGCACGGCGGCGCCATAACCCATCGCGCCCTGTGGTCCATGAATGAGCGCCCACCAGAAGAGCAGCGCCGAGAGCAGGAACGAGAGATGTTGCAGCGTGTGGATCGTGTCGCTATACAGCGTTGCTCCAAAAAGCGCAGGGATGTGCCACGTCCACAACGCGACTGCGTGGAGCAGCCAGGCGACAAGTGGAATCGTGAGCGTTCGCCATGTGCGATTGATCCAGGCGATTTTGCTGATATTGCCGAGACCACGCGACCAGTTCAACGGCAGCGCCCAGAGGAAAGCGATCAGTGGTCGTCCGAGAACGAGCAGCGGCGCGGCGACGAGCATGAGAATTTCGTGCTGCGACATATGCGCCGAGAAAAGGACGCGTCCCCACGCGTGTACAGGCGAGACGAGCGCGATGAAAAGAGCGAGCCAGCCGCCGGCGAAACAGAGCGCTTCCCACGTGCGGATCGAGCGTCGTTTGAGGCGATATAGGCCGATGATAAATAAGAGTCCCGTGATAATGAGTGAAGTAATAACTAAAGGCTCGAAGCTCCACGCGCGCGCGAGGTCGTGCCAGTTGTGTGGTTGGCTTCCGTGAAAGATGAGAATTGGACTCACGCAGCGGCGCAACGGCGCAAAGGCCCCGTTACGTCGCGGCTTTCCGTTGCGCCGCTGCGCCGTTGCGTGAGAAATCCTCCTCATAACTGACACGGATCAAAATTTATCGTGGCAATTCCCTGCGCCACGATCACGAAAAACGACATCGCACTGCTCAGTATCCCCAGCACGCTGATAAACCTGATCCGGTTCGCGAGATCACCGGCTTCCGTCGGCCAGTCAGTACCCGTTCGTCTCCAGATCGAAACGCCAATCAGCGCCGTCACAATCGTCAACAACATCGCAACGATAACCACCGCATATAACGCAAGGTTGCGCTGCATCGAGCACGCTTGCCGCACGAGAACAAAGTTGGCCTGCTGCTCGATGGCCGCGAGGGCCGGCCCAACTATCACCAGCAGCCATAATCCTCTTGGAGTTGTTGCCTCTTCCTCGCTCATCTCAACCAAGTCGCGGTACGAAATAAATGATCGCGTACAGCAAAACCCAAATCGCCGTCACCCAGTACCAATAAACTGCGACCGTCACGATATCCACGCGGTGTTTCATGTCAAACTCGCGCGTGAAGATCCAGATCGCGAGCAACGCGGATTCAGTCGTCAGCACCAGCAAATGCATCATGTGCATGCCGAGCATGAACCACACGATCGAGCCGTACGCATTGCTGTCCCAGCGAGAGTAAACTGCCGAGAACTCAAAACTCCGCAACACGATCGCCCCTAATCCACACAGCACACAGATGACGAGCCCGATCTGACACACGCCTCTGTTTCCCTGTCGCGCCCCCTTGTCAGTCAAAATCATCGGCCCACAACTCAGCACCAGCAGCAGCGTGTTCAATGTGCCGTAAGCAAGTTGCGGCAGCGGATCGAGCGTCGCCGTGAGCTGGGCAACGGGCGGCGGCCAGAGCGCAAAATTCTGTCGCAGGTAGAAATACGTCGCGATCAGGATCGCAAACATCGACGTCTCGATCGCCAACAGCAAATTGTTTCCCCACGACACCGGGTCGTACGTGTCGAACTCATGGTGTGGCAGTCCGGATATATCGATAACGGCTCTCGTGCTCATACCTCTTTCGGCTGCAACTCCGCGCGCGGTGCAATGTGTTCCGATTTCTCGCCGCTCTCTCGCGCAGTTTTGTTTTCATAATT